>Ga0209542_10000322_pt1 | contig 120554 bp, 138 predicted proteins | sample RifCSPhighO2_01_FD_184028 | JGI IMG/M metagenome (GOLD analysis project Ga0209542, IMG submission 184028) | Soil microbial communities from Rifle, Colorado - Rifle CSP2_plank highO2_0.1 (SPAdes) (version 2) | ecosystem: Environmental > Terrestrial > Deep subsurface > Rock core/Sediment ...
AAGTTCGAGCCGACATTTTTGAGAAATGCGCGGATTTGCGTTTTGTCGCCCTGCGACAAAAGAATTTTGGCTTGGCTACTCAATAAAATCACTTCTCGCATCGGTTCGAGCCAATTATTTCCCTTTTCTTCAAAATCTCTGATTTCTTGGTCAATATCGGCTTTCTCGCCTAATAGTTTTGCTTTCTTGGCCTGATACTCGTCCGGCGATATTCCTTTGCCCTCGATGTAAATGTCGAGAAGCCGATCTATTTTCTGCTCAACTTCCGCTTTTCGGGCTTTAAGATTTTGAACAAAAGAAACACCCTCGTTTTGAATACTCGTTTTCTCGCGGTCTAGCTCGGCAAACATATTATCCGCCCACTCGTCGGGAATAGAAACTTTTTGAATGACCGACTTCATCTGTTCAACAAGTACCTCCTCGCGTAAATACTTTTCATTACAGGTTTGCTTTTTCTTGGTGCAACGATAATAGATATGTCCTTTTTGAGTTTCGGCGGTAATGAGGCAACCACACTTTCCGCATTTCATAAATCCCGAAAAAGCAAACTCGTGTTTTCGCTTTCTCTTTTTCTTGCCCCGGTTGTTCATCACTTGTTGAACGTCATCAAAAAGTTTCTTGGAAATAATTGGCTCGTGGCTTCCTTCGTATAGCTCGCCATTGAAGCGGAAAGTTCCATAGTAAAAAGGATTTTTGAGCATTCGCTGGACACAGGAAGTTGAAAGCATATTGCCTTTGTAGCTGTCGAGTTTAGAATCCGCCAAAAACTGCTTGATATTTTTTAGGGTGTTGTCGCCGGTGGCGTAGAGTTCAAAACATTTTCTCACTAACGCCGATTTTTCATTATCAAGGTCTATGCTCTTTGTCCGAGAATTATTGAGATAACCAAGCGGCGCAAACCCCGGCCATACTCCTTTTCGCAGTTTTTGGCGGTGGCCTCGCTTGATGTTCTCGCTCAAATTGTCCACATAGTATTTACTCTGGCCAAAAGCAATGTTCAGCATAAATTTCCCTTGTGGCGTGCTATCAAACCAAAATGTGGGAAATTTCAAATCTTTAATTTTTCCTGTGTCCAGCAAATAAATAATCTTTCCGCCGTCTATGGAATTGCGAGCTAATCGGTCGGGATGCCAAGCCAAAATTCCGCCGGCTTCTCCGGCGCAAATCCGATCCAGCATTTCGGCAAAAATCTTTCGCCCAGGTTCTTTGGCAGTTTGCGCCTCGCTGAGCGAGGCGACGATTTCAAGTTTTTCTTTGGCGGCAAATTCTTTCAATTCAGAAAGTTGCGATTCAAGAGACATCACTTGTCGTTCTGCACTTTCCGTAGATTTCCTTGTGTAGATAAAGTATTTCATAAAGATTTAGAAAAGCCCGCTTTTGGCCTTACTGAATTCAAAACGGCTTGAAATTTCCCCGAAAAACGGCTGGCGAGCCCGCGTAGCCCATTCGGGTCTGAGACCCTCAGGGTCGAAGACGGGCGAGCCAATTCCCCCCACACCCCCCTTCCGCCCGCCTCGCCTTGAATCGGAGCAGAAAGGCAAACTGCCAAAGAACCTCTCAAAAATGTCGGCTCGAACTTTATGAAGGCCAAAAGCGGGCTTTTCTTGAAGAAAACCAAAAAAATTGTTATCATGATCTTACAATAAAAGTATAACATATTTTTATACTATCAAAAATTGGATACTATGGCAACCATTGGTGAAAACATTAAAAGGTTAAGAACTAAGCAAGGCATAAGCCAAGACGACTTGGCGCGCAAAGCCGAGCTTAAATACTCTACACTCGCTAAGATTGAGGGCGATTTTGTAACAAAGCCAGGCGTTCAGATGATTGCCAAAATCGCCAAAGCACTCGGCGTTTTCATGGAAGATTTATTGAAATAATTATGAAGTTTGAATTAGAAGAATATCATCGCGGTATTACAGACGAAGAACTTTTGACCGAGTTAAAGCGGGTTGCTTCGGAGTTGAATAAAACAGCTGTAAGTCGAGAAGAAAATGATGAGCGCGGGAAGTATGGGACTACGACTTATATTCGGCGATTTGGTAGTTGGTTCAACGCCTTAGAAAAAGCTGGACTAGAAAAAACCCGAATGCCGATGAACCTTCCTGAAGAAGATTTATTCCAAAATTTGGAAGAAATATGGATAAAGTTAGGCAGACAACCTCGCTACGCTGAAGTACAAAAACCTCTTTCTAAATATCATGTCGGCACTTACGAAAATCGCTTTGGTACTTGGCGAAAAGCATTGGAAAAATTTGTTGCTTATATTAACAACGAGGAACGAACTTCGTCCGAGGAAGCGATAAGAAATGTTGAGGTTGAACCATCGACTCTTCATAAGACAAAACGCGGCATTAACTGGCGACTACGCTTTATTGTGATGAGGCGAGATAATTTCAAGTGTAAAAACTGCGGTAGGTCGCCCGCAACAGACCCAACAATAATTCTCCATGTTGACCATATCAAAGCGTGGGCAAATGGCGGGGAAACAGTTTTAGAAAATCTGCAAATGCTTTGCTCAAAATGCAATATTGGCAAAAGCGATTTAGAATAGTAAAATACACTTATGAAGCTCGGCATTATCTTACAATCCAACAAACCGGAGCACGCATGGAATACATTCCGCCTCGGAATTACCGCGCTTAAAGCCAATCATCAAGTGGAGATTTTTCTGATGAGTGAGGGCTCGGAATTAGACACTATTCCAGACAGCAAAGATTTTGATGTTTCGGTAAAAGTGGCGGAATTCAAAGAGTTGAAAGGTGAAATCTATGCTTGTGGCTCTTGTCTCAAAGTGCGTGGCAAGGAAGAAAGCAAAATTTGTCCCGTTTCCACGATGTCCGATTTATTAAAAATGGTTGAGAAGTCGGACAAAGTTTTAGTGTTTGGCTAACTTAATAAATATGAAAAAAATTATTTTCACAATTCTTGCGGCAGTCATAGTCGGCTCATTCGCTGGTGTCGCAAACGCGCAGATGATGGGCGGATTTTCCAATTCTACGGCGGATTGGGAAGAAGTGGTTGAACACACTGCCCGTGAAGAACAGGAGGGCAATGAGGTTTGGGATAGACTCCAAGCCAAAGAAGTTGCTTGCGAGAATTTGGGCGACGAACAATTCGGGGTGCTCGGCGAGTATTTTATGGGGCAAATGGCCGGTGAGTCGCACGCCGCCATGAATGCCATGATGATTCAGGTGCACGGCGAAGACGGCGAGGAGCAGATCCATATTGTCATGGGCAAGCGGCTTTCCGGTTGCGATACGTCGGCGGCGTTTCCGGCCGGAAGTGGCGGCTGGATGCCGATGATGAACATGATGTGGGGAGGCAGGTCGTCTCCCTTTGACGGGGCTCAGGGCTGGCCCTTTAGCAGTAATAATTCAACAAACAATATGATGAACTTTGGATTCGGGCCTTTTGGCGGCTTTGGCTGGATTTTTATGATCCTTTGGTGGGTGTTGATCATCGCGGGCATTGTCGCCCTTATCAAATGGCTTACAAGTCAGTCTCGTGAAACCCATGGTCATGAAAAGTCTCCGCTTGAAATTCTGAAAGAACGATACGCCAAAGGCGAGATAGACAAGAAAGAATTTGAGGAAAAGTCCCGAGATATAAAAAATATTTGATTTTTATATATCTCGAGGATCCTCGATTTCATAACTAAATTAAAAATTTAAATTTAGATGAAATCGGGGAAAAAAGGATTTAATGTAGCTTATAGAATTTGTTGCGCGACGAAGGGGCTCGAAACGGTTATACGCAAGGCCCCCGTGGACGGTGACGAGAAGGCGATGCTCAACTTCTATCTCGGCGCCTTCAAGACCCAGCTGTCGCACACGATTGTGTACCAGCGAACCTCGCGGTTTGCTGATGGCTACATGGGTCCGCTCGATTTGTTGTGGAGGATTGGGACGAAAGCCGTTCACGGCCGAGTCCTGTCCTACGGAAACGTTCTCATCGCGTACTGACGCCGACGAGGACGACCGAATTTGAGGCCGCATGGGAAACTGTGCGGCCTCTTTCTATTTTTACAAAGAACTATTTTGTGCGTGCTACGCACGCTCGAATTTGTATTCCGCCAAAGAAAAACTTGTCCTTCGGCAGTGCTCAGGACAATCCTGAGTTTATCGAAGGATTGAAATTGTCAATGTGCGGGGCCGGCCTCCTGTCTTACAAGACTGGCGGCCGTTTTTTAAAAAGGGCGATGTTGGGCCGCGTTTCAATGTCCAAAAGCGCCTCTTCTAATGTTGTTTTTTCGTTTACTTTAGAACCAAATATATATTGTGTTTGTTGATGGTCTTGCGCTAAAAATACGAGGCCGTCAAGATCATATTCGCTGCTCAAAAGGTTTTGCAGGGAAGCCAGCAAAAATTCGCGGTTTGGTTCTCCCGAAGGCTCCGGCGGATGCCAGAAGACATATACGATATATGCGGGTTTATTAAGGGCGAGTTCCGAGATTACCGCTCGTTGTTTTATGAACTTTTCGTCTTCGTTACCCGTAAATAACGGCGATAGCGAGGTATATATAGATGCGTTTTTTCTTCCAGAGAAAAATAATATTTCCGGTTCAGAACCAACAACAAATATCGTATCGCGATTGGTTGTTCGCTCTGCGACATAATCGGCGACGGTTTTTGCCTCTACAAAGGTGTTTGACGGATATCCATAGATGAAGCGCGATTTGCCTTGGGGAGTAAGGCGCCAATAGTCTTCTTGTATGATGAATGGGGAAACAAGGATGAGCATAATAAGCAGAGAAACCCCAACCGCGCTCCATCGCCGTTGTAATTTTGAACCCTTTTCTATAAGAGCATCGAAACCGATGCCTGCGTAGATCGCCGCTGGGATCGCCCCCACAATAAAATAATGTCCAAAAAAACGCCAGCCCGTTGCTATGGCGATCAACGAGGCAAGGAGCCATCCGGCAAGATACAGGTGTTCTTTGGTTTTCTCGAAAATCTTCCAAGTGCTGTAAAGCGCAATAAGTATGTAAAGAATATATTCTGTAATGATCCCTTTAGCGGCGCTCAAAAACCTCCCGGCAATGATCCCAAACGGCTTTGATGATAACTCCGTAGCATAGCGCGCGTTAAAAATAACCGTATCTTCATAAAAATCAATGAGCGCGCCATAAGCGGCAAGATAGGACCCAACGAGCACTGCCGGAAGCAATATGCCAAGAGCAAAATACAGAAAACCGTGAAGCGTTCTTTTCTCCAAAAAAATCTCAAGCACGATGAGCACTGCCGCTACGGCAATATAGGCGTACGCGATTTGTTTAAACCAAAATGCGATGCCAAGTGTGATGCCCGAGAGAAAAAAGGCACGGTTATATAAAAAAAATAAGCCAAGCGCGAGAAATGGGGCCATAAATATCTCGGTATTCGCCGATTGTCCCTGCATTGATGGGGAAAGCGTGAGCGCTAAAAATGAAACAGAAGCAAAGTATCCGACGCGCCGGGAAAACATTTTTTGAGCGATGAGATAGATACTGGCGGCTGCAAAAAAGGCGGCGAGATTCATGAAAACATGAATAGCAACAGGGCTTTCGCCGAACATCTTAAATGCGAGCCAATAAGCGAAGAAAATCAACGGCGGTTTATGGTCAAATATATCTCGGTATGGTATTTCCCCCTTGTCCAGTCTTTGAGCAGTATAGGCGTAGGCGCCCTCATCTCTTTCAAGTGGCACCGGTACATTGAAAATCCGAAGCGTCACGATGACAGCCAGAACGGTAAAAAGAATGATCTTGACCGCGTCTTTCATTGCTTGATCATGTGTCCGAATAAGTCTTGGAAATATTTGGTAATCACGTGAAAAATAACAGCATGGATGCCCTCAACAATCTCGTATCTGCCCTTTTCTGTCGCCACATGTATTTTCACATCAGCAAGTTCGCGCAGTTTCCCGCCGTCAAATCCCATAAGGCCTATAACGGGAACGTGATGGTTTCTCGCAAGCTCCACCGCCTTGATAACATTGAGCGAGTTCCCTGAACTGCTGATCCCTATCACGCAGTCGGTTTCCTGCAAATAGTTTTGAAGAGGTCCGGCAAATACCATATCGTATCCCTCGTCATTCGCCCATGCCGAAAGTTCTTCTTCTGTTGTTGGAAGACGAATGGCCTGAAAACGCCGCGTGTGTTTCCCGAGATTGTGGCTGAAAACCGTTTTGTTAAAGTCGCTTACCCAATGGGTGGCTATTGCCAAAGAACCGCCGTTGCCGAAGATATAAATGCGGCCGTCGCGTTCGTAGGTCGCCTGAATCACGTTGATTGCTTTTGCAATCTCGCGTATGGGCAGGCGCCCCATAACGTCCGTCACCTCGCCGATAAGTTTTTCAATATATGTTTCCATCTCGGTTGAAAATAATGTCGGTGCCAGACTGCACGAATTTGAAGGGGATATGTTTCCATTCCGCGAGATTGTTTTTTCTCGCCATTGTCTCTAACATATCTATGATATTTTCATGGGCATGAGGAGGCGCCAAGAAGAGCAAAGAGCCGCCTCCGCCAGCGCCCAAAATCTTACCGGCTAAAGCGCCGGACGCCATGCCCGATTCATAAAACTCATTTATCAGAGCATTTGTAATCGTAGATGCGAGCTTTTTCTTATGGAGCCATCCCTCGCGCAAGAGTGCTGCCATTCTCTCCATATCGCCTTCCATAAGGCAATTGCTGAATACTCTCGCTGCTCCAGCCATTTTTTTATAAGTCTCAAGGTGGTTGTTAATGTTTGAGTGTTGTTCTCTCAGCACGCTTGACGCCGATCGTGTAATGCCGGTAAAAAAAAGCAAAAGATGATCTTCCAGCAGCGAACGTTTTTTATAGTCAAGCAGCAACGGTTCAACATCAACAGAGCGGTCTGGATTAAACTGAAAAAGATTAAAACCGCCGAAAGCAGCCGCATACTGGTCTTGTTTTCCAATCGGTTCGGCTAATAAATCAATTTCCAATCGGCAAGCTGCTTCAGCCGCTTCTTTCTTGCTTAGCTTTCTCCCTCGATACGCATGCAGGCCCTTCATTAAGGCGACGGAAAAACTTGATGAGGATCCAAGACCGATTTTGCTCGGCAGATCGGCAAAAGAGCCGATTTCAACCCCTTGCTCAAGGAGCCCCAAGTCAATAAGAGCGGCTTTGATGCTTGGATGTTCGAGCTCGGAGGGATGAGAAACCTGTTCCGTTTTCTGGTACTTGACTGTAATCTTATTAATGAGAGGCGTGGAGTTAACCACTACGTAGACAAACTTGTTGATCGTTGCTGATACAACGCGCCCTGGATGTTGAGCAAAAAACGGAGCGAGATCAGTCCCGCCACCGACAAAGCTGATACGCAACGGTGAGCGCACAAGAATCATACGTTACACCCAAAACCTACCATTCCCGTCAGTGTGCGTCAACGATTTTTTATTATCACGTTTCAGTTTAAAAAGACCGGATAAAATATGAACAATGATCAGCGGCAGTTTCTTTACAGGAAGGCTACGTGATGTGCCAAAGCGCCGGGTTTCGTGACTTACCTCAACTTCCGTTACTCTGAAGCCGCGGCGATGCGCGCGTATAGCGAGCTCTGCTCCAATGCAATGGCGCAGATGCCAGTTTTCGGAAAGTAAAAAATCAACCACCTCTTTTTTCATTAAACGGAAACCGCAATTGCTGTCATGGAGCGGAACGCTGAAGCCGAAGGAAATTATTGCATTAAACGCCTTGCTTAAGTATAAGCGCGCCAGTCCATCGTGGCGAGTTTTCTTCCAGCCAATAACCATGTCATAATCGCCGATAAGATCGTACATCTTCCAAAAATCGTTTGGGTCATGCTGTCCGTCAGAATCGCTGAAAAAAATGATATCTTTTGTTGCGAGCGCAAGCGCCTCCTTAAAGGCTACTGTATACCCCTTCCTTTTGTCACCCATATGCAATGTAAGGTAGTACTGTTCTTTTATGCGCAACAGTATGTCTTTTGTGCCGTCGGTGCTGCCGTCTTCTGAGACGATAAATTCCGATCCCGGGATTTTTGAAATAACCTTTTTATGAAAATCGGCCACCGCCCTTTCAATGATGCCCGCTTCTTGGTGCACTAAAAGGATGAGGGATATTGGTTGCATGCGCACATTATTTGTTATAACTCGCGAGCTAGGTTCATCGCGCTTTTAATACAGTCATTCATGTTAATATAGCGATATTCCGCAAAACGGCCGCAGAAATGGAAATCTTTAATATTTTTAAGGTCGTCAAATACTTTTTTCGTATATATCGGATAGTTAAAGTCAAAAACAGGATACCCGTAAACAATCCGCGCGATTTCGCTTAATACCAGTTTCTTTTTGTCCACCATTTGTTCATTATGAAGCGCTCTGACGACATGGTGTATGATATCCCTATCTTTCATCTTTGAGAGTTTATCTCCTTTGCGGAATGTAATTTCGGCTGTTACCGAGTAATACCCTTCTGGAGAAAGATACGGAGAGATATAATTGTTGAAACTCACGCGATGAAACAAGGTATTCGGTTCCGGAAAGTATACGGCGAATCTGTTTTCGGGACTTTTCCCCTTAAATCCAAGGTATGCCAAAATGAGCGAATTGTAATGAAGCTTTTTAATATTTTGTTTCGTCTTTTTTGCGAGGAATCTGCCGTTTCTTCCCAACACATGGAGCGGCATTGTATTGACGAGCACGTCAAATAATCGTTTTTCTCCTTTTGTGTCTTGAACAATCCACTTGTTCTTTTTACGGGTGATGTGTTTTACTTCAAACCCCGTTTTCACTTGCAAGTTTATGTCTTTTCGCGCTTTTGCTTTTTTTAAGATGTTGTTAACGAGCGATTGAACTCCGCCGCGCAGCGGGTAATAAAAATAAAGCTGATGGGTGTATCCTTCGGTTTCTATGCCGAGCGCCGACTTGATGATATCTTCCGCCGGCGGCTTGGGAATTCTGCCTCCTGCCCAATCAAGTGTCATGTTGCCGGGATCCAACTTCCAGATTTTTTTATTGTAGGGGATAAGATATTTTTCCGTGATCCCCTTTCCAAATCCATGGTACATCCAATCCTTAAAATTTTTCGGTTTCCCCTTAAAATCGTTATGCAAAAAATAGTACAGGCACTCAAAGGTGTCCTCCTTCGGCAGCTGATGAAGTCCATTTTCAAATGGGTATTTCACAAAGCGCCTCTTGTAGTATGAAACGTTTCTCCGATAATGTTTCCGTTTGTTTTTCCCAAGCATCGCAATCATCCAGCGCAGGATGTTCTTGTCTTTGGAAAAAATAATGTGTGGGCCGATATCAAACGTGAAACCATTCTTTCGAAAGCTTTTCGCCAACCCCCCGACTTGTTGCTCTTTTTCCAATATCGTAGCGGTGTACTTGTTCCGCGGCAAAAAATACGCAAGAGATATCGCGCTTAGCCCCCCTCCTAAAATGCCGATGGATTTTTTCATTTTTTTAGATATTGAGTGGCAGATAACAATCCCTCCGGGGTTCCGATATCGTAGAATCGTTCTTTGGTTATATATGCGATGAGTTCTCCTTGCAATATCAATTGCGGGAAAATCTTTCCTTCAAGGGAGCTTTGCTGATCCGACGGGATCATGCCGACAACCTCTTTTCTCAGGATAAGCACACCGCTTTCCACATAATTTAGGTCTTTTCGGGCACTATCCTTTTCATACCTCAATACTATCCCGTTTTCTCCCACGCAAAGGTTGTTAGTAACGCGGGTATCTGTTTCATTATTATAAGCAACAACAACTCCTTTTCTATTATGGTTATCAGCATAGCGTATTAATGCGCCGTAATCGATAGGCAGATACGAGTCGCCGTATAGCAGGATAAATCTGTTTTCCAATTGGTTGTACGCTTTTTTTAGAGCGCCTCCAGTGCCCTGCGGCGTTTCTTCGTGAGAGTATGATATTTTTACGCCATATGCGCTGCCGTTTTTAAAATGCGACCTGATATGCGCTCCGTGATATCCGGTTAAGAGAAGAAAATGCTTGATGCGGTGTTTTTTCAATAACTCAATCTGGTGTTCCAAGAACGGCCGGTCGCCAATCGGCACCATGGCTTTTGGAATGGTATAGGTAATGGGGCGTAAGCGTGTGCCAAGCCCCCCCGCTAAAATAACTGCTTGCATAGAAAAGCTATTGCCGTTCGTTAAGTATGGCGCGGGTTGCTCTCTTTACCGCTTCGTCCGAGCTCATTTTTGCTTTCCAGCCGAGCGCGTGAATTTTGGAAAGATCATAACGGAATCGGGGCACATCCCCGATCCATCCTCTCTCGCTGCCGGTATATATAAAGGAAACATTCCTCAAGCCCATCGTACTTGAGACGATCTCAGCGATTTTTGCTACTGACGTCCGACTCTCAACCCCGATATTAAAACAGTTGAAGCGCTCCGCGGCCGTTTTCCATACATACAATATTCCTTCAACAAGATCTTCAACATACATATATGGTTTCTCTTGGGTGCCGTCGCCAAGAATCTCAAGTTTTGTGGGGTTTCGTTGCAGTTTATTTATAAAATCCAAGACCACGCCGTGCGTTGCCCTTGGGCCGACGACATTTGGGAATCGGAACACCCATGCTCTTATGGAAAAATTATGCGACAGCGCTGATATATATGCCTCCGCTGCCGTTTTCGCCGCTCCATAAGAAGAAATGGGGAGATATGGACCTGATGAATCTTCCTTGAGCGCGTCGCTTCGTTCCCCATATATCGCCGATGAGGAGGCAAAAACAATATCTCTGACGTTGTATTTAATCATACATTCAAGCACTGCAAACGTCGTAAGGAATGTTTTTTCCAAATCCAAAGATGGTTCAGCAACACCCTTCGGAATATCGGAATTCGCCGCCATATGGAAAACAGTGTCGAAGGAATGTGTTTTAAATACCGAATCAAATGCGTCTTTACATAAAATATCGAGGTGAATAAACTGAAAATTCTTGCGCCCGAGATGATGGGAAATATGCGCTTTTTTACCCAAACTTAAATCATCAACGCACACAATATCATGACCATCCTTGAAAAGATAATCGATAAGATGACTTCCGATAAATCCCGCGCCGCCCGTTACCAATATGGTCATAAAACAAATTAAATACTATCATATTGGTTGCGCTTATTCAATGTGAGTTTGCTGTACCGGCAAAAATTTACTATCATACATTTACACAACAAACAAAGCACGAAATCGTCAAATTATGAAAGCGGCATCATACGGGGTTATACCGGTTTGGTATAAAGATAATACGCCGTTATTCCTTTTTGTTCAGCACAAATCAGGCCATTGGTCTTTTCCGAAAGGGCGTGCGGGTCTCGAAAACCAAGCGTGGGGCAATCCCTGTAGATTTGCTCACCTCTTGCACCAACCGCTGTAATATCGGAGTGGCTTGAGGAAATCTGTAGTGCGTGCCACCAAATTTCAAAAGCAGAATTATGAGTAATTTATTAGTTATAGGGTCAAGTGGGCAGATCGGCACCGCGCTTATGCGCATCTGCCGCGAACGCTCGATTGCTGCTACTGGTCTTGATATACGGCCGAACAGGTGGGACGAGAAACTTACCGATCTCTGTCTCGACTTCTTGGTATACGAGCCGAGTGCTGTTTCTCATTTCACTGATATTGTTTTCCTCGCAACTCATCCGAGCGCAAGGGAACTCGAAAAAAACGCTTTACAAAATGAAAAGGATTATAGGGCGTTTAACCATGCTAAAATATGTGCAAAAAGAAGCGGCGCAAGGCTATCTATAGTAAGTTCACAAGAATTATTTGGCATAGTGCCAGAGAAAATTGATGTCTTTACCGCTCATACCGTATATGAAAAACAAAAAAAAGATTTTGAAAGTGAGTTGTATGAACTACGAAAGGAAAACTATCGCACCGGAGTTCTTAGAGTTCCGATTGTTTTCGGTGGCTACGATACAGACCTTGAACGCATACCGAGGCTTGTGCCGCGTTGGTGTCAGCAAGCTTTGGCAGGCGAGCCGATTGATGTAACCAATCCTCATAAGACAGTGCTTTTGACTCTCGTGGATGATGTGGTCGTTACCCTTCTTGATTGCTTGTTTGAAAGCGGCAAGTCTTTTCTAAAAGAAGTGTCCGGAACCAGCATTACCATCGGACATCTGGCAAAGTTGATTAAAGAAGTGAAAGATGGGAATAAAAAAAACGACGGAGCACTGGAAATGATCCGTCGAGGCATTGTTGACACTTTCAACAATTTGCGAGGTGGCTAGGAAAATGATTCAAAGTTTATACGATGGTGTGCTGGCTCACGGTTAATGAGAACACCAATTAATAGCTCAAGGATGCCACATGTTAACGCATACACTTTGAGGGGGTCATAGCCGCCCGGAGCGTTCCAAACAACACGTTGGCGTACGCCGTACCTAGTGAGCGGGGTACGGTTTCGTAAGGCGGCATTCTCAAGATCGATTTTCCGAAGCACCGACCATGGCATGTCGCCTATTTCTTTTACCCGTTTGAACGCATTCCATGCCGTCCCAGTGATTCCCCATTTCTGGGGTCGGAAGCTCGTTTCTAGCCAACGAACGCCTTGATCATAGCGGTATATAGAAACTCGAATGCCCTGTCTGCTTGGCCAACGAATACTGCCGCCAGCAATGAGAGGTATTCTGAGCTGTCTATATGCCATATGTAGAAGGAGTTTTGCGCTAAGTTGATCACAAAGGTCAACGATCACTTGTGCGTTGCGACAAAACGGTGAGATATTTCCCGTCAGTATGCCGTCTGGAAACTTCACCACTTTAGTATATTTGGTGATATCCTTTATAACTCTAGCTGCTACATCAACTTTCAGGCGCCCAATGGTGCTAAACTTAGCAAGACATTGCCTGTCCATGTTCGATTCTTCATAGCGGTCGGGGTCTGCAAGACGCAGTTCCCGAAATTCGTATCTCGCAAAAGGATCAACAAGCGCTGCACCATATCCTCCTAGACCGCAGAGGGCAACTGTTGCGTTTTGTAATTGTTTTATTTCTTTCCTAGAGTAAAGGAGCTGGAAACGATAGGTCATAGAGACTTCCTCTCCGAGAGGATGAACACGCTTTTACTAACAACATATGAAATTTTAAAAGAAACTCTACTTTACATATAACGTATTAGTGGAAAAATCAAGCACGTGTTAGAATATCTGTACTTCTCTATTGTGGATTTATCAAAAACCATGAAAGCGGCATCATACGGGGTTATACCGGTTTGGTATAAAGATAATACGCCGTTATTCCTTTTTGTTCAGCACAAATCAGGCCATTGGTCGTTTCCAAAAGGGCGTGCGGAAAAAGGAGAAACTGAAAAGGAAGCGGCTATACGTGAATTTGAAGAGGAAACCGGCATACGGAAATATACAATATTGGATGATCCTGTTTTTTACGAAGCCTATACTTTAAAGAGAGGAAAAGAAAAGGTCAGGAAAACGGTTACCTACTATATATCCATTGTGTTGGATCCGGCAGTTTCAATTCAAGAAGAGGAAATATCGGATTTTCGTTTTGTGAAGCAGAAGGAAGCAATAAAACTTGTAAAGTTTGAGAGCAAAAGGAAAGTGATTCGGGAAGCATCGGCGTTTTTAAAAACTCTTCAGCGAAGCAGCGGCACATTTTCAAAAACCCGTGATACCGCAGCTTGACTTTTTCTTCTGTTTCGTTTTATACTGTTTCTATAAAGGTCATCAAAACTCTTATGTTTTATAAAGTGTAAATTCTGTTATATTTATGGCTATTATTCCTTGGGATCCGTTTCGGGACATGGACAGATTCTTTGACGAATCTTTTTCTCTTATTCCCATGACGAAACTTGGGCTGAATTTAGCAGTGGACGTATATGAAGAGGGAAAGAATATCGTTGCCGAAATGCAGCTTCCCGGAATTGACCCCGAAAAAGTAAACATTTCAGTTGAGGATGGCTATCTTGTCGTTTCCGGTTCCAGAGAAGAGGAGAAGGAAAAGAAAGAAAAGCATTATTATAGCAAGGAGATCAGAAGAGGATCTTTTGAAAGAGCGGTGCGGTTGCCATCCGCTGTGGTTGCCGATAAGGCAGAGGCAACATATGAAAATGGAGTATTGAAGGTTACTGTTCCAAAGAAGGAGGAGCAGAAGGGAAAAGTACATGTAAAGGTTGCGAAGAAATAAAGCAAAGGCATATGTGGCGAAAAACAGCACCGGCATACTGCCGGGGCTGTTTTAGTTTAAGAGCATAGGAGGTTTTGCGATTTTGTTTCAGCATGATATGCTGTGTTTACTAGATTATCAGTTAATAGATTTTTTACGAGATGATAAAAATCGGCGAACAAATTCCAGATATGGGGCTTGAGGCGTATCATAATGACGACATCAAAAAAATTGAGTTGTCTGATTATAGAGGAAAATGGCTGGTATTTCTTTTTTATCCGGCGGATTTCACCTTTATTTGTCCCACAGAACTTGAAGAAGCGGCGGGACAGTACGGGGAGTTTAGGAAGATCAATGCCGAAATATTAAGTGTAAGCACTGATACCGTGTTTGTTCACAAAGCCTGGCATGACAACTCTCCTGCAGTTAAAAAAATCACATTCCCCATGCTTGCCGATCCCACCGGCAAGTTGTGCAGAGCATTCGGCACGTATATTGAGGAAGAAGGACTTTCTCTTCGGGGCACGTTCATTGTTGATCCCGAAGGATATCTTAAGGCGTACGAGCTCCATGACAACAGCATAGGAAGGAATATAAAAGAGGTGCTTAGAAAAATGCAGGCGGCGAAATATGTGGAAGAACATCCCGGGAAAGTATGTCCTGCGAGTTGGGAGCCGGGCAAGGACACCTTGGAACCCGGCCTTGATTTGGTTGGAAAAATATAATGATACGATGCCAATATGCAAATGCATGCTAATGATGCAAATACATTTGTATCATTAATCGGCGATCTATCCCAATCGTATTTTATATGATATACGAACCAAAAGATTACACTTCCTTGCTTGGCACCAGTGGTTTTAGCGATGATTTGCTTAAAAACCACTTTACGTTGTATGGGGGATATGTTGCAAATACAAACAAGTTACTGGACCTGTTAAAGGAAACTGAACCGGGTACTCCGCAGTTTGCGGAGCTGAAGCGTCGGTTTGGATGGGAGTTTAACGGCATGCGTCTTCACGAGCTTTATTTTGAGAACATGTCAAAAAAACCCGTTGAATTGGGCGATGACTCTCTTCTCTATAAAAAAATGAAAGAGGTGTTTGGTTCTGGAGAGGGATGTGAAAAGGATTTTAAAGCGACCGGAGCAATGCGAGGAATCGGCTGGACGATACTTGCGTATGACAAAGAAGGTGACCGGTTGTTTAACATATGGATTAACGAGCATGACGCAGGCTATCTTGCCGGAGCTTCGCCCATTCTTGTGATGGATGTTTTTGAACACGCGTATGTGCTTGACTACGGCCTAAAACGCGCGGATTATATTGACGCTTTTATCAGCACCATTGACTGGAGCGTGGTGGAAAATCGGTTTGGCAGCGCATAAAATATGCTTCTTATCCTTTTTCCAATACGTTTGGCTTGAAAATATTTTAAAGAAAGCCCAGTCATCTGATGATGATTGGGCTTTCTTTTGCTGCAATAGCTGCTAGGAGACGAAACTAATGTCCCGTTTCTTGCGATACACGCGGTGACAAAACCCTCGAGGCGAGGTTCTTATCATCGCCACGTAGTTGCTGTTTTGGCCAATGACCGTACCGATGTGCTGTTTTCCGGCGAATCGGAATGAGGCCTTCGCTTGCCCCACGTCTACAGAAGTATCCTTGGTCTTGATACGCAACCGCCAATACAGGCAAAGAAGTAGGGAGATAATGATGGAAGTGATGATGATGCTTTCCATGTGTTCTCCTTTTTACCTTTTTGGTGAACAAATTCTTCTCAATTATATAGTATTTGGGCAGTTATGTCAACGATTCAGGCTTTTGCTATAACATTTTTTGTGATCACAAAAAATGCATGATGCACCGCGAAGTTCGCAGGAAACCTTGACTGACGTGGGAAAAGGATATTTTCTGGATGTGAACGAATCACTTGCAGAAAGCTCCTCTCACTGTTGGCGCTCTTTTTGTTTTTGTGTTAACCGTGTATAATGTTGGTACATTAAAATGTAATGGTTATGATAACTCCAGTTGCTTTTTGGGTTACCGTTGGAATCGTCTTTGCGGTTATGTCGCTGGTTTGGGTATGGATCTTTTTAACCCACCAAAAATTAAGAACGTTTTTTAGAGGGAGGAGCGGATCCGATCTTGAATCTGTGATTCATGAAACAGCGGCAGCCCTCCAGTCGCTTCAGAAAAGACAGAAATGGAGCGAGGAACATATTTTGCTCCTTAGCAATAATATGCAGCGCACTGTTCAGTATGTTGGAATTGTACGTTTTAATCCGTTTGGGAGAGAAGGAAGTGATCAGAGTTTTTCCATTGCGCTGCTTGATGGAGAACAGTCTGGCGTGGCGCTTTCCAGTTTTTACTCCAGAGACGGCGTGCGTGTTTATGCAAAGCCCCTTATAAAAGGGAAGTCCCCATATCCCCTTACGGCCGAGGAAGAAGAAGCAATAACGCGAGCCGTCAGTTCCGCAAATTCCAATTCACAAATCAGAAATTCCCGCTGAATGCGACGTGCTCGTATCGGAAAGAGTGTGTTGAGTTTTGTTTCCGGCCGTGATATGTAGTTATATTGTTTGGAATTCGTCATGTTACGCCGGGAGCTTCTTTACTTATTATTAAAACAACATTATGACAACAGCTACAGAACATAAAAAAACGCCAAGACCGCCAGTGGCAGTTGTTATGGGACATATTGACCACGGGAAAACGGCGTTACTTGACGCAATCCGAAAAACGAATGTTGCAGGGGAAGAAGCCGGCGGAATTACTCAGCATATTGGTGCGTACGAGATTACCCATAACAGTCAGCGCATAACATTTATTGACACTCCCGGGCACGAAGCATTTGGTAAAATGCGCATGAGGGGGGCCCGGGTTGCTGATGTTGCAATTCTTGTGATCGCTGCTGATGAAGGCGTGAAACCCCAAACGCTTGAGGCGTTGGACGCTATTAGAAAAGCCGATATCCCATTTCTTATAGCGCTGAACAAAATTGATAAACCTCAAGCCAATGCCGAGCAGGTAAAAAAAGAACTCTCCGGACATAATATATATATTGAAGAATGGGGCGGCAAAATCCCCCTTATTGCTGTTTCTGCGAAGGAGAGCAGAAATATCGGGGAACTTTTGAATCTCGTTTTGCTGCTTGCAGAACTTGAAGAGCTCAAGACGGATCTGAACGCGCCGGGCAGCGGTGTAGTGATTGAGACGCATGTTGATCCGCGCAGGGGCAACAGCGCGACACTGCTGGTGACAAATGGCGTGCTGCGTCAGTCGGACTTTGTTCTTGCGGGGGACGCCTCAACAAAAATAAAAATTCTGGAAAACGACAGAAGCGAGAAGATACAAAAAGCCGATGCTTCCATGCCGGTGCGCGTGGTGGGGTTTGATGCGCTTCCTTTAGTCGGTTCCGAATTTACCAGTTTTTCCGATAAACGTGCGTTTGAAGCGTCAAGAAAGGCCGTAAAGGAAGCAGTAGGGGAACAGCCAATGGCGGCAGAAAAAGATATTGCTACAGGTGATTACAAAATTCCAATACTTATAAAATCTGATGTCGCGGGGTCTAAGGAAGCGTTGGAGGATGAATTGCGTAAAGTGTCTCTGGAAAATGCAGCATTTAAGGTTATAGAAGGAGGCATTGGTGACATTGGAGAAGCTGATATCAAAGCAATTGCCAGTGAGAAAGGCTCGGCTAAAGCCATTGTGGTTGGCTTTCGTGTCAAAATTGCTCCCCAAGCACAGCTTTTAGGAGAGCGGTTTGAAATTAAAATGAAATCTTTTGACGTGATTTACGAAGCGATTGAGTGGATCAAAAATACAGCCATTTCTTTAGTGCCGAGAAGAATGATAAAAGAAGAGCATGGAATATTAGAAGTGCTGAAGGTATTTAAGCAAGAAAAAGGAGAAATCGTTGTTGGGGGAAAAGTGCTTAGCGGCCAGCTTACACAGCAAGATCGGTTTGATGTTTTAAAAAGAGGAAAGCGTATTGGCGGCGGCGTTATTAAAAATATTGAGCAGGATAAAAGAAAAGTTGAAAAAGTCACGGAAGGCAGTTTGTGCGGGCTGTCACTTGCCTATTTGAAGCAGATAGAAAAAGGTGATCGTATTAGTGCATTTGTTGAGAAAGAAGCTGTAGGGGTGTTGGCATAGTTTCCATAAAGGCAAATGAAAGAAATAAAAAAAGAGCGCCTATCTTCAATTGTGAGGGATACTATTGCGCAGTTTTTTAAAGAAGAACTCGACTTACCTGTGGGATGCATTGTTTCCATATCAAAAGTGATGCTCTCAAAGAGAGCCACAGACGCGCTTCTATATATAAGCGTTTATCCTGAAAAGTTTGGCAAAGGAGTTGAAAAAAGGGCCAAAATGTTGGAAAATAAAGCTGTTCGGTATATTAAATCCCATTTGGCGTTAAAGCATACGCTTCAGATACGTTTTGAACTGGATTTAGGCGAACAAGCTCGCGAGCACATTGAAAAAATACTCAATAGTTCATAGTTTTTATTTTGTAGTTCGTAGTTTGTTGTTTATGGCGGCTTGGTGGCGAAGTGGCAAACGCGACGGTCTGCAAAACCGTTATTCGGGGGTTCGATTCCCCCCCAAGCCTCAAAATTGCCGCGGTGGCGGAATTGGTTTACGCAGGAGACTTAAAATCTCCGGCCCGAAAGGGCTTGTGGGTTCAAATCCCACCCGCGGCACCACGTTGGAAAAGATTACTAAAAATTAAGGCCAGGGCTTATCATCAACGTAAATTTGCTTGAGCACAGCGTTGCCATTTTCGTCAACTACAACCCCGGCAGCGGCCTCCTTATTCCAAAAACTAAAACCTCGCCCTGCGCCTTCAGGAATGAAATATTCTTCAATTCCATAGACAACAAGAATACGAGAGTCACCAAAGCCTAGGCCTGACAATATGTCTGATTGACTTTCTGTGCCGCCGCTTGCAATCTTGCCTTTGAGAAATACATTTTCACCGGACGGTTTCGTTTTTTGGATACTTCGTGCAGCCCAATACTTTCCGTTTCGGTCCAAAACCACATATACTGTGTCTCCGTTGCTCATCTGTTGTCCGCCGGAAATATACGGATCAATATTGGAAATGTCACTATACTGGAAAGCGGCATAATCTCCGCGCAACGGATCTCTGGGGTCAACCGGTTCAATTTTTAATAAAATATCCGTGCCCCCGGTAAGCACGGAAAGCTTGAAAATAATAATGGTAAATATAATGAGCACCTGAAGGGCTATCGCTAGAATAAATTTTGTCTGTTTGGTCATTTCCATGCCATTTAAGAAACTTTCTGTGATTGTGTTTTGATGCCCGAAATCATATAGCGTCTCCCTTTTTCCATAAACCATCCGACAACAAAGAGGAAAATACCTGCGCCAATAAAGAAGATGCTTTTATCAAGGGAAGTAAAAAACCAGTCAAAATACTTGACGACAATAAGGAGAAACAAAAAGAGCGCGCCAAGATTTATAAGCCAGCTTTCCTGTCTTATATAGCCGGAGAACATCAAGCCGAGCAGTTCAAAAAACACCACGAAGTTAAAAATAAAAGCCCATAGCGTCCCACTGCCCGAAAGCTCTCCGCCGCCGTAAATTTCATAAGAACGGCCAGCTTGAGCAAACATCGTCTGCTGCGGTAATAAAGCAATAATACCAAACAGCGCTGCCAGCGCGAGTACGGCAAGCACTTCAAACGGCGACATCAGTTTTTTTACTGCAGAAAAAAATGTTACTCCGATAAGGGATACCAGAAAAACAAAGAGCGATAAGGTAATCTGCCACGAACCGAAAAGTGATGCCCCTTCTGTCATCGTTCCCAGCACAGCGATGCCCGACTTCGTTGAAAGAAAGAATAAAGCACCGGTCACAGAAATTATGCCAAAGATCAAAAACACAAGGGCGAAACGCTTGAATTTTGTCTCCCTCTCATGAAAATGGCCAAGCGCGTAAAAAAGCAATGCCACAAAAACCAATCCTGCAAACAGTGCGGATGTTTTAATATCTTTGTCATCTATCCACTCGGCGGCCTGCGCTCCCCACCAGCTTGCAATTCCAATCAAACTAAAAGCAAGAGAGTAAACAGCTTTGAAATAGTACGCGCTTGCCAAGCCCACAACAGAGGTTATAACCAAAATAGTCCTCCAAGAAAACAGATCCCCGAGATCTTTATTAAACGCCAGTAGCGTCACGCCAAAAAAGAAAATAGAGAGAAGCAAAAAAAGCTGGCTGATGGCATCTTCCTTTGAAAGAGTAAGTTGTAGGTACCATTCTTTGTCTGCTGCTGGATGCGACCTTTTCTTTCCGCGTCTTATAAAAAACACAATAAGCCCAATAATGACTACAGGCCAAAACAGGAACGACAGGATACCAAAAGTCCCGTACATAATAATTAATAAAATTCCTTAAACTCTGCGGGCATCTTCCTGCGGATTATCAGCCCCGTAATAAAAGTGACGATCGTGGAAAGAAGTAAAAGAAAAGAAGAAGTAAGGAGAAAGGGATTATACCAAAACCAGGTAAAGATCCCGAAAGGGTGGCCCGTGAATGCAACAATGCCAAGAGGAATTGCCAGATAAAAAAGCGGGTACGATTCAACTGCAAAAGCCATTGCAATTGTCCCTATCATCCATAAAATAAATCCGTCCGGCCAATTTGCTCTGATGTGGAACATTTGTGCAACCAGAAATATCCCAGCTCCATAGATGATCGCGCCGAGCAGAATGAACGCATCGCCGGTCTTTTGAAGGTCTGATTTTTCTTTTAGATGCCACCCGGCACCGTAGGCAATAAACAGAGAAATAAGAATAATCCCTACTTTGAGCGGCCGCGTCATCTCCTGCCAGTTTGCAGCAATAAACGAAAAAATACCTGCTCCCACAAGAACAGCCCCAATGGTAACGATGATGCGGATGGTTCTTTTTTGGGTATCTTCTTTTCCTTCTTCAGCGCCGGTCGTGCCAAAACTTTCCTGGATAGCTTCAATGGTCTCTCCTTGGCCGAGCAGTTCTTTATAGATTTCCTCCTTTGACCTTCCCCCTGCCAAAGAAGTTTTTATGTATTCAATAAGTTTAGGGTCAGCCACAGTTCACATTTATTATCAATACTTTAATATACCATGATACATCCCGCAGAAAAAGCAATTTTCCACAGCACAAAGAATCTCTTTACTTCGGAAAAACTTGGGGTACTAGAATATAGAAGCGGTGATCTTCCAAAAACAGCCGCGGTTGTTTTTATGCACTATTTCTAGTAACATAACGCCACGCGGGTATAGTTAAGTGGCAGAATATCTGCTTGCCATGCAGAAGACGCGGGTTCAATTCCCGCTACCCGCAAAATTTATCCTCAAATAGCCGACTATAATTGGTTACTTTTGGCCTGCAAAATTTCATACCCCGTATACAACACCAAAAAACTACCGCGAACGCGGTGGTTTTTTTGGTTTCAAAACTCCTATATCTAATCCTTTACCGGCAAGCCTAATTCCGGATTTTTTAGTGCTTCTTTTGGGATATACGGCCCGCTGACGCTAGTGGACAACAAATACATAGCGCCAATGAAAACCAATACCGCAAAAACAAAAAGTACATAATTCGCCCACCGTTCATTTTTAATGTATCCTCCGGAATAGTTTACCAGCCATTGAACAATCTTCGGAGCTCTGGAAGAGTATCTGCGGATGGGCATCCCTCTTTCGTCAAGTTCTACATCCACCATACATCTCTTACGAATTATATTTTTTCAACTGTTAACTTCTGCACAAGACCAGCACGATATCATCCCCGCCATTCATTTCCTGAACTTTATTTGGTCCGAATGATTGTATCACCCTTGAAGTGTTGGCGCCGTCTCCTATTCCATTACAGCCGGAGGTGCCTGCTCCACACTGATACGTTGGATCAAAATAGTAATTCGTACCCCACGGATCCAATGGCACCACATCCATATAAGGCCCTCTCCATCGCTGGAAACCATCATTACACTGAATACCGGCTTTACACTCATGTAAGTATATTTCCGTCATACTTCCGTCACTGCAGGGAATGAGCGGCGTTTTGTTGGGATCAACGTTGGTATCAGTTTCAAGCGCCCTTACGGCGTTTTGCAGCTGATTTAAATCAGCCTTGGCCCGCGATATGCGCGATTTCTCTCTCGCGCCAAGCAAACTGACCGTAAGCAAACTCGCCAGCACTCCAATAACAGCTATTGAAATCAATACTTCGATAAAAGTAAAACCTTTGTTGTTTGATTTATTTAATGCACCCATGTAAAAGTTTTCGGTTCCCCCCATCCATAACGAAAAAAAATAATATGACGGACACTGGATATTATAATTATATCACACGATATCCTTACTGTGCCAAAAATTATATTTCAGTGATAATACAGAGGGGTCTTATAGATAAATAAAACTCTTTTTTAGTTGTGGTGCAGTATTCTTGAATTAGTCCGAACGTACTTCGTTCCTCAGTACCTTCGGCATTTCGTCCTGAGCCAGTCGAAGGGTGAGGAAATCCCCCCGCGAAAAAATTCAGAATTTGCGGCGAAGCCGCACCGATAACAATTTCCAATTTTTCTTTGGCGGCAACTAATTCAGAATTCGCGAAGCGAATACAATTACATCTTATGAAAAATTTTAAGAAAAATCAAAAAGAAGAAACCCACCAGAGGTCTTGCGACATGGTGGGTTCTAGCCGGGCGCGGTGCTCGGCGGTTGGGCTAGCGGCGTTCGACGCGCCACCCGACCATGTTGGTGACTCGGATGGGCTCGACCCGACCGTCCGTGGTGAACTCGAGTCCACCGGGATGGGACGGATTGATCCGCATCGAGACGCCCGAACGGGTGTCCTCCACGAAGAGCTCGCCCAACGGGTTCGTGTAAACCCGCATATAGTGGCCCTCGTAGTGGATCGGGAACTGGTCGCCCCCAAACTTGTCCTTCGTCGCTGCCGTTGCGGTCTGTGCCATGTGGCACCTCCTTCGTGGTTGATTGGTCGTTCAGTACCCGGTGTCCGGGTCCTCGCCCGTGACGTCGATGACGGCCTGCCGGAAGCACTCACGTCGCCGCTTCTGCTCGTCCTCGATGATTGGCTTCAGAAGCCATCTCTCGAAGCGGTTGAGCGGCTTGAGCTTACGCTCCTTGGCGACACCCTCGTCGAGCATCGAGACGTGACCGGAGAATCCGATCGTCGTGTAGTTCGCCCGCTCAAAGAGCGGAGCGAGCTGACCAGTGATCCTGAACAGGAACAGAAACGGATAGCGGACTGCCATCGTCATCATGGTTTCGCAACCTCCTCGCTAGTTGAAATGTGCTGTAATCAAGCCACGATGGCTCGATTATTTTGCTATTGCAAGTATAGCATATCTGCTCTAGTTAGTCAAGCACAAACAAAAAACTGGCATTTCTGCTGTTTCTTATCTTAAAAACTTAAAAGTTATGGACTCTTGGATTAAAAATTTTTCTTTTCTTCTTTCAGTTAAAACATGGTTCGAGCCGATTGTTTTTCCGGGCTCTTTGGCGGTTTTGAAATCTCGCGGCGAAGCCGCTCCGAATTTGTGGGGGACTCCTCGCCGCCGCAGGCGGCGAAATGCGTTCGGACTAATTCAAGAATACTGCACCAGACAGGAAATTGCAAGTTTTGGAAGCCCGCCTCGCTTCGCTCGGCGACTAATTCGTATTGGATTTTCGGGGCAAAAACGAATTGGCGATTTTGAAAGAAGAAAAGAAAAATTTTTAATCCTTAACCCAACAAAACTATGAAATACATACTTTATGCGAGGAAAAGCACGGAAGAAGACGATAGGCAGGTTTTAAGTATTGAAGCGCAACTCGTAGAGTTGCAAGAGTATGCCGCCAAAGAAAAATTGGAAATTGTTGCCTCGCTCTGCGAGGCCAAAACCGCCAAAGAGCCCGGCCGAATTAAATTCGCAGAAATGTTGTCATTACTCGAAAAAGGCAAAGCAGACGGAATAATCGCGTGGCACCCGGATAGGTTAGCTCGCAATAGTGTTGATGGTGGAAAGATAATCCACTTCGTAGATCGCGGCTTGATTCGCTCCCTTAAATTTCCGACGTTCTGGTTCGAGGCAACGCCACAAGGTTTGTTTATGTTGAATATCGCTTTCGGCCAATCAAAATATTTTGTAGATAATTTGCGGGAGAATGTGAAAAGAGGTTTGCGACAAAAAATCAGAAATGGCGTTTGGCCCGGCTGGGCTCCGGTGGGCTATCTCAACAACCCAAAAACTCGTGGCGTAGATATTGACCGAGAGAAATCGGCAAAAGTAAAGAAGGTTTTTGAACTCTACGCCTCCGGAAGTTATCCGTTTCATTCTCTCGCAAATTGGTGCGTCAAACACAATCTCAAAGGCAACAAGAACAACAAAATCTCTGTCAGTAGTTTGCAGAAAATTCTACAAAATATTTTCTACATTAGCTTGATGAAATTTAAGGGAGAGGTTTTTGAGGGAACTCACGAGCCGTTAATCTCAAAGAAACTTTTTGATATGGTTCAGGAAGTTATGGCGAAGCGTGGCAAGAAAAAGGATATTCGTAAACACCATTTTGCTTTTCTTGGCTTACTCAAATGTGCTTCGTGCGGTTGTGCCATTACTGCCGAAATCCAAAAAGGCCATAACTATTACCACTGCACAAAAAAGAAAGGGCCGTGCCAAGAAAAGCACTTTTTGCGCGAGGAAGCACTAACCGAACAAATCAAAATATTCCTTCAAAAAGTTTCTTTGTCGAGCCAAGACACCGAGAAAGTTTTAGCCGAACTTGAAAAAGACAAGGAACGAGCAAAAGAGGAAGCTAAAACTACTGTTCAAAATCTCAAAGTGGAATTAGCGAAAATTGAAACCAAGCTCGAAAAGTTATTGGACGCATATCTTGGTGAGATCATTTCTGCCGATGATTACAAAATTAGGAAAGGAAATCTTGTTACCAAAAAGGTCGAACTTTGTGAGAAAATCAGAGATTTTGAACAAAAAGGATTGTCCTGGCTCGAACCGGCTCGTGAGTTCGTTTTATCGTTGAATCAAGCCGCGAATTTGGTTGAGAGCGAAAACAAAGAAGAAATGACAACATTTCTGAAAACAATCGGCTCGAACCATGTTTTAGAAAATCGCCAATTCGTTTTTGCCCCGAAAATCCAATACGAATTAGTCGCCGAGCGAAGCGAGGCGGGCTTCCAAAACTTGCAATTTCCTGTCTGGTGCGTTTATTTTACCAAATCCGAACCTATTTTCAAAACAAATGATGTCGCACGCGCGGAGCGCGTGGTGGCTTGAAACTAAATCGTACGCTCCACGAAAGCCCCGCCACTGCCTCGCTTCACTCGGCAACCCCAAAAAGAAAAAATGTTCCCTGCTCTTTTGATTTTGGCGGGGGTGGATTTTTCTGAAATGGAAAGGACATTTTTCTTTTTGGGTTCTGCCCGTAAAGATATTCGGGCAGTGTGGCGGGGCTTCAATGCGGACTCGGTTTTGCCAAAGCTATTTTCTGGGGATATGGATTTTCGCAAAACCTCGGCTGAATTTTCCCGCCCGCAGAAAGGGGTCTGGGGAATGAATGCGGGCGGGGTTTCGTTTGGTGTTTTTTGATAGAAAAAATTGACAAGCTATTAACTTATAGTATATGATTATGTTAATATATGAATATACAAAAAATTTTTGGAGAAAATTTGAGAAGAGCTAGAATAAAATCCGGTTTGTCTCAATCAAAACTTGCCAATAAATCTGGTTTCAGCCCCGCTTATGTTAATAGAATAGAAAAGGGTGAGGAAAACATATCTTTGAAAAATATTTGGATGATTTCTAATGTTCTAAATGTTCCTATTAAGACATTGTTTTCTCCTTTTCAAGATTCTCAATATAAAGCAATTGTTTTTGACCTTCATTACACAATTTTACGGTTACATCCCTCTAGGGGGATTGTGTATCAGAAAATTTTTAAGAATCATGGTTTTAACGCGCGTCCAAGAGAAATTAAAAAAGCTTTTAGCGCAGTCTGGAAAGATTATGGCGATAGGAAGATATCCGAGAATTCCAAAAAGCATCATAATGAAGAAAATATTGAAAAATGGTGGTTTGATTTTCATTTCAAAATGCTTAAAAAGCTTGGGCTAAAAGATCAAGTTATCGCTAAGGCGATAAATAAAGATATTTCTCGTCAATTTTTTGGTAATCCAAAAATACACAGAATGTATGACGACGCAAAAAAGATTCTTCCATTCCTAAAGAAACACAAAGTGAAACTTGTCTTATTAACCAATGGCTATAAATCTACTGTCAAGGCAGTTGAATACTTTGGGTTAAATAAATATTTTGACCACGTCTTAGTTTCTTGTGATGTGGGTATTAGTAAACCAGACCCGAGACTCTATCGCATTATTGCGAAAAAATTATCTGTTAAATGTGAGGAGATTTTATGTGTCGGAGATAGCTATGCAACGGATGTTGTTGGGGCGATAAAATCTGGTTGCGGTGCTGCAATTATTGACAGAAAAAATACAGAGGACAAAAAGAAGTATGACTGTGTCTATTTGAACAACTTAACGCAGATTAAAAATCTTATATAAATTCCAATGGATAAAATAATTATGAAGTTTTTTATATGAGCAATCTACCTCTATTAGCTATTACGATAATAGCAATATGCATAATTCTCCAGTCTGAAAGGGGTATTTTTGACTTTTTTTCTTATTTACGCCTATTTCGCCAATTGAAACATCGAGAATCTGGGCCACAATATGATCGCTCGGGAAAGAAGATGATTTTTATCCTAATCCCAATGTTAAGAGAGCAGACTATAGCAGAAGATGCCATATTAGGCTTCTGTAAATTAGCGCGTGAGCGCTTCAACATAAAGATCGTTGTTCTGACTTCAGAAAAGGAATTGGCTGAACAGAAAGAACTTAGTCAACCGACCACTGAAGATGTCTTATTCTGTTCTATGCAGAAAGGAAAACTATCTGCATACAAGGATATGATTATGATCATTAGAGATCCGAATGCACGAGGTAATATGGCCACACAGTTGAATTATGGACTAAAGATAATTTCAGAAACCATATCAGAAAATTTTTTTTACATGGTCTATAATGCTGACTCTGTTTTGTCTAAACAAACTTTTGATGGGCTTGCCGACTTGGTAGATAAATATCCTAGTAAAGAATTCGCTGTTCAACAGCCATGCGCATTCGTGAGAGAAATGAGTTCGTTATCAAATAATTTCACGAATGCCATGTCTTTATATCAAAGTTGGTACTGTCTCGGACATGAATCTAGGATTGTTAGAAATTATGCGAAGAGGTCTGAAAAATGGTGGGGCGAAAAGAATGGCAAATTAGGTGTCGTGGTGGGCCATGGTTCTGGAATGACAATTGATATTCACCGTTCCAATGGCGGTTACCCGAGCGAACTTCTTACCGAGGATTTGACTTTCGGATTCATCCTCTCAACGAAAAATATTCCTATATTATCGCTACCAGCACTGGAAATTGCGGATGTGCCGACTCATTTCTCAATGTTTATAAAACAGAAAAGTATTTGGTTTTGGAACTTCCTTGGATACGGCAACTGTTATAGAAAAATGCTTCACCAAGGATATTCGCTGTCTAAGACTACAAGTTTACTCATCCAGGGTATTGGTGCCGGAGCATATTGGTTTTTAGATACTTTCTTTATATTAACCCCCCTTATTATCAGTCTGTACTATAAATCCTCATATGGAGTGGCTATATCAATAATGAGTTTTCTCATTTTCTATATACTTCCACAGTATGTACTATTCAAACGATTGCCCAGCATATTAGACAATCAAGACTTCTCCTTTTACGCCAAAAATATTAAGAAAGTGTCTTTTGCTAAAATATTACCGACACTGTGCTTGATTATTCTGACCAATTCTGTCGGACCGTGGATAGCCACGATTAAGTGGCTAGGATACATAGTTACAGGTAGATTACCAGCAAAATATAAGACTGGGGATTAACCTTTTTCAGCTACGACCATTTCACCTATTATTCGAACATTTTTCCATACAGTGTTTCCTGCAATGCATTCTTGAAAAACAAGTTTCGGCCCTGTAACATGTCTGGCTTTTACATCGTGAAGGATAATACTACCTCCAGAAATTAATAGTGGAGACCACAAATCATAATCTTTTTTGACAAATTCATATTCATGGTTTCCATCAATAAATAAGAGATCTATTTTATCATAATTAAATTTGCTTCGTGCTTCTTCGCTTCTGAATGGTAGTATTTTTATGTATTTCATTAGATTATATTTGTCCATTGTCTGTATGAAATTGTTTTTCAGGGGTACATCGAGTTTGTTTATATCAGCCTTATATGTTTCTTCCGACGCGCCATCTCCTTCTCCGGTAAAAGGATCAATTGCAAACAAGATACCTTCTTTATCTTTTAAGGCGGAGGCAAATACATAGGCTGATTTTCCCTTCCAAGAGCCGATTTCGCATATAACAGGATTTACCGAATCAATTCTATTAGCAAGATCGAATAATTCGACAGCCTCGCACAACAAAAGCCAGCCCTCTATGTCTTCCAGATGTGGAATTTTTTCAAGAGTTTTTTTCTGAGCATCACTCAGAAGCGCAAACTGTGATTTAGTTGAGGGATATGGTGACATTGGATTTCTAGAACTAGAATAACACTAATATTGCGTATCTTCAATTTATAATCTATCATATTTTTAATGAAATCGGATAATATAAACTACAAAAGTAAACCTCATACGCCAAGTATTCTGCTAATAGAAGGCCTTTGGGGCACGGGAAAATCAACATTAATTTCGCGTATCAGATCAAGATATCCTGTCTTGTTTATTCCGGAACCAAATTTCCAAACTTCAAGGATAAAGAAAAATATATCGGAATGGTACAAAGTTCAACACCAGAATCGCCTTAAAACCGCATTAAAATATACACAAAACGGCGAACAAGTTATAATGGAAAGATCAATACTCTCAAATGCCGCGTTTTGTTACGCGAAGCGACGTAAATTTCCGTCGTGGTTTAATGAATCTAAGTTATTATTGCAATCTGTGCCTCGGCTACACATAGTGCTTCTATATTATTCCAATAAGCAGACTTTTAAGAAGAGGGTGAGATTTATAAAAGATAGAAGTGTTCGTCGCTCAATTGAGAACAATGAACACTTTTATGATAATTATATTGATTTTTATAAAAAAATCGGATTGAACGTCATCTCCGTTAAAAATCATGCTAATTTCTCGTTTAGTAAAATCGATTCTATCTTTAAGAAGATTTTTGAAAATAAAACCCGAAGCAGGTATAAAGAACAAATCCACTATTGTTCGAGTGCTGTGGTAACTTTCAATAAAAAGATATTGATTTTATATTCTCAAAAACATCAGCAATTTACGCTTCCCCAAGGCCATCAAAAAAGCAGTGAGAGTTCTATAGAAACCATAAAAAGAGAGGTTGCGGAAGAAACAGGATTTACCGATCTCAATGTTATACGGCCTATTCGCACATATGATTTCAGATTTTATATAAATGGCGGTGTCACCAGAAAATCTGTGATATGTTATCTGGTCGAGCTCAAATCCTTAACTTCTTCGGGAAAAAGTATGGAAGCACATGAGGCGTATAAAAATTATTTTGTTGATCGTGATGACGCGTTACGAAAGTTGAACTGGCCAGAAGATAGAGAGAATATTCTATCTGTCCAAAATAAGTATCTTATATAGAAAAAAACCCTGCTCTCAAGGAAAGCAGGGTCATGTTCAATCGAGATGGAGCCACCACTCCGAGAAAAGGTTTGGCGACAGACGAGTCCTCTGACTCAAGAAATCGCTAGTGTGCCTCACCAATTCCTCGCTTACGGCTATCGTCTGGTTCAGATCGATAGTGTCGATGAATTGCTTCGCGATGTTCAGCAAAACTGGACCTCCCTCAAGTTTCTCAACTTCATGGATAAGCCATTTCTTGTAAGGATACGGCTGTCCCGTTGAGAGAAAGGCCAGTTCGGCCGCCAACTTGACGATGTTTGCCTTCAGGAGAGCGCAAGCCATCATGTCTTGATGAAAAACTGCTTGACGCAAGTTATGTCTATCCGATCTGAATTCGACATACTTGTATCTCATGGTCTCAAGAAGCCTTCGTTCAAAGACTGAACGGTATTCAGTCAAGATTGATACGAAGGTATCGTCCGGATCGCGGATCACGATTGATTTCCCAAATATCCACAATGCTATTGCCAAACGCCACTCGAAATTCTTCCTCAGCCAGGCATAGCTTTTGAATCTAGTGAATACGGGTGGAACACACTCGTGATCATTTTGCACAAAGCAATCCCCGAACTGGCCAGAGAATTCTCCTGTGAACAGGTTGTCAGGTATAATAACCATAAGATCGTAGACGATACCCTCGTCCAGCTCTACGGTAACTACCGACGATTTCTCGATGTACTCGCGTAGTGTGTTGTTCGACAACAACTTACGTCTGAAGTAATCTTCAAGCCACGCGCCTATGTTCATTGGGAACCTCCTTCATTGCTTTCGGTAAGCTTCTGGTGTAACCTCCTTAACCCCTCTTTGTTGCCGGGATATTTGAGGTAAGAATCAATCGCTTCGTCTTTCATCGTCCAGCGATACTCAGTGTGCTCCGACGACAGCTTTACTTCCGCATTCAACGGAACCTGAACGCCGAAGATTCGCTCAAACTGGTCCAGGCCATTGTCGGTGAATTCATACGAGTATTCCGTATCGATCAGGCGGACGATGTCAGTTATCCCGAGTTCCTCTTGAACCTCGCGCACGGCGGCGGCCTCAAAGGTCTCGCCTTCTTCGACGTTGCCAGTAACCGGCTGCCAAAACCCACCACGTTGCGGCGCGCGTTTCAGCATGAGAAAGGAGTGATCACCGGACGGAAGCGTCTTGAACACGATCGCTTCGACTTGATTTCTTGTTCTTTGCTTCATAGGTTTACCCTTTCTTTTATGAGGTTGAGTTGTCTCTGTGATTCTGCTTGCGACACGGGACAATGAAACAGATTCTTCAATGGCCCGCTGTAATATTTCTTCCGCAAGCTCATTTTCAATGCCATTACCTTGGCGACAGCATCGTCTCCAGTAATAATCCACACAGGAAGTGGCGTAACGCACATGTAGGCGCGGATCTCGTCAGGGTAGTCAAACTTCTCCCACTCGTAGAAATCCAATACTAGTTGCGTATCAAATTGAATTGTACCATATCTTGCGACATGTAATCCAATTTCGTTTAACCCGGAAAGGATCTCGACTTCAAGTCCGCGCTCCGTTGCGTCCGGTTTGATTATAACCAGCACAAATTCTTGCATCTGCATTTTTGCTCCTCCTAAGATTGAATTGTGAAAGGACATACCTTGAGACTTCTCAAGGATCTGAGTGAATCATATCACTCCTAATTAGTTTTGTAAAGGCCCATTCTATCAAAAAACACCAAACGAAACCCCGCCCGCATTCATTCCCCAGACCCCTTTCTGCGGGCGGGAAAATTCAGCCGAGGTTTTGCGAAAATCCATATCCCCAGAAAATAGCTTTGGCAAAACCGAGTCCGCATTGAAGCCCCGCCACACTGCCCGAATATCTTTACGGGCAGAACCCAAAAAGAAAAATGTCCTTTCCATTTCAGAAAAATCCACCCCCGCCAAAATCAAAAGAGCAGGGAACATTTTTTCTTTTTGGGGTTGCCGAGTGAAGCGAGGCAGTGGCGGGGCTTTCGTGGAGCGTACGATTTAGTTTCAAGCCACCACGCGCTCCGCGCGTGCGACATCATTTGTTTTGAAAATAGGTTCGGATTTGGTAAAATAAACGCACCACAAACGAACTAAACGGCTTTTTGGAAGCCAGAAGGTGGGACACGCGAAGCGCGTCCCACTGATTTCCCCCAATTTTTCCAAACGAATTCGGAGTCCCGCCTTCGGCGGGACGGACTGTTTTTTCGCCAAGAAGCAGGTTCGAAATCAGAAGCAATTTTGACATAGTATTTGCTTTGAATACAAAAAGAATTTTTGTGTAGGAAATATTTTTGGTATACTAACTACGCAGACAATTATTATTAGTTAATCAGCAGGAATAGCTACATTGGTAACAATTTGATTAACGTTGAATTGTCTGCACCAGTGTAGCTATTCCTGTTTTATAAAAATATGTCACAAAAATTCTTTTTGTATGCTCGCAAGAGCACCGATGTCGAAGATAAGCAAGTTTTGAGCATTGATGCGCAAATTACGGAATTGCGCGCTTTCGCCAAAAATGAAAAGTTAGAAATCGTGGAGGAGTTTGTGGAAAAGCGTACTGCTAAAATTCCAGGTCGTCCCATTTTTGGCGAAATGATGAGGCGTATTGAGAAAGGTGAAGTGTCTGGGATTATCAGTTGGCACCCCGATCGTTTGGCGCGCAATTCTGTGGACGGCGGACAGATAATCTATTTTCTCGACATCGGAAACCTTGCGAGCCTCAAATTCCCTAGCCACTGGTTTGAAAACACGCCACAGGGCAAATTCTCGCTGTCTATGGCTTTTGTGCAAAGCAAATACTATGTCGATTCTCTTTCCGAGAACACGAAGCGTGGACTTCGCCAAAAAGTACGCATGGGAATATTTCCAAGCCAAGCGCCAGTGGGATATTTGAATGATAGTAGAACAAAAACGATTGTGGTAGAAAAGAAAAAATCTCGTATCGTGCGCTTGGCTTTTGAACGATACACGAAAGGTAATCAGCGACTGGAAGACATTGCCACCTTTTTGGCGAAGAACGGAATATCCACGCGTTCCGGAAAGAGAATCTCAAAAACCAGAGTGTCTTTCATTTTGTCCAATCCATTTTATGTAGGACTATTTAACTATGCAAAAGAATTACACGAAGGTAAACACGAGCCAATCATTTCAAAGAAACTTTTTGATGAAGCACAGGAAATGTTGAAGTCTCGCGGACAACCAGAGCGTAAACCACAAAACGAACCTCAGCCATATTGTGGGTTAATTTCCTGTGCTTCTTGCGGAATGATGATAACTGGCGAACATAAATTCAAACGGCAGAAAAATGGTAATGTCCACGAATATACATATTACCATTGTACGAAAAAGCGAAAAGATTTTAAGTGTCCCGAATCTGCCGTTAGAGAAAAAGAATTGGATCGCCAGTTATCATCTCTCATTCAAAAAGTTTCTTTGCCCAAAGATTGGGCGGAAGAATTGAATCGTCTTGCTTTGCAAGACCACGGAAAATCCGCCCAGTCTTTGACTGCTTGTGTGAAAGAGAAAGAGGAAAAGATTTCTTCTTTGTCGAAAAAGTTAGAGCGACTTCTTAACGGATATTTAGACCAAGTAATTGACGAACAAGATTATCGAAATCGGAAAGCAAAGTTATTATCTGAAAAGAAGTCGCTCGAAGAAGAAATGACCTCTCTTTCACACAAGCAGAATGATTGGCTCGAACCGATGAAAGAATGGATAAAAGACGCTCAATCCTTGGACAAAATTGCTTCTGATGATGACCTTTTTGCTAAAAAGGTCAAAGCCAAAGAAATCTTTGGCTCGAACCTGCTTCTTGGCGAAAAAACAGTCCGTCCCGCCGAAGGCGGGACTCCGAATTCGTTTGGAAAAATTGGGGGAAATCAGTGGGACGCGCTTCGCGTGTCCCACCTTCTGGCTTCCAAAAAGCCGTTTAGTTCGTTTGTGGTGCCCCTGAGAGGATTCGAACCTCTAACCCTTTCGGGACAGCGTCCTAAGCGCTGCGCGTATGCCAATTCCGCCACAGGGGCAAATTGCTTATTTTTTCTCCTGCTTCAGTGGTTACTTAACAGGGGATGATGCAACTTATATTAAATCATCATTTATTCTGCAAGCAAGACGCCCGCCAAGTCTTATGACTGTCAGTGATATAGAGATTGTCAAACACTCTTTTCTTTGGAATAGTTTTCGACAAGTTTTCTTTGCCGTTTGGCAAACAATGTTGACGGCATAAACGCAAAAAAGTATAACACAACATACCTAACAGTTTAAACTTTCAATTTTTATCGTTGATATGTTGAATGATCTTAAGTATTAATGGGCCCCGTCATAACTTTAGTGAGTGAAGATGCGGTGGGAGACTAAGGATAGTACCCTATAGGGTTGACAAAATTATTTCTTTAGTTATCATATTAACTGATGGGATCAAAAGTATTTTGGAGGGTTCGGTTGAGAGACAAACGATGATATACTCGCGGTAATCCCCACGATCCCAGCCAGTGGGCTGGTATATTGTCCAAGAGCTCTCGTCGATTCGGGGTACAATCCCTCATTAATTATGCCCTTAAGTCTCTATATGAGATTCTAAGGGCTTTATTTTTTTACTTAAGCTTGGGTTTGTGCCCAAGCCCAGATACATAGTAATTGGATTTCGACCTTTCTTCCAATTTATGGGATGCCGACCAGATGTTAGAATATACAATTGGTTTCCCAAAAAGCACACAGGAGCTCAATGATCCCTCCCGCAACGAACATAATAAGGAGTCCTATAATTCCCCACACCATATGTTTCCTGCCGTTTTTGCGCGCTTCTTCGTTTTCCGCATTCCACAGGTACTGTATAAGACCCCAAAAGAAAACAAGCGTTGCAAGGATAAAAAGCATTGTAACGAACGGAGCAACAATATCGTCAAGTATTTTCTGAATGATTCGCTCAAGTGTGGTCATTAAAACCTAAACCCCGGTATCCCGATATTGGTAAGGCCAAATGTGCTGGAAAGCATAAAAATAATACCCCAAATGGAAATCATGATAAAAAGTGTCACAATGCCAAAGACCATTAAACGCTTTCCGCCTGTTTTCTGCTGTGCGCTTGTTTCTTCTCCGGTTATGGCTCCGAAACCGATGTATTTTATCAAACCCCATATAAATACAATGGTGACAAGCGGGAACGCTATCAGCACCAGCCGGTATAAAACAGCTGCGAATTTACCTATAATATCGGCTATGCTCATATATTTATTATAGTGTGTGCCAATATTCTCCACAATTTTTTACTGGATACAAAACACGCTTTGGTATATCAGTTGATGCTTAAAGATTAATCGGGCCTTCTCCGGGACCAATGGGTATTTGGCCGCCGCCCAGGTTAAACGTGTTGACGATGAGCATAACAATACCCCACATAGCAACCATCACGAAAAGCCCGACGATCCCCCAAAGCATATATTTTTTGCCTTCCGACAGCTTTTTTTCATCACCGCCAGCCGTAATATATGTGATGATGCCTAAGAGAAATACTACGGTTGCAAGAAGTATAAGCACCTGAATGATGCCGGGAAGGATTGACTCCACCTCGTCTAAGACGCTGTCTATGGTCTGTGCAATGGTTATAGCAGGAGCGAGTTGCAGGGGTATTGTCGAAAGGTAATAGTAAACAAACTTTTTCATTGAGTGGCGTTACTTTAACACGTTAAAAGCTTTTCCATGTTTTTTGCTGTTTTGTGGCGGCGTTCACCCGACAGTTCTATAGTAGCAGATTCGGATTTTATAAAACCAGCTGTTTTTGCGACTATGCCTGTGTTCTCTGTTTTTTCGCGGCTGGAAAGAAACAAACTTTTATAAACTAAACCCCCTAATGGGGGTTTAGTTTATAAAAGTGCGTATACGTATCGTGAGGTTTATAGACCGCCAACTCCGGTCGGGACGCCTTCTCCTCCAACACCAAAGGTGTTGATGACGAACTTTACGATGCCCCATATAGCAACCATCACAAAAAGTCCGATGATCCCGAACAACATATAACTCCTTCCTTTTTTGATTTTATCTTCCTCTCCTCCCGCAGTGATGTAGGTGATGACTCCCCAAAGGAATACTACGGTAGCCAGAACCATGAGAAGCGGTATTAAAAGGTTAAGGATGTTCTCGATTGTTGCAATGGCGGATTCAACGGTTTGTGCGGATGCGATAATCGGCATGATGGCGAGTCCGAAGGGCGTGAGGTATGGAGCAAATTTTTTCATTGTGTTTATTGTTTATGCTGGCAATATGTTAGCCTCGACCTTTACGTATTCATTTTTATACACTGCTTAATTCATTTGCAAAGTTAATGACAGCAAGTGCAATAACTCCGGCTCCCACAACGATTGCTGTTCCTATAATGCTCCAGTATAACATCCTCTTTGCTTCCCTGAGTTGTTCTTCATTTCCTTGTGCCGAGACAATGCGGAACCCCGCCCACACTATTGCCACTCCGACAAGCGGCAGGGCATACTTGGCAACTTTTTGCAGGAGATGCAATACCAGATCAAAAAAGGTCCTCGACGCTGTAGGAGGCTCGAAATCCGCATAAACAGCGCCGGCAATTGTGAAAAGCATTACCGCATATAGTATAGCATATATACATTTTATAGAAAAACAGCGGATCATAGGATGTGGACAAAGGTGTTAGAGATTTTCAATGAATTCTTTAAACGCAAATGCCAGTACAAACGCCCCGACCACTACCGCAGTTCCAATAAGTATCCAATAAAATGTTTTCCTTGCGCGTCTAATTTTCTCTTCATTCCCTCCCGCCGTAATAAAGAGAAATCCGGCCACGATAATCGCGATAGCTGCTATGGGAAATGCAATTCTGGCGGCTCCCAAGGCAACGGCCTCGGCAAAATCAGTGAATGATTCTATAGGCGCTCCCGTTTCCGATGACATTATAAGAGGGTTTATTATCGCAAGCGCATAAACGTTTAAAGGAATATATGCCGGAGCAAGGATGAATGACAAAACAATATACTTTAGCAGATATCTTACAAACGGCGCCACACTTTTTATTTTACTATTCATATTCGTACAAGAGTAGCGTCGGGTTATAGATGTTTTTTTTGATTCCGTGTGTCATTGCTATAAGTTATTTTCTGGGAACGAACAACGAACAAAGAAAAACGTTATGTGAAAAAAGGTTCTTCTTGAACAGATGCGCCTCCTCCACAGCCCGGCGGCGTTTCATTCCAATTTGTTATTGCTGATCCCCAAGGCACTTTAAATCCTATGACAAGGAGAAGCGTATTTATCACAATCCATGCCGCAAAAGCGATAAATAATCCAACAACCGTGCTGGTGAGCGCTTTTCTTCCCATTGTCTGTCGTTCTTCCGATCCACCGGCTGTCACCAGTAATGTTCCGCCGATAATGAGCGCCACGACTGCCAAAGGCACTGCTATGTTAAAAAGCATAAACCGTACAAGGCGCTGGCCGAGTTCATACAGTTGGCACAAATTGCATACGGATCCCTGACAGCTTGGTGGAACGATGCCCTCGCTTATTGGTATGGGCCCCAGCTGTGCTGTTGTAAGCAGGGGAACGCAAATACTCATGCTGACAAGTGTGAAAGCGAACAGCGTTTTTTTTCTTTGGCAACGGTGCATTATTTCAATACCTTTTTAATTTTTAGATTTGCTTGTGAGACTGCTTCACTGATCGTTAGCTGTGCGCTTGCCACTGACTCAATCATCTCGCGTATGATAGTATGTGTTTCCTTTGGTATTGGGTCGCGAATCCATTTTGATTGGAGCGCAGAGGATTTAAGCAGCGGCCAAAACTCATGGTTTATGTCTTTTCTTAAAATATCTCTTCTGGCCGGAGCAACATTCAGTGCCTCGACGTAGTCAGTGATGCGTTCTTCCTCGGTAAGCCAAAGCGCAAACTGCCATGCGGCGATTTCTTTCTGTTTTGCTTGTGCGGAAACGACGATTGCCGGCACTTGGGCTACCGTCACCGGTATGGAGTCTGTTGAAAGCTGTGGGACTTTTGCGACGTCGAAAGCAAGATGCGGAGCTTTTTCTTTTATATTTCCGTAGCGGGATGCGTATTCCAGCATCATACCGAGGGACCCTTTTACAAAGTGTTCTTCGGGTTTGGGAAGCGCCGGGTTCCATGTATATGTATCACGGCCGGGGTTTGAAAAGTCGGTGTAGAAACGCAGGACAGACTGCGCTGGGTTGCGCTCGGTTCCTCCAGTTCTGTCTCCTCCTCCAAAAACTACCAAATCTTTTTCATCCGCAATGTCTGACCCCTGCTGTAGTAACAAAAGGGCAATAATATCTCTAAACAGCGGAATGTTGTTGGCTCTTCCGAAAGCAATGCCCGACACGGTAATGGCGCGGCTGACATCTTGTTTGGTGATTTTTTTTGAGAATTCCAGGGTCTCGTCCCACGTCAAAGGGGGGCCTGCAATGGCATGCGTGTTGAACAATTCCTTGTTCCAGTAAAGTACCATTGGGTCAACCCAAAGCGGAATAGCGATGATTCTGTCGATGCGTTTTTCCGGATCGGCTTTTAAGTACAAATCATGGGTAATGTCAACGAATTGTTCCTGAAACTCGCGGGCTGTAAACAGAATCGGCGGGAGGGGCGCTGTTTTATCTTCGTGCAGGCGGATAAGATCCTGATTCATAATCCACATATCCGGTCCTTTGCGCGCTGCAAGCGCATTTATCAGCTCTTCTTCGTATGTTTCGGGATCTTTTTGTTCATATGTAATATTTCCGCCTCTTACCTGACGCCTGTAAATGACAGCGTGTTTGTTGAATATGTCTTTTGGAATTGTTCCCCACACAGTAAGTTCTGCTGCTTGCAGAGAAGGTTTTTCTGTAGAAAAAAAGGAAGCGAGCACGAGTCCGACGAGGATTAACACTATCAACGCCCCTCCAATAATAAGGATTTTCTCTTTGTTCATGGTTTGGAGAAAATCATTACGTAATGATGTGATCCACCGTCAAGTGCGCGATGAAACACAAAGCCGGCATCGTTCATCATACTGATCAGTGTTTTTTTAGAAACCCGTTTTTCAATCGGCGGTCCCAGCGGATTTGGTATTCTCTCCCAATCAATAACAAGAGCCTTGCCTCTATTTTTTAGTATGCGAAACGCCTCTGCGATCAGCGCTTTTTTGTGTTCGGCTTGAAACAGGATGTTATTTATCATTACAAGATCAACACTGTGTTCTTTGAGGTGTGTTGATTTTTCTTCTTCAAGGTTAGTCCAACATGTTTCAACATTGTGCAGTTGCTCGGCGCGCGCGTGGGATCGTATAGCTTCAAGCATTGACTTTTGTACGTCGAAAGCATACACTTTTCCCCCATCACCAAGACGTTTTGCGCAGATGATGGAGAAATGTCCACCACCCGCGCCGAAATCAGCAATCTGCATGGCGCCGTGTATGTCAAGTTCATTGAGCACATCTTCGGGTTTTAGAAATTGTGCGAGTATCATAACAATGTCATGGAAGCTATATGATCTCCTGTTTCCAGTTTCATTACCCGAACGCCCTGTGTGGTTCTGGTGAGGCGCGGAATTTCTTTTATGACGCTGCGGATTGTTTTCCCTTTCTCGGACATGGCAATAAATTCTTCGTCCCCGGTTACAATTGAAGCGTTTACAAGCTTCCCCGTTTTCTGCGTGATGTTGATTGCCTTAACTCCAGTTCCTCCTCTATGCTGTATTTTAAATTCTTTTACCGGAGTTTTCTTCCCAAACCCGTTTTCGCTTATGACAAATACTGCACATTCTTGTTTATCTGAAGGCACAATTTCACAATCCACAACAATATCTTCCCCTTTCAGCTGGATTCCTTTTACTCCCTTTGCCGTCCTGCTCATAAACCGTAAACCCGGTTCCGGGAATCGTATCGCAAGACCGTTTTTTGTAAAGAGCATAATAGTATCCTTCAGTTCTACGAGGCGTGCCCAGCGAAGCGAATCATTTTTTTTGAGAGAAACCGCAATGATGCCGCTTCGTCTAACGTCGGAAAAAAGTTCCGAGCGCACTTTCTTTATTATACCTTTTTTCGTTGCCATCACCAAAGCAGCGCCGGCGCCTTTGTGTTTTTTAGGAAGCACCAGCACTGATGTTATTGCCTCACCGGCGGAAAGGGCAAGAAAGTTCACTGCGGATTTGCCCTTTGCGGTACGGGAGCTCTCCGGGATTTCGTACATTTTGGTTTGGTATACCTTTCCTTTGGTTGAGAAGAACAGGAGATCATCATGGGTGCTTGCACTTACAAATTCCAGTATCATGTCTTCTGTGTCGTTTGCGCCTATAACTCCCTTTCCTCCTCTTTTCTGCGTGCGATATGCCTGCGGGCGGACACGTTTTAAATAACCGCTGGTTGTGAGGATCATGATATGTTCTTCTTCAGGTATGGTATCTTCAAGCGATATCGTTTTTGCTGCCGTATTTATGATTTTTGTTTTCCGCTCATCCCCAAATTTTTCCCTAAGCTCAGCAAGTTCTTTTTTGATGAGGGTTCGTATTTTCTGTGGACTTTTCAGGAGCGCTTCCAGTTCTTTTACCAGTGCTCTTTTTTCTTTCAGTTCTGTTTCTATTTTTTTTCTCTCAAGACCTGCGAGCGTTTGGAGCCGCATATCGAGAATGGCCGTTGCTTGCTCGTCGGTGAATGCGTATCGTTTCTTTAAGTTTGTATGCGCGTCTTCTCTATCTTTTGATGATTTGATCAGTTGAATAATCTGTTCTATGTAAGTAAGCGCTTTTGAAAGGCCTTCCAGAATGTGCACTCGTTTTTTTGCCACATCAAGGTCAAACCGCGTTCTGCGTTCAACCACGTTGATTCGGGCCTTTATAAACTCTTCCAGAATATCTTTCAGTGAAAGTGTTTTCGGCTGAATTCCATCAACGAGCGCAAGCACATTGAAGTGGATTGTTTTTTCGAGGTCAGTATGTTTGTAAAGATAGTTAAGCGTTTTTTGCGGATACGAATCGGTTTTCAGGTCTATTGCTATGCGGAGCCCCTGCCTGTCTGATTCGTCGCGGATGTCTCTGATGCCGTCGAGCTTCTTTTCTTGTACCAATGTGGCCATTTTATTTACGAGTTCTGCTTTGTTGACTTGATATGGAAGAGAAGTAATAACAATTTGGTATCCTCCTTTCTTTTCAATAATATCTGCCTCTCCGCGTGTCACTACTCCTCCTCTTCCGGTTTTATATGCTTCGCTGATGTCTTTGGTATTATAGATAATGCCTCCGGTAGGGAAGTCCGGACCTTGGATATATTGTGTAAGGTCTTGAGAGGTTGCTTTCGGGTTCTCTATTAAATGAATGGTGCCGTTTATAACTTCGGTGAGGTTATGCGGCGGGATGGTTGTTGCCATCCCGACAGCGATCCCCAACGAGCCGTTTACCAGAAGGTGCGGAAAGGCCGCCGGAAGCAATGTTGGTTCTTTTCTTGTACCATCGTAATTCGGAACAAAGTCGACAGTGTTTTTTTCTATGTCATTAATAAGCATTTCTGATATTGCTGACATTTTTGCTTCCGTATATCGCATGGCAGCCGGCGAGTCTCCGTCTATTGATCCAAAGTTTCCTTGCCCGATGACAAGCGGGTATCGGAATGAAAAGTCTTGGGCCATACGAACCAGCGTTTCATATATCGGGTCATTTCCATGCGGATGATATTTTCCCATTACTTCCCCGACAACCGTTGCAGACTTTCTCAATTTAGCGTTATGTGTGAGGCCCATTTCTTTCATGGCATAAAGAATGCGTCGGTGCACCGGTTTTAGTCCATCTCGGATGTCCGGGAGCGCGCGGGATACGATCACGCTCATTGCGTAGTCGAGGTATGATTCCTGCATCTCGCTTACGATGTTCGTCGACTTGATGTTGGAATTTTCTTTTTGCATAACAGTACGAAATTATGCTGGTGTATTGTTCTTTCTCCGCCAAGCGCGCCTATGGTTCATCATGTTTAGAAGTTTGAAAGCCCCTTTTTAAAACGCAAAAACATTTCCCTCATGGATGCCCATATAATAGTAAGCGGCTTATCGGTTGCGATGTTGGGGTTTGATTTGTTGTTTTGTGTGTTGAGTGTGTATTTGAGTTGGGCTGCCCATATGCCAATGACGATACTCATGATAACGACAACAGATATTATGAGCACCGATCGCCTTTTTACAAGAGGAGCATTCTGTAACTTTTCCAAACGTTCAAAGAATGTCATATGGCGGTTTTAGCACAACGACCCCCTGACGTTCCTGCAACAAATCCCTTTTCTTTATAGAAAGCTTTGCTTCCCGATGCATGTCGCCTCCCGTTACGTTGAAAAACTCTTTTAGCTTACCTAATTTCTTTTCATATCCTTTTATTGCAAACTGCATTGGAATGGTAATGGCGGGGTCCAGCGCATTCATTACTCCAACCGCATTTTTTGGCGACAGGGTGCCTCCTATTGGGAGGAATAAAATATCGATGGCATCGACCACATCTTTAAGCGCCGTATCAAGGTTTTTTTCTCCGCCATCATTAAATTCCCCGAGATGCATAAGGCGCAGTTCATCCCATTCAATGATGTATGCGGTATTGTTTGGGTGAAGTTTTATGCTGCGAATGGTAGCCGAGGCGATGTCGTATTCTCCCGGCCCACATATAATGTAGGGATTTCCCGGGAGAGAAGCGTTTTGATAGCTATTATTCGTTGCGAGTATTATTGCGGCCTCAAACCGCGGAGCGGAAAGCCCCGGCGTTTTAGAAAACGGGTTTATGGCAAGCGACACTCCATGCGCTTCGATTTTAAAACACGTAATTCCATAGTACGTAATAACCATAGCATCGTTGTGTATTCATTTATTATATAGCTTTTTTTAACGATCCGCCAGATAGGGCCGCTATCAAAAAGTAGGCGTGGGAACTTTTCTGTTGTGTTGTGGGCGTGACGTTTTTTGTATGAATTATGGGCGAGGTATAGACAAAAGACCGAAGCGCTTTTATACTAACCTGTGATGCAATTTAATGCCATTGATAAACAGAGTTTCACTGTCCCAACCCTTCCGAGAAAAGAGCGTTTTATGGATTTGCTTTTTAAGCAATCTTCGGTCACTCTCCCCAAGGAGGGTGACATTGTGGAAGGGAAAGTGATGAAGGTTGACGGATCACGGGTGTTTGTTGATCTTGTTTTTGGCACAGGTATTGTTTTCGGCAGAGAGTATCGGCTTGGAAAGCACCTTCTTAGAAAAGTGAAAGAAGGTGATGCGCTTTCTGCGAAAGTTGTTGAAGTTGAGAACGAAGGCGGTTATTTGGAGCTTTCTGTAAGTGAGGCGGATAAGGAGCGCGTGTGGAAACAAATCAAAAAACTTCATAACGAGAAGGCCGTCATTGAGCTTAAAGCTCTTGAAGCGAACAAGGGCGGTCTGGTTTTTGAATGGCAAGGAATAAAAGGATTTCTGCCTGTTTCTCAACTCACTGCCCAGCATTACCCCCGCGTGGACGGAGGAGATAAGATAAAGATTTTAGAGGAACTGCAAAAATTTGTTGGGCAAACTTTCTCGCTGATCGTGTTGGATTTCGAATTAAGTTCAATGGAGCAAAAGCTTATTTTTTCTGAGAAGGGCGGTGTTCCGGAGGAAACAAGGAAGCTGTTGGAGTCGTACAAAGTGGGAGATGTGCATGATGGGGTGGTTTCCGGCGTTGTAGATTTCGGAATTTTTGTGCAGCTTGAGGAAAATTTAGAAGGACTTGTACATATCTCTGAATTGGATTGGTCGCTGGTAGAAAATCCGGGGGATCTGTTTAAACAGGGAGACAAAGTAAAGGTAAGGGTTATTGGCATTGAGGGTGATAAAATTTCCCTTTCTGTGAAAGCCCTGAAGGAAGACCCGTGGAAGCAGGCAAATTACCAAAAAGGCGACATTGTAGAGGGACGCGTTACAAAACTCAGTAAAATCGGGTCGTTTGTGCAGGTATTCGATAAAGACAGACCTAACGTTTCAGGAAAAATATACGGTCTTTCGCATGTTTCTGAGTTCGGTTCTCAACAGAAGATGGAGAGCATTGTAGAGATTGGGAAAATATATCCTTTTCAGATTGCGCATTTTGATCCGGAACAGCACAAACTTTCCCTTCTTTTCTTGGGGAATGAAGCGAAGAAAACTGCCGAGGAAAGCGAGACAATAAAAGATGAAAAATAAAACCGCCCGAGGTGTGTGCCTAGGGCGGTGTTCTTGAAGGTGCGTTTCGTCAAGTGGCGGCTTGGATTCCGGTCAGTTCTTTGTACGATGCAGAGATCTGAAGACCTTATGACGGCCCAACCGCAATGTTGCCAGCCCGATCATAAGAAGCAGGATTGAGTCAGGTTCGGGAACCAGCATGAAGTTATCTATTCCGGCTTGAAGAGGCCCTTCTCCCGAGATTCTTATTTCTACGGCAGAAACCGCTCCCAGTGTATCGCTCCAGCTTGCGGAAGGCTCGGCGGTCGGGGAAATCGCTTGTGCAGTAACCCAGCCTGCAGCCATCGCCTCGCTGTCTGTCCAAGCGGGGTCGAAACTTACGGAAAAAGAACGCCACCTCATCCCACATGGAATAGTTGTGGTCAAAGGTTTTAACCAGCCATTTGATGCCCCGACGATATTTGCTTGGAAACGGAGCCACAGGTTGTCGAACTCGCCACTGATCAGTTGAAGATCAAACAAAGCGGTCCACACAGCGCCATCGTAATTTCCTATCACTTGCGGTAAATCGGTTACGGCGCCGATATCAAAAGTGGCGAATCCCGTTCCCTCGCTCAACAGATAACCGCCGGGATTTCCTCCTGTTTCAACTACCGAGACCGTCGTCACGATAGTATTTTTTCGCCAGCCGGCTACGTCTGCGTCCACATCCCAGCTTTCCGAATAACCAGAAAGAGGCATCGCAAAAGCTTCATTGCTTATGAGCATCGGCACGAGAAGAAGCGAGAGGAAAACAGAAACCAGTAAGGAGTGACAAATGGCCTTTGCTCGTTTTCGTCGGCGGATTATCACCATAGCAGGCAATACCATCAAGAGAAACAATAGAGCGGAAGGCTCGGGCAGGAGTATTCTATTCACAGTAAATGCGAGGTCTGTAAAATCCCAGTCTGAAGGTCCTGCTCTTGTGAGATCTTCAAATGTAAACAGCGTGAACTCATTTCCGATAAACGAAAGCATTTGATCAAGCTTTCCAGGGTTCGCATCAGAAACTGAAAACAGCGGTGAGCGAAGGGGATCGTTTGCTGTTTGTGAAGGGAAAAACAGATCAGGGTTGCTCAGAAAGAAATCAGCCGTATTGTTTGGTATCAGAAAGAAGGCCAGAACAGATCCTGCCGGTATAGTCCGCATTGCGGTTGCTGACGGGTTATGGAGCCGGTCGTCAAAAACGAGGTTGGCTTTTGAGATAGCTTCAATGGCCCAACCCTTCTTCTGGTCAATAGGACTTGCTGTCACGTCACTGATATCAAAGTAGCCGAAGCTGAATTTGAAAGAGCCGGTATCGCGCTTGAACGTGAAGATCAAGTCGATATTGCCGCTGGAGCCAGGCACGGCGAAGGTTTCAGCAGTTGTTTCAGCAGCACAGTTATTGTTCCCAATGCCAACTGAATTAAGGAGTGTCGAAACATCACCAAACGGTCCGTTGCCGCAGTGCGTAATGGTATCGGCTTGCGAGGTTACATGGATGGCTAGCATGAATACCAAGATCAGGATTGCATGGAGTTTCATGAACTCTTTTCCTTTCTGAGATGTGAAGGTTCGTTCTATGAACCGTTATACACTTTACAACGTTGATGGTCAAGGAAACAGGAAAAAAAAGATTGTTTGGTTAGAATATAAACAGTCTGCCCTTTAGGGACACTGATTCATTTTTGGAAAGAGTTTCTCTGTTGCGGCGCTCGAGCCATAAATGCATTCGCCGCACCTGTTTGCATGAATCTTTTATAGACATGTTTTTAGGGGAATGTTTTTTGTTTTAATTCCTCCATTGCCTCGGCAAGTATCTCGCAGTACAAATTCATCCCCACTTTGTAAGCGTTTCCCGCCTGTTCCTTTCCAAGAATATTTCCCACCCCCCTCATTTCAAGATCTCTTCTCGCGATGGTTTCGCCGGACCCTAGAAATTGTGTGTTTAAGAGTGTTTCAAGACGTTGCGCCGCTTTTGTTTTTTCTCCGCTGAAAAATGTTTTCTTAAAATGAAGCTGATCGCCCACGATATGTTTTAGATGAGCGGGGAAACAAAAATACGCATATGAATTTTTGAGCCCCCTTCCTATCCGTCCGCGCAGTTGATGAGCTTCAGCAAGACCAAGTTTGGTGGCGTCATGGACAATAAGCGTATTGGCGTTGAGAAGATCAATGCCGTTTTCTATCATTGTTGTTGATATCAAAACGTCAATATTTTTGTTTCTGAAATCTCGCATTGTTTTTATGACCTTCGTTTCTGGTAATTTCCCGTGCAAGACGCCAAAGCGCACCCCACCAAGCAGTTTTTGCAGGCCCTGCAACAGATCGGGTATTGTTCTTATGCGGTTCGCAAGAAAATATACTTGTCCTTTCCGTTGAAGTTCCAGCTGAATGGCTTCTTTTACGAATTGTTCATTGTATGGAAGAACAAATGTCCTTGGAGCAATTCTTCCTTGAGGCGCTTCGTCTATGACGCTGATGTTTTTTAATTTGGAAAGCGCAAGATGCAATGTGCGCGGTAGCGGGGTTGCTGATAATGTAAGGACATCAACTCCTCCTAATGATTGGTTAAAAGATTGCTGGTTCGCGCTTCGTGCATTATCAAGTTGTTTTTGTACGCTTTCTTTCTTTATGTGTTTGAGTTTTTCTTTTGCCTTTACGCCAAAGCGCTGTTCTTCGTCTATGATGAGAAGGCCTAATGTATGAAAATGCACATCGTTTGACAGAAGCCGATGTGTACCGATAACAATATCAACCAACCCCTCTTTGAGTTTTTTTAGTGTGTCTTTTATTGATTTTCTTGTTTCAAGTCTTGAGAGTTTTCCAATAATGATGGGAAATTTATTCAATCGGGCGCTGAAGGTTGCAACATGCTGATCAGCGAGAATTGTTGTGGGCACAAGAACCGCAACCTGCTTCCCCGCGAGAATAACCTGCAGGGCTATGCGAATTGCGACTTCCGTTTTTCCAAACCCAACATCACCCATAAGCAGATGATCCATCGGACGATCAGATAAGAGGGAACGGAACACTTCCTCAAGCGCCTCTTTTTGGGCGTTTGTCATTTCATGTTCAAACGAATCTGTAAGTGTATCGTCGGCATCGCGGAAGATGGTATATGGTTGCCGTTTTACCAGAGATCGCCGGGCAAAAAGTTCCAGCAATTCATGAGCAAATTTTATTGAGTCTTGTTTTGTTTTCTTTAGTGTGTTTTTCCAAAGCGGCGTCCCGAGACGGTTCATGAACGGAGAGCGAAAGCCGATATACGGGGAGATTTTGGATTCTTGATTTAACGGCACCAGCAGCGTGTCAAAAGAAGTTTTGGCATGTTTCGGGCCAGCGTATTCAATAAGAAAGTATGTTCGCTGGCGCTCTTCTACTATTCCGCGCCAGATGCCGATGCCATGGTCTTTATGCACAACATAATCCCCGTCTCTAAGAAGCGTGATAAGGGACATTTTATTTTCTATCCGTTCTTTTCTTAATGCTCTTTGCCCTTTCCAAATCGCGTAAATGGAGTTCTGTAAGAATTCAATGACGTAGGCGGTGTTCGTGTTCGTTGGCGCAACATGCACTAATCCTCCCTGAACAGAGAAGGATCCTTTGGAGTGCGGCTTCTTGGTTCGCGCATAACCGAGCGCTTCAAGCCGGTTTATTATTGATGAAAGCGGCGTGTGTTCGTGTTCGTATATCGTTATGCTGTTTCGTTTCCAAAACGCGCTGAAATGCTGTGCATGTTGTATGTTTTTTGTGTTTTTTTTAAACCACAAGACGCCCCGATCTCTCAATTGGGGGCTGTTGGCAATTATTAACAATTCCCGAACGCGTACAAGTGAACGTGCCACTGTAAACTTATTTGTAAACGTTATTACTGTTGGGATCAAGGGCTCCGCTTCTTTTTTCTATTTTAGAATCTTTCTACCGCAGTTACTATACATGAACTAGAAGTTGTTATTTTAGTAATGAACGATCGGTGCCCGTACCAAGGCTGCCTCTTGACTTTTCGTATCGGTGCATCATAATGGTTTGCAAACACTGGAGGGAGAATCCGATGGCGGATAGTTCTTCTCAGAAAGATCTTTTGAGAAAACCAGTGGCACGGGCCTTGGCCGGACAGTCGTTTAACTATGATTTGCGAGCTGTAACCGCATCTGTCAATGACGCGCGCGCAGGGTTGACATCACAACTGCTTGTCTCGTTTCCCGAAGATGAATATCGTTGCAATGACGAGATCGGTCGGCTCAAAAAGGAAATATATGTCCTTCAATTTCCCGGTGAAGAGTTCTCCTTGGAAGTAAGGGAGGAACATGAGGGGATTGCCGTTATTGCCATTCAACTGGCGTCCAAAGCATAAGGTGCCGCTTGTTCCAATGACAAAGACCCCCGCTTTACAATCTTGGTCGGGGGTCTTTTTTTATAGTAAAAAAGCCACGCCTGTAGATTTTGCACTTGAGGCGTGTATGATGTATATTGCTAAAACACACAATGTACGGGTTGTAATGGTTTTATGAACGACGGCGAACAAAACACGAAAGACGAAAGCGACGCACAAAAACTTCTTTGGAAAGAGGCGCTTTTAGAAAATATTGAACTTGATGATATTGAGATTGGGCATCTTCCTATATAATTATTGTGGAGGCAATACGTCATTTAGATAAGACCAACAACGGCTTTGAACTTCCCTCGTTGTCTGATGAAAGAGCAAAGAACACGGCGGTTCGCTGTATGTTGACACGGGATTGTTGTTGCTATACACTGTCTTTACGGTCTTTTTCAGACGTTTTCATTATCGGTTTAATTCAAGAGTAATCACACATATATGGCAGAGAAATTTGAACGTTCAAAACCACATGTGAACGTTGGTACCATTGGGCACGTGGACCATGGCAAAACAACGCTCACTGCTGCAATATTGTACGCTCTTAATTTAAAGGGCAACAAAGTTCGTTTGGAAAATGTTGAGCAGATTGACAATGCTCCCGAAGAGCGCGCTCGCGGTATTACCATAGCGCTTCATCATTCCGAGTACGAAACCGATAAACGACATTACGCGCACATCGATGCGCCCGGACATGCAGACTATATTAAGAACATGATTACCGGGGCCGCGCAGATGGACGGCGCCATTCTTGTTGTATCTGCTGCTGATGGCCCGATGCCACAGACGCGTGAGCATATATTGCTTGCCCGTCAGGTGGGAGTTCCGGCGGTTGTTGTATTTCTGAACAAATGCGATACGGTGGATGATCCGGAACTTATTGATCTTGTAGAGGCAGAAATTCGGGAACTACTCACAAAGTATAATTATCCGGGGAAGGAAACCCCAATCATTCGCGGCTCGGCTCTGAAGGCTTTGGAAGGAAAATCTGCAGATGACGCAGCAGTAAAGCCGATACTTGAGCTTGTTGGGAAATTGGATGAATATGTCCCTGAACCGGTTCGTGAAATAGACAAACCATTCTTGATGCCTATAGAGGATGTGTTTTCCATTGAGGGTCGCGGTACGGTTGTCACCGGAAGAATTGAGCGAGGGAAAGTGAATGTAAACAATGAGGTGGAAATTATTGGTCTTCGCGAGACGCAGAAAACCATTGTCACCGGCATTGAAATGTTTAACAAATCACTTGACGAAGGGATTGCCGGAGATAATGCCGGTATTTTGCTTAGGGGATTGAAAAAAGAGGATGTTGAGCGCGGTCAGGTGCTCGCAAAGGGAGGCTCCGTAACACCCCATACAGACTTTGAGTCAGAGGTGTATATTCTTAAAAAAGAAGAAGGAGGAAGACACACGCCGTTCTTCAGCGGTTACAAGCCCCAGTTTTATATTCGCACCACTGATGTAACGGGAGAAGTAACCCTTCCGGAAGGGACTGAAATGGTGATGCCCGGAGACACAATGACTTTTAAGGTAAAGCTCATTCAGGCTGTTGCGCTTGAGGAAAAACAGCGCTTTGCCATTCGTGAAGGCGGGAAAACCGTTGGAGCGGGCGTTGTGACCAAAATCATTAACTAGTTGTTTGGGGTAAATGAGCCAATCGGCCGTAAAGAAAAAAGAAGAAGCAAACGAAGGACTAACAAGGCTGCGGATTCGGATACGGGCGTATGACCATAAAGTCATAGATAGTTCTGTAAAACAGATTGTTGAAACGGCTCGTCGGTACGGCGGTGAAGTGGTAGGCCCTATACCTCTTCCAACCGAGATTAGAAAATACACTGTTAACCGTTCCACCTTTGTGCATAAGAATGCGCGGGAACAGTTTGAAATGAGAGTACATAAACGGTTGGTGGACATTCTGAACCCCACGCCAAAAATCATTGACGCTCTTACAAACCTCAATTTGCCTGCCGGTGTAGATATTGAGGTGAAAATGTGAAGTCTCCGCCCAATTTTGATTCATTTCGCGAATCCCGCCAAAAACCGGAGCGTTTTAGCCGTTCGAAAAAGTGAAATGCGTATCTGCTCGTTCATCCCGCAGGTGTCGACATTAAAGTCAACATGTAAACAAAAGTCCCGAGCCCGCGTCGGGGTTTTGTTTTCACATGAATTCTTAGTAAGTGGCGTGGGGAATGGTATGTCTGGATGCCTAAACGACGTACTGGACATGCCCCACAAAACATGCTACAAATAAGACACCTTGTGTTTCTATTTCCTTGATCTCGGATAGGCCGCGAATCGCTTTCGCGAATATTCGCGAATATGAGAGATAGTATGAGAGGTTAATGAGTGAATTATGAAAGCATTACTCGGAAGAAAAATCGGCATGAGCCAGTTATTTGATAAGGACGGCGGTGTTGTTCCGGTGACCATCCTTCAGGCCGGCTCTGTGGTCGTCACGCAGATGAAAACAAAGGAAAAAGACGGGTATGAAGCGGTTCAGGTGGGCATAGGAAACAGAAAAAAAACACCGAAATCAGTCCTAGGACAGGCGAAGGGGACAATGTTGGAAAAATCCGGCATAAGACGTCTTAAAGAATTTCGCGGAGTGTTCGAAGGAAAACGCGGAGATGTTATAGATGTAGGAATTTTTACTGAAGGCGATAAAGTACAGGTTACCGGAATCTCAAAAGGAAAAGGGTTTCAAGGAGTGGTGAAACGTCATGGATTCCACGGAGCACCAAAAACGCATGGTACAAAGCACGCGCACCGTCAGCCCGGGTCCATCGGCTCAACCGGCCCTCAACGCGTATTAAAAGGACAGCGTATGGCCGGCCGTACTGGCGGCAAAAAGACAACCATAAAGAAACTGACGGTTGTGAGAGTTGATAAAGAAAACAATTTGCTTTATGTAAAAGGCGCAGTGCCCGGAAACCGGAAGGGGTTTGTAGAGATAAAAGGGCTTTAAAATAAAGGCAACCCCGGTCCATTTTTTTTCAAGAGCGAGCATGATATTAAGCAAAACAATAATGAATAATAAAAACACCGCCCGGCGCTCCCCAAAAGATCCCGCCAAGGAGGGACTACGGGGCGTTTCATCCACCTTGCACGTTGGTATGAAAATTAAAGTATACAATATGGAAGCAAAACAGGTTTCGGAAACAGACGTTCCGAAAGCAATTGCCGATGCTTCATGGAATTCTGACCTAGTGCATCAGGTTGCCGTGTCTTTGCTTGCAAATAAGCGCAGAGGTACCGCACATTCCAAGGGAAGAGGGGATGTACGGGGCGGTGGGAAAAAACCCTGGAGGCAAAAAGGAACCGGCCGTGCGCGGCATGGATCCATTCGCTCTCCAATTTGGAGAGGAGGAGGCGTTGTGCATGGACCGACAAATGAGAGAGACTACAGCAAAAAAATCAACAAAAAAATGCGCAGGAAAGCTCTCCAAGCTGTTCTCGCAAAAAAGATTGCTGATAATGAAATCGTTGTATTCGACAACATGACATTTAAGGAAATAAAAACCAAGGAAGCCGCGTCATTTCTTAAAAAACTTGAAAACGCGTCGCTTATGAAGCCCAGAAAAACGAAAACAGTGCTTCTGGAAAAGCCAAGAGGCAACGTCGCGCTTTCTTTCCGTAATATCCCTAGCATAAAGGTACTTGATGCACGAAACTTTAATACGCTTGATGCGCTCGAAAGCAAGTATGTATTACTGACAGAGAAATTATTCCATGGCCTTGTTTGATTTTTTAAAAAAGCAAAAAGAGCAAATCAAAGAGCGTATCCGTTCCAATGAACACCCTCGTAAGGAAAGAGTTCCCAGCCACGAAGACGATACGGAGGAAAGAACGAAAGACAGCGTGTCCCCAAAGCTTGATGAAAGTCGTTTCCGTAATGATATAGTTCTTACCATTCCGCATATTACTGAAAAGAGTCGTTTAATGGGTGAAAACGGCGCGTATGCATTTGAAGTGTCAAGAGGCGCAACGAAAAATATGGTGAAGCGCTCCGTTGAAGATTTGTATCATGTGCACGTGGAGCATGTGCGGATTATCAATATTCCTAAAAAGCCAAGACGGCGCGGTTTGACATCGGGCAGCAAAGGAGGGTATAAAAAAGCCATTGTATCGTTGCGAAAAAGCGAGACGATAGAGATGTTTTAAAAGAGTCTGCTCAAGTATTGGATCTGCTGGTCAGCGGAGCACAATGCTTGATTGTAAAACCATTACTGCTCACTTATGTTGCAAAACAAATAGTTCCAGAGACATGAAAAAATATAAACCAACATCACCTGGGAGGCGTGGCATGACCGGCATATCCTACAAAGACGTTCTTACCAGCACCGAGCCGTTTAAGTCTTTAACAAAAGGTGTACAAAGGAGCGTGGGGAGAAACAGCAAAGGACGTATCACTGTCCGCCACAAAGGCGGAGGCGCAAAACGGTTATATCGTGAAGTGTCGTTTGATTATAAACAGGAAAACATACCTGCCCGCGTTGTTTCGGTTGAATATGACCCCAACCGTTCAAGTTTTATCAGCCTTGTTGTTTATAAAAACGGTGCAAGGCAATACCGTCTTACCCCGGGCGGCGTGAAAGTCGGCGATGAAATGGTGATGTCAAAAAGTGCTCGGGTGAAAAGCGGCAATGCGCTTCCTTTGGGTTTGCTTCCTTCAGGAACCCGGGTTTATAATATTGAGCTTCAACCGGGAAGTGGAGGAAAACTTGCAAGAAGCGCCGGGGACTCAGCGGAGATCATGTCACATGAAAAAGGGTTAACACTCGTCCGGCTTCCGTCAAAAGAGCTCCGGCACATCCTTTCTGCGGCGTGGGCAACTGTTGGCGCGACTACTCCAGAAGAACGCCGGTTTGTGATATATGGGAAAGCAGGTCGTTCCAGAAGAAAAGGAATACGCCCCACCGTCAGAGGATCAGCCATGAACCCGGTAGATCATCCCTATGGAGGAGGAGAAGGAAAAGCTCCACAAGGTACAAGGCGGCCCAAGAACAAATGGGGAAAGGGCGTAAGAGGAGTAAAAACGAGAGGAAAAAAGAAGTATTCTAATATGTATATTGTAAGCAGACGCCCGAAAGTAAAGAGGAAAAAATAAGCGAAGCACTATGACACGTTCAGCAAAAAAAGGGCCGTATGTGGATCCGAGACTGCTTCAAAAGGTAAAGCAGGCAGGATCTAACACGAAAAAGGTTATAAAAACATGGTCGCGCGCTTCTATGATTTCGCCGGAAATGGTCGGGTATACGTTTGGCGTGCACAACGGAAGGGATTTTATCGAAGTAAAGGTGAGTGAAAATATGGTTGGTCACAGGTTTGGAGAGTTCAGCGCAACAAGAAAGTTTATAAGACATGGCGGGAAAATGCAAAAGAAGATTGAACAAAAACAAACCGAGGCAGCCAAACCACAGAAACAATAAAGATTTTTCCTTATGCACGGGTGTTGCCGGGTTTTTATAGTCGGTCGGTTTTGAACGCTACCGTTGCTGACCTGATCTTAAAACATTGCAACGCTGTACGAAACATGGTAGTATCGTTTCAATACGTGTGTCGCATACTTGGCACATAACATTTAAAAAGATCGCATGACGGAAGTTAAGGCGCAGTTAAAATCGCTTCATATAGCACCAAGGAAAGTGCGTCTTCTTGCTGACCGCGTTCGAGGCATGAAGGTTATTGAAGCTCAACAAGAATTCCACTTTCGTGCCAAGCGTTCTTCGAAACCGCTTCAAAAACTAGTTGCCTGTGCTGTTGCGAATGCTAAGCACAACGCGGGGGTTAAAAATCCGGAAGAAGAAATGTTCATCAAAACAATCACTGTTGATGAGGGAAGGCCCTTTAAACGATATATGCCCAGAGCCCACGGTCGCGCCACAATGTATAAAAAACGGACCAGCCATATCACGGTGGTTTTGGATTCTTATGACGCATAATGTTCATCCATACGTTTTTAGATTGGGCATCAATCGTGACTGGAGGTCCCGGTGGTTTCATCGTACTTCCTACGCACAGTTTTTGAAGGAAGATACACTACTTCGTGAGTGGTTGATGAAAAAGCTCAAGAATTATATGGTGGAGTCCATTGAGATTGAGCGCTCTGCCAGAGAGTTTCGTTTGACTATTCGTACTCCCCGACCCGGCTTGCTTATCGGGCGCGGAGGAGAAGGCATTGAAAGACTTAAAAAAGAAATCTTAAAAAAAGCACGGGAACTTTCTGCGTCTTTGGGTTCCCCGAATTTTTCTTTCAAGATAGCTGTTGAGGAAGTGCGCAACCCAGAAGCAAATGCAAGTGTGGTTGCACGGCTTATTGTGCAGGATCTGGAAAGACGTATCAGGTTTCGGCGGATATTAAAACAGCATGTAGCTAAGATGATGAGTGCACGCAGCGTTGAAGGTGCGCGTATTTTACTTAAGGGGCGTCTTGACGGCTCTGAAATGGGGAGAAGAGAATGGATCAGAGAAGGGAAAATTCCACTCCAGACGCTACGGGCGAACATAGATTTTGCAAGGGATACGGCGCATTTACCATACGGCACCATTGGCGTTAAGGTGTGGATTTATAAAGGAGAGATTTTTGGCGAGAACCAAAAACCTACGAATAGCAAATAATCGATTACAATACAGCATCAGTTATTCATCGTCTATATTGGTATGCTTTTTCCAAAAAAAGTTAAACATAGAAAATGGCAAAAAGGCCGTTCCAGAAAGCGTATGGTGGAAACAAGAGGATTGCGCCTTGCGTTTGGATCGTACGGTTTAAAGAGCGATGGAGCAACATGGCTGACCAGTCGCCAAATTGAAGCGGCGCGTCGTGCGATGTCGAGATATGTGCAGCGTGGAGGGAAAATATGGATTCGTGTCTTCCCGGATAAGCCCATTACAAGACGTCCGCCTGAAGTAACCATGGGTGGAGGAAAGGGAAGTCCGGAAGGGTTTGTGTTTCCAGTGAAGCCCGGTCGGATACTGTTTGAGATTGATGGGGTGGATGAAACGATTGCAAAAGAAGCGTTAAGAAGAGCCGGCTCAAAATTATCGGTTAAAACGAAAATCGTTTCGCGAACATAAAGGAATTTACCAAATCTCTAATCTGTTTCCGAATTAAAAACCCGAATCATTATCGAATGATATGAAAGATTATTAGCAACAAGATAAGCTAGGTTAGCGAGGGAACAGTGTTAAGGATCATTCGCGGCAGCATAAGAGGTTGATGAGCGGATTATGAAAACAAAAGAACTTCGATCTAAATCAGCAAAAGAACTTAATGAGCAACTGCGAAAGGAACAAACAGCTCTTGCTGCTTTTCGTTTCCAAAGTGCGAAGGGGAAAAGCAAAAATGTCAAGTCCGCAAGAAACTCTCGCCGCACCATTGCGCGTATCCTTACCATTTTAAAAGAAAGCAATTATGGAACAAAAACATAAACAACGATTACGAGGACTTGTCGTTTCGGATAAAATGGAAAAAACTGTTGTTGTAAAGGTAACGCGTCTTCGCAAACACCCTTTATATAAAAAGTTTATGAAACGGAGCAAGCGTTATAAAGCGCACGACGAGCGAAATGAGTATCATATTGGAGATAGGGTGATTATTGAAGCGTCAAAACCGATCTCAAGAGATAAGCGGTGGAAAGTAGTTAGTAAGATATAGCACAATATGCAAAGTATACATATCGGTATAAAGGTATCCCGCGTTGAGGGACAATTCCAACGTTTTGCATTCCGAGATTTGGTTTTTGATTTTTGCTTATTATGATTCAGCCGCGGACACTGTTAAAAGTAGCAGATAATTCCGGAGCGAAAGTCATCCGGGTATTTAAAATTTTAGGAGGAACACGGAGACGGTATGCCCATCTCGGGGATGTTGTTGTTGCTTCTGTGCAAACAGCGGAACCCCGCAAGCAGATTAAGAAAAAGGATAAGGTGCGCGCTGTTATTGTCAGAACAAAAGCTCCTGTTCGCAGATCTGACGGATCTTATGTTCGGTTTGACGAAAATGCGGCGGTGGTAGTTGATGGATTTAATCCCCGCGGTGGGCGTATTTTTGGCCCAATACCAATAGAGCTTCGTGAAAAGGGTTTTGGAAAGATTATATCGCTTGCGGAAGAAGTTGTATAGAGAAAATCTGTTTACAAAGGTATGTGTGTAACTACAGTTTATTTTTTTACCATAGTACATATAACAGCAATGAGAACCATTATTGATAACAACGGTATCTTTCTCTACCCACTGGCGGAGCAGTGAACTTTTGGCATGAAAGTAAAAAAAGGTGACATGGTATATATCGCTAAAGGAAAGGACAGGGGGCGAACCGGGAAAATTATTTCCATCTTTCCGAAAACGGGCAACATTATTGTTGAAGGGATAAACATAAAAAAACGGCATGTTCGTCCTCGCCGTTCAGGCGAAAAGGGGCAGGTTGTTGAAATTCCGGGACGAATTTCGGCCTCAAACGTGAGTTTGCTCTGTCCCAACTGCAAAAAATCGGCACGTTTATCCTACCAGGTTCATGAACATGGAAGGTCACGGATTTGCAAGAGATGTGGGAGTGTTGTATAGTATTTTCTCCTTCACCGCTTTGTTGTTTATTGTTTTAAGCAAGAGGTGTTTATCCGGATCGCACGCATGCTGCCAATGAGAATAATTTTAAAATAGTTAGAGTAATAAGAAATTATAACCATGCTTACACTATTAGACCACTATAAGAAAAAAGTCATTCCTGCCATGAAGGAACATTTTCATTATGGTAATGTCATGGAGGTTCCTCGCTTTGAAAAAGCTGTTATCAATGTCGGTATAGGGCGGGTACAGGATCGCAAGGAGCGGGAGAGCATAAAACACATGCTTTCTCTTATCACGGGTCAAATGCCACAGGAACGACCGACAAACAAGTCTATCGCATCTTTTAAAATAAGAGCGGGCGCTATTGTTGGGTATCGGATCATGCTTCGCGGAAGGCGTATGTATGAATTTCTTTCAAAACTGATTTTTGCTTCCATTCCACGCACGCGTGATTTTCGAGGCATTCCTCTTTCCAATATTGATGAAAGCGGTAATTTAAACCTTGGCATACGGGAACACATTATTTTTCCCGAGACGATTGGTGAGGATATTTCCAAAATTTTTAGCCTCCAAATAACTGTTGTTACAAACGCTAAAACGAGGGAAGAAGCAATAGAACTTTTCCGCCAGTTTGGTTTTCCTTTGCAGAAAGAGGGTCAGGAAAAGTAAATGTGCCGGAAATTTTAGGCTGCTCCACGTCTTCGGCTTGACTTCGCATCTTAGAAGAAGGTATACTGTACCAACACCATGGCGAAGGTTTCTGTTATAGCGAGAGCAAAGAAGAAGCCGAAGTTTACAACCCGCATAGTGCGGCGTTGTTTTCGATGCGGCCGTAAGCGTGGTTATATGGGAGATTTTGACCTTTGCAGGATTTGTTTTCGTGAGCTTGCACACGAAGGGTATGTGCCCGGCATAAAGAAATCGAGCTGGTAAGGTAGTACATGCGACATGACAAACCTCAATGAAAATGAAACGATAGTGCTTTTTGCACGTTGCATGAGCTTTGGATTTTTGACTTTTCATTTTTAATTTTAATGATGTCTTATGACTGACCCAATAAGTGACATGTTAACACGCATCAGAAACGCGCAGCTCGTTGGAAAGGCAAGCGTCGTTGTTCCGTATTCCGCGCTGCTTTGGAATATAGCAAAGCTTTTACAGGAAGAAGGATATGTAAAAAAGGTGACGAAGCGCGGGAGGAAAGACAAACGTTTCGTTGAATTTGACGTTTTATATGATGAGCATAAAAAACCAGCAATTCACGGCATAAAGAGAGTTTCCAGACCCGGGAGGCGCATGTACCAAAAAACGCGACTATTGCGCCCCGTAAAAAGTGACATCGGCATCTCTGTTCTTTCTACTTCCAAAGGACTTATGACCAACAGGAAGGCCGTTCGTGAAGGACTCGGCGGAGAAGTGATGTTCGAGATATGGTAACGGACAAATGCCAGATATAAATATCAAATAACAAAACGCCAAATAGAAAACCGAAGTTAAAAACGAACATCATGACACTTTTTACAAGAGTACATATGACAACAAACAGCACAATCATTCCCAATAACATAACATTATTCTTGCCCGCCCGCTGGCGGATCAGCACGCTTTGAGCATGAGCCGGATTGGCAAACAACCTGTCATAATTCCCAAGGACGTTCATGTTTCTTTTAAAGGAGGGGTTATCACGGTCAAAGGACCAAAAGGGGTTCTTGAACTAGCTGTCCGACCGGATATTCGTTTTATCATAAAGGATGAATCTGTAACGTTAGTTCCGCAAAACACCGATGAGTTTATCGTGTCGTTATGGGGAACCTACCGTTCACATCTTCAGAATATGATAAAAGGGGCCACAAAAGGATATGAAAAAAGATTGGTTATTGAAGGGGTTGGATACCGTGCAAATCTCAAAGGCACTGATCTGGAGCTCAAGCTCGGGTTTTCACATCCAATAGTGGTGAAGGCACGCAGTGGAGTTGACTTCAAGGTGGAGAAAAACACTATTATTGTATCTGGAATTTCCAAGGAGCTTGTCGGTAATGTTGCAGCCTCCATCCGTTCTCTTAAAAAACCGGAACCGTATAAAGGAAAAGGAATCAAATATGAAAATGAGGTTATCAGGCGTAAAGTCGGAAAAAGAGCGGCTGGGACGACAATGTAGCAGAATAACCACCATGAGGAGACATATCAAAGGAAAAAACCACAACCAGATCTTCTTACGCAAGAAAAGGGTGCGTTCAAAAATCCATGGCACCGCGAGGCGGCCGCGCCTTTCAGTGCATCGCTCTTTGCGATATATCACAGCCCAGCTTATTGATGACGAGAAAGGTTATACGCTAGCTTCAGCGGGAAGCGTGTTGACAGCAAAAGGCAGAGAGAAAATAAAAACAAAAACTGATCAAGCGCGTCTTATTGGAGAACAAATTGCAAAAAAAGCTCTGCATCTTGGGATTAAGAGTGTTATTTTTGATAGAGGCGCTTACGCTTATCATGGTCGTGTCAAAGCGGTTGCAGAAGGCGCACGAGAAACGGGACTTCAGTTTTAATATTATGAGAAGAACAAGAGCAAAAAAAGAAACAAGCGACGTTGAATACAAGGTAGTGGATATGCGAAGGGTTGCAAGAGTTGTTTCGGGCGGGAGACGGTTCAGTTTCCGCGCAACCGTTGTTGCAGGTGACAGAAAAGGAAAAGTCGGTGTTGGAATTGGAAAAGGCAAAGACACCTCACTTGCTATTGACAAAGCACTGCGACTGGCAAGAAAATCGTTTATTTCAGTGCCACTCACTTCAAACAAAAGCATTCCGCATGATGTTTCTGCTAAATACGGTTCCAGCGCCCTCATACTGAAGCCCGGGAGGTTCGGCAGAGGCCTTGTTGCCGGAAGCGCCGTAAGGGTGGTGTTGGAACTTGCGGGCGTTGAAGATGCTACGGCAAAGATTACTTCGCGATCAACAAACAGGTTAAACAATGCCAGAGCTGTGTTAGAGGCCCTGAAAAGATTACAGCCGCTGAAAAACCATCCCTCCAAGTGATGTGTCGACTACATGCTTGTACAACAAATGGCGTCCAGCGCAAAGCAGATGTAAGTGAAGCATATATTATTGATTGTAAGTAGTTGAAATTTCTTTACTTTGTATGCAATTGCACAACCTTCAACCAAGTAAAAAAAGCAGAAAAGTCCGTGTAGGGCGTGGGGGAAAGCGGGGAACATATTCCGGACGGGGCATAAAGGGTCAAAAATCCCGCGCAGGAAGACGTATTCGCCCGGCCGTCCGTGATGTAATAAAACGGATTCCGAAAAAAAAAGGTTATCGGATGAAACGGTTTAAAGCAAAAGCCGCTGTAGTGAATGTCGGAGCGCTTGAGGCAAAATATGATAACGGAGAGAAAGTTACTCCACTGACGCTTCGGGCAAAAGGCCTTATTCGTGGAAATCTTAAAAAATCAGTTACCATAAAACTCCTCGGTTCAGGAAAGCTGACTAAGAAACTTCTTGTTGAGCATTGTCAGCTCTCCAAATCTGCCGATAGCAAGGTGAAAAAAGCGGGTGGAAGCGTTTTAGAACAATAATGGAAATACTTCTTCGCATCTTGAAGGACAAACTGTTGAGAAAAAAGATTCTCATTCTTCTCGGTTTTTTAGTTGTATTTCGCGTCGCAGCCGCTATTCCAACTCCCGGCATTGATGCAGAGCGCCTTCGTGTATTTTTTGAAGGGAATCAGCTCTTCGGACTTTTAAATGTGTTTACAGGAGGCGCCATGGATAATCTTTCTATCGTGATGCTTGGAGTTGGTCCTTATATCACCGCGACCATTATCATGCAGCTTCTTACCATGATGTTCCCCGCTCTCAAAGCTCTTTATCATGAGGAGGGAGAGGCCGGAAGGAAAAAATTTATGCAGTATTCGCGGCTGCTTACTGTTCCGCTTGCAATGCTTCAGGGATACGGTTTTCTCACGCTTCTTACAAGGCAGGGCGTTATAGACCCGTTGCCGTTTGGTGCCACATTGATGAATGTGGTTATTGTTACTGCCGGATCAATATTGCTCATGTGGATCGGGGAACTCATCAGCGAATATGGCATCGGCAATGGAGTTTCAATAATCATTTTTGCCGGTATAGTGGCGGGCATTCCAAGCGCAATGAGACAGGCATTGATCGCTTATGATCCATCCCAAATTCCAACATTTATCGGCTTTCTCGTCGCGTCGGTGTTGATCGTAGCCGGCGTAGTTATTGTGACGCAGGGAGAGCGCCCGATTCCTATTTCATACGCAAAGCGTGTTCGAGGCGCTCGAATGTACGGTGGCATTTCAACCTATCTTCCATTGAGGGTAAATCAAGCAGGGGTCATCCCTATCATCTTTGCTCTTTCAATACTGCTTTTTCCACAGATGCTTATAGGTTTTTTTGAGGGGTCAACCAATCCGATACTGCAGGCGATCTCTTCCGCGCTTTTGAGCTTTCTTCAGAAGTTGTGGATCTATGGGGCGCTCTACTTTATTTTTGTATTTTTGTTTACCTATTTTTACACGGCTGTTACGTTCGATCCGGATGCCATTTCAAATAACCTGCAAAAAAGCGGTGGTTTTATTCCCGGCATGCGTCCGGGCCGTCCGACAGCCCAGTATCTCTCGTATGTCATAAACCGCATTACTCTTGTCGGAGCGCTTTTTTTAGGTTTTATCGCCGTTCTCCCGTTTGTTATGCAGGGCATCACAGGTGCGGCGTTTCTTACTATAGGAGGAACAGCACTGCTTATTGTGGTTTCAGTGGTGCTTGAACTGGTGAAAAAAATTGAAGCACAGCTCACTATCCGGGAATATGAATAAAAAAGACCCCCGCACTGTTATTTTCATCGGGAAAGCGGGGTCGGGAAAGGGAGTGCAAGCAAGACTGCTTGTGGAACATCTCGGATCGAACAAGACACTATATGTATACAGCGGAGGAAAATTCCGCTCGCTGGTGAAGGAAACAAAAACACACACAACCCGACTCTTAAAAGAAAACGTTCTTGATGCCGGTGGGCTTGCCCCGCGCTTTCTTGCGATATGGGCTTGGGGAGATACGCTTATTAGAGAGTTTTCTCCGCATTATCATCTGGTGATTGACGGATCACCGCGTACATTAATGGAAGCGCAGGCGTTCGCTGAAGCGCTTGTGTTTTACGGGCGTGAAAAAAACGTGTTTGTTGTTATTTTAGATATTCCCCAGCAGGAAGTATTCAGACGCTTACAGCTCCGCGGCAGACATGATGATAAAAAAGAAGCAATCATGGAGCGTCTTCGTTGGTTTGATAAAAATATTCCCCCGATCATTTCATATTTTAAGAAAAAAACTTCTTTCTTCGTGATTGCCGTTGACGGGGTCGGTTCGGAAAAAAAGGTATTTGAACGAATAACATCGGCAGTCATTTGATAGCTCGTTTGGAAAAAGAAGTGCGGATTCTCAAAGAAGGGGGGAAAATCCTTTCCGGCATTTTGTCTTGTGTTTGTGAAATAGTACGTGCCGGAGTAACTACAAAAGAGCTTGATGCTCTTGCAGAACAGTTAATTTTTGAATCCGGCGCAACCCCCTCCTTTAATGGTTATATCCCCAAGGGCGCAAAAGGACCGTATCCCGCGACGCTTTGCACGTCGGTGAATGAAGAGTTGGTTCATGCAATACCCAGTGAGCGGATTTTGCGATCGGGTGATATTATCGGCCTTGATGTGGGGATGCAGTATAAGGGACTTTTTACTGATATGGCAGTCACGATTGGCGTTGGTAATATAAGCGATGAATTGAGGCAATTGCTCCAGGTAACAAAAACAGCTTTGGAGCGCGGAATAAAAGCAGCGTGTATCGGAGGGCATGTTGGAGATATAGGACATGCCATTGAATCGTATGTTCAAAAATATGGTTACGGAATTGTGCGCGAGCTTGTCGGGCATGGTGTCGGTCAAGCGGCGCATGAGGAGCCGCAAGTTCCCAACCACGGAAAGCGCGGTAGCGGGCCGAAGTTGCTTGAAGGGATGGTGCTTGCCATTGAACCGATGGTGACGTTAGGAGCTCCGGCGTTGAAACTCGCGGAAGATGGATGGGCGTGGGTTACCGAAGATGGAAAACCGTCGGCGCACTTTGAACACACCATTCTCGTAACCAAAAACGGCGCGGAAGTCCTTACAACATAACCGCGACACTACCACGCTGGTGGCACCAGCGTGGGTGATGGTTTGATGATATGGCAAGATATCTGGGAATTGATTACGGGACAAAAAAGATCGGCATAGCCCTTTCTGATGAGGGTGGGCGTATTGCTTTTCCGAAGGTTGTGATTGAGAACAATTGGGATACAGTTGCGCAATATCTATCAGAACTTGTTGAAAAAGAACGAGTCTGTACTATTGTTGTCGGTTTGCCGCTCGGTTTGGACGGCACTGAAACGGCCATGACGGCTAAGGCGCGTGCATTTGCGCTCAAGCTTAAAAACGAATTCCACCCCCCGGTAGTATTTGAAAAAGAAGTTTTAAGCACCAAAGCAGTAAGACCGAATACCACCACAAAGGAAATGATTGACGCATCTTCTGCGGCGTTAATCTTGCAGGGATATCTTGATAAGGTAAATGTTGTGTAATGTGTTTTTCATGGAATTTAAAACCCAAAAGCCGCCCTTAGGGGCGGCTTTTGGGTTTTATCCTTTCTCTTGCTTTGTTTGGGCTTATGAGTGTTGCCGTGTTCAATTATGGTCGGGGAAAGCTGGATATTGATTCTTTCAACTCTTCTCCCGTTGACGGAGTTGTGGTATCGCTCATTCCTTCAATACTTTTGCGCTTTTTTCGCTCGCGCAAGATATACAGGATGAACGCCAGAAGCGTCAGTAACCACAATATAAACAACAGCAAACAGCAATGAGCCCGAAGCCAGCGAAGGAAGTTTTTAAGTAATCCCGCAAACAATAGAGCTGCAAAACTTCGACCGCCAGCCGGGGTCGTTGTTTGCGCTTTCACTTCGGGTGTTTCAGTAATTGAGATGTCTTTTGGCTGAATTTCAGCCGGTGGTTTTATTGGTGTTTCTTTCTTCGGAGTTGTTTTTAAAGGTGCTGAATCACTTGCGGAAGTACTTGTTTTTTCTTCCTTTTCTTCTTTCTCTTTCTGTGCAGGTTGAGAGGGCTTGGGCAGTTCCGTTTTTCTCGGGCCTCCGCCTCCAGCTCCTGGAGCCTGACTTGCAAGAATAATTCCATGACCTGCCGGAGGTGACGGAGGTGTTCCGCCGCCGTTGCCGCCCGTTCCGCTATCATCGTTTGCGCCATCACTTGGGCGCAAAACCGTGATGCTAAACGAAGAAGTCGCTTTACCGAACAAATCCTTTGCTTCAATAAGTATCTCGTACGGTGTTGAGGAAGCCTGACTTTCATCCGGAATCCATTCGATGATGCCGGTTGAGGTTGCAATGGTCATGCCGGCAGGTTCTTCCAAAAGACTGAAAGATATAGGATCACCTTCCGGATCCACGGCCTCTGCATCATACGAATAAAGCTCATGGACTGTTGCGGTTGTTGGGGGAGCAAAATCAATAAACAGGGGAGGCAGATTTATCTCTGTTGACGTTGCCATGACGGTGATAAACGTTTCATGCGTACTGGTACCGGTTCCGTCAAATGCAAAGAATGTTGCAGTCGAAGTACCCGTTTGTTCGGGAATCCAAGCAAAAAGCCCTGTGCTTGTTGCATATGTTGCCTTGTGAGGAAGATTTGCGGTGATAACGAGGGCATCCCCATCGGGATCCCCCGCCGTTACGGTAAATTCAAGCAATGTTGCAACGGTTGTCGTTGCTTGTTGGGGGCCAGTGAAGACGGGAAGGCGGTTTTCTTCTGCACGTTCAATACAGGGAGAAAATATCAGTTGCTCATCCGGAATAAACTGAAAGCCCGATGCTCTGGTGTGCCGTTCTGCAAAGTATATATCAACTGTTGAAGTTCCCGCGCTAAGCTCAAGGGTTGTTGTTGTCGCGACGAACGCATGAGTTCCCCCGAGGTTTAAGACCTCCTTGTCATTTATGAACACCCACGAATCATCATCAGAACCGATTATGACGGGGTACCTTCCGGTATTTGCGGCATAGACCGATCCTGTCCAGTGCACAGCGAAATGATACGGGTCGCCGTCTAAACCATTATCTACCGGAAAGTAATTGTCCGGATTGTTGAACGAATCTATTGCGTCGTTTCGCTTAAAGCTCAAGAACGATTCGTCAAACCAGTCGTAGTCAGACGGCGCCGTTCCCGCTATAATCCCCGTGATTCTTTTTTCAACATCGGGGTGGTTATTCGGCAGATTATAGTACAATCCATATAGGCCCTTTATACTGCACTCGGGAGTTTCATCGGTTCTGTCTTTTTCATGTTCTCCATGGATGCGGATTTCTGTTACCGCCAATGCCGTATCCCCGGACATTTCCACTTTGTACTGAATAAATTGCCCGTTTGGACTTTGAATCGCACTTTCGTTCAATGGCTGGAAGGATCCTAACGCATCGGTGTTTGCACCTGTTCGCGTCATAAACGTAACAGCTGATGTAGAAGTGGTATTTCCGTCGAATGAAAGCGTTGTCCAATTTGTGGTTGTTCCTGCGTCAAACACGGATGAAACAAGCGTTCCTAAACCAGGACTTTCCTCTGTATAGAGAACAAGCTCTCTTATTTCCACGTGTCCTGTGCCATCTTCCGGCACGCGAGTTATGGTCAGTTTTACGAACCGCACCGGCGTTGGATCAAACAGAAACTGCTTTGTTCCCGCTTCTGTGTTGCCGGTAACCTCTGCGATTCGTACTTCTTCTCCGGCAAATGCCCCGGTTTGGGAAATATCAATGCGGAAATCAACGGGCAGTTCAGATATTATATGTTCACTTACTTTCCCTTTGGAGATGACAAGGTCAATTCGCGAGAGCAGTCTTGCTTCGTCGAGCTCAAGCTGAACCCACGCCGGGATCACATGGCTTTCCCAATAAGTTGAGTCATCGGCGTCCGCGACGTTTCGGGCGCGATGATGGGGAATTTCATCCCCCGCAGTCACGGTCAGCGTGTGGGTGTCTACGGTGTGTGTTTGTGTTTTAAGGCGAAGCTCTCCAGGTATTGTTGTGTTGATATCGTCCGCTGATTCATACTGGTTTATTGACGATGTTCCTGCGCCTCCAGACCAGTCGGTTTGTGTCCATACGATTTCAGCTCCAAATACCTGAAGCGGCGCGGCAGTAAAGGCAAGAGAAAAGAATATGTATAATATTCTTTTCATACCATCCCAGTAATTACCTAATGTATAAGACCTTATAATACGCGCTGGCGAGGCATCTCAATTACCTATTCAGTTTTAAAGGAGCATGATGTATTGGTAACGGATGGCATTGTAATATATTTGCGTTTTTATGTCAAAGGACGCTGCTCCGATCCCTCGCGGTTTTAAAAGAAACTCAAAGGTATGATACAATGACTTTATGGAACAGAAGGATATATATCTCTCGGTTATCATTCCGGCATATAACGAGGATGAGCGAATAGAAATAACAATACATCAGGTATATAAGTATCTTGCACGAGTACCATATACGTGGGAAATAATTGTTGTTTCAGATGGCTCGAAAGACCTTACCATACAGAAGGTTTCTCAGCTTGCAAAGAAGATTCCCAACGTTTGGTGGATTGATCGGAAAGAAAATCGCGGCAAGGGCTATACCGTCAGGGAGGGGATGTTGAAAGCCAACGGACGCCTTCGCCTTTTTGCGGATGCTGACAACTCAACAGATATTTCGCATTTTGATAAAATGCGCCCGCTTTTTGATAAAGGGTATGATGTGGTTATTTGTTCGCGAGATCCGAAAGACGCCGCCGGCGCTCGGCAGGAGGTATCACAGCAATGGCATAAGCGCCTCATTGGTAACATTGGAAACCTGTACATCCAGCTTCTTGCGGTGCGCGGCATTTGGGACACACAATGTGGATTTAAAGCATTTAGAGCTGATGCTGCAAAGAGGATATTTTCAATTACTCGTATAAACAGGTGGGGTTTTGATGTTGAGGTGCTTGCGCTTGCCCGTGCGATGAAGATGCAAATCGGCATTGTTGCGGCTTACTGGGTAAACGACCCCCGCAGCAAAGTGAAGTTGTCAGGTTATCTTTACACTTTATGGGAAACAACAAAGATAGGTTGGTGGATACGCAGAAATAGGTATCACATGTCTGATGACCGTTAAGCGGCAGTTATAATGATGGAACACCCTAAAACGGAATTGCGTCAGGATCCGGTAAGCGGTGAGTGGGTGCTTTTAAGCACCGTGCGCGCGAGGAGGCCGAACCAATTTGCAAGGAGCAAAAAAGAAAAATCCCCGCCGCGAGCCGCATGTCCTTTTGAAGATCCGCAAAAGTCAGGAAACGGCTCTCCTCTTTTATGGTTCGTGCATCCTCAAAAACGCAAGAAGGGGGATGTTGTTGTGCTCCGCGACTGGTTTTTACAGGTCATTCGGAACAAATATCCCGCTTTGTCTCATCATTATAAAACATGCCCAACGCTGATCCGTGACGGCGTCGGCGCGTATATGCAAGGCGTTGGTTTTCATGAAGTTGTTGTGACAAGCCCTCACTCCAGAAGCATTGCTCATATGAGCGTTGAGGAGGTGGAATTGATTATTCGGGCTTACCAGGAACGCATCCATGATCTTTCCGCGGAAAAATGTCTTGAGTATGTTTTGGTCTTTCATAATCACGGGCGGGAAGCCGGCGCTTCCATCTATCATCCCCATTCGCAGCTCATTGCGCTCCCGATCGTGCCTGCAGATGTGCATGTTTCTATTCAGGGTTCACGCAGATATTATCATCGCAAAAGACGCTGCGTACATTGTGATATCATTCGGTGGGAACGACGAAAGAAAGAACGGGTGCTTTATAAAAATAAGTCGTTTATTTTGCTGGCTCCTCATGTTTCCAAAGCCGCGTTTGAGATGCGCATTTATCCGCTGAAGCATCAATCACGTTTTGAAAGCATTGCCACGAAAGATCGCCCGTTGCTGGCCGACGTCCTTATTGCCGCGCTGCGCAGCATTTATCGCGGTTTAAATGACATAGCATATAATTACTTCATTCACACCACTCCGTTTGGCAGAGGTCATTTTGATCATTATCATTGGCACTTAGAGATATTGCCTAAGACTGCAACCTTCGGCGGCGTTGAACTAGGAACGGGTCTTGAGATTGTTACCGTTTCGCCGGAAGACGCCGCTCAGTATCTAAGAAGATTTGTCAGTAAATGAAACTATTCACAAAGACAATGGGAGCGCTCCACGCGCTTTATCATTGGACGCTTGCATGGGCTTCGCATCCCTACGCCGCATTGGCCCTTTTTCTCTTAGCTTTTTTTGAAAGCTCTGTTTTTCCTATTCCGCCGGATGTGCTTCTCATAGCGATGGTTGTTGCCGTTCCGCTGAAATGGTTTCGCTATGCAACGATTGCCGTTGTTGGTTCTTTGCTCGGCGGTATTGCAGGATACCTTATTGGATATTTCCTTTACGGGACCGTCGGAGTTGCTATTATTGATTTTTATCACGCTGAATCCCTCGTAAAGGAGATTGGAAACCGATATAGCGCCTATGCGTTTTTAGCGGTGTTTTCCGCGGCATTTACCCCGATTCCTTATAAAGTGATTACACTTTCTGCGGGATTTTTTAAGATTCAGCCACTGACATTCCTTTTCGCTTCTTTGCTGGGACGGGGTCTTCGCTTTTTTCTTGTTGCAGGGCTTTTGCGGATCTATGGCGAGCGCATGAAAATATTTATACACCGCCATTTTGATACCCTTGCAGTGCTGTTCGTCGTGCTCCTGATCGGCGGCTTTTTGGTGTTAAAGTTCTTCATTAAATGATCAGATGATATACTGATTTTATGTTATATGAGTATACTGCCGTTTCTGTTTGATGAGAGATGAAAACTGAAAACCGTCCAGAATATTTTTAAGACCAAGTGGTTTTATGAAGAAACTTATCGTTGCAAACTTAAAGATGAATCCGAATAGTCCAGACGCCGCCCGGAAGCTTTTTTACGAAATACGAAAAGGTGCGCGGAGATTTCAGCGTGTTCATATAGTAATCTGCCCCCCGTTCGTTTTTTTGCCTCTCTTTAAAAAGCTTACCGATAATTCCGGAGGCATTTCACTTGGTAGTCAGAATCTCTTTTGGGAAGGGGCAGGGGCGTATACCGGAGAGATATCAGGCGCGATGATACGCGGTGTTGGCGGCGAGTATGTCATCGTCGGACATTCTGAGCGAAGAGCGCATCTGGCAGAAACGGATGAAATGGTAAGAAAAAAACTGAAAGCATCGTTTGATGCAAGATTAAAGCCCGTCCTTTGTGTTGGAGAAGTGAAGCGGGATGGCGAAGGGAAATATTTTAGGTTTATACAAAAGCAGCTTGCCTCCGCTCTTAAGGGCGTTCCTAGAAGCTGTCTTTCGTCGCTCGCAGTTGCATACGAACCGGTGTGGGCTATTGGAACGGGAAAGCCGGCAACGCCGGATGATGTGCTTGAGATGGCACTTTTTATTGAGAAAACGCTGAGCACAATGTTTTCAAGAAAAATAGCCGCGAAGATTCGGATTTTATACGGCGGTTCCGTTGATTCAGCAAATGCTCCGGAATTTCTCGTAAAAGGACGGGTGGCCGGATTTTTAGTTGGGGGTCAGAGTTTGCACGCCGAGCGTTTCTTAGCAATAGTGCACGCAAGCGATGAAGTTGTATCATAAACTGCCTTCCATAAAAAACGCGCGCGTGAGAGGAAAGCGTGTGCTTGTAAGATGCGATTTTAATGTGCCGATAACAAACGGCAGGGTAGCGGATGATTTCAGGATACGCGCTTCTTTACCCACTCTCATATGGCTTTTTAAGCACAAGGCGCATCCAGTTCTTATCACGCACCTTGACCCAATCCGTTCGGTAAAGCCGGTAAGGGCAAGGTTGGAACAATTGCTCAAACGTCCCGTTCAGTTTCTTGAAAATGTGCGTTTCCATAAAGGAGAGAAAACGAATTCCAGGCGGTTTGCCGCATATCTTGCCTCGTTTGGAGATATGTATGTTAACGATGCCTTTAGCGCTTCTCATCGTCCGCACGCTTCTATTATCGGAATTCCTCAATTACTTCCTTCCTATGCCGGATTTTTATTTCTGAAAGAAATTAAGATTCTTGAAGAAGCGCTTTATCCCCCCCGTCCCTTTTTGTGTATTCTTGGGGGCATGAAACTGGAAACGAAGCTTAGTGTTCTTGAGCGGTTTTTAAAAAAAGCGGATCATATTGTCATTGTCGGCGCTATTGCAAACACATTTCTGCATGCAAAAGGGTATTTAGTGGGGAAAACCAAAGTGGAAAAAAACATGATCTCTACGATACAGCAGCGCTATCTGAAAAAGAAAAAGATTCAATTGCCCATTGATGTTGTTGTAACAAAGCATGTCGTTCGTGAAGCAAACAGTATAAAAAAGAATGATATGATTTTTGACGCAGGTCCCAGGACCATACAACTGATTGCCTTGTATGCGAAAAAATCAAAACTGGTGTTATGGAACGGGCCTTTAGGTCTTATAGAAAAAGGATATGTTAAGGGCACGGAAGATCTGATCCGCGTTTTAGGTGCATCGAAGGCGCGGGTGGTTGTGGGCGGGGGAGATACGCATGCAGTGATTAAGAGGATGAAAAAGGAACACCAATTTTATCATATTTCAACCGGCGGGGGAGCTATGCTGGAATTTCTTGAAGATGGCAGGATGCCGGGTATTGACGCGCTGTTAAAATCAAAAAGATGAGAGAGTGGGTTTTACGCGAGCAAAGTGAATATGGCCTTTTGGAGCTGTTGCTGAAAGCACGCAATATCAATGCGGGCGAATCGGAATCTTTCCTGCGTCCTGATTATGAACAGGACACCCATAATCCGTTTCTGTTTCGTGATATGGAAAAGGCAACCGAACGGTTTAAAAAAGCGATTGATGGGAATGAAAGAGTGATACTATTCGGCGACTACGACGCCGATGGAACCGGCGGAGCAGTTATTCTTTCGGATTTTTTAAGACAGATTGGTTTTTTGAATTTTGAGGTGTATATACCAGACCGCCATAAAGAAGGGTACGGGCTTAAAATGCAGCATGTAAGGGATTTTACAGCCGATGGAGCCGGGTTAATTATTACTATTGATTGCGGTGTAACGAACTTCAAAGAGATTGAGTATGCCCAAGCAAATGGAGTAGATGTCATTATTCTTGATCATCATATTATTCCTCCCGCGTGGCCACCGGCGCATGCTGTATTAAATCCCAAAAGAGAAGACGAACAATATCCTTATAAGTACATCTGCGGAACTGCCTTGGCGTTTAAGTTGGTCGATGCGATGATGAAAAAATACAAATGGAACGTGGTAGAAGGATGGCAGAAATGGTTGTTGGACGTTGTTGCCATTTCTACGGTTGCTGATATGGTTCCTTTAACCGGTGAAAACAGGGTGCTACTAAGGTATGGTTTGGCGGTGCTAAGAAAAACGCGCCGCAAGGGGCTTTTGGAGCTTTTCAAAAAAGCCGGAATAGATCCAAGGCGTATAACGGCAGAAGACATAGGGTATCTTATTGCTCCCCGAATTAATGCCGCAAGCAGAATGGCGCACGCCACTATTTCGTATGAGCTTTTAACAACGGATGATCAAACTCAAGCGGAGCGGTTTGCGGCGCACTTGGAGGAAATTAATTTGGAACGAAAGCAAAAAGTCAGAGACATTTTAAATGAAGCACAGCGTATGATAGCAGACAGATCGGCATTGCCGGAACTTATTTTCATAGGAGATGCATCGTGGCCCGCAGGAGTGCTTGGTATTGTTGCAAACAGGCTCATGGAAGAATTTCATAAACCCTGCTTTGTTTGGGGTAGTGGCGGAGATTATTATAAAGGTTCATGCAGAGCGCCTTTTGGCGTTAATGTTGTGGATCTTATGAGAGAGGCGGGTAAAGAGTTTCTTCTTGACTTTGGGGGGCACGTTTCTGCCGGTGGATTTACTTTAAAAGCAGAACATCTTTTTCGTTTTAAGGAAAACTTGGCATCATTTCTAAGACAGACAGCGTCGCAGTTATCTTTTGAGCCGCTGGTACTGGATGCGAAACTGACGGTTTCCCAAGTTACAGAGCAAACGTTTAGCATCATTTCACAGCTTGAACCCTTTGGCGTTGAGAATCCTAAACCGGTCTTTCTTTTTGAACAGATAGAGCCGCTTGATGTCTGGGAACTTGGGAGTAGCGGTCATGGGCACGTGAAATTGCGGTTTAAAGGAGAAAACGGCAAAACCGTGACGGCTGTCGGTTTTTCTCTTGGAGATATTTTGATTAAAAAAATAAAGCCGGGCGTTAAGATGGATGTCGCCGCATCATTTGGAGAGAATTATTGGAACGGGAAAAGAGAGCTTCGGCTGCGCATTGAGGATGTCAGATGGTCTGATGAAAGAATGCCTATAGCTGTAGATACAAGTTTCAGATATCAAAATGCAAAATGAAAAGGCAAGGTTTACAGTATTTCAACATTTGCTTTTGATTTTTGGTTTTAAATAAATATGAAAAAGATGGAAAAACTCATTGTTTATACTGACGGAGGCGCTCGGGGAAATCCCGGGCCAAGCGCCATTGGCGTGGTGATTCAAAATGAGAAAGGAGAAACGCTGAAAAAGTATGCTGAAGTAATTGGGGAAGGAACAAACAATGAGGCTGAATACGCCGCTGTCCTTTTTGCCCTTAAGAAGCTTAAACATCTTTTTGGTAAAACGAAAACCAGACAGATGAGCGTTGAAATGCGCATGGATAGCGAATTGGTCGCCTCGCAGCTTTCAGGAAAGTACAAGGTAGAAAACAAAAATCTCCACGAACCGTTTATTAAAATATGGAACGTAAGAATGGATTTTGAAAATCTGGTTTTTATGCATGTTCCGCGCTCTGAAAATAAAGAAGCCGATCGGCTTTTAAATGAGGCGCTTGACGGAAAGAAACAGCGCTCGCTTTTATGAGTCTTATAAAGGAACGGAATCAAGAAAAACTCTTTGTCGTTGTTGCGCTTGTTATGCTTGTGGCTTGGGAGGTTTTTGTAAAGTTCTTTGCTTCTATTCCCATACTGCACCTTATCGTCACATTTCAGCTTGATAAATTCTTTCATGTTATAGGAGGGGCGTTTCTTGCGGGGGTTTTTCTTTTACTTTCAAGGAACCTGCAATTGCTGCAAACGCTTCTTTTAGTGCTTGTGTTCGCTGTTTTCTTTGAGGTGCTGGAGTTCTTATTTGATGGAGAAGTTATAGATTTTTTCTACAACCGCCCTGATCTTTGGGTTGGTGACCTTGTTGGAGATATTATTGCGGGGCTAGCCGGCGCTGTGCTTTATTGGAAAGCAACACTTGGGAGAAAAAAGGTAACGCAAGCTTGATCATTACTTGTACAAGGTGAGGTCTTGTATGATCGTATTGGGTTTTATTTCTAAGTAAAAGGTCCCATGCATTGCAGAGGGGACCTGTGACTAACTCTCAATGAACCTTGCCGCACAATGATTTGGCTAGAAATAGCACAACATTTGCGGTATGGCATCGGGAGAAAAACTTTTCTAAAAAGAGGATGTTACTCACTTTGACAGGAACATGTGACATTCTTCCCATCATTGGTTTTCACTGCCAGAACTTGCGAGGACAAATTTGCTCTCGCTTGAGAAATAATCGTCAACCTGTTCCTTAAATGGAGGAATATGAAACTTCATGACTTCGGTTTCGGCGTCAAAGCTCACTTTTATGCTCCCATTTTCCGGTATTTGTACCGAGGGATGATCAAACACAAAGAAAAGGATGCGCGTTTGATCCTTATAAATGGTGTAGTGATTGCTCCAGTCTTGTTCAAGTTCAGTGAGTACAAAGTGATGGTCTGTAGTCATGATCGAATCGTCGCCGGTAGAGAGCTCAGCTGATTTTGGCATAAAACGAATTGGATCATCATTATTGGACTTTACCAGTACGCTCACTACAAGGTAAGGCGGCGCAAGGAATGCCTTATGCGCCCGCATTGTTAACGATGCGTATCTTCCGCCGCCACCTTTAGAACCGGTGAGCTTATTGCCGCTGACAAGGTAGTTTTTGCGCAGTTCACTCTCAAGCGTTTTTTCATTTTCCGATTCGCGGACGATTTTATCCGCACGAGCCGCCTTTTGCATTGCTTCGTCCATTTTCTTCCCTGTTTGTTTTTGAGCTTCCGCAGCCTGACTTCTGGCTTGATCAGTTTCTTTCCGCAATTGAGTGATTTCCGACCGGGCTTTTTGAAGTTGGTTTCTTGTCTCTTGCAGTTCTGATTCCAAAGCGATGACGGACTGTGTTGCTTTTTCAAGATCCTCCTCGAGTGCTTTCTGTTCAACTTTTTGTTCAGTTGGACAAACAGCTTTTCCGGAAATCCCGTTTATAACGAGATATTCGCCGGACGTAAGAGACGTCAGCATTTCAGGAGTGATGGTTTTTAGGACACTTCCAGTGCTCGGATCAAAGCCGGGGAGAGAAAATAGTGCGATCGTGCCCGGATCCCGGAAACCATACCACACAATTCCTTTCCCAGTGAGCATGTCGAAGTAGTTGTTACACTCAACATCAGGAATGCCAAGCTTTCTGGTTTTTCTCCAAAGCTTGTATTCTATTGCCGCTGACTTATTTCCCTCAAATTCCTTAAACCTGACGCCGGTTTCTTGATCATACGGGCATGTTCCATCAACAGTTCTGCTTGCCAGCTTAAACCCGTCAAGGGTCTTTAGATAGCACTTCATTGGCTCTCCAGTATCACTGCGATATACGATTGTCCGAGATCCGTATACAAGCCAGAGTCCGCCGAGCAGAAAGATAACTGATGCTGTAGTGAATATCTCTGCCTTTTTACGAGCAAGCCACCACCAAAGAAACATGGGGGAAAATAGTATTGTTGTAAGCGTTGCATAGGCGGCAATCCATCTGGCAAGCGTGGTATCCAGCGCGAACGTTGAAACCAGACGTTCAACGTACCAGTCAAAAAGCACAAAGCCGATGATCAGTTTGACGGAAAAAACAACAAATGCAAGACCGAGAACGAAAAGAAGAAATGCCACGGAAAATCTAAGGAAGTTTTTTATCAACCGACGCAACTTTACAACAACGTCTGACCACTTCATTTTCGTTCCTTTCCTTTCGCATCCCATACTTTCACTGGCGGATGGTCCATCGCAACCAGAAAAGCAAGGACGAAGAGGTTAAACAGCAGTCCCGAGATGAACCAGAACAGAGGATTCATCCCTTTCCGTTTCGCCACTACTCCGCAGACCACCCCAACGAGGATGTCCAGGAGCAAGAGGTAGGTAAGTCCCACTGGAGTATCTCCTCTTTTTTGAGTTATCAAAGAGCTTATACCATTACAGCTCTGCTTTTTTCATATCACTGTTATAAAAAAATGTCAAGTTTTTGTAATGCTGGAAAAGCATTGAACCTACTAACGAAAACCTTGACTTCTGTGTTATGTTATGCCATTATTGAGATGGATTTTCTTTTAAAGGAGAAAAGAGATGAAAAGACTGATGTTTGGTCAAAGAACGGATCTTGCTATGAAATTCTTCGTAGCTTGCGTAGCCCTTCCTTTCCTTGGCGCAGTACTCGCGGTGATAGGATTTGCAGCACAGAACACTACTTCTATGGTTCTTGGCATTATCTGTGTGCCGCTTGCCTTTATTGCTCTCACTATTTCGCTACAGTTGGGGTATGAAGTAAAGCACGGTGACAGTGGGCACCCACTTTTCTTTGAAAGGTGGGTGGTGAAAAAACACAACTGAAAGGAGATGATAAAATGAAGAAGGAAAGGTTAAATTTCAACGAGAGAATGAAGTTCTCCAATATATTCTGGGTGTTGTGTATCCTGCTTTTTGCATCCGGCGTTCCTGTTACTGCAATAGGACTTTCGATGTCGAAGCTCTCGTTTGTTGTATCGGGCGCTGGCATCGTAATAATCGGATTTGTATCGTTCTACATTTCTCTAAAGTTGGAAGACGAAGCCCGCCACGGCGATAGAGACCATCCATTGTTCTTTGAAAAATGGATGGCGAAAAAATGAATTGGGAATGGTTGCCCATTAATTGGGAAGCAGTGCTTGCGATTATAACAACCATCTATACGCTGTTAATCTTTGTTACCCTTCTCTACGTTCGCAAACAAGTTAAGGAAGCGGCTGAGGGCAGAACGGTCCAAATCTCATTTGCCATATTCAACGAATTGGAAAATGAGGAAGTACGAATTGCGCGGCGATATCTCTACGAAACGGTGCCGGAGGATATTGCTGGCCTACCAGATGAAAAAGTGAAGCAGCACTTGGAGGCTTGTGCGAGAGCATTGGTCGCCTTTGACATCGTTGGATATCTACTGTGGCAAGAATACCTTGATCCCGATCCAATCTTAGCCCTTTACTGGTCTGCAATATGGAAATGCTGGAAAAGAGGCGAAAAACTTATCAAATGGGCTCGCGTGAAACGGGGAGACCCGACGCACCTTACGATGTTTCAGCATTTGTTTCACATTAGCGATGCCCATCGCCAAGCGAACGAGTATGCAGAACCGCGGTTTTACTAAGAACCATCCATCAGTCAATAATGCCCGTCATGCTTTCAGCGCGGCGGGCTTTATTTTCCCGACAAATACGCTCATAATACATCATGCCCTTTTGGAAAAAAGCTATGCTCGTTCTCCTCGGCACCGCTGCGGTTTTTATCTGGTCAGTGGCGCTTGAGGGGCAACGCGATGGTTTGCTGAAGGTGTATTTTTTGGATGTGGGACAGGGGGATGCGATTTTTATTGAAACTCCGTCCGGAAACCAGATGCTTATTGACGGCGGGCCGACTGATATGATTTTATCGCGCCTCGGTGATGTGATGCCATATTATGATACATCCATTGACATAGTAGCGCTGACGCACCCACAGGATGACCATTTAACCGGCCTCATCCCGGTTTTGAAAAAGTATGATGTTGAGATGTTTATTCATCCGGGAGCAGTTGGAACATCCGCTTCGTATAGGGAGCTGGAGAGGGTTATGGGCGGTTTGGACATGAAAAACGTTGAAGCAGCAGCCGGTATGCGTATCCATTTAGATGACGAAGTGTATATGGACATCTACGCCCCCTACGAGAAAGGTCGTGAATCCGACAACTTAAATGAAATTATGCTAATAGGAAAACTCCATTTCCGCGATGCATCTCTTATACTTACGGGAGACGCAGAAAAAATAGATGAGATTAATTTGGCTTCAAGCAATGCGGATCTCGAAAGCGACGTGTTAAAAGTTTCTCATCATGGATCGAAGAACTCCTCAACCGCGCTTTTTCTTGAAAGGGTAAGTCCCCAGCTTGCTATTATCTCATCTGGGGTTAATCGTTACGGCCATCCTCACGCGGATGCGATAGAGCGGCTGAGAGCGGCAGGCGCGGAGGTACGGCGTACGGATCAAGAAGGAACCATTACCCTCGTGAGCGATGGAAATGCGTTTTTGGTTGTCAGGCAGTAAAAAAATGTTTATACTTTTTTCATATGACCGGGCCACAAATGGAAAGAACGCTGATTATCATAAAGCCCGATGCCGTTCAGAGGAATTTGCTTGGAGAAATTGTCCACCGGTTTGAACGGAAAGGACTTAAGATAGAAGGATTAAAGATGACGCGTTTGGATGATCAAATACTTGATGAGCATTATGCCCATCATAAGGATAAGACTTTTTTTGAATCACTTAAAAAATCCATGAAATCCTCTCCCGTGATTGTCGCTGTCCTGTCCGGAATTAATGCAGTACAAGCTTGCCGTGTCATTGTGGGGCCGACATATGGAGTTGAAGCGGGCGCGGGAAGTATTCGCGGAGATTTTTCAATGAGCATACAAGCAAATCTGGTACATGCGTCCGACTCAAAAAAAACAGCTGATGAGGAGATCAAGCGGTTTTTTAAATCCGAAGAACTGTTTGAATACATCAGAATTGATTTTGAACACGTGTATGGTGAAGAAGACCGATCCCCGTAGCGTATGAAACTTTCTTTCCATGGGGGCGCTCAAGAAGTAACAGGGGCAAATTATCTTCTTGAGACGCCGAAAACGAATGTGCTTATTGATTGCGGCCTTTTTCAATGCCCCCAGTTTTGTTCGCTTCAAAATTATGATGCATTTCAGTATGATGTAGCGTCTGTTGACGCGCTTTTTATTACACACGCGCATGTCGATCATATTGGCCGCATTCCAAAGCTCATGCGTGAAGGTTTTCGTGGGAAAATCTATTCCACGGCTCCGACCAAAGAGTTTTCTGTCTTAATGCTGGAAGACAGTCTGGGACTTCTCCAAAAGGAAGCAGACAGGCATGGAGTGGAGATGTTTTACAGCGAAGATGAAATTAAAAAGGCCATATCAAGGTGGGAGGTTATTGAATATGGAAAACAATTCAGTGTTGGCGAGTTGAATGTCATGTTCACTGAAGCGGGCCACATACTCGGTTCTGCTCTTGTGGAGATAGCGTACGGAGATAAAAAATTGCTTTTTACGGGAGATCTTGGAAATATACCCAGTCCGCTGCTTCGGTCATATGCAATGCCGCGCGGCGTGACGCACCTTGTCATTGAGTCCGTTTACGGAGACCGTTTACATGAAAGCTCAACACAGAGGAAGCTGAAACTTGAGCGCGCCATAGAAGATACGGTACACCGCGGGGGTACGATCATGATCCCGGCGTTTGCGCTGGAAAGGACGCAAGAACTGCTGTTTGAATTAAATGAATTGGTTGAACATGGAAGAGTTCCTTCCATGCCGGTTTTTATGGATAGTCCCTTAGCCATCAAGGCGACAAGTATTTATAAGAAATATGCCGGTTATTTCAACAACGACGCTAAAAAGTTAATAAAAGAAGGAGATGATTTGTTTCGCTTCCCGAATTTACATTTCACGCTGAAGACGGAAGAGTCAAAAGCAATCAACAACGTGCCGCCCCCTAAAATTATTATTGCGGGGGCCGGAATGATGCAGGGCGGGAGAATTGTGCATCATGCTATGCGGTATCTTCCCGACCCCAACAATACCATTCTTTTTGTCGGTTACCTTGCCGCCAATTCTCTCGGAAGAAGGATTTTTGACGGCGCAAAACAGGTGGAGATTTTTGGTGAACGTATTCCCGTACGGCTTGATGTGCGTGCGATAGGAGCCTATTCCGCGCATGCGGACCACGATGCTCTGATGGAGTTTACAAACGCAACACGGGATTCGCTTCAGACAGTATTTGTTGTCCAGGGAGAGCCGCATGCGGCGCTTTTTCTTTCACAGCGTATTCAAGATTACCTCGGAATTGAAAGCAGAGCTCCTAATATAGGAGATGGGTTTGAGTTATGATATATTATAAATAAATTAAAGCATGGGTCATATTGAGCAGTTGTCGTTATCGCCTCGCGGCGACAGATCAAACGGCAATTTATCTCTTATAAAGTTTAATCTTCGTTGCGTTCAGTACGCTTGAGCACATGAAATCAACACCGCATCAACATTTAAAGTACCAAATTTGTGTTTCCGGCGCCGCCGAAACAGGGCATTGCAACAAAAAAGCGCTTGATCAGGCAAAGCGGGTGGGCAGGGAAATCGCTTTACGAGGCGCTATATTGCTCAACGGAGCGACTACCGGATTCCCATATTGGGCCGCTATTGGCGCTAAAGACGCCGGCGGTTTTACTGTGGGCATTTCTCCTGCTGAAACAGAAAAGGAACACGTGGAGAAATATAAGCTCCCGATTGATTACTTGGATGCAATTATTTACTCAGGGTACGGTTATTCAGGAAGAAATATGCTGTTAACTCGGGCCAGTGACGCAGTCATCATAGGGTGCGGGCGCATAGGAACCCTTAATGAATTTACCGTGGCATTTGAGAACGGAAAGCCCATCGGGGTTTTACTGGATTCCGGGGGCACGACATCTATGATAAAAGACATTCTGAAAGCTTCTCACCGTGAAAAGGATAATCCAAAGGTGGTTTTTGAAAGTGATCCCAAAAAACTGTTGGATCAACTGATCGATTTTGTAAAGGAGGAAAAAGTGGTGAAGATATGATTAATGGCCGGGCCATTGACAGCTTAGGGCTCCTCGTGGGAATGATCGTTGGAGCAGGAATGTTTGCTATTCCTTATGTGGTCAGCCGCGCTGGGCTTTTGTTGGGGAGTATATACCTTCTCCTTGGCGTTTCTGTTGTCGCAGTGCTGCATACGCTCTACGGCGAAGTAGTTTATGTGATAAAGGAGCGTCATAGACTTCCCGGATATGCGCGGCTTTGTCTTGGAGCTTATGCGGGAGGACTTGCCACTTTTTCTATGGTATTTGGGTTTTTTGGCACCTTGCTTGCTTACGGCCTTCTGATGGGTATTTTTCTCCAGCAACTTATGGGTTTTGGATCTGCTGCCATAAACTCGCTTCTATTTTTTGTTGCAGCGCCGTTTTTCTTGCTTTTTGACTTGGAGCGCGTTGGCTTTATAAACTTCATTCTCACGATTCCTCTGTTGCTTTTTGTTTTCCTGTTGGGTTTGGTTGCACTGCCGCATATTGATTTCTCTGATGTCCCGCTTATTAACAGCGCTCAATGGTTTTTGCCGTACGGAGTGTTTCTTTTTTCATTTAGCGGCGCGGCAGCAATACCGGAAATTGCAGAAATGCTTAAAAAAAGAGAGGGACGGCTTTTTGAAAAGATTGTCTTTCTTGGAGCAATCATCCCGGCAGTTGTGTACGCTGTTTTTATGTTTGCTGTTGTGGGAGTTTCCGGCGGCGCTACAACAAGCGACGCGATTACGGGGCTTAAACCTTTTCTTGGCGGCAACATTGTTTTTCTTGGCGCCCTGATAGGGCTGCTTGCTGTGTTTACGTCGTATCTTGCGCTCGGTTTGGATTTGAGAAATGCGTTGTCCATTGATTATAAATTCGGGAAAGCGCGATCATGGCTTTTGATTTTTATCGTTCCGCTTTTGCTTTTTATCATTGGCGCAAGCAACCTGATTCGCGTGATCGGACTTGTTGGGGGTGTGATGATTGGTATAAACGGCATTTTGATATTGGCTTTAGCGCGCCACATCCGAAAATATTACAAACACCCGAAAGGCTTTATTCCCATTGGAACAGTTGTTCCGCAAGTTGTGATGGCGCTTTTCGCCTTGGGTATTGTTTGGCAGATTTTTACTGCCCTTTAAGTTTAAAGATGAAACATGAATGATGCCGGTCGTAAAAAAGAGTTGCTTTCGGGGCTGGAGCGGGAAATGGTTGAGAACACTGCTCTTCCTTTAAGGGAGGCGAACGTGGTTTTCGGCGAGGGAAATCCTAATGCTGCTTTGATGTTTATCGGGGAAGCCCCCGGCTTTCACGAAGATCGTTTAAAACGTCCTTTTGTGGGAAGAGGCGGACAGCTTTTAACCGAGCAAATTCTGGCTTTAGGGTGGAAACGGGAGGATGTGTACATAACAAACATCCTAAAACGCAGACCTCCCGATAATCGCGATCCGCTGCCGGAGGAGATTGAAGCATATAAGCCGTATGTAAAACGTCAGATAGAAATCATAAACCCCAAGGTTATTGTCACGCTTGGAAGGTTTGCCATGAATTATTTTCTGCCACAGGCAAAAATAACGAGAGACCAGGGCCGGGTGTTTGATGTCGGAGGAAGGATGATTGTGCCTATGTTCCATCCTGCAGCGGCGCTTCGGGGAACGGGGGTTATGAATCTGTTTAAGGAAAGTTTTAAGCAATTGCCGGATATTGTTCATGGAAAAGTGAAGCCGACAGCAGTTGAAAGCACTGCTGCTTTAGAACAAACGCAACCGACACGTCAAACAAACCTTTTCTAAAGAAAGGTTGCTAAAAAGCAAGTGCCGTCCTTTTTTAAGCATTGCATAAAAAACGAAAGCCCCCATGTAACACACGGAGGCTCCTTCTTGGGTTTGCAGTTGTAAGGGTTCGGTATGAGAAGTGTTGATGGCGTGTGGGAGGGTTTAGTGATACATGACGTATCGTGTCTTTTTAGTACGGACCATTATTACCTCCGCGCGCTATCAACACTTTTCAGATCTATGTTCTGATATAAGAATATCATTTTTCCGGTACTCATAAAATAGTTCTCAAGGCGCTGCTGTGGATAACTGCGGCAAAAGCCATGATATTTAAAAATAAAAGAGAGGAAAGTGGTTGGTGATATAATAAAAGGATTGGTTAGGTTATCAATCTTTTTTCAAGCCCAAAACCCGAATCATCGCGAAATTGTATAAGAGAATATGAGCGGCAGAGCGAACAGTTGATTAGTGAAAAACGTATTCGCGATTGTTGGGGATTACATGAAAGACGGATTAGCGCATAAGCGCATTTTTATATGTTTAATCAGGAAATAGCAAACATATTAAAAGAATTTTCTGAACTTTTGGAGATGAAGCGCGTTCCTTTTAAACCACGCGCGTACGAAAAAGCGGCAATGGCTATTAGTATGCTGGACAAAGATATCAGCGATCTTTATAAAGCCGGCGGCTTAAAAGCGCTGGAAGAAATTGCGGGCGTTGGAAGAGGAATTGCCGAACGCATTGAGGAGTATATCAAAACGGGCCATATGAGAGACTATGAAAAACTCAAGAAAAAACTCCCGGTGGATTTACGAGCGCTTACTTCTATTGAAGGGGTGGGGCCTCATATGGTGAAAATGCTGTACGATAAACTCCACATCAAGGATATTGACAGTCTTGAGCGTGCAGCGCAAATGGGTAAAATCCGAACCCTTCCCCACTTTGGCGTAAAGTCGGAGAAAAAGATTCTTGACGGCATCGCGTTTTATAAAAAAAGCCGGGGGAGGATGTCTTTAGGAGAGGCATTCCCCGTTGCGCGCTCGATTGTAAGGAAACTGCAGGAGATGGACGTAGTCTTACTTGCCGAAGCCGCCGGTTCTATGAGGCGTTGGGAGGAAACGATAGGCGATATTGATATTCTTGTTGTTTCCAATGCTCCTAAACAAGTCATGGATTTTTTCAGTTCCATGCCGGAAGTAACTCATGTGTATGCAAAAGGACTCACAAAAACGATGGTACGGTTCAGGCCCGGCATTGATGTTGATTTGCGCATTGTTCCCCGTGAATCGTTCGGTGCGGCTCTTCAGTATTTTACGGGCAATAAGAGCCATAATATTAAGCTTAGAAAAATTGCTATTGAAAAAGGATATAAATTGAATGAGTACGGCCTCTTTACAGGGAAGGGAAAGCGTCAAAGGAGCATTGCCGGTAAAACGGAGGAGGAAATCTATAAAGCGCTTGGCATGCAGTGTCCTCCTCCCGAGATGCGTCTGAATGTTGGCGAGATTGAACTTGCGAAAAGAAAAAAGCTCCCTCGTCTTATTACAATCGGAGACCTTAAGGGGGACCTGCAGGTGCAGACGTTTTGGACGGACGGCTCCGATACCATTGAGGAAATGGCGAAGGAAGCCCGCGCGATGGGACATGCATATATTGCGATCACTGATCACACAAAAGGTCTTCCGATGACCGGCGGATCTGATGAAAAAAGACTTTTAAAACAGATAAAGGAGATTAAGCGCGTAAATAAAAAAATAAGAGGCATCTCTATTCTTAGCGGCGCTGAAGTAAACATTATGAAAGACGGGTCTTTAGATATTGCAGATACAGTGCTTAAAAAACTGGATGTTGTCGGGGCGGGGATTCATTCGCATTTTCAATTATCTAGAAAAGATCAGACGAAGCGTGTTATAAAAACGATGGAAAATCCGCATGTTGATATTCTCTTTCATCCAACTGCGCGTCTCATTAATAAAAGAGAACCGGTAGAACTTGATATGGAACAAATCTTCAAGGCCGCCCGCCGCACGGGCACAGCGCTTGAGATCAATGCCCATCCAATGCGGCTTGATTTAAAAGGCGAGTATATCAGAAAAGCAAAACAGATGGGCGCGAAATTTGTTATCAGCACCGATGCTCATTCAAAAAAAGATTTTCAACTTTTAGAATACGGGATCGGTCAGGCGCGCCGGGGAGGTTTGGAAAAGAAAGATGTTTTAAATACGAGGCCGCTAAGAAGTTTTTTAAAATCGCTGAAGTGATGTGTAGATTTGGTGTAGGTTGGCAATGTCTGGAGGAAGCGTGTGCCAACCGCTTTTGGTAAGTGAGATGATGCCCAAACACCCAAGCGAGTCAAGAATCGGAAACGTGAGCGTTCGCGTATAGTTGCGCTTGACAAATCCCTTGGGACGCATACCCTGAAAGCAGAGTTGGACCTTCCTGTGCCTAACCCCGACGGTGGGTACCGGCTTTCTGGTGTTGTTAGTCCGTACCTATGGTGCGGATACGTTGGGCACGGAAGTGCACCTAGGGGGAGTGATCCTCCTAGGTGTCAATTTACAGAGCTACACCGTCGGCGGAGACGGTATAGCTCTAACAGGGCTTTCAAGAGAAAGCCCTGTTTTTTTGTGGCAGTAGAACGTTCTGAAAGATAGGGCAGAATAACACATAACAAAAAAGCTCTTATAAAGAGAGCTTTTTTGTTGTTTCTTTTACAACCGCATCAAAAGCTTTTGGATGATGTTCAGCAAGCTCCGCAAGCATTTTGCGGTTAAGCCGAATGTTTGTTTTTTTAAGAAGATTGATAAGGCGGCTGTAGGAAATATTGCGCTCATTTGCTGCCGCGCTTATTTTAATGTTCCAAAGTTTTCTAAAGTCTCCTTTCTTTTTTCTCCTGTCATGAAAAGAGTGCGTATAGGCGTGCAGCAGAGCTTCACGGGCTGCCCGCTCTTTTGATTTACGACCCCAACGATATCCTTTCGTTTGTTTTAGGATATTTCGTCGGCGTTTTAATGAAGTTGTGCCTCGTTTTACTCGCGGCATGCCAAAGTGTGCTGATCTGCCAGCGTGCGCAGAAGGATATTGTTGTTATTCATTATTATTTGACTTGTTATCATATTTATTCTTGTGAAAATGGTTCTTGGTTACATGTACGTTTACCGCAAAAAACCCCTTTAATTGTAGGGCATATACTTCCGCACGACTTTTGCCCCATTATCAAACCTTTCCCAACCCTTTTTCTGGAGTTGCTTCGTTCCTCGTTCTTTTGCGTTAAAGTGGTTTTGGCGAGGAGGTCGTTTTAGAATTTTCCCTCTCCGTGTCACTTTGATTCGTTTTGCCACCGCCTTGTTTGTTTTTGGCATGATGTTGTGGTGATATAGTTACAACCAATCCTCTCGGTCCTCTCTTCGGGCCATCAGCAATTTCATATGGTATGGTGATGGCCGCGAGCATTAACTGGAGTCGTTCGTTGATAAATTCTTTTCTCAGTCCCTTCTCGCGGCCTCTGAGAATGAGCTCAAACCGGACACGGTCGCCGTTTTGCAAAAATTCTTCCGCCTTTTTTGCTTTCAACCCCATATCGTGCTGCGAGATGGTAAGGCGTGCCCGTATGCCCCTTATTCCTATCTCCTTGATCTTTTTCCGCGAGGCACGTTCTTCTTTTTCCTTCTGGTATTTATATTTGCTGAAGTCCATGAGACGCGCGACGGGAGGATTTGCTTTCGCGGCGACTTCAATAAGATCCAGCCCGCTTGCTTGAGCGCGTTTGAGGGCTTCTTCAAGTTTTATAATCCCCAGATTTGTTCCCTCTTCAGTGATAACCCGAAGTTCCTGAGCTTGTATCTGATTGTTAATGCGAGGATGCTGTATAGCTAAAGTTTTTGTGTTTTATATTGATTAATGCAGACAGTGTATATGTTTGTGATATTGTTGTCAACGAGAGACTTCCGTAGGAATATCTTGAGAAAAACCCTTTCAATAAATGTTGCAAGCGTTTTTTATTCCTTCTGCTTTACGGCAATGCCGAGCCGCCCCAAACTATTGACATATATAATTGTATATGTTACTATTCTTACAGATGTTCATTTGGAGGAGTGTCTCATGAAAGATAGTATGATATTGATGCTTTTCGGCATCCTGATTACCACCTTGTTATTTTTCTTTTTGGTGCGTCACATCCCTTCCCGTTACCCCTTTGCAGAGGTGGCGGCCGATGTTGGCTGTTACCGGATTGTAATTGGTGTTGACGGGCAAGGGCATGAAGTAAAAGTGCCGTGTGTGGGCGAATGGAAAGAGGCATACGAATCTTCTTCTCTTCCCATCCGTCACATTGCTCCTCTTTGGATGAGCAATGGACATTCGCCGCACCCGGCGGTTCTCCCGTAGTCCGACTAAGATCGGACAAGAGCCCGGAGAGGTTTTACTCTCCGGGCTTTCTCTTTTTGCTCAATTCGCTTTTAAGTTTCGTGTGCATTTTTAACGAATGCCGGGCCACTGTATAATGGGCATATGACCATAAGTAATGTTGAAGGAGGTTTCGGCAGCCGGGAAGCGTTTGAGGAAACAGGCGGTGATCATGAAAAGAGGTTGCGTGAGGAATTTGAGTTAGCCGAGCAAGAACTAAGAGAACGTCATGCCGACGGGCGTTTGGATGTAAAGCGGCTCGGCGTATCAGAAATGCTTCGGTTAAGCAAAGACCACCCGGACCTCGTGAGTTTTTTTGAGCATGTATCATCTAGGAGCGACATCCCTGAAGATGAAAAGAAACAGCTTTTAGACTTAGAGTTACGGTATTTGCAAGGGACGATAAGCCCCAACGATGAAAAGATACTGGAAGATTATTTTATTTCCTTTATTCGAGAGAGGAAAAACAATAAAGAGTGAATTGTAAGGTTGATGTAGAGAACAAAACCCGTCGGCATTCATTCTCGCTTATTATTACTGGTCGTCTTGATTTTTTACAATAAAGAAGCCCTGCCTTTTTGGAATGTCAGGCGGGGCTTCTCGTAGGCGTTAAACATGCTTTCGGTTTTCCTGCATACCTCCACGCGTTGCCCCCGACGGCGGCAGAAGGTTGAAACACTCTCTGCACTGAAACGAATTTCCGGAGCCGTCGTTATTCTTTATCGCAAGAACTTTGACATCGCGGTGGCAGTGAGCGCAATACCGTTCTCCGTTATAGCAGGAAAGTTGTTCGTTTGTCTCTCCGTACTTATACTCCGAGAGATCCGAAGAGGCGAATGTGGGAGGATGCCGAATGATGCTTAACGCATTACGCCTAATTTCCCCGATAATAAAAAGGGCGTCTTGTATTTCGTTACGTATAGACAAGGTGCACCTCCTTATTTCATGGTAATAGTTTTTATAATATATACAAGGAGTCTCCTTTGCGTTTTTTACCCGAACATATCGGACAGTTTTCAATGGAATAAAAACGACCCGCTCATGCGATGGACGGGCCGTTTAGATAGCAGGCCATAGCGCCTTTCTTATGTCGTTCTTACGCACTCCGCGCAGCGGGCCGTCGGCATGCAGCACCATTCTGCTTTCCACGAAAATGTTTCTTGCAGTTTTTCGGATCGCTGGTCTCGTAACTTGCTGAATCTGCTGCTGATATGCTCTGAGTGAAACCGCTCTTCCGTGATTGATTACTTGGCGGGCGTAGAATTTACTCGTTTCAAGGGGCTCACTGAATCGTATTTTTCCGCGCACGTTAATGTTGTTTACCGCCTGTTCGAGGTCCTCCGGTTCAATAAGTTTTTCTTTCAGCAGGTTTATTTCTTCAAAGACTACAGAAAGGATGCGGAAAAAATGCTCACTCAACATTGAAATGTGCATAGCGAAGTAACCGGCATCTTTCCAAAACCACAGCGTATCTCCGATACTTCCCGCACCGACGCTCTCTAATCGGATTCCGAAGCGGGAACTGTAGCGGGATACCAGATGATTTCTAATAACGCTCATGGTGAAGCGGTCAGGATCGGTAAACCCAAATGTCGGGAAAGCGATCGTGAGGTCTATTTTTTCTTCTTTCTTGATATCCAACATCATCTTTCCCTGAAGCGCTGTGTATTCGTACGGCTCCCAGTATGATTTTGTTCCCGTTTTTAGTGATTGAAACTTTTTCTCAAGAACCTCATTTGCTTTTTTCTGGTCAAAATCACCAGCAATGGCAATGACAGAGCGATGTCCTGTAAACAGACGGCGATGCAGCCCCCGTAGTTTTCTTGCAAGTTCGGCGTCTTTTATGTTGTGTATTGCCGCGTTATCTACGGAACAGTCCATGCGTCCAAAAAGTCCGTTTTCAACAACATCGATCTCCCACGCTTCTTCGGCTATGCGTTTCCGTTCATAGTTGACATGAGTAGCGGTTATATGCGGCAAAAGGGCAATTTCCGACATGAATCCTATTGTTTTTGCCAAGTGCTGTTTTGTCGTCTTACAGTGAAAGATAATGCTGCTTCGGTCTGTTTCGGCATTGAATTCTTCACAGAATCCTTCGCTATACCGGCATAGTGATTCCCAGCTTGGATGGCGCTTTGTAGCGCGGCTCATGATATGTTCGAGAATGTGCCTTTCATGGATAGTGTTAAAGAAATCCTTCCCGATATGGCAGTCAGCTCCAAATGTAATGCCGGCCGCAGAACTTTTAAAAGGTACTAACACTGCCTTCAGTCCGTTTTTGAAGGTTTTTTGTTGCAATCGCAATCCTCCCTTCTATTGTCGGATGGACAAATAGCTCAATCTGGAGGTCATTATATATGGTCAAATACGCGACACAAGAGGGAACACCGCATAGCTATTGTTGGTTCTTTCAATAGAAAGCCCCGCGTGTTTATCAGCGCGGGGCTCCATTTCTAATGCAGCAGGACTGGCGGCATTGTTGCTCTTTCGGTGAATTCCGCCAAAGCGTTTGTGATACCCGGATGTTTTATGAGAAGCCGATCAACCGTTTCCAGTAATTGCTCTTCGTCAAAAGTAGACGACAGAAACAACAGTATTGAGGTTGCTCCGGTTATGAATGCTGCATATTCGGTGCTGGACAGCTTGTGCTTTGCTGAGATCTCCTCAGCGAGTAATTGGTGTTTTGCTGCCATTCGCTTGCCCTCTCACCTATGAATGTATCAAAACGTTCAAAGTTCCACCCAAAAAGCATTCTATATCCTGTATAAATATCGTCAAGCAGCGTAGTTGAGTGTCCTTTAAACCAAACCGCGTCTCTTTGCAATTTTTCATTTCTTTCTCTTCGTGCGTATCGGAACACATGCTTTTTATTGCAATGGTTTAGTGCTTTAATAATTTATATGGCGCTTGCGGAAAACAGAAAAGCATACCACGACTATGAAATCCTGGAGAAATTTGAGGCGGGGTTAAGTCTGCGCGGGTTTGAGGTAAAGTCCATTCTTCTCGGACGCGCCGCTTTAAAAGGTGGAAGGGTTATTATCAGAAACAATGAGGCGTTTTCGGTGGGCGTCCATATTCCGCCGTACCAGAAAGCAAATACGCCAAAAGAGTACGAACCCGACCGCGCGAGAAAACTGCTTTTGCATAAGAAAGAAATACAATATCTGCTCGGGAAAGAAAAACAGAAAGGCTTGACAATGGTGCCCTTAAAGCTGTATAATAAGGGCCGGAAGATAAAGTTGGAGTTTGCGGTGGTGAGAGGAAAGAAAAAATACGATAAGCGTGAGGTAATCAAAAAGCGCGAGGCAAAAAGAAAGGTGGAACGCAGCTTGAAATATATATAACCTCATCACCTCATCTGGCGCTTCCAAAACATATCCCCAAATTTTTTAAACTTTTAAATTTTTACCGGGCTATGTTCTGGGAGTGTTAGGCCTCGAGGGAAAGTTATTCTTAATGGGCGCACAGAAAGCGTGAACGTCGCTTTTGAATCTCCGTTTGAACAATAAGTGCAAACTTATTTAGAAGCAATCAGCTTCAACCTGTTTACGCTTAAGTTAGCGTAAGCCATCGGTGTTACTGATGTTCGTAAGGTAACGATTCCGGTGTCAAATTCCGAACTACTGTGCATCGTTCGTTTTCTAGGTGCATAGGAAACTTAAAAGAAAACACACCTGCATGCGTTTTGTTGGTTTTACAGCATGTAGTGATCCAAACCGACTATCTGTGTAGATGCTCGTAGGCAACCTTTCCCCAAGCGGGTTCAATTCCCGCCACTTCCACTGAAAACACAGCCCACCTTAATGGTGGGTTTTGTGTTTTCAGTGGGATATTCTGAACGTAGCGCGAAAGTATTTTGAAGAAAACTGACCCGCCTCCGCTTGGTTCGACCAAGCTCACCACAAGTCGCTACGGCGGAACGCTCGGGCGGCGCGGCAGGAGGGGAATGGGGGGAGGAATGCCCGCCCCCCCCTCGCTTCAAAAACTTTTCTGAAATGCGCGCACGAAAATTTTGAATACTGAAAAGTTCTCGGAACAGATTCCGAGTTTTTTAATTTTTTTGGCTATAATTAATGTAGTACATTGGCATAGTAAACATTCAACAAAGAGGAAAACAATGAGCACAAACGTCTTAATTGTCGGCAGTGGCGGGAGAGAACACGCACTTGCGTGGAAACTCGCGCAATCGCCTTGTATCGGCAAGCTGTATGTTGCGCCCGGAAACGGCGGCACGCGTCAGATTGCGGAGAATATAGCGATTGACGCTACCGACATTGACGGGTTGGTTCAGTTCGCCGAGAAGAACGAAATCGGTTTGGCCGTTGTCGGACCGGACGATTCGCTCGCGCTCGGTGTTGTAGACACTTTTCGCGCGCGAGGACTGCGGATTTTTGGCCCAACGCGTGCCGCCGCAGAAATCGAATCGTCTAAGGCATTCGCTAAAAATCTGATGAGTGAAGCTGGAATACCAACAGCAACTTTCAAGATTTTTAGCGAATACGACAATGCCCTTGCGCATGTTCGTGAACACGGCGCACCCATCGTCGTAAAGGCAAGCGAACTTGCGCTCGGCAAAGGCGTGTACATTTGCAAGACACTCGTTCAAGCAGAAGCTGCGCTCGCGGAAATCATGCTTGACCGTGTTCACAAGAACGCAGGCAACGAAGTGGTTGTTGAGGAATTTCTTGACGGGCAAGAAATTTCCATCCATGCGTTCTGCGATGGCAAAACTTTCGTTTTGCTGCCGCCCGCGCAAGATCACAAACCGATACGCGACGGCGACGAGGGCAAAAACACCGGCGGCATGGGAACAATCGCTCCTCTCTCGTGGGTAAGCGCGGACACACTGCAAACTCTCGGCGAGCAAATCGTTCGTCCAACGCTTAAAACACTTGCAAAACGCGGGCGGCCATTTAGCGGCTTACTCTACCCCGGACTCAAGATGACGACAAACGGGCCAAAGGTGCTGGAGTTCAATGCGCGGTTCGGCGACCCCGAAACGCAAAGCTACATGCGCCTTCTCAAAACCGATTTACTTGACATTTTGGAGGCGTGCGTTGATGGTACTCTTACTGAACTCGCGATCAAGTGGCACTCCGGCTTTGCAGCGTGCGTTATCATTGCCTCTGGCGGCTATCCTGATGAATACAAGAAGGGTGTGCCGCTTCACGGCGTAGCCGAAGCGGAGCGTGTGTCTAACGTCGTTGTGTTCCATGCTGGTACAAGTTTTGACAGCGAACTCAAAACGTCCGGTGGACGAGTGCTCGGCGTAACAGCAATCGGCGACACGCTCCGCAATGCGCTCGACCGCGCATACGAAGCGGCACGGCTGATTGAGTTTGAGGGCATGCAATACCGACGCGACATAGGTGCGAAAGCTTTCGCACCGGCGTCCTAATCTTTTCAGAGATTGGGACGCTTTTTCTTTTGGGCAGCTTATTCTGACGAGCAAATTTCGCTATGATTTTTTCAAGGTGCGCGCATTTCAGAAAATGTTTTGAAGCGAAGGCGTGGCGGAAAGGGGGTCGTTCAGACCGCTTCGGCTCCAAGCTCTTCGAGCCCGATGGCTCTCAGAGCCGAAGGCCTCAGCGAGGAGCTTCTGATGAGTTTTTAGATTTTCTGATTCAGAGAATTATCAGATTCGATGAACTCGAAGAGGTGGGGGGATCCTTCGGCAAGCTTAGGACAAGTTTCCGCCACGCCTTCGCTTGGAAAAAATTCGCGCCGACAACAAAAAGAAAAACCGGTAAAGGATTGAAAAGAAACTCCACGAGTTTCTTTTTCCGTTTTGGCTTGATTTTTATTGACATTTGAGCTAGTATGACTTTGGTACTAAGCTCAATTGTCGGGCTTAGATTGTACATTCACAACCAAATAGAAGGCACAAGCGCATGGACGACGTTACTGTTCGGGAGATTGTGAAGAGTGTAAAAGACCTACGGGTTTCATGGGCATCAAGGTGGTTCTGGCGACGCCGGCTTCCGGGATTTGTAAACACTCGTACCGTGGTACGCGCACGCATTCAAGTTTTGGTAAAGCAGCCACAAAAGGTTTTGTCGACAAGAAATCATCTGCGCGACGATTTCCCGATTACAGCTTACCCAGATATCAACTGGGATTGGGAAAAGCGAGAAGGGATCGTAGTGAAATACGAAGACAGCAGCAGAGGGCCAAAACTTTGGCCGACAATGGTTCGCCCTAAGACAAACTGGCGGAGGTGTTACTTCGACATTCTCAACCGTCCTATTTCTCTCGACGAAATCATATTACAGGTCATGGTTTTGAAACAAATGGGCTTGAACTATGATCTCGTTGCAAACTATCACCCGTGTAAGACGAAATGGGTCAGGCAAGCAAAAGCTGACGAGCATGACACCTTCGAGGATTGCCATGACCCAAGAGTCATTAAACCCGCGTGGTTTGAGATTCGACTTGTTCTTTCCACGCCACAAGGCGCTTCACTGGACTGGACAGTTGGGTGAAATCAGGATCAAAAAAGGAGGTAATTTAATGAAAGGGACGGAGCATGTATAACTTCGTCCTTTTTTTGTTTTCAAATATATTTTAGGTTACAGTGGTGCTATGACCATTCGGGATGTTGTCATGAAAGCAATAAAAGAAGAAATCGGGAGCGATATCGCCTTTTCTATAGAATGTCAGGAAAATCCTAAGCGAGGCGACTATTCCTCAAATGCCGCTATGGCGCTTGCTCAAAAGCAAGGCAAGCCGCCCCTTGAAGTTGCGAAAAACATATCGGAAGCGATATTTCTTAAACAGAAGGATGTTTTTAAAGAGGTTGCGGTTGCGGGACCGGGTTTTTTAAATTTTTTTATTAAGGATGAATATATCTACGACCGGATAAAGGAATTTGTTAAAGAAAAAAGAAAAGAAAGAAAAAAAACAAGTCCTTTTTCACTCAAGCTTCGGAGAGTAAGCGTGGAGTTTATTTCTGCAAATCCGACAGGGCCGCTTCATATAGGAAATGCCCGAGGGGGGCCCATTGGAGATGTTATTGCTCATCTTTTAGAGGAGACGGGTTACAAGGTAATACGGGAATATTTTCATAATGACGCCGGTGCACAGGTCGGGGCTTTTCGTGATTCGCTTTGGCATTGGTACTTACTTGCGTGCGGGAAAGAATCTCATATGGGAGAAATTCAGTATGCGTCAGATTATGTAAAAGAATTTGCGGACAAGGCGAAAGGCAGGTTTAAGGATAAATTTATAAAAAAGAAAGACGGAAAAGAACGATTGCTCCAATTTGTTTTTGATAAACTTTTAAGAGAGAACTTTGAAACGATAAAAGCAATGGGAATTCATTTTGATAAAGTAACGCATGAGAGCAAGCTTGCAAAATTAAAAACAAAAAAAGTGCTGGATGAATTGGAGAAGAAAAGAGTGTTAAAAAGGAAAGAAGGGGCTGTTTGGTTTAGCCCCGGAGGGGAATATATGAAGGAACGCGAGGCGGTGTTGGTAAAAAACGACGGAACGTATTTATATTTTGCAAACGACATCGCGTATCATAAAGAAAAGTTCAAAAGAAATGACGTTGTTGTTGATGTTTTGGGAGAAGGACATCAGGGGCACATTCCAAAACTGTATGCGGTTGCTGAAGTGTTCGGTTTTCCCAAAGAACATTTCAAAATTATTGTTCACGGGCAGGTTAATTTGCTCAAAGAGGGGAACATCGTATCAATGTCTAAAAGAAAAGGACATTTTGTAACGGCAAGGGAAGTGTTAGACGAAGTGGGGAAAGATGCATTTCGCTTTTTTCTTTTAGCATACAGTCCCCGCACCGCAATCAGCTTTGATATTGATTTGGCAAAGGAGCAATCAAAGAAAAACCCTGTGTATTATGTTCAATACGCTCATGCGCGTGCAAGCGCAATCTTACAGAAGTCCAAAAAAGGCATGAACCTTAAAAATGCTGCATGGGAAATTTTACAGGATGTTTATGAGCGCCGGTTACTCCTTAGAATATTGTCGTTTTATGAGGCGCTGGAAGATACAGCGCGTGATTTCGAAGTACAGCGGTTTACAAAATATGCGTATGAGCTCGCACGATCCTTTACGGATTTCTATGAGAACGTCCGCGTGCTTGGTGGGAGCAAAAATGAGGAGCTTGCCCGCCTTGCTCTGGTGAAATTAACCCAAAAGACGCTTGCACGCACGCTGGCGCTTCTTGGAGTCACTGCTCCTAAAAGGATGTAACTTATTGGGAAGTCGGACTTCCCTTTTAGGAAGTCAGACTTCCCGCAACTGCTCGCAATTGGAGCTCAAACTTCCCGTAACTTCGCGTACCTTTTTGTTGTAATGCCTGCAAAAGGAAGTTTTTTCGCGTTTTTACCGCATACCAAACTTTTTTACTTTATCCACAGGTCTTCCGGTGTGGTATGATGGATGCTATGGAGGAAATGAAAGTTATAAAACGGAACGGAAAGGAATCCGCTTTTTATAAAGCGAGAATCTTTAATGCAATTTTAAAAGCCGCCGAAGCGACAGGAGAATTTGGTGTAGATGAAGCGAGAAACATCACTGAAAACGTTGTAGATGAAATTTTACAATCGGAAAATATCAAGGAAGCGATTTCGGTAGAAGAAATTCAGGACTTCGTAGAGCGCGCGCTTATGAGTGGCGGGCATTATAAGACGGCGCGGGCTTATATTGTGTATCGCGAGAAACGTTCACAGGCGCGAGCGACAAAAAGCACTATTATTGAGGTGGAAAAAACAATAGGTGAATATCTTGATCGTTCGGACTGGAGAGTGAATGCAAACGCAAACCAAGGATATTCTCTTGGCGGGCTTATTTTGAATACTTCAGGAAAACTAATCGCGAATTATTGGCTTAACTCCGTTTATTCAAAAGACATAAAAGATGCGCACGTAAATGGTGATTTTCATATACATGATCTCGATATGTTTTCCGGTTACTGCGCGGGGTGGAGTTTGCGACAGCTTTTAGAGGAAGGATTTAACGGCGTGCCGGGAAAAGTAGAATCATATCCAGCGAAACATTTGGAAACCGCCGTCGCCCAGATGGTGAACTTTTTAGGAACGCTTCAAAACGAATGGGCGGGCGCGCAGGCGTTTTCGTCGTTTGATACGTATCTCGCACCATTTGTAAGAAAAGACAACTTAACATATGAGCAGGTAAAACAGTCAATACAGCAATTTGTTTTTAACTTAAACGTGCCATCGCGCTGGGGCACACAAACGCCGTTTACGAACATTACGCTTGATTGGGTCTGCCCCGATGATATGCGCGAAAGAAATCCAGTCATTGGGGGCAATGCACAGGATTTTACCTACGGTGAGTGCCAAAAAGAAATGGACATGATAAATAAAGCGTTTATTGAAGTGATGACAGGAGGAGATGCCAACGGGAGAATTTTTACTTTTCCCATTCCGACGTACAACATTACCAAGGATTTTGACTGGGACAATGAAAACACCCGCGCGCTTTTTGAAATGACTGCAAAGTTTGGCACTCCTTATTTTCAAAACTTTATTAACTCCGATTTGAACCCCGGAGATGTTCGGAGTATGTGCTGCCGGCTGCAGCTTGATTTGCGTGAGCTTCGCGCAAGAGGCGGCGGGCTTTTTGGATCTGCTGAGATGACGGGAAGCATCGGCGTTGTAACCGTTAATCTTGCGCGTATCGGCTATCTAACTCAAACCAAAGAGGAATTTTACAATCGGCTTGGCCGCATGATGGATATTGCCAAGGAATCCCTTGAGATGAAGCGGAAAGTCGTTGCAGAAAATATTGAAAAGGGACTTTTACCTTTCACAAAACGGTATTTGCCGACTTTGCATAACCACTTTTCCACCATAGGCATAAACGGGATGAATGAAGCATGTGTGAATTTTCTTGGGAGCGATATTGCGACGCCGGAAGGGAAATCATTTGCTCTGGAAATTCTTGATTTTATACGGGAGCGGCTTGCTGATTATCAGGAGGAAACGGGCAACCTGTATAATCTTGAGGCAACGCCTGCAGAGGGCACAACATATCGGTTTGCAAAAGAAGACAAAAAAAGATTTCCCGATATGAAGCAGGCTGGTTCGCCCGAGGCTCCTTACTATACAAATTCAACGCATTTGCCGGTTTCTTATACTGACGACCCTCTTTTCGCGCTGGAACATCAAGACAACCTTCAGAAAAAATATACCGGAGGGACGGTGTTACACCTTTTCCTCGGCGAGCGCGTCAGGGACTGGGAGTCTTGCCGTGCATTTGTCAGAAAAGTAACGGAACGCTTTCACCTGCCATATATCACTGTTACCCCGACTTTCAGCATTTGTCCCGCTCATGGATATCTTAATGGTGAATGTGTGCAATGTCCGACATGCGGAGCAAGGTGCGAAGTGTGGTCACGAATCGTCGGATACTTTAGACCTGTCAGCGAGTGGAATAAAGGAAAACAGAGTGAATACAATGAGAGAGAAGAATATAGCCTTGAAAAGGGACTCAAAGAATATCCTTTCAAGAAAAAAGAAATACAGTACGCGATTGTTGCAGCCGGAAATAAAACCGAGGCCAGCGCTGATATGTAGCGTATGGTCATAGGAGGTTTACAGAAACTGAGTCTTATTGACTACCCCGCGAAAGTCGCGGCGGTAGTTTTTACTCAAGGATGTTTGTTTCGGTGTCCTTATTGCCATAATCCGGAGCTCGTTCCTCTCAAGCAGGATTCTTACATCAGCGAGGACGATGTGCTTCGGTTTTTAAATGGACAAAGAAACTTTATAGACGGCGTGTGCATAACAGGAGGAGAACCGACACTGCACCATGACCTTCCGGATTTTATTAAAAAAATAAAATCAATGAATCTTTTGGTAAAGCTTGACACAAACGGCATAAATCCCAATATGGTGGAGAAAATGATCGCCGCAGATCTTTTAGATTATATTGCGATGGACGTTAAACATCGTTGGGAAAAGTATGATTGTGTTGCGCATACCGGCAACGAGACAGCTCTTGAGAACTGCAAGAAAACCTTTTATCTCATTCAGTCATCTGGAGTTGATCATGAATTCAGAACAACCGTATTTCCCGCCGAGCATGCCGAAGAAGATTTTTTTACGATCGCAGGATATTTACTGCCGGGAGAAAAGTATTACATTCAGGACATACGATATGGGAAAAATCTCAATAAACATTTGGACAAAACAAAAGAGCTGAATGTTTCTAAGATCGCAGCAACGTTAAGATCCAAATATCCTCGTGTGCAGGTGGATGTAAGGTAGCATTGACCGCGGTCATGCAGTTTTGTATGATCAGGGAATGCCACATACTGATGAGCAGCCTGTAACAAAAAAAGAGAGACGAGAACTAAAAAGAGCGGAAAAGGAACAGGGAAGAAAGGCCATACAAAAAACCAGATTGTTTAAGCGCGTTTATTTGTGGGCTATCATTGTTGTTGTTTCCGGAGGAGCCGTGTTTGGTCTTATAAAACTGGGAAGCAGTATAGGTTCAAAGCAGAATCTTCCGTTGGCAAGCGCGGTTTCCGCTACTGATTGGACACGGGGAAGTAAAACGGCCGACATTGTTCTTATAGAATACGGCGATTTTCAGTGCCCGGCATGCGCGGCATTTTATCCGATGATGGCACAGCTTGAGCGTGAATTCGGCGATGATATTCAGGTGGTATTTAGGCATTTTCCTTTACAGCAAATCCATGCCAATGCCGGCATTGCCGCGCAGGCGGCAGAGGCGGCGGGACTGCAGGGAAAGTTTTGGGAAATGCATGATATGCTTTTTGAACACCAACAGGAATGGTCAAATAGAAAAGATGCGGAGGACATATTCATGCAGTATGCGCAGAGGATTGATCTTGATATTGAGGGGTTTAAAAGAGATATTGATCTATCCTCTATAAAGAAAAAAATAGAGGACGATTACAGAAGCGGTATCGCATCGGGAGTTTCAGGAACACCGACTATTTTCTTAAACGGAAATAACATACGAAATCCAAGAAGTTATAATGAGTTAAGAGACATAGTGCGCTCGCTGTTTAAGGGGGAGGCGGAGCAGTAAAACGTTCTAGCATAGCATGTATATTCACAGTAGAGAGGGAGATCGCTGTGGATTTCTTGGTTTCGTGTCGGTTGGATGATGCTATAATGATAGCAACAGCATGACTGTTGTAAGTTTATACACTTTATTGCAAATCATAAAAAAGAAAACATGATAGCAAAAATACTTCTTATCGTTTTGGCGATTGTCGGCGTTGTGGTTATGGGGTATTTAGTCTCCTTGCATTATTCCGAGGAAGAAGGATCGTTTTGTAATTTGGGCGAAGGGCTTTCCTGCGATATAGTCAACAAGAGTATTTATTCAACAATATTCGGCATACCGATGTCGGTGCTTGGGTTATTCTATTTCCTTGGCGTTTTGGGAGTAGTGATTTTTCGATACAATACCTCAACCCTCAAAATCCTGGCGTTTTTATCAATTGTATTTTTGGGACCTTCCTTGTACTTAACGGGAATAGAGCTTTTTGTTCTCAAAAACATATGCGTATTTTGTGAGACTTCAAAAGTATTCATCTTGGGCATTATTGTTGTATCGCTTGTCGCTCTGAAGCCAGAAAAAATTGCTGCGAAAAACGTTATCACAGCCCTTGTTCTTGCAGTGCTGCTTGGAGGCGCCACCTTCGTCGTTCATAAAAGCGCGGTGCCCTCGGGGAAATATGATACGTTTGCGCAATGCCTCACTGAAAAACGGCTTTATATGTATGGGTCTATTTCATGCTCTTTTTGCGCGAAGCAAAGGGCGATGTTCGGAGACTCGTTTCAATATGTAAATGAAATTGAGTGTGATCCAAGAAATCCGAACCACGAGGCGCAGCGCTGTATTGAAAAGAATGTAGAGCGTACGCCGACATGGATTTTTGAGGATAGTGAGGGCGGCATACTTTATCGGTTTGAACCCGGGGTTGTATCGTTTGAGGAGTTAAGCGAAATATCCGGATGCCCGCTTATTGAGGATTAGATTCCGGCAGCGCTGGATTGATCCGGTACGGCATTTTATAGCAGCATCAACACATGTTTGGAGATGAACTGACATTAGGAATTGTTATTACGGCAGCTCTTGCTGACAGCATTAATCCATGTGTCTTCGGCGCGCTCATTTTCCTTATTGCTTTTATGACGAGAGTCTTTCGAAGCAGGAAAATGATGCTTTTGGGGGGGCTTTTATATACTTTAGTGGTCTACGCAACATATTTGACGCTTGGTTTTGGAGTAATAAATATCACCAGAAGTATTGGAATATCAGCATGGTTTTACTTTATTGTTGCCGTTATCGCCATTCTTGCCGGACTTCTTGAGATAAAGGATTATTTTTGGTACGGAAAGGGGTTTAGTCTGCAGATGATACCGGGAGGCGCTGAACGAATGAAGCTCTATACGCGAAAAATTGAAATGATGGAGCGGCAAAGCCCCACACTCATGATGCTTACGACAGCGGCTCTGGGCGTGTTTGTCGTCCTTATAGAGCTTCCGTGTACCGGCGCTCCGTATTTCGCTATTCTCGGTTTACTACAGAGGGGTTCGTATGATGTCGCTGTTCCGCTTCTTTTGTTGTATAACTTTGTGTTCATCGTTCCTCTTCTCTTTATTGTCGGCGTTTCTTATTTTGGAGCCACTTCAGAACAGCTTGAGAGCTGGAGAAAGAAACATCGGGGGCTTATGCGGCTTGGTGTCGGGTTTTTTCTTATGGCGCTTGGCGCTATTATGCTTTATTCAGCGCCATTGCCTTTCTAAGGAAGGGCTTTAGTGGTGTATACACACAGTGCAATCCGTCAAGCCCATCGTTTTTTTAGTTATCAAATTAATGTAAAGTCAATTTTTATGAACGCATCATTTATGAATATGGTAGCAAAAGATATTGTTGTCCTGCTGCGCGTTGCGATGGGATGGCTGTTTTTCTATGCCGGTATCACCAAGGTGTTAGATCCGGAGTGGTCAGCTGCCGGGTATCTTGCCAATGCTAAGACTTTTTCGGACTTTTTTGCGTATCTTGCCAGTCCTGCAAACATCGGATGGGTGAATTTGGCGAACGAATGGGGACTGACGTTGCTTGGCATCTCACTGCTATTAGGCCTTGGAGTTCGCGTGTCTTCAATGCTTGGTGCGGCATTGATGATGCTCTATTACTTACCTCTGCTTGAGTTTCCGCGTGTCGGAGCGCATAGCTATATCGTTGATGATCATATTGTTTATGCGCTGGTGCTTATTTTCTTTGCTGCGGTTCGTGCCGGTAGGATGTTCGGGCTGGATGCAAAGATAAAAAAATCTCCGCGGATATTGTAGCGAACATCTATTTCACAAAACCAATCTTCATAGCGGTTTCGTTTTCTGTTGCGCCTGACTCTTTTCAATACCGTTTCGCATCCGTATACTTATTGCATGGCGCCTAAAAAAACCATTTTAAACCTCCTTCTTATTTCGGCAGTGCTGGGTTTTGTGATATGGCTTGCCGGCGGCAGGAGCGGAGGGACGGTAAACGCCGTTATTCAAACAACGAAAGGCGATATCGAACTTGAGTTATACCCCAAAAAAGCTCCAAGAACCGTGGAGCACTTCACGGCATTGGCGCGTGATAGGTTTTATGACGGAGTGCGGTTCCATCGAGTGGTGAAAGATTTTATGATTCAGGGGGGCGACCCGTTTACCAAAACACTTCCCATTGACGATCCGCGCATTGGAACAGGAGGTCCGGGATATATGTTTGACGATGAAATTAATGATCTTAAGGTTGTTGAAGGAGTTATTGCCATGGCGAATGCCGGACCCAATACCAACGGCAGTCAGTTTTTTATTGTAACAACCCGTCCCCAGCCGCATTTAGACGGAAGACATACGGTATTCGGGAGAGTAGCTAAGGGCATGGATGTGGTTCAACATATTGAAAGAGGTGATGTTATTATCACCATAACCATTGCGGATTAGCATCATATGGAAAACCATGAAGAGAAAACGCTGCGGTTTTGGAAAGAAAGAAACATTTTTGAGAAAAGCGTTAGAGCAAGGCGCAGGAAAAAACATTTTGTGTTTTTTGAAGGGCCTCCAACGGCAAACGGAGTGCCGGGGGTGCACCATGTAGCATCGCGCTCCTATAAAGACATTGTGCTCCGTTATAAAACAATGCGCGGGTATTATGTCCCTCGTCGTGCCGGTTGGGACACGCACGGGCTTCCGGTTGAGATTGAAGTTGAAAAATCGCTCGGCCTTGCAAGCAAGAAAGACATTGAAAAATATGGCGTTACGGAGTTTAACAAAAAATGCAGGGAGTCTGTGTGGAGATATAAAGAGCTTTGGGAACGGATGACGGAGAAAATCGGTTTATGGATTGATATGGATCATCCCTACATCACCCATGAAAGTTCATACATTGAAACACTGTGGTGGATTATCAGGGAGTTTTCGAAGAAAAAGTATCTGTATGAAGACTACAAAGTTGTGCCGTGGTGTACCCGATGCGGTACAGCCCTTTCCTCGCACGAACTTGCGCAGGGATATGAAAAAATAACAGAGGAATCCGTCTACGTGAAGTTTCCTACAGACAAGGAGGGGGAGTATTTTTTGGTATGGACAACGACACCGTGGACCTTGCCGGGGAACGTGGCGCTTGCAGTGCATCCGGCAGTTGATTATGTGTATGCAGAGGCGAACGGTACTACGTTTATTCTTGCGGAATCGCGGCTTGCGGTTTTGCCCGCTGAACATAATATTCTAAAAAAAATAAAGGGCGCCGAACTGGTTGGTAGAGAATATCATGCTTTATTTCCTGACGATTCGCAGCGCCACCCAAAAATAATAGCTGCCGATTTTGTTTCCACCGGTGAAGGAACGGGGATTGTGCATATAGCTCCGGCATTCGGGGATGACGATTTTCATTTAAGCAAAAAGCATGGTTTACCGACAGTTATTACAACAGATGAACAAGGAAACATGCAAACACCGGGAAAACCATGGCATGAAACGTTTTTTAAAAAAGCAGATCCCCTTATTATGAACCATTTGGATGGTCGCGGCTTGCTTTTTAAGAGCGAACGTTACGAGCACGATTATCCTTTCTGCTGGAGATGCAGAAACCCGCTTATGTATTTAGCGCGAAAAACATGGTGGGTTTCTGTAAATAAAGTGCGGAAAGAACTTATTAAAAACAATGAAACGATTGACTGGCATCCGCATTACATAAAACACGGCCGCTTCGGCGGATGGTTAAAAGAGGAAAAAGACTGGGCGTTTTCGCGGGAACGCTATTGGGGAACGCCCTTGCCGGTGTGGAAATGTGAAAAGTGCGGCGCGCTGGAGACGGTTGGGTCGTTGGAAGATTTGGATACGCTGCGTTTTCCCCAAAAAGGAAGAGTTTTTTTGATGCGTCACGGCGAGGCGGCGCATAATGTCCGCAATGTCGTATCAGTGTCCCTTTTAAATCAGGACACAGAGGGTTTTCAGCTTACTGCACGCGGCCGAAGACAAGTTCAATCACAAGCAAAGCGTTTAAAGCATAACATTGATGTTATACTCTCCTCTCCGCTGCAGCGGGCAAAAGATACGGCTGAAATTGTTTCCAGTATCATTAAAGCGCCTGTTATTGTTGATGCACGGCTATACGACATCAATTCAGGAGATTTTGTGGGCAGAGACCTTAAAGAATTTAAAAAACTCTATCCATTTAAAAAGCATTTCCATGAGAGTCCGCCGGGCGGAGAGAGTATTCGTGATGTACGAAAGCGTATGATGAATGCGCTGTTTGATCTGTTAAAAAAGCATGAGGGAAAAACGATGCTTATCGTATCACACGGCGATCCTTTATGGATTCTTGACGCCGCCATGCAAGGTCTTCGTGAAGAGGATTATCCGGCTTGGTGGTATCCGAAAACAAGCGAGATAAGAGAACTGCATCTCCGCAACTGGCCATACAATGAGGAGGGTGAATTAGATCTTCACAAGCCTTATATTGACGGGATTTTATTGTCGTGCAGGCAATGCTCAAACGACATGCGCCGCGTTTCCGAAGTCGTTGATGCTTGGTTCGACTCGGGATCCATGCCGTATGCGCAAGCACACTTTCCGTTTGCTCAAAAAGGAAAGCCGGATTTTAGTAAAATTGATTATCCTGCTGATTATATTACCGAGGCGGTGGATCAGACGCGCGGCTGGTTTTATAATCTCCTTGCCGTTGCAACGCTTCTTGGAAGGAAAGCGCCTTTTAGGGCGGTTATTTCGCTTGGACATGTGCTTGATAAAGAAGGAAAAAAAATGTCTAAATCTCTTGGCAATATTGTGGACCCGATGGCGCTTATTGAAACATATGGTGCGGATTCAGTTCGATGGTATTTCTACACCATAAACCAGCCGTGGGATCGGAAATATTTTACAGAAGAGGACGTAAAGCAAGCACGCCGCAATTTTTCTGACATCCTTTTAAACGTTCTTCATTTTTATCAGACATATGCTCAAAGAAGTTTTGTTCCCAAACGCATCAGACGCATAACACGCCCGAAGCATGTTTTGGACCGGTGGGTGCTCTTGCGGTTTGATCATGTTATAAGGAATATGACAACGCATATTGAATCATATGAAATCGTGCACGCTGCAAGGGCCTTGCAGGATTTTGTTGGAGCGGATGTATCCCGCTGGTATGTTCGGCGTTCCCGCGAGAGAATAAAAAACAGTGAAAGCAAGGTAGTGAGCGTGTTATTAAAGGATGTATTGATACGCCTAGCAGTTATATCCGCCCCGTTTACTCCGTTTCTGGCAGAGCATATATATAAGGAAGTCGGGGGTCCAAAAGAGAGCGTGCATCTTGAGGATTGGCCAAGTTATAAAAAAGGAAAGAAGAGCGTGCGTGCCGCGGTTTTACTTAAGGACATGGATCAGGTGCGCAAGATAGTAAATATAGCGCTGGAGGCACGGGCTAAAGCCAATATCAAAATCCGGCAGCCCTTAAAGGCGCTTGCAATAAAAAATGAGCGTTTGATGAAATCAAAAGACGCAAAAGGCCTTCTTGAACTTATAAAGGAAGAGGTGAATGTAAAGGAAGTTACGTTTGATGCAGCATTAAAAAGTGAGATACTGCTTGATACGGCGCTTACGGACGAGTTGCGCGATGAGGGAGACGCAAGAGAACTCATTCGCCGCGTTCAACAACTTCGAAAAGAAGCCAACCTCAAGCCGCAAGATGCCATCAAGTTGCTTATAGGACCGGAAGAAAAATTTAAAAAACATCAAAAAACCATCTTACAAAAAACAAACGCCAAACGTATTCTATGGAGTGAGAAAGACGAGTTAGAAATCTTGCCATGACCACGTATCATACAACCGAGGCTATTGTATTGGGCAGTTATGATATTGGAGAATCCGATCGCGGCATCATTTTCTACACTCGTGCATTTGGAAAAATTGAGACAATTGCAAAAAGCATACGGCTTGAAAAGTCTAAGTTAAAAGGGCACACTATACTCTTTGCGCATGTTGATATTATATTCATTGGTGTACGCGACGGCTACCGGCTTATTAGCGCAGAACTGCTTAAAGCGCCCAATGACGATATTATTGCCTCCTTTCCGAATATGCTCGCATTTAGGGATTTTCTTTTGCGTCTGCTCAAAGGAACAGAACATGACGAATTGTTATGGAATTTTCTAAACGACGTTTTTATTGTAAGGAAACTTTTGCCTCGAGATGCAGTCCATCTTTTTTCACTTAAAACGGAAACGCTGCATATCTTCGGCATGCTCCCTGAAGAAGGAATACGAACGGAGAACGATATTCGTACCGTTCTCGCGGCTAATCATATGTTATAATAAACATACAACAGCATGGGTATCAGCGATCTTAAAAAACGGATGTACAAGCAAGGGGAGACGTTTCCGGAACGTCAGCCGAAGTCAGGATTTTCCCAGCACGATGTTGAGGTAGAACCTTTTTGGGAGGGTGAAAAGGAGCCGGTAACGATACGGCCGAAAAGAAGAGGAAATATGTCGCCCCAGACGCGCTTTTGGTTGTTACTCGCTATGATAGCAGCTGTTGTTGTTTTTGCGGGGGCTGTCATTTTTTTCTTTATTTTTGGAGGTAGTATCCACTCGACGCGTCTTGTGGGATTGAGCCTTGCTGGACCTAAGGAGGTGGCTTCGGGAGAGGCATCGTCTTGGGAGGTTGTGTACAGAAACGCTGATTCCGTTGCGCTGAACAGCGCGGAGATTGTATTTGAATTTCCGCCCAGATCGCAACAAGTGCTGTATGAAGCTGGAGGGAAGCGGGGGCTGTTTCGTGTGCGTCGCGTCTTAGGCGACATTGCGGCCGGCGCGGAAGGGAGAGAGGAGTTTAAAGGCGTGCTTTTTGGGGAGATAGACGATGTTTTAAAAGGTAAAGTTGTATTGGAATATCGTCCCGAGGGTTCATCGGCAAGATTTGCTAAAGAGATTGAGTATACTGTGCGGATTACCCATTCACAGCTCGGCGTTTCCGTTGAAGCACCGAACGAATTGCAGGAAGGGCAGGAGGTTGAATTGGCTATTAATGTTGTTTCTACCTCGGACATTTTATTTCAAAATCTCACAGTGGGGATTGATTATCCTGAGGCGTTTGAATTCATTAGTGCTCAACCGCAGCCATTTGAAGGAGATAGTATATGGAAAATAGGAGATATTAACCCCGGGGAAGCACGAACGATATCGATAAAAGGAAAGGTGAAGGAAAACATTTATGAGAATCAGACGTTTCGTGCGCGTCTCGGGATTTATGACAGCGCCGACAGCTCTTGGATTGTTTTTTCTGATTCAAAAAAAACAGTTGCAGTGAGAACGCCGTTTCTCTTTACTGCTGTGGGGTTGACAAAAAACAAAAGCAATGTGGTATTTCCCGGACAGGAAGTAGATGTCTCTATCTTTTGGAAAAATAATCTTCCGGTCAGTGTAAACAACGCGGCATTGGAAATACACTTGGATGGAAAAGCGCTGGATCTGAAAACTGTTTCACCAAAAAATGGCGGTACGTTTGACGGGACAACGAATACTATTCACTGGTTGGCGGGCCGTTATCCGCAGTTTGCGCTATTACAGCCCGGCGCATCGGACAGGGTGAACTTTACGGTCGTAATTAAGCAGCCGCTTCCTGTTACAACCGCTCTTGACAAGGACTTTGCAATTGAGTTTTCCTCGCGCATCAGCACCGGAAAAACGCCGCAGGGGTTTGAAGGAGTTGATGTGTCAGGTGTCGCAACCTTAAAACTAAAAGTTGCGACGGATGCCGGATTCACACAGCGAGGTTATTATTTTGATGACCGGGTGCAAAACTACGGCCCCCTTCCCCCGAAAGTTGGAGAGGAGACCACCTATCTTATTGTGTGGTCAATCACGAATGAGTCGAATGATTTAAGAAATGTTGAGGTAAACGCCTCGCTCCCGACATATGTTCGATGGAAAGGTGTTGTCGTGCCCGGTAATGAGCAGGTTGTTTTTGATAACGAGACAGGGTTGGTTACATGGCACCCCGGCATTATAGAAGCTGGCACAGGAATTGTCAGCCCAACAAGAGAGGTTGCTTTTCAGGTGGGTTTTGTGCCTTCCGTTGCTCATGTGAGGGATTTCCCTGAAATTGTTTCAAGAGCGGTGATGACCGCGCAAGATGCTTTTACGGGAACGCGGCTTGAGAAAACGACTAAAATTATTGATACCTTAATGAAGGACGACCCCAACATAAAAGCTTCTCAGGGAGAAGTGAAAGAATAAAGCCATGGTGAATCTTGATGTTATTGTTTCGTTGGCAAAGAGACGTGGGTTTCTTTGGCGATCGTCCGATATATACGGAGGACTAAGCGGCGCTTGGGATTTCGGCCCGATGGGCGTAGAGCTCGCACGCAATATCAAGCAGCTTTGGTGGAAAAAGTTTATACAGGAGAGAGATGATATGTACGGCATTGATGCGTCAATTCTTATGAATGCAAGGACTTGGGAAGCATCTGGACATATAGAAGGATTTCACGATCCGTTGGTGGAATGCAAGAAATGTAAAAGACGTTTCCGCGCTGATCAGGCGCAGGATCAATGTCCCGAATGCGGCGGTGCATTAACGAAAGAGCGTCAGTTTAACATGATGTTTGAAACCCGCGTCGGGGCGGTTGAGGACAGCGCCTCCATTACGTATTTGCGTCCGGAAACCGCACAGGGGATGTTTGTAAATTTTAAAAACATTCTTGACGCATTCCATCCTCTTATTCCGTTTGGCATCGGGCAGACGGGAAAAGCGTTTAGAAACGAAATTACGCCCAAAGATTTTATTTTTCGTATCAGAGAGTTTGAACAGATGGAGATAGAGTATTTTGTACGGGAAAAAGAATGGGAAACATATTTCAATCATTGGAAAAGCGAGATGTGGGCATGGATTGAAAACATTGGACTGGCTAGAAGCCGCGTTCATGAGCTGGAAGTTCCTTCCAACGAGCGAGCTCATTATTCAAGAAGAACGATTGACTTTGAATATGATTTTCCGTTTGGGAGGCAGGAACTGTACGGCCTTGCGTATCGTGCTGATTTTGATTTGAGGCAGCATTCTAAGGCAAGTGGTGTTGAGTTGCAGTACTTTAATGAGGGAAGCGGTGAGCGTTTTTATCCCCATGTGATTGAACCGACCTTCGGCGTAGAAAGGACAGTACTTGCGCTACTTTGCGATGCTTATAAGGAAGATGTGCTTGGTGGTGATGCGCGTGTGTATTTGGCTCTCAAACCCCATCTTGCTCCTGTACAAGCGGCGGTATTTCCGCTGCTTCGTAACAACAAAAGCCTTGTGAGCAAAGCCCGCGCAGTATATAAGGATATAAAAAAAGCTGTCCCGCAGATGATGTGGGATGATAATGGTAATATAGGAAAGCGTTACCGCAGGCAAGATGAGATTGGCACGCCGTGGTGTATAACGATAGATCACCAAACACTTGATGACGACACGGTAACTATAAGAGACAGAGACAGCGGTGAACAGAAACGAGTGCACATACATGAGGTATCGCTTTTTATTAAAGAGGAAAAATGATTGTGAAAATCGGGCTTGATATGTCTTGTGCGGAGCATATAAAATCATAGCCAGCCCGGCTGTCTCCTCGGTCTAGACATATAACCACCAGAAAAAGTGATCCCGGATAAACGCCCATGTCATGTCTTGATAGCGGTAATGCATGACGTATTCCTGCGCGATTTTTGGAACGCCGAGAATAAGAAGAATAATAAAAAGTTTCTTTTTGTTTTTCAGTTGAAACTGCGGGAAGAACCTTAACATAGAAGTCCAAAAAAGATAAAAGTGTTCAAAAATATTCGGGGCTAAAAAGAACAATGGACGTATCTTCGTTATTTCAAATAACGTAAATCCGGCAAACCTCCATGTAAATAGTATCATTCCTGTTCTGCGCGCAAGGACGTTTGTCCATCTGCGCGCGACGAGAAATTCAAAGAATAAGTAATAAGTGTCAAAAAACTTGTCAAATGCGTGGTATGCGTTGTTGCCAAAATATCCCCAGCCAAACTTTTCCATGATCATTACGTCTGCAGCGTCTGCGAGCATCGCGAGTATTCCGCCAAGCAGTGCCCAGCGAAGAATGGTAAAGGGAACCAATATCCTGATGATAATAACAATAATTGATGCCATATTTCCGCTTATCTGCTCACACCTTTATTATATCTCAATTCTTCCAGTGTCATTCCAGTTGTGTTACGATGATAGTTGTGATGGAATTCCAGAAAAAAAGGTTAGTCAACGGCCTTCGGGTGATCGCTGTTCCTATGAAGAACACCAATACCGTTACCGTGCTGGTGCTTGTGGGAACGGGATCGCGCTATGAAAACCGGAAAAATAACGGCATTTCCCATTTTCTGGAGCACATGTTTTTTAAGGGAACAAAGCGATACCCTGATGCCGGAGAGCTTAACAAGAGACTTGATGCTATTGGTGCATCTCATAACGCTTTTACCTCAAAAGAGGATACCGGTTATTGGGTAAAAGCCCACGCAAAGCATTTCCGTCTCGCCCTTGGATTTGTTGCTGATATTTTGCAGCGCGCTCTTATTAAGAAAAGTGAGATTGAAAGGGAGCGAGGCGTTATCTTTGAAGAAATGAAAATGTATTTAGATACCCCCCGCATATATGTGTGGTCAGTGTTTGAGCGGCTGTTATACGGAGACCAGCCGGCAGGGTGGGACACCATTGGCACTGCTGAAACGTTAAAAGCGTTTTATCGCCCTGACTTTATTGCGTATTTAAAAAAGCATTATGTCGCCCGCAACGCCGTGGTTATTGTTTCCGGGCATATTGATGGACAGACTGTTTTTAAAAACACTGAAAAGGAGTTTCGTCATTTGGGCCGGGGACGCGTTATTCAAAAGCGAAAACTGCGAACGCCGCGCAAAGGGCCGCGTGTCAGTGTTGTAACGCGAAGCACCGATCAGACCCATTTACTATTGGGTGTGGGCGGATTCTCGTACAACCACAAAGATCGTTTTGTTGCAGAGGTTCTTGCAACAATCCTCGGCGGATATATGAGCTCCAGACTTTTTATGAACATACGTGAACGCAGAGGTCTTGCATATAGTGTTTCAGCAGTGCATCACTCGTATACCGATGCGGGTTATCTTGCCGTGTACGCGGGTATTCCGCATGAAGCGCATTTGAAGGTTCCCGGATATGTTATTGAGGAATTCCAGAAAGTAAGAAAAAACGGCGTCAGTGCAGAAGAGCTCGTCCGCGCGAAAGAACATATCCGCGGACGACTTGCCATCGCGCTTGAATCGACGGATGAGGTTGCATCTTTTTTCGGCTCCCAAGAAGTCCTTGTTGGAAAAACATTCACACCGTCGCAGGTGCTGGCAAAAATTGACAAAATTACACGCGGTGATATACAAAGAGTAGCTAAGCATATTTTCACTCCTTCTAATTACTACCTTGCTTGCATCGGAGCCCAGCTCAATGAGCAGCGGCTTTTATCTGTTATTAGCTAAGTGATCGTTATGTCAGAGAAACTGCATATTAAAATCAGCACCGGAACGTTTTTTAGAGCCATCGTTCTGCTCATTGCGGTGTATTTGCTTTTTAAGGTTATCGCGGTTATAGGAGCAGTGCTTGTTGCAGTGGTTATCGCAGCGGCTTTTGAGCCGGCAATTTTGCGGATGAAGAAGTATAAAATACCCAGAACCATTACCGTAATACTGATATATTTTATTATCTTTATTGTTTTTCTGTTGGCCGTGTACAGCATTTTGCCCTCCCTTGTTCAGGAAGCCCGCCAGTTTATCAGGCAACTCCCGGAGTTTGTTACAGAAATAACCGCACAATTGAGCGGAAGGTTTGATTTTTTGCCCTTGGAAGTTATCGGAGAAAATTTCAGGATTTTTATAGAAAGCCGCGATTTTTCTATCGGGCAGGCAGTGGAAAGTTTGCGTCAGGGCGCATCGGTGATTTTTGGAGGTCTGTTTTCCTTCGTCATTATTATCGTGCTTTCGTTTTATCTTTCCGTACAAGAGCAGGGGGTTACAAAATTTTTGCGAATCGTTGTCCCGGAGAATTATGAAGATTATGCTGTTGACCTGTGGTCAAGAACGCAGCGAAAAATTGAACGGTGGTTGCAGGGACAGCTTTTGCTTGGAGTTATTGTTGGAGCGATTGTGTATATTGGTCTTTCAATCATGCGTATTGAATACGCGCTGACGCTCGCGTTCCTTTCTGCTATCTTTGAGTTGATTCCGTTCTTCGGTCCTATTATGGCGGCAATTCCGGGAATCATTGTCGCCACGTTACAGGAGCCGATGTTGGGGCTTGCTGTTTTAATTTTATATGTTTTGGTGCAGCAGTTGGAAAATCATCTCATTTATCCGGTTGTGGTGAGAAAGATGATTGATATTCCTCCTGTTATAGTGATACTCGCGCTTATTTTTGGAGGACAGCTTGCCGGTTTTTTTGGTGTCATTCTCGCGATACCGTTTATAGTGATTCTCACGGAGATGTTAAATGACCGCATGGCAAGAAAACAGCAGCGCTCTGAGTGATGAGAAAGTTTTATATCACATCGCCGATTTACTATGTAAACGCGCCGCCGCATCTTGGGCATGTATATACGAATGTTGTTGCTGATGTACTGGCGCGATACCATCGGTTAAAAGGATATGATGTTTTTTTTCTTACGGGAACGGATGAACACGGGGCAAAAGTTGCTCGAAGCGCACATAAAGCCGGAAAGGAACCGAAGGCTTTTGTAGACGAGCTGGCAGCGCAGTTTCAGGAGGCGGCACGGACTTTCCATATTTCCTACACCGATTTTATTAGGACCTCCGATCAGGGAAAACATTGGCCGGGAGCTCAAAAATTATGGAAGCAGCTTGATGATGCCCAAGATTTGTATAAAGCTTCTTATAAAGGCCTTTACTGTGTGGGCCATGAAGCGTTTGTGACGGACAAAGATCTCAAAAACGGAAGATGCCTCGAGCATGATATAGAACCGGAAGTTATTGAGGAAGAAAACTACTTTTTTAGGCTTTCGAAGTATGTTTCCAAGATTAAAGAGGCCATCTTGGCGGACACGTTAAACATAAAACCACCAGCCAGGCGCAATGAAGTGCTCGCAATGCTTGAAGGAGGCGTTGAGGATGTAAGTTTTTCGCGTCCTTCCAAGGATATACCATGGGGCATACCGGTTCCCGGAGACGATACACAGACTATGTATGTATGGTGCGATGCGCTTTCCAATTATATCAGCGCTCTTGGATATGGAAGAACGAATGATGAAAACTTCAGAAAATACTGGCCTTGTGATGTTCATGTGATTGGGAAGGATATATTGCGCTTTCATGCGGTGATTTGGCCCGGGATGCTGTTATCTGCCGGGCTTCCATTCCCAAAAAGCATCTTTATCCACGGTCATATTCTTTCCGGCGGAAAGAAAATGTCAAAGACACTGGGCAATGTCATTGATCCTTTTCAATTGCAGCAAGAATACGGCACGGATGCCGTTCGTAATTTTGTGATATCTGAAATTCCTTCATTTGAGGACGGTGACATAACTATTGAGCGCTTTCGGGAAATATATACTGCCCGGTTTTCAAACGGCATCGGGAATTTGGTCAGCCGTATTGCAACAATGATTGAGCGTTTTTTTAATGGGGAGATAAAAAAACCGGATCAAGCACTGCTTGATAATCTCCCGTTGAAGATTACGGATGCCGCATGCCATGTGTTGGGGGAAGAGAAAACAGAAGAGTCGTTTTACAGTTCTGTTCAAGCAATCATACATACAGAGGAGCGAAAGTATCATCAGGCGCTTGAGGACTTTAATTTAAACAGAGCCGCACAATCTGCCTGGCTGCTGCTGCGGCATTGTGACTGGTACATTCAGGAATATCAGCCGTTTAAACTTGTTAAGGAAGATAAAAACAAAGGCGAAGCTGTTTTGTGGAATGCTGCTACGCTATTGCTTGCCGGAGCGTGGTTCCTGCGCCCGATGATACCTGAAACGGCTGAAAAAATATTTGAAATCTTCAATGTCGGCTCCGGCGGCGAATTGCTTTCATGGAACGAAATAACAGGAAAGAGTATCCAACCCCTTTTCCCGCGCCTTGATCTTGATACATAATATGCACCTTACGTATAACTGGAGTATATGGATTACGAATTAATTGATATTCACGCGCATATAAATTTTAACGCTTTTAAGGATGACGGCCATGAGGTTATCCATCGGTCTCATGATGGGGGCGTTGGTATGATTCTGGTTGGTTCTCAGTCAGATACTTCCAAGCGTGCTGTTGCATATGCAAACCATTACCCCGGAGGCGTGTGGGCGGCTGTGGGGCTTCACCCGATTCATCTTATTGAACTTACGGTAGATGAGCAAGAGCTTGGGGGAGGGGCGCCCGGTTTTGTAACGCGAGTGGAAACATTTGATTATAATTTATATAGAAAACTTGGAAAAGAAAAAAAAGTCGTTGCTGTCGGCGAATGCGGGCTTGACTATTTTCGGCTCACCGTATCAGCTGATATAAAGAAAAAACAGGAGGAAGTATTAAAACAGCACATCGCGCTTGCTCGGGAGCTCAATAAGCCTTTAATGATTCATTGCCGGAACGCTTACGGCGACCTGCTCGCTATTTTAAAAAGCGAACAAGCCGCAAATACAGGAGGAGATATCCACTTTTTTGTGGGCAACTGGGAAACCGCAAAACGTTTCCTTGATATGGGATTTTATCTTTCTTTTACCGGCGTTATCACTTTTACATCGGACTATGATGAAGTGGTTAAAAAAATCCCTTTAGAGAGGATCATGATTGAAACTGATTCACCTTATGTGTCTCCCATTCCCCATCGAGGCAAGAGGAATGAGCCGCTCTATGTGAAAGAGGTTGCAAAGCGCATTGCTGATATACGCGGTATTGCATACGAAAAGGTGGCGCAAGCGACGGCGGAAAACGCCAAGGAACTTTTTAAGCTTTCATAGCGACAGGCGCTTGATATGAGCAAATATCCCCATAAAAAAGTGGAAAGAAAGTGGCAGGATGTATGGGAACGCCGTCGGACATACGAAACGGATTTACTGAACGCTCAAAAGCCATTTTATAATCTGATGATGTTTCCGTATCCTTCTGCGGAAGGATTGCATGTTGGAAATGTATATGCTTTTACCGGTTCTGATATCTTTGGAAGGTTTAAGCGTATGCAGGGTTATGATGTATTTGAACCAATCGGCCTTGACGGATTTGGCATTCACTCTGAAAACCATGCTCTCAACATCGGTGAGCACCCGATACGGGTTGCCGCCCGAACCCAGAAAAATTTCTATACACAGCTTAAGAAAATAGGGAATGGGTATAACTGGGACGCCAAACTTGAAACGTATGACCCCGAATATTATAAGTGGACACAGTGGATTTTCCTTCAAATGTATAAACACGGCCTTGCGTATCGAAAGGAAGCTGATGTGAACTGGTGCCCGAAGTGTCTTACTGTGCTTGCCGATGAACAAGTTATTTCTGGTGAATGTGAGCGATGCGGCACAAAGGTCGTCGTAAAGAAACTGAAGCAATGGTTTTTTAGAATAACAAAATACACCGACCAGCTTCTGGAAGGGCTTGATAATATTGATTGGTCTGAAACGGTAAAGGTCGCACAGAGAAACTGGATTGGTCGTTCAGAGGGGACGGTAATTGATTTTCCTGTGAAAGATTCATGGGAACGGATAACGGTGTTTACGACGCGCCCCGACACATTGTTTGGCGCAACGTATATAGTGCTTAGTCCGAAACATGCACTATTAACAGATAACAAATTACAGATTACAAACGAGAAGGAAGTTGAAGATTACATAAACAAATCAAAAGGAAAAATAGTTGAGGAACGCACCCAGAAAGCGAAAGAAAAAACCGGGGTTGAATTGAAGGGTGTAAAAGCGGTTAATCCTATAAATAGTGCAGAGATTCCAATTTGGGTTGCCGACTATGTTCTTGGTGATGTTGGAACCGGCGCTATTATGGCGGTTCCCGCCCATGACGAACGTGACTGGGAGTTTGCTGTAACGTATGGACTTCCTATAAAAATGGTTATTAGCGCCACTGGTGACAACGCGCCGAAGCAAAAAATGTCAAAGGAAAATATGCGCTGTTACACCGGTGAGGGAGTGCTGATCAATTCAGGACGCTTTGACGGCATCTCGTCTCAAAGAGCCAGATTAGAAATCACCGAATCGGTGGGCGGAAAAATGGAAAAGCGGTTTCATCTCCGTGATTGGCTTATTTCTCGCCAACGGTATTGGGGGCCGCCCATCCCGGTACTTTATTGCAAGCGATGTTATAGCAGTGGCGGTGAGGAGGGAGTTGATTACACGGAGAAAGATGGAGAGCATTATGCCATTATTCCCATTCCAGAAGAGGATTTGCCGGTGAAACTGCCATATATAGAGGAGTTTCGTCCGACCGGAACTGATAAAGCTCCTCTTGCGAATGTTGCCGGATTTTATAAAAGCGAATGCCCAAAGTGCGGTGGAGAGGCGATAAGGGAGACCGATGTGTCGGATACATTTCTTGACTCTGTATGGTATTACATCGGTTATCTTATTTTTAGAAACCAAAAATCTGAAATTTGGCATCCAAAAAATGGGTGGTCGGGAGGAAGTACGCTGTTTAGAAAATGGCTGCCGGTGCGCATGTACATTGGAGGAGCGGAACATGCCGTTTTACATCTTTTATATACGCGCTTTTTGTCTTACGCGTTTTATGATTTGGGTCTTGTGCATTTTAAAGAGCCATTTACGGTTTTCAGAGCCCACGGCCTTTTAATTAGTGAAGGAGCGAAAATCTCCAAGTCGCGAGGCAATATCATAAACCCCGATCAATATATAGAAGTGTACGGCGCTGATACGCTTCGGATGTACCTTATGTTTCTCGGGCCCTTTGAAAGCGGCGGCGATTTTAGAGATACTGGAATCCGCGGGATAGCAAGGTTTTTGGATCGTGTGTGGCAATTGTACAAATGTGTCAGCAATGCCAATAGCGCTGGTGCGGGAGATCGGCTGGAGAAAATAGTTCATAAAACGATCCGGAAAGTGACAAACGATATTACACACCTTCGGTATAACACCGCAATAGCGGCTCTTATGATATTTTTAAATGACATGGAGAGAGAAAACACAATTCTTCAAGATACATACGCAACGTTCCTGCAGCTTTTAGCTCCTTTCGCTCCGCATATGTGCGAGGAATTATGGGAAATGCTAGGTCATAACGAATCAATTCACCATTCCTCATGGCCGGCGTTTGACGAAGAAAAATTGAAAGAAGAAACATTCCAGATGGCCATACAGATAAATGGTAAACTGCGTGATGTGGTGACCGTCCCCGTTGGTGTGTCTGAAAGCGAGGCAACGAAGATTGCTTTTTCGAGTAAGAAGGCAAACAAGTACCTTGAAGGCAGGAAATACCAACGGGTTATTTTCGTTCCCGGTCGTCTTATGAATATCGTGATATGAGGATTTTGTGCATTCATAGCGGCTGTTATAAAGACGGATTTGGTTTCGTTGATTTTATTGGCCGGTCATGGTATAATACTTTTTTATGAAAGCAATTATTTTGGCGGCCGGAAAAGGCACACGCATGCGTCCGCTTTCTGATACTTGTCCCAAGCCGCTTCTTAAAGTCGGCGGCAGGCCCTTGCTTTATCATATTGTTCAGGCATTGCCCGCAGAGGTAGATGAGTTGGTGATAGTGACCGGCTATTTAGGTGAGCAAATTCGATCTCACTGCGGTGATCAGTATCTCGGGAGAAAAATCCATTACATGCACCAGGAAAAACAGCTCGGTAATTATCATGCGCTGAAACTGGCAAAGAGCCATATTTTGGACGGAGAACGCTTTTTTGTGTTCTATGCGGATGATTTGCATGGAGCTGACGGGATAAAAGCGTGTTTAGACTATCCAAGGGCGATGACGGTTACAACTGTTGAAGACCCGAGGCGTTTTGGCGTTGTGCAATTAAATGAAGACGGCACATTGCGTAGGATCGTTGAAAAACCAAAAAACCCAATGTCCAATCTTGTCAGTCCCGGTGTTTTTCTGTTTGACCACCACATCTTTGAGTATGAAGCAGATTTAGACGTTAAGGGTGAATATTTCTTAACAACGGCTGTTCAGAAAATGATCCGGGATTATCCTATATACACCGTCCATTCAGATTTTTGGTTTCCTATAGCTTATCCGGAGGATCTCAGTCGTGCTGAAAGGATGCTTAAGGAAATGTCTGTAGCGGGGCAAGTTTGAAAAGGTAAGCAATTGCCTATAAAGTAAAGGAATGAAACGGGACAATGTCGCGTTTCGGCTTCTTCAAGAAGAACAGACGCGGCAAAAAAACTCGCTGAATCTTGTTGCATCGGAAAATTATGTTTCCGGTCAGGTGCTTTTGGCGCTTGGCTCTGTTTTTACAAATAAGTATTCGGAAGGATACCCACGTAACCGCTACTACGGCGGAAATGAAGTAGTAGACAAGGTGGAAAATCTCGCACGTGAAAGGGCGCTGAAACTTTTTAAACTCAACCCAGCACATTGGCATGTAAACGTGCAGCCGTATTCCGGTTCTCCCGCAAACGCAGAGGTATATAGCGCCCTTGTTCCGTTGGGAGAAAAGATTATGGGGCTGGAGCTTACGATGGGCGGACATCTTTCCCACGGCCACAAAGTAAGTATTACTTCAAAAGCGTGGAAAGTGGCGCAGTATGCAGTTGATAAGAAAACCCACCGGCTTGATTATGAAACCATACTCCGTCTCGCAAGAAGAGAGAAGCCGAAGCTTATTATTGCAGGATATACAGCATATCCGCGCGTCATCAATTTTAAGAAATTCAATGAAATTGCCCAAAGTGTCGGAGCGTTTGTTATGGTGGATATGTCTCATTTCGCCGGTCTTGTTGCTGGGCGTGTGTATCCGTCTCCTTTTCCGTACGCGGATGTGGTGACCACCACCACCCATAAGACGCTTCGCGGACCAAGAGGAGCTATGATATTTGCCAAAAAAGAACTTGCGCGCAAGATTGACCGCGCTGTTTTTCCCGGTTTTCAGGGCGGACCCCATAACCACCAAACGCTTGCTATTGCCGTTGCTCTGCATGAGGCGCTTCAGCCATCATTTGTTTCATATGCGAAGCGTGTAAAAAACAATGCTGTGGTTTTAGCTTTGGAGTTAAAGAAAAGAGGGTGGGAAATAATCACCGGCGGCACCGATAGTCATGTGCTTTTAGTAAACGTGTCAGCGAATGGTGTTGGCGGATATCAGGCAGAGACAATGCTGGAAGAGGCAAATATTGTGGTGAATAAAAACACCATTCCATATGACGAACGTCCACCCAGCGACCCTTCCGGCATCCGTCTCGGTACTCCTGCTGTTACCACAAGAGGTATGCGTGTGCGTGAAATGAAGTTGATAGCCGACTTGATTGACCGCGCATTAAAAGGGGAATCGGCAAAAAGCGTCCGAAGGAATGTGTTGGAGCTTGTAAAAAAATTCCCTATACCATGATGTTGCTCGACGGAAAAAAAGTTGCAAACGACTTAAAAGAGTTGCTGAAACAAGAGGCGCGAAAACTGCGAAAGAAACTCCGGCTCTGCATTGTCATGGTCGGAGGGAACCCTTCTTCGCTTACATTTATAAAACGAAAGGAGCAATTCGCCCGCGACATTGGTTGTAATGTGAGGGTTTATAAATATCAAGCAGATATTTCTACAACGGAACTCAGAAAGAGATTGGCAGATATCGTGCACATAAAAAGCAATACCGGTGTTGTGCTCCAGTTGCCGCTCCCTCCCCACATTAAAACGGATTATGTTTTAAACGCCATTATTCCTAAAAAAGATGTTGATGTGCTTTCCAGCCGCTCCGTTGGAGATTTTGTATACGGCAGATCACTGGTTGTTCCGCCGGTTGTGGGGGCAATTGATAAGCTGTTTTCAGCATACAACATCTCGCTTGTCGGGAAGCATACGTATGTAGTTGGGGCCGGAAGGCTCGTTGGCAGGCCCGTTGCCATATGGCTTATGAATAAGGGCATGCAATTTACCGTTTTATCGAGCAGGAGTGGCGGCATTGTTTCTCTGAAAAGTGCGGATGTGATCATAACCGGTGTTGGCAAGCCGCGGCTTATAACGGCCGATGTGGTAAAAGAAGGGGTAATTATTGTTGATGCCGGAACATCTGAAGATGTAACAGACAAAGGAGAGCCATTGGGCAAAAGCGTTGGCGATGTGGATTTTCCATCGGTGTCAAAGAAAGCGTCATACATAACGCCGGTCCCCGGCGGTATTGGCCCATTGACAGTTGCGATGGTATTTCAAAATTTACTCGCTCTTGCAAAGCGCTCAAAATAGCACAGGCCTCATGGATGTTGTCCTTTTTAACGTGTTCAACGGTTTTTCCGGAAAGGGAGCATGGCTTGATGTCCTAATCATTTTTAACGGCGTGTTTCTCTCGTACTGGATTGTTGCTGTTGTGTTGTTTGCATCTTTTCTAAAGCAATGGCGGTTGATTGTTTTTGAAGCTTTCATTATTGCAGGTATCAGCCGTTTTGTAGTGGCTGATATTATTCGGTTTTTCTATAACCGTCCACGTCCGTTTGAACTGCATGATGTGTATCAGCTTATCGCTCATGATATCGGGTACGCCTTTCCTTCGGGGCATGCTGTTTTTTTCTTTGCTCTCGCAATGTCTGTATTTCTATATCATAAGGGTTGGGGGAGTCTGTTTTTTGCAGCGGCATTGTTTATAAGTATGGCGCGCATTATGGGGGGTATTCATTGGCCGAGTGATGTTTTGGGAGGCGCGGTTTTAGGAATCAGTATTGCATTATGTATTCACTTTCTTGCTGTGGGGTCTAATTTCGTTAAGCGCCAAAAGGGAAACCTTCCGAGCGAAGCAGGTCTGTGATATGATGCGATTATAGAGAAAGAATAAAACTCGCATGTTTATTCCATGCTGTGAGCGGGCATGTGGCGGAATTGGTTTACGCGCACGACTCAAAATCGTGTCCCGAAAGGGATGTGGGTTCGAATCCCACCATGCCCACCAAAACCATACTTTTCGGTTTTTCGGAAACCATTTCGTGGGCGGCTCGCAGAGCCGCCCATTGATTTTGCCCTAATGAATCCATGCCGCTCGGCGCGCAGACGCGCGCCTCGCGGTTGGCCAAAAAGAGGTTCGACCCAAAGACTTCTTTGGCGGCAACCTTTTTATTGAAAAGGTTGCTATCACTTGCGATTTTTCCCAGTGTTTGAGCGTAGTTTATCCAGTTTTCCATCGGTTCGACCCAATCATTCTGCTTTTGTTCGAGACGGGTGGATTGTTCCTCCAGCGACTTCTTTTCGGAAAAAAGTTTTGCTTTTTCTACGCGGTAGGTGTCGCGTTCAACGTCTTGCTCCAAATATCCATCAAGAAGTCGCTGGAGCTTGGTTTGTATGGTGCGAATTTTCTCTTGCACTTCTTGAACAAAAGCAGAGCAGAATTGGGCGGATTCTTTTTTGTCTTTTTCAAGCATGGAAAATAATTCCTCCGCCCAATCCTGCGCCAAAGAAACTTTTTGAAGCAGAGAGGAAATTTGTTTGTCCAGCACTTCTTGGCGAATACAAGGTTCTTTACACTTGATGGTTTTTGATTTGCGTGAGCAGTGGTAATACACATACTCGTGGACATTG
>Ga0209542_10000323_pt1 | contig 120266 bp, 126 predicted proteins | sample RifCSPhighO2_01_FD_184028 | JGI IMG/M metagenome (GOLD analysis project Ga0209542, IMG submission 184028) | Soil microbial communities from Rifle, Colorado - Rifle CSP2_plank highO2_0.1 (SPAdes) (version 2) | ecosystem: Environmental > Terrestrial > Deep subsurface > Rock core/Sediment ...
TTCGCTGGATATCCAGCGAAGCGCCTCTTCATTTGGTGTTACAATTAAGGCAGAAGGAAGCCCGCCGTCGTTCTAACTATGGCATGGCAAGGAGGTGGAGTATGCCTAAGCCGGAGTCGAAGGTTGGCGAGGATGAGCTCAAAAGCTGGGCTATCGCCGTAAGCGAACTGAATGTCTCTGCATCCTCGGCTTACATGAAGGAGTTGGTCGAGGAAGGGGAGAAGTACCTCGCCTGTCTTAGGAAGGAAGCCGGGTCAGACGACCTGCGCGTCAAGAGCATCGAAGCGAGACTCGCCAAAGCTGAGGAGATACTTCGCCAGAGACTTCTCATCGAGAGTCGCCAGTCGCAAGTGTGAAGTCCCGTCGCTTACGAGCGACGGGACTTTTGTCGCTAGTTTAGTTATAAACACTTTTTGTATCGGATAGTTGCGTTTTGTTCTATAATTTAGATTGTATTATGCCTCCGAAATTTGAATCATCGTTCATTCCCAAAGGACCGCTGGTTTCCGGCGCAGGGATGCCCTTGACGCATGGGAAGGGGGAACACACTCTCCTGGGCTTCATCGCCGGACTTCTCTTTGCCATCTCAGCTCTCTCGGCCATTGGAGTCTTTGGCTACAAGTTCTACCTCAATTACGCGATAGACAACATGAAGGAAGAGCTCGAAGCCGGACGAGTGGCGCTCGAGACGGAAACTCTCTCCGAGATTACCCGCCTCAACAACAGATTGCTTGCCACTGAAGCGCTTGTCGACAGCCACTTGGCGCTCTCGCCCCTGTTCAAATTCATCGACGTCTCCACTTTGCGCACGGTGCGCTTCAACGATTTTTCTTTCACTACGAATGAGAAAGGCCTCGCGGTTACTATCGAGGGCGAAGCCAAAAGCTACGCTTCGCTCGCTTTGCAAGCTGACCTGCTGAACAAGAGCCCGTATTTCAAAGAGCCGGTTTTTTCTGATTTACGGCTCGATGACAGAGGCAATGTTGCCTTTACTTTCGAGGCTCTCGTTGACGGAGGCAAACTTTCTTACCGCAAAGAAGTGGAGAAGCTTGGCGCGAAAGTGGCACCGGTGGTAGCGACTTCAACCGCGACTACGACCCGTTCGACAGCAACAACAACACCAAGATGAAAAATACCACAGCCATTTTTCTCATAATTCTCGCAATCGGGCTCTTCTTCACTTTCACCAAGCCCTATTACAACGGGCTTAAGGAAGTTGCCGCCGAGTCGGCAAGCTACAGGGAAGCGCTCGACAACCTGGAGAACATTATCGAAACGCGTGATCGCTTGCTAATAAATTACAACTCGATACCGAAATCGGAGATAGACAGGTTAAGCAAGGCCTTGCCGGAAAATATCGACACAGTGCGACTCGCGCATGAGCTCGACTCGATTGGCGCCAAGTACGGTATCTCGATAAAGGACCTCGCGGTTGATACCGAGGCAAACAAGAACGCGACAAACGTCGCCTTGCCGGGAAGCGGCATGCCTTACGAGAAGGCGCTTGTGCGGGTGAGTTTTGTTTCGGACTATGGAGACTTCAGGCGCTTTCTCGAAGACTTGGAGAAAAGCCTGCGTATCATGGATATAAGGTCGGTCAAGTTCGAGGTGCCGGTCGAGCGCGCGCAGAGCGGTCTTTATGAACATGAGCTTACGATTGAAACTTACTGGGTCAAGTAGGTTATAAAAAAATGGATATTTTTCTAAAAAACAAATCAGCCGTCGTCGCAATCGTAGTTCTTCTCTTGGCGTTCTTTCTTTACAGCGTGTTTATGAGCCCGGACGGCGTTTCGGAACAAACCACCGCGGCGAATCCCGGCGAAGACTTAGTGCGGGTGGCGGCGGAACTTTCGAACATCACTTTTCGCCAGGATATTTTGCAGGGCGCGGGATATCGCTCGCTTGTCGACTGGAGCGTCGCTATTCCTACCGAGCCTATCGGTCGGGTGAATCCGTTTGAAGTAATAGGCCGAGATTAATCTCATGCCAACATCCTCCCCAAACAAAGGCTCACAAGAAGTGCCGACAAGAAGCCTGAAGGACGAGGATATGACTTCGAAAGTTCTCGAATTCATTCCCCAAGATTCGGCCATGCATTATAAGATTGTGCCGATTGGCGTGAAAGACGGTGTTTTGGAAGTGGGCGCGATTGATCCCAACGACCTCGAGGCGAGAGACGCCCTGAACTTTATCTCAGCGAAGGTTGGCATGCCTTACAAACTCTTTCTCATTAGCGATGAGGACTTTACTCATGCTATGGATAAGTATCAAGGCTTGACGGGCGAAGTGGGGGAGGCGCTTTCCGAGCTTGAGTCGGAGATTGCGGCGAAGAGCGTACCGGATACGGAAGAGGAGAAGCAGAAGGCCGTGAAAAAGAGTCTTGAAGCGACGATTGTCGAGGACGCGCCGGTGATAAAGATTGTCGCCACGATTCTAAGCCATGCGTCTGAGGAGAATGCTTCAGACATTCACATTGAACCGACGGCCACGAATGTGAAGGTGCGCTTCCGAGTCGACGGCGAACTCAACACTTCACTCGTTTTGCCTCTCAAGGTGCACTCGGCGGTGGTGGCGCGCATCAAGATTCTCTGCAACATGCGCCTCGACGAAAAGAGAAAGCCGCAAGACGGTCGCTTCTCCGCCAAACTTGACGGCAGCGGCAAGAAGATTGACCTGCGCGTTTCGACCTTCCCGACTTACTACGGCGAGAAAATTGTGATGAGAATCCTTGACCAGTCGAAAGGACTTCTGCCACTAGACAAAATGGGACTCTCGGAGAGGAATCTCACGCTCATAAGACACGCGATAAAAGAGCCGTATGGACTTGTCCTCATCTCCGGTCCGACGGGTTCCGGCAAGTCGACCACGCTTTACTCAATGCTTAATGAAGTGGACCGTGAGCACAAGAACGTACTTTCGCTCGAAGACCCGGTCGAGTACAACATTGAGGGAGTATCCCAGTCACAAGTCCAGCCGGAGATAGACTACACTTTCGCCACCGGCTTAAGGACGACTCTGCGCCAGGACCCCGACGTGATTATGGTGGGGGAGATTCGTGACAAGGAGACGGCTCAGCTTGCCATCCACGCGGCGCTTACCGGACACCTCGTCTTCTCGACTATTCACACCAATAACGCCATCGGCGTCATTCCAAGGCTCATTGCCATGGGCGTTGACCCTTACCTCATCGCGCCGACCCTCGTACTTACTATGGCCCAGCGCTTGGTCAGGAAGCTCTGTCCCGACACAGGCAAGCCGATTCCAGTTGAGGGCTCCATCAAGATTATGATTGAGAAAACCTTCGAAGACTTGCCGGAGAAATATCGCAAGGAGATTCCGCAGGGCAAAGAGCTCTACGAAATCGAGCCGACAGAGAAGTGCCCGGGCGGCATCAGCGGTCGCATGGCGGTGATGGAGGTCTTCGACATGGACAAGGATGTCGAGGCGGTCATCCTCAAGGACCCGACCGAACCCGAACTCTACAGGGTGGCGCGAAGCAAAGGTATGCTTACCATGAAGGAAGATGCCATAATCAAAGCTTTGCAGAAAATCATTCCATTCGAGGAAATTAATACGCTATAATGTATGCGAATAGCTTTGACGAATAAGCACATGCGAATATGCCACAACAAACTCTTTTAAATGAACTGGTCGAAGTGGTCGCCAAGGAAGGCGCCTCCGACCTGCATCTCGCCGAAGGGCGTTCGCCTATTATCCGCGTCTCAAACTTCCTTATTCCGCTTGCGAAACTTCCGGCGCTCACGCGCGCGGATATGGAGGGATTGCTTACCGTCCTTTTCAAACCTTATAACCGGAAAGAATTTGATACTGAAAAAGAAACCAACTTCGCTTATAGCTCGAGTTTGCCGGGGGCAAACTCGAGCGGTGCGGTGCACCGTTTCCGTTGTAACGCTTTCCAGGCGCTGGGGAAGATTGACATCGCCATGAGGCTCATACCCGATAAGATCAAGAGCTTCGAAGAGCTTGGACTGCCGCCAGTGCTCGAGACGTTTGCCCGCCGTCAGCAGGGATTCTTCCTCGTCGTGGGACCGGTGGGGGTGGGCAAGTCAACGACCTTGGCCGCGATGATTGAGACGATAAATAAGGAAAGGCTCGAGCACATCATCACTATCGAGGACCCGGTCGAATTCATTTTCGAACCCAAGAAAGCCATTATCGACCAGCGCGAGGTTAAGCTTGATACGCCGGATTTCCACAAAGCGCTTCAAGGCGTTTTCCGCCAAGACGCGGACATCTTAATGATTGGCGAAATGCGCGACCCGGAAACGATTTCGACCGCCGTCACCGCCGCCGAGACGGGACACCTTGTGCTTTCAACGCTTCACACCAATACCGCCGGTCAGACTATAGACCGCATTATCGATTCCTTCCCGGCGGAAAGCCAGGGGCAAATACGCCTCCAGCTCTCGGGCTCGCTTTTGGGCATATTCTCGCAGAGACTTGTGCCGAGGATTTCCGGCGGTCTTGTGGCCGCTTACGAGCTTATGATAAACAACAGCGCCGTGAGCAATCTCATCCGCGAGAAGCGCACTCACGAACTTGCCACGGTCATCGAGACCGGCTCGGAGGATGGCATGATTGACCTCAACCGATGTCTCGCGGAGTTGGTGAGGAAAGGGGATATTACCGCCGAGAATGCTTTCAAGTTCTCGAATAATCCCAAGACTCTGGAACGCATGCTATGAGTACCAATCAACAAATGATACGAATTCTACAAATGGCAACGAATTATTCGCAGACATTAGTAGATTGGCATAATTCGTAGATTCGAACTTATATGTTATTCAACTACAAAGCGCTGGAAAATTCGGGCAAGAAGGTGGAAGGAGCCATCGAAGCGGTTTCTCTTGATGTTGCCATTGGCTCGCTTCAGAAGCGTGGGCTTATCATCTCTGAAATTGAACCGTCCGAGAAGGAATCGTGGTTCTCCCACTTCTCCATATTAAACCGCGTTTCGAACAAGGACGTCGTCATGCTCTCGCGCCAGATGGCAACGCTTTTCGAAGCGCAGGTTTCCGCCTTGAAAATCTTTACTCTACTCTCATCCGAGACGGAGAATATTACCTTGAGAAAGAGTCTGGATGAGATTGTCGGCGACTTGCAGTCCGGCAGCCCGATTTCCAAAGCTTTGGGCAGGCATCCGAATATTTTCTCAGAATTTTACGTCAACATGGTGCGCTCTGGCGAGGAGACCGGCAAGCTCGATGAGACCTTCAACTACCTGGCGGAACATCTCGACCGCAATTACGAAGTGGTGAGCAAAGTAAAGAACGCCCTCATTTATCCGGCATTCGTCATCACGGTCTTTATCGCGGTTATGGTGCTCATGTTTACATTTATTATCCCGAAGATAAGCAGTATCATCGTCGATTCCGGCCAGGCGGTGCCTATCTATACTCAAATCATTTTCAGTCTGAGTAATTTTTTCATCGACTACGGTCTCTTCCTCCTGGCGGTTCTCGTCATTGCCGCTTTTTTCCTGGTGCGTTATGCGCGAACGCCGGCCGGCGGCGCGGCGTTCGCCCGCTTCAAGCTTGAGGTGCCGATATTGGGCAGTCTTTACAACAAACTCTATCTTTCGATTATCGCCGACACCATGAGCACCATGATTTCTTCAGGCATCCCCATGCTCAAGGCTATCGAGGTGACATCGACCGTGGTCGATAACGAAATTTACAAAGGCGTGCTTGCCAAAACCTTCGCGGACGTGAAGGGCGGCCGGTCTCTCTCGCAGGCGCTCTCGGACCATAAGGAAATTCCAAGCATTCTTGTCCAAATGATTCGAGTGGGCGAGGAGACGGGCGAATCTGGCAAGATTTTCCGCACCATGGCGCGTTTCTATCAGAGGGATGTCATAAACATGGTTGATACGATAGTGAGCCTCATAGAGCCGGTAATGATAGTGCTTTTGGGTTTGGGTGTCGGCATCCTCTTGGCTTCCGTCCTTATCCCCATTTACGATATTGCCAATTCCGCCGGACTTTAGAGTATAATGTATTAATCCTAGGTTTAGGATAATTAATTGTTCAAACTATGAAATTTACAGGAAATAGTAAAGGTTTTACCCTCATCGAGCTCCTGGTGGTAATCGCCATCATTGGCATTCTCTCTTCGGTGGTGCTTGCTTCCCTCGGTACCGCCAGAAGCAAGGGCAATGATGCCAAAATCAAAGCCCAGCTTTCTGGTTTGCGCACCGCGGCCGAGATTTATTACGACAGCAACAGCAGTTACGGCACGGCCTCGAACTCATGCGCCTCAGGTATTTTCGCTGATACCACGTCTGGCATGTCACAATACACGCTTGCCGCCAACTATCCGACCAACACCACACTCGTCTGTAATGCGACCGGTTCCGCTTACGCCGTCCAGGCCAATCTCTCCACTTCCGGTCAGTACTGGTGCGTAGACTCGACCGGCAAATCCAAAGCAGAAACTGGCGTTCTCGGCAGCGCGACCACCTGCCCATAAACAGAATTTTCGGATGTTATACTTAAAGGATGGCTACGGTCATCCTTTTCGTTTTCGGCGTGATTGTCGGAAGTTTTCTCAACGTCCTCGGCTTGCGGTGGAATTCCGGTCTCTCCCTCGGTGGTCGGTCCTTCTGCCCAGTCTGCGGCAAGAAACTCTGTTGGCATGAACTCATTCCTGTTTTGAGCTTTGTCTTCCTGCATGGCAGATGTTTACAGTGCAAAGCGAGAATTTCTTACCAGTATCCGATGGTCGAAATTTTAACGGGATTGATTTTCGCCACTGTGCCTTATATTTTCATCCCGGTTTTTTGTATCTATATAGTCATAGGCATATATGACATTCGTCACAAAATCATTCCAAATAGTCTTGTGTATGCAAGTATTGCCTTGAGTCTCATTGTCCCATTGTTTATTGTTCATTATTCATTTCTTGATTGGCTTGCGGGACCAATTTTGTTTTCCTTCTTTGCTCTCGTCTGGCTCATATCCCGCGGCAAAGCCATGGGCTTTGGCGACGCGAAGCTCGGCCTCTCTGTCGGCTTGCTTCTCGGCGCGGCTCTCGGCTTCTCGGCGGTCGTGCTCGCTTTTTGGGTAGGCGCCGCAATAGGCATAACTTACATGATTTTTTCTCCCAAAAAGATTACAATTAAGAGCGAGATGCCATTCGCGCCGTTCATAATTTTCGGAAGCTGGCTCGCTCTCATTCTCAATCTAGATTTATTGCATGTATCTTTCTTTTAAATACAAGACTGGAGGGTTCACCCTCATTGAGCTCATGGTTTCAATCGCCATTATGGCTGTTATCCTTACTGTGATAATGCTAAACCAGAAGAGTTATACGGAAGTGGCCATCTTAGTCAATACGGCCGACGAGTTGGGCCTCTCCATCTCGGAAGCGCAGGCCTATGGAGTGGCCGTGAAGGAACGCGTAACCGGTTCCACCGACTTTACTTCCGGTTACGGCATAAGCCTGGCCCTGTTTGAGCAGGAAGCGAATGTCGGTTACATCTTTTTCTCCGACAGGAACGGTAGCTTGTATTACGACGGAAACTGGGCTTGTTCTACCGGAGAGGCTTCAGAGTGCTTGAAGAAAGCAGTTTTCTCGGGGGGCAATGAAATATACGAATTATGCCGGGTAAGAGATAATCCCAATAATCCTTACCAATGCAATATCGGGAGGATTGATATCACTTTTTCTCGCCCAAGCACAGAGGCCCGAATAAAGTCCTTTAACCAACAAGGGAATCTTATGGACGATGATCCGGATTTTATCGGGGCGAGAATAGGAATCCGTTCTCCCGGCGGAATGGTAAAATCGATAATTGTTTATTATACCGGACAGATCTCGATACAATAATGAAAAAAGGCTTTACATTAATAGAACTCATGACGGCGGTATCGATATTTGCCATTGTGCTTACCATAAGCATGGGTTCGATTATCGGCATCTTCGACGCCAATAGGAAATCGCGCGCTTTGAAGTCCGTCATGAGCAATCTCAATCTCGCGGTCGAGAGCATGTCTAAGGAAATGCGCTTCGGAAAAAATTATCATTGCGGCTCGGGTTCCGTCACAACGCCGCAAAACTGTTCCTCAGGCGCGACTCTCATGAGCTTTCTCGCGAACGAAGGCGAGCAGATTACCTATAATCTAAGCGGCAACTCCATTGTTCGCCAGATTGACGGCGGAAGTTCGATAGCCATCACGGCTCCGGAAGTGTTCATCGATGACTTGACCTTCTATACCCTGGGCGCCGGCATCACCGACACTCTTCAGCCGAAAGTGCTTATGAAGATAAAGGCGCATGCCGGCTCGGGCAAGGGCAGGACGGATCTTACTCTCCAAACTGTTGTGTCCCAGCGTTTACCGGATATATAGTATGAAAAAAGGATTCACAATTATTGAAAGTCTCGTGGCAGTCTCCATTCTGGTGGTGGCGGTTGTTGGCGCCATGAGCGCCGTGCAGACGGGCCTTTCCTCGTACATTTATTCCAAGGACCAGATTATCGCTTTCTATCTGGCGCAGGAAGGCTTCGAGCAGATAAGAAATCTCCGTGACGAGAACCGGCTGGCGAGTAGGGACTGGCTTTACGGCGTGGCGCAGAATTCAAACGACCCATGCTACTTCGGCGAGGCTTGCATTGTCGACCCGGTAAACACTCCGGCGCCGACGCGTTGCTCGGGGGTTGGTAGCTGTCCGTATCTACGGCAGGACGTTGCCACGGGATTTTTCGGCCATGATTCTTCCTGGTCGGTAACGCAATTCAGGAGAGAGATTACCTTGTCATCCATTAACGCCGACGAGATAGCGGTTACCGTTACGGTGAGTTGGACAAAAGGGATTATAAACAGGCAATTTAAGGCTCGCGAAAATCTATTAAACTGGTAGAGAAATGAAAAAAGGATTCACATTATTTCTGGCGGTGGTGGTTATGGGAACTCTTCTTCTCATCGCGACCGGCATTACCGCTCTGGCTGTCAAGCAATCCCTCATATCCGTCTCCGGTCGAGAATCGCAAATCGCTTTCTACGCCGCGGACACCGGTCTTGAGTGCGCGCTCTATTGGGACGTGAAGAATCCAAGCGGGTCAAGCGCCTTTGACCCTTCGACCAGTTCTACCATCAACTGCAATCAGGATGCCAACAATGGCGGGAATCAATGGGTCGTGGGCGGCAGTTCGGCATCGACCTTCACTATGACATTTCTGCCGGATCCATCATGCGCGATTGTAACCGTGACCAAACTTACCGGCAACGCTACCAGAATCGAATCATTGGGTTACAATACCTGCAACTCGGAAAGTTCCCGCCGAGTGGAAAGAGCTATCCGGGCAACATACTAGAAGCTTTATAACCCATGCCTGCCAGCAAGGAAACAGCAGAAAGAGCCAGAAAGCTTCGAGAAACCATCGAGAAGCACCGCCATCTTTACCACACCTTTGACGCGCCGGAAATTTCCGACGAAGCTTATGACGCTTTGGTGCGCGAACTTGAGCGGTTGGAGTTCGATTACCCGGAACTCAAGACGGCGGATTCTCCAACACAGAGAGTAGGCGGAGCGCCGCTTGATAAGTTTGAGAAGGTTGAGCATAAGGTTTCCCAATGGTCTTTCAATGACGCCTTCAGCGAAGAAGATTTGAGGCTTTTCGATGAACGGGTGCGCAAGCTTCTGGGAGAAGCTTGCGCTTATATCGCCGAGTTGAAAATCGACGGGTTGAAGATTGTGCTCACCTACGAAAAAGGTCTTCTGAAACTCGCCGCCACCCGGGGCGACGGGAGAGTCGGGGAAGACGTTACTCAAAACGTGAGAACCATCCACTCAATACCGCTCAAACTCAAAAAGCCCGTTTCGGGGATTTTCGAAGGGGAAATCTGGATGCCCAAAAGCGTTTTCAAGAAGTTAAACAAAGAAAGGAAGAAAAAAGGCGAGGAACTTTTCGCCAATCCGAGAAACATTGCCGCCGGCTCGATTCGCCAACTCGACCCGAGCGTCGCGCGGAAGAGAATGCTCGATAATTTTGTCTACGACACGGCTCTTCTCGACGGAGAGGCCGCGCCGACAACCCAGGAGGACGAACTGAAAATGCTTGAAACTTTAGGCTTCAAAATCAATCCGCACTTCAAGCGTTTCGAAGATATTGAAGGAGTGATTGATTACTGGAAAAGCTGGCAGAAGAAGAAGGACGCCGAAAATTATTTGATCGATGGCGTCGTAGTTAAGGTCAACAGTATAAGCAACCAGCAAACGCTCGGCTATACCAGCAAGGCGCCCCGCTTCGGCATCGCTTTCAAGTTCGCGGCCGAGCAGGTGACGACCGTGGTCGAGGACATTACGCTCCAACTCGGACGCACGGGAGTACTTACGCCGGTTGCCATACTTCGTCCGGTATTGGTCGCGGGCTCGACAGTTTCCCGCGCGACTTTACACAACGAAGATGAAATAAAACGGAAAGACATTCGCGTCGGGGACACAGTCGTAATACAGAAAGCGGGGGATGTCATACCGGAAGTAGTCAGGCCTGTTGTCGAAATGAGGACAGGCAAGGAAAGAGCTTTCAAATTTCCCAGCCACTTCTCGCTCTGCGGCGGTGACGGCCGGATTGAGCGTGTTCCGGGCCAAGTCGCTTATCGCTGTGTCGCCAAGAATTCCTACGAGCAGCAGAGGAGGAAGCTTGCCCACTTCGCTTCGAGAAACGTCTTCGATATCGACGGCTTGGGGCCGAAGATTATTGCTCAGCTCATGTCCGCGGGACTTGTTTCAAACTTTGACGACATCTTCAATCTCAAGAAAGGCGACCTCGAAACACTTGAGCGCTTTGGAGAGAAGTCCATAGAAAATCTTTTAAGCTCGATTGAGAAAGCGCGCGAAGTAACACTCGCCCGCTTCATCGCTTCGCTCTCTATACCGCAAGTGGGCGAGGAAACCGGTAGAGATTTAGCCCAGCATTTCAGTACCGCGGGAAGATTCGCGGCGGCGAGTCACGAAGAGCTCGAAGCGATAGAGGGAGTTGGGCCCATCATTGCGAGCGCTATAAAAAATTGGTTTGCCGACAAGGAAAACAAGAAACTTTTTGAAAAATTATTGAAACAAGTGAGGATTAAGAAAGAGCAAACTATCGGAATTTCAAAACATTTATCCGGAATGAAGTTTGTTTTGACTGGCACACTGACAAACATCTCAAGAGAAGAAGCGAAGGAGAAGATTCGCGAGAGAGATGGGGAAGTGAGCGAATCTGTTTCCAAAAAGACCGACTACGTCATCACCGGAGCCGACCCGGGCGAGAAACTGGCGAAGGCGCAAGAACTTGGGGTCAGGATTTTAAACGAACAGGAATTCCGGTCCTTGCTTGATAAAAAGTAAATCGAGGGTTATAGTATAAGAAGAGGAGGAGAAAGGAGTTCTTTCGTCGTAGGTGTGTCCACCCCTATTATCAACGTAAGAGTCGTCGTCGGGAGAGTTATGTTCAAAAGAGGACAGAAACTTCCAGAAACAATCTGCTCGCGTTGCAATCTCTCGCAGATCGACCGTCGTAGGGTGACGGATGTCGAGCAGAAGCACTGCAACAGTTGCGGGGCCCCACTGCCACGCCTTCTCATCACGTCGTCACCGCCTGCCAATCCGCCGAAGCTCGGTCCCGGCGCCGAAGCAATCCGCGCCGGACTCTAGTCCGAGTCCGCCACCGGAACGGGGATCCCAGCCCCCGTTCACTTGAACCTTTCGCCGGCCACTCTCCCAGGTGGCCGGCTTTAATTTTGTGTTAAAATAACGGGATGGATGCTCAAAAAGTGCTCAACTTAGCCAAACTCGCCCGTATAGAAATGGGTGCCGAAGAGGCGGAAAAGCTCTCCAATGAGTTTGGCGCTATTTTAAATTACGTTGGCGAAGTAAAAAAAGTCGAAGAAGGTAATAAGGTGGATAAGTTTGATAAGGAAGTTTACGCCACAAGAAACGTTATGCGCGAAGACGGCGAACCGCATGAGTCTGGTTTATATACCGAACAGATTTTGAAACAAGCTCCGGCGAGGGAAGGGGATTATCTCAAGGTGAAGAAAATTCTCTAATGATTGACCTTTCCAAACTGACCATAAAGGGCGCTAGAGAATCTTTGCGGAAGAAAGAATTTACTTCGCGAGAGCTCACGCAAGCTTCACTCAGTCTTATTGAAGAGAAAGACGGCAATATTCACGCATTTCTTGAAGTCTATGATGACGTTTTGAGTCAAGCGGACGAAGCCGATAAAAAAATATCCGCGGGTGTTGACCTTCCGCTTCTCGGCATTCCCATCGCGCTCAAAGACAACATGCTTTTTGCCGAACATAAGGCGACAGCGGGCTCAAAAATCCTAAACGGATTCACTGCCCCTTACGACGCAACCGCGGTAGAGAAGCTCAAGGCTGCCGGGGCAGTGCTCATCGGCCGCACCAACATGGATGAATTCGCCATGGGCAGCTCAACCGAGAATTCCGCCTACGGTCCGACCAAGAATCCGCACGACCTCACGAGAGTGCCCGGCGGTACTTCCGGCGGTTCCGCTGCGGCGGTGGCGGCCAACATGGCGCTTGGCGCGCTAGGTTCAGACACGGGGGGCTCGATCCGTCAGCCAGCGGCTCTTTGCGGAATCGTGGGACTTAAGCCGACTTATGGGAGGGTTTCCAGGAGCGGACTTATAGCCTTTGCTTCGTCTCTCGATCAGATCGGCCCGTTTGCCAAAACAGTTACGGACGCAGAAATTATCTATAACACCATTCGCGGCCTTGACCCGCTTGACTCGACGACTGTGGGAGAGGATACCTACCCTCATAAAAAGGAGTTTGAGAAGATAATCGGCGTGCCGAGAGAATTCGTCGAGAAGGAAGGCATCGGTGAAGAAACGAAAAAGAATCTGGAAGAAGCGATAGAAAAATTTGAATCACTGGGCTACAAAGTAGTCGACGTCAAACTGCCTTCCGTTCCTTACTCGCTCTCCGCTTATTACATCATTCAACCAGCAGAAGCTTCTTCCAACCTGGCGCGCTTTGACGGGGTGAAATACGGCGCGCATGTCGACGGAGAAAATTCAATTGACGATTATTTCCAGACCAGAGGTGCCGGCTTCGGACCGGAAGTGAGAAGGAGAATTATTCTTGGCACCTACGTTCTCTCATCCGGCTACTACGATGCGTACTACGGCATGGCGGTCAAGGCAAAGGAAGCTATCACGGCGGAACTGAGGCAGACGTTTCGAAGCGTTGACCTCATTCTCACTCCGACAACCCCTTCTCCCGCATTCAAGTTCGGTGAGAAGTCTAGCCCGCTTGAGATGTATCTCGAGGATATTTTCACCGTGCATGCCAATATCTCCGGCTGTCCGGCCATCTCTTTGCCATCCGGCTTTTCCGGCAAACTTCCTTTGGGTGTAGAATTAACGGCGGATCTGGGCAGGGAAGATAATTTATTCAAAGCGGGCAAAGAATTTTTAGGCGAATAACCCCATGGCAGACGACAAAAAGAAGTTCGACAAGAATAAACCGGAGCCAACTCTCGGCGTGGGCTTGAAGGAAGAAGTCATTTTCCTCCTCGCCGGACTTTTCCTCTTGGCACTTATCATAAATCAGATAGTAAGTTACATCGACTCCATCGGATGGGTCAATGCCACAAATATCTGGAATTATTTTGTACAAGCTTATTTTCGGCCATTCTGGGTGTATTGGAAGGTAATATCAGTCATTCTCGCCGCCGCTTCGGTCGTGTGGCTTGTCTACAGCAAGGGAAAAATTCTGGGGGTCATCAAGGAGGAGGAGAAAATTTACGGTCCCGCCGCCGAAGAATCTTTCCTCCGTGCCGTAACCGAAGAAGCTCATGGCATGAAGAAGAATGGCAAATGGGAAAAAGTTCTTGAGCTCTCGCGCTCCAGCCACCAGTCCGACTGGAGGCTTGCCATCATGGAGGCGGATATTATGCTTGAGGAGGCGCTTAGGAAGAAGGGGTATGTGGGCGAGTCGGTAGGTGACATTCTCAAGTCTTTTGAACCGGGCGATTTTCTCTCGCTCGACGCCGCCTGGGAAGCGCATAAGATAAGGAACAGAATCGCTCACTCCGGCGGAGACTTTGAGCTTTCCGAAAGGGAAGCGCGAAGAGTAATCACGCTTTTCGAATCTACTCTAAAAGAGTTGGAGGTAATTTAGTCGCGTTAAATGTTGCGGGGCCAGGATTTGCACCTGGGGCTGAAGGTTATGAGCCTTCCGAGATACTGCTTCTCCACCCCGCTATCCTTAAGACAGAGAAGAATTATACTCTTTTTCTTGAGAAAAGCAATGATTCTGGTATAGTAACTTAACGCATTTGTCGGCGTAGCTCAGGTAGTTAGAGCGTGGGACTCATAAGCCCAAGGTCGAAGGTGCAAGTCCTTCCGCCGACACCATGCGGCTGTCTTATTAAAGACAGTCGCGTCGCTCGGAAGCAATGCGCAAGCAAGCTTTCGCGCTGTTCCTCGCTTGCGGCCGTAGCGTAACCTGGTCAACGCGTCTCCCTGTCACGGAGAAGACTGCCGGTTCAAATCCGGTCGGCCGCGCAAAGCACGAAAAACACGGATTAGGTTCCGTGTTTTTTGTACTTTCAGCATGAATAATAGCTGGTATACTTCTTATATGTGGCTTTGGATTTTACCACTTTCAATCCTTATTCTTTTCGAATTAGTGGCAGATATTTTAGCCAAGAACTGGTCAATCAAGGGTGGCTGGTTTCTGGCATCATCCGCGCTCGTAGCTTATCTCTTAGCAAACACGTTCTGGCTATTTGCATTGAGGAACGGTTCGGGCCTGGGGAGGGGAGCCATCATTTTTTCTTTGGCCTCGGCTATTATAGCCATTCTCCTGGGGGTCTTCCTGTATCAGGAAAAAGTTTCTAGTCCGCAACTTGCGGGAATGTTCTTAGGTCTTGTTTCGCTTGTACTCATATTCTGGGAATAATTTTCCGCCGTTTGGATATATAATATAAGCATGTCTACGCAAATATATAAGAAATCAGTTTTTGTTTTATCACTAATGGGTGTTTTGTTCTCCGGCTATCTTAGTGGCACCAAGTTTTTCACCGAAACGTGCGCTTTCAACGAGTCTTGCCCCTACTTCTATGGTTATCCGGCGTGTTATTTCGGCTTCGCCCTGTTTCTCATACTCTTCCTGACTTCGCTCATGCTCATCATGGGCAAGGTCAGATTCATGAAAGCGACGAAGATTAACACGCTCTTCTCGGGCATCGGCGTTCTCTTCTCCGGCTACTTCGCCTATCCGGAAGTGCGTGGGATGTTCGACGGCACTTTCCAGAGTCGTTTCCTCGGCCTCTCGACTTGCTCCTACGGTTTCATCTTCTTTGCCCTTGTCTTCATCATCTCGGTTTGCAGTATAATTAGGAGGCGATAATTATAAATTAATAGCAAACAATGAAAACACTCATAGTAATCATCGTACTCGCGATTCTCGGCTGGATTCTCTGGCAGAGCGGTATGCTACCGTTTGTTTAGAGTTTTAGACAAAACAAGCGAATTTCTGTACACTTTTAAAGTGTATTTTTGACGTGCCAAGATAGCTCAGTTGGTAGAGCACATCCATGGTGGGTCGCAAACCCTGCCCACCCCGACGGTAACGTTGGGGTGAATCCCGAATAACGGTTAAAGGCCGAAAGGTTCAGACCGTGGCCCTGAAGAATTTGAAGGGCCCGAACGACTGACAAGGGCTCCGACCCAGGTCGGAGAAGATACAGTCTAGCCCTCTTACGAAGAAGTAGAGGTGTAAGCGAAGGATGAGGTCTCGGGTTCGATCCCCGATCTTGGCTCCAAGAGAAGTTATCAACTGTTGACCACGGTTAAATAGTGATTATGGTCTAGAGTTTAGGTATAATGAAGGTGTGCCAAATTACAAAAAACCCCGAACCCCCTGCCTCGTGTGTGGCAATGAGCCTGCTTACGCAGGGTACAAGTACTGCAGTAATAAATGTCAGCTGCAATACCAGAGAAATATTTATCTCGAGAAATGGAAATCCGGCAAGATAAGTGGTTTACAAAGCTTAGGGATTGTTTCTACAGTGATAAAGCAGTATTTAAGAAAAAAGTATGGGAATAAATGTTGTCTGTGTGCATGGTCGCAAGTTAATTTAAAAACTGGTAAAGTTCCTTTAGTTGCCGATCATATAGACGGCAACTGGCGCAATAACAAAGAGGGAAATCTTCGTTTAATTTGTCCTAACTGTGATGCGTTGCTACCTACCTTTTCTGCTTTAAATAAAGGAAGGGGTAGAGAAAATAGAGCTCCAAGCAAAAGGGCTCAAGAAGCAAGAGAATATTTGAAAAATTTGCCGAAGTAGCTCAGTTGGTAGAGCGGCAGTATCGTAAACTGCAGGCCACCGGTTCGATCCCGGTCTTCGGCTCAGTCCATATGGCAACCAAAGAAGAAATCCAGGAAAAAATAGAAGAACTCGAAGCGGCCATGGCTGGCGCGGATTTCTGGTCGGATAAAGACCGAGCACAAGCTTCCATAAGGGAACTTCAGAATCTCAAAGACGAACTCGAGGGAGTAGGCAAGTACGACAAGGGTGGCGCCATCATGACCATCTTCTCCGGCGCTGGTGGCGACGATGCGGAGGATTTCTCGAGAATTCTGCTTGAGATGTATCAGAAGCTTTTCGAAAAGAATAAATGGAATTATTCCGTAATTCACAAGAATGAGAATGATCATGGAGGATATCGGAACGTGACCCTCGAAGTACCCCCCCTTGATAAAGGGGGCGGAGGGGGATTAGGTCCCTATGGCATTCTCAAAAACGAGTCCGGCGTGCACCGCCTGGTGCGCATCTCTCCCTTTAACGCATCCCAGAAGCGCCACACATCTTTCTCCATGGTTGAAGTGATTCCGAAATTCGATAAGACGGAAGAAATAAAGATTCCGCCGGAAGATTTGAAAGTGGAACTCTCGAGAGCCAGCGGCCCAGGAGGTCAGAATGTTAATAAAAGAGAAACCGCCGTGCGGCTCGTCCACATTCCGACCAATCTAGCCGTTCACGTCGAGAGCGAGCGGAGCCAGGCGCAGAACAAGGAGATGGCACTCCACATGCTCGAAGCCAAGCTCTACAAGCTCCGTGAGGAAGAAAGAGTGGCGAAGGAGAAGGGTATGTATATATCAAAGACAACCCAAATAGAGTGGGGGAGCCAAATCCGTTCCTATGTCCTCCATCCGTACAAGCTCGTCAAGGACCATCGCACAGGTGTCGAAACCGCCCAAGTGGAAAAAGTGCTAAACGGCGAATTAGATGAATTCCTTGAAGCGGAGAAGAATTTGTGATAATCTAGCCAAATGTTAAAAATCAGGTTGCAAAGAGTAGGGCGCAAGCACGAGCCGTCTTTCAGGCTTGTTTTGACCGACTCCAAGAACTCGACCAAGTCCGGTCGCTTAAGCGAGGTGCTCGGCTCCTACGATCCTCGAAAGACGATTGAGTCTTTCAATACCGAGAGGATCAAGCACTGGCTCGCCCGAGGCGCCGGTCCGACCGCAAGCATCAATAACCTTCTCATCAAGCACGGCATCATCCGTGGCAAGAAAATCCACGTTTCCACTGTGCCTGCGGCACAACCGACAGCTGAACCCATTGCTATTGCGGAAGAGCCGGTTGAAACTCCCCCTGCCAAGGGGGAGCAAGAGGGGGTTGAAATTCCTTCTGCCGAAACGTCTACTATTACCGAAGAAACTCCACAAGAACCCGAACCCCAGGTATAATTGAAGAGTGCTTACGGAAGTTCCAGATTACCCTTAACGAATAAAAGATATGATAGATGACGTACAATTTCTAGAATACGTGGTGAAGGCGCTTGTCAGTCACCCCGACGATGTGAAGATAAAAAGGACCGTGGATGAGATGGGCGTTCTCATGACTCTCGACGTGCATTCGGACGACATGGGCAAGGTTATAGGTCGCGCCGGCAATACGGCCAAGGCCATCCGCATTCTTCTCCGCGTGGTTGGCATGAAGCATAACGCGAGAGTCAATCTCAAAATCAATGAACCCACCACGGACTTCACCCGCCGGACAGGTGACTCTACGCCGCCATCCCGCGACCTCGATGAGGCGATAGAGGATTTGAATCTGGAGTAATGAATTTCCACATCGTTACTCTTTTCCCGAAAGCATTCGATTCTTACTTGGGAGAATCGATTCTGAAACGCGCGATAGAAGATAAAAAGATTAAAGTAACTTTCTACAATCCGCGTGATTTTGTAGAGAATAAATGGAAGAGGGTAGACAGACCGCCGTACGGCGGTGGACCGGGGCTAGTAATTGAAGCGTTGCCTGTTATCAAAGCAATTGAAAAAGCTTTGAAAAGCACAAAACCCAGGAACCAAAGCACAAAAATAATCTGGTTATCACCGTCAGGGAAGCAGTTTGATAATACTTATGCCAAAAAAGCCGCGAAAAAATACAAAAATATTATTTTGGTGTGTGGCCGATACGAAGGAATCGACGCGAGGGTGAAGAGAGTTTTCAAGATGGAAGAAGTTTCCGTCGGACCATTCGTGCTCACGGGAGGGGAATTGCCGGCCATGATTATCATGGACGCCGTATCTCGCCAAGTGCCCGGCATTCTGGGTAATATGGATTCTCTCGAAGAACGCCGCGTTGCCTCCCCGGACGTCTACACCCGCCCGGAAATTTTCAAATATAAGAATAAGTCTTACAAAGTGCCCAAAATTCTCTTGTCTGGTCATAAAGCAAAAATCGAAATTTGGAAGCAGTCCAGAAAAAAGGCTTAATTAAGCCATATTTTTGATATTCAAAAAAGAAAATAAGAAATTGCTTGACAATAAGTACTGGTTGTGCTAGGATAGTAAAAGACCCAGTCCGCAGCGCGACATAGGCGCCGGTTCCCAATAAGCCCCAGTGAACGAGGGGTGAGGGAGTTTCCAGTAGGGCGCAGTAAAGCGGTGTGGACCGGGTCCGTTCATGGAAAGTCGCTTTTGGGGAGCCCGGCGACATGTTGTTAGAGGGCTCCCACTCGTTTATTAATAAGGCTGTCGCATCTCGTGATGGCCTTTTCATTTTCAAAGATACGATTTAATCTGCCTATAGGCCAATAATATTGTATACGTTATTTTTATGCGGTCGCACAAAAGTAACGTATGACCTCACCCTGCCAAGGGGGAGGTGCAGGAGGGGGTGGGGATATCCTGTGGGTAGATGGGGGACAAAAGCATACTTTTGTCAGCCACAAGCACTTGACAGCAAAAACGTCTTAGAGTACGATGCAACAACTTCGACTCGATTGAGTTATGGCTGAAAACGAAGGTGTCCCGGGCTAGGCATTCTTCGCATTTTGAATACCAGACTTTAATAATCTAACTTCATTTGAGAAGCGCGAAATGATTCGTGCTTCGAATTTTTGCGCCATGGCTACAACTCCCACCGAAACCAAAAGGGTAAAGAAGTATTTCGGCCGCTTTCGCGAATCTCTCGCCACTCCACCGAACCTGGTCATTTCCCAGGTCGAATCTTTCAAATGGCTGGTGGAGAAGGGATTGAAAGAAGTTTTCGACGAGTTCTCTTCCATCAAGGATTTTTCCGAGAGGAAATTCCGCCTCGACTTCGTTTCCTTCGAGCTCGCCGAGCCGAAGATAGATGAGTACACCGCCAAGGTTAGGAAGCTTTCCTACGAAGCGTCTCTTAAGGTAAGGGTCAAGCTCGCGAACCTCATTATGGGCACGGAGAAGGAGCAGGAAATCTTCATGGCCGACCTGCCTTTGATGACCAACCACGGCACCTTCATCATTTCCGGCATAGAACGCGTTGTTGTGCCTCAACTCGCCCGCTCAACGGGCGTTTCGTTTACTTCACAGGAAATCAAGGGCAAGAAGACCTTCGGCGCTAAGATTATTCCCGGCCGTGGCGCATGGATAGAGATCGAGACCGATATCGACGGTGTCATATACGTGAGGATAGATAGGAAGAGGAAGTTCCCGATTACGACTCTCCTACGCGCCTTCGGTATCGCCACCAATGACAAGATTCTCACTCTCTTCGCCGACGAGCCGGAAGCCAAACATTTCATAGAGAAGACTCTCGCCAAGGACCATACCACTACGGTCGACGAGGCTGCTATCGAGATTCACAGACGTCTGCGAGACGGCGACTTGGCCGCCGCCGAGAATGCCAAGGAATTCGTCAAGACCATCTTCGATAAGGACCGCTACGACCTATCCCGCGTTGGTCGTTTTCGCTTCAACAATCGCTTCGGCATGAAGGATTCGGCGAAAGAGATTGACCGACGCACGCTCTCTCTTCAGGACATCGTCACTATTCTTTCTCACGTTGTTCATCTCAATGTCACTCCCGGTTCGCTTGAGGACGACATCGACCATCTTGGCAGTCGCCGAGTCCGTTTTGTCGGCGAGCTTTTCCAGCAGAAGATTCGCGTGGGCATGGCGCAAATTAAGAGGAATATCCAGAACAGAATGTCCACCATCGATACTGATGTCACTCTGCCGGTAAACTTCATTTCTCCGAAACCTTTGCAGGCGAGAATGAAGGAATTTTTCACCACCAACCAGCTTTCCCAATTCATGCAGCAGACGAACGCGCTTGAGGAGCTTGAGCATCTTCGCACCGTTTCCGCTTTGGGTCCGGGCGGTCTCAACCGTGCCCGCGCCGGCTACGAAGTTCGCGATGTCCATCCCTCGCACTATGGCAGGCTTTGCCCGATACAGACTCCCGAAGGTCCGAACATCGGTCTCATTCTCCGTCTAGCTTCCCACGCGAGAGTGAACGAATTCGGCATGATCGAAACGCCCTATGCCGTGGTCAAGGAAGGCAAGATTACCGGCGAGATTAAATTCCTGAACGCTCTTGAAGAAGAAGAATTCAATATCGCTCACGCCGCGACACCGGTCGAGAACAATGTCATTTCAGTAGAGTTGGTAGAAGTCAGGCACAAGGGTACGCCGACCACCGTGCCGAAGAAGTCGGTGCATTATATAGATGTCGCCACCAACCAGGCTTTTTCCATCGCCACTTCCATGATTCCGTTCCTAAACCATGACGATGCCAACCGCGCGCTCATGGGATCGAACATGCAGAAGCAGGCCACCCCGTGCATTTTACCGGAAGCGCCGCTTGTGGCTACAGGAGTCGAGGAGGTTGCCATTCGCGACACAGGCAGAGTGCTTTTCTCTCCGATAGATGGCATTGTTTCGGCGGTTGATGCCAGAGGTATTACCGTCAAGGATATCAAGGACAAAGAACATAAGTTTACTCTCGTCAATTTCTCCATGACCAATGGCTTCACCGCCTTTCATCAGCGTCCGTCGGTCGAGCTGGGACAGAAGATTAAGAAGGGGATGGTTCTCGCCGATACCTCTTCTTCCGATCGCGGTCAGATGGCCGTCGGGCAGAATGTTCTTGTTGCCTTCATGAGCTGGTCCGGCGCCAATTATGAAGACGCCATCATTATTTCCGAGCGCTTGGTGGAGAAAAGCAAGTTTACATCCATCGACATCAGAGAGTTCACTATCAATGTTCGTGATACCAAGCTTGGTCCGGAGATGACCACCTGCGATATTCCTAACGTAGGTGAGTCGAAGCTCAAGAACTTGGCCGAAGATGGTATCATCCGCGTTGGCGCCGAGGTGCGTCCTGGCGACATTCTCGTCGGCAAGATTACGCCGAAGGGCGAGAGCCAGCTTACTCCCGAAGAGCGCTTGCTCAGGTCTCTCTTCGGCGAGAAAGCTCGAGATGTTAAAGATACTTCCAAACGGGTGGATGCCGGGACGCGAGGTCGCGTAATCGCCGTGCAGGTATTCTCCAGAGAGAAGGGCGACAAACTCGATTCCGGAATTCTTAAACAAATCCATATCCAGATTGCTCAGCTAAGAAACGTATCAGTAGGCGACAAGCTTGCCGGTCGCCACGGCAATAAGGGTGTTATTTCCAAGATTCTGCCGGTCGAGGACATGCCTTACATGGCCGACGGCACGCCGATAGACGTCATTCTTACTCCGCTTGGCGTGCCGTCGAGAATGAACCTTGGTCAGATTCTCGAAATGCATTTGGGCTACGCCGCCAATACTTTGAATTATCAGGCTATAGTGCCACCCTTTACCGGCGCTACCGAAGAGGAAATTCAAGAAGAGCTGGTAAAGTCCGGTTTACCAAAGACGGGTAAGACCAAACTCTTCGACGGTCGCACCGGAGAATCTTTCGACCAAGATATCGCCATCGGCTACATGTACGTGATGAAGCTTCACCACATGGTCGAGGACAAAATCCACATGCGCTCAATTGGTCCCTACTCGCTCATCACCCAACAACCTCTCGGGGGCAAGGCACAGAATGGAGGCCAACGCTTCGGAGAAATGGAAGTCTGGGCGCTCTTGGGCCATGGCGCTAGCTATACATTGCGGGAAATGTTGACCATAAAGTCCGACGACATCCTTGGCCGCTCCGCCGCTTTCGATGCCATAGTCAAGGGCGAGAAGATACCCGAGCCGCATTTGCCGGCATCGTTTAACGTGCTTTTGAACAATCTGCGAGGTCTTTCTCTCGATATCGAGCTTAAGAAGGAGAATGATAATCCACAATCATAATATGACCAATTACAAAAATACCGGGCCAGAACAAACCCACTTCGATGCCATCTCTATCAAACTTGCGTCTCCAGAGCGTATCAAGGAATGGTCCTTCGGCGAAGTCACCAAGCCGGAGACCATCAACTACAGGACTCAGCGAAGCGAGAGAAACGGTCTCTTTGATGAGAAGATTTTCGGTCCAGACCGGGATTTTGAGTGTTATTGCGGCAAGTATAGGGGCATTCGCTACAAGGGCATTGTTTGCGAGAAGTGTGGTGTTGAGATTACGCGTTCTATTGTTCGCCGCGAGCGCATGGGCCATATCGAGCTCGCTTCACCCGTTTCCCACGTCTGGTTTTTGAAGAACGTGCCTTCGAGGATTTCCCTTGTCATGGGCATTCCGGTTGCCGAACTCGAGAAAGTCATCTATTTCGCGGGCTACATCGTTACCTCAGTTTCCGAGGAAGAGAAGTCGCGTGTGTTGAGAGACCTTGATTCCGAATTCAAGTCCAAGTTCAAAGCGCTTCAGGATGAAAAATCGAAGACCGCTTTAAAGGAGCTTGCGTTAGCAACCAAGCGCGACATCGAGTCATTGATTCCGGGTAAGGTGCTAAACGAAGTCGAGTATCATCGCTCAAGCGTCAAGTATCCGACTATCTTCGAAGCAGGCATCGGCGCCGAGGCCATCTACAACATATTGAAGAATATCGACCTCAAGAAGCTTTTGAAAGAGCTCGAAGCCGATATCGAAAAAGCTCCTTCGACCGAACTTGTGCGCCTCAACAAACGTCTCTCAACCGTGCAATGGATGCTCAATTCCTCCATTCGCCCGGAGTGGATGTTCCTTATCCGCGTGCCGGTCATTCCTCCGGCCATTCGCCCCATGGTGCCTCTCGATGGTGGTCGATACGCCACTTCCGACGTAAACGATCTCTACCGCCGTGTCATCAACAGAAATAATCGTCTGAAGAAATTGAAGGAGATTAACGCTCCGGATGTTATTTTAAGAAACGAGAAGAGAATTCTCCAAGAAGCGGTTGATGCTCTTATAGACAACACCATTCGCCACTCATCTATTGCCGGCAATCAGTCTCAGCGTCGGCCGCTGAAGTCCCTTTCGGATAACCTCAAGGGCAAGCGTGGACTCTTCCGCCAGAATCTTCTCGGCAAGCGCGTGGATTATTCCGGCCGTTCCGTCATCGTTGTTGGTCCGGACTTGAAGCTTCACCAATGTGGATTGCCCAAGCATATGGCGCTTGAGCTCTTCAAGCCATTCATCATCTCCGAGCTTCTCAAGCGAGAGTTGGCTTACAACATTCCCGGCGCGCGTCGCCTAATCGAGGACGCTATTCCGGAAGTTTGGGCCATTCTCGAAGACGTCATTCGTGGCAAGTACGTGCTATTAAACCGTGCCCCGACGCTTCACCGCCTCGGCATTCAGGCATTTCAGCCGGTTCTTATCGAGGGCAATGCCATCCAGTTGCATCCTCTCGTCTGCACAGCGTTCAACGCGGACTTCGACGGAGACCAGATGGCGGTGCATGTGCCTCTCTCCGAAGAAGCGCAGGCGGAAGCCAGGCTTGTCATGGCCGCGGACAAAAATATTTTGAAGCCGGGCAATGGCGAACCCACTCTCGTGGCGAAGCTTCTCGATATCGTGCTTGGCACTTACTGGATGACTAGAATAATTCCCGGAGAGAAGGGCGAAGGACGCTTCTACTCGAGCCCAAACAGTGCCATTCTGGCGTATGACTTTGATGCCGTCGGTTTGAGGGCCAAGATTCACGTTCTGCCTTCAAATACCGAGAGATACAAAAATTTCGATGGCAAAATCTTCGAGACCTCCGTGGGCCGTCTTCTCTTCAACGCGGTTTTGCCGAAAGATTATCCATACCAAAACCACGAGATGGAGAGGAAGAAGGTAAGCGAGCTTATCGATGACCTTATCGAACACTACGGCATAGAGAACATTCCCGCCATCATGGACAAGATTAAGTCTTTCGGTTTCCGCTATGCCACGCAATCCGGCGTTACTTGGGGACTCACCGACGTCAAGATTCCCGCTGGCAAGAAAGCTATCATCGAGGCCGGCAAGAAGACGGTGGCTGAGGTGGTCACCCAGTATCACGAAGGCTTACTTTCCGAGCAGGAGCGCATCGCGCGTTCGGTTGAAATCTGGCAGGGAGTGAGAGGCGAAGTGGAGAAGCTTATTCCTGGGACTTTAGACAAAAAGGATTCCGTCTACGACATGACGTATTCCGGTGCCAGAGGTTCTCTTGGAAACCTAAACCAGATGGCCGGCATGAAGGGTATCATCCAGAATGTCTCCGGAGACGCACTTGAGTTCCCAATTACTTCCAACTACAAGGAAGGACTCACGCCGCTTGAATACTTCATCACCACTCACGGATCGAGAAAAGGCCTAACTGACACGGCGCTCAACACCGCCAAGGCCGGTTATCTTACTCGTCGTCTCTTCGATGTCGCGCAGGATGAAATCGTAGCCGAGGAGGACTGTGGTACCAAGGAGGGCACTACTATTTACAGGAAAACCGCTTCAGGCATAGAGATTCCACTCTCAAAGAGCATCAAGGGGCGCTATCTCGCCGCCGACCTCTCCCAACCCTCTCCTAAATTAGGAGAGGGCAAGGGTGAGGTTTTATTCAAGCGCGGGCACTTCGTAACCAAGGCCGACGCTATAGCCGCTGACTTGACCAAGATTGAGTCCGTCGTGGTCCGTTCGCCCTTGGGCTGCAAATCTATCCATGGTGTTTGCGTCAAGTGCTACGGCGCCGATCTCGGTAACAACAAAGTCATTGAACTCGGCGAAGCCGTAGGCACGGTCGCCGCGCAAGCCATTGGCGAGCCGGGCACGCAGCTTACGATGCGTACTTTCCACCAGGGAGGCATTGCGTCCGCGGGCGGAGACATTACCGCCGGTCTTCCCCGCGTCGAAGAAATCTTCGAGAAGAGGAAGCCTAAGGTGCCGGCGATAGTCAGTCACATTGATGGCGTTGTAACCGAAATTAAGCCTCTAGACTCCGAGCGTCTCATAGTTATAACTCCCGAAGCCGGCGAGGTGAAGGGAAAGAAGCTCGACAATGAGTATGCCGTCTCCGCGCTCCGAAGCATTCTTGTCCGCCCTGGGCAGAAAGTGGCCAAGGGCGAAATTATTACCGATGGCTCGGCGGATCTTGACGAACTCTTCCGCTACGCCGGCAGGGAGAAAACGGAGAATTACATTATTCACGAAGTTTCCAAGCTCTACGAACTTCAGGGCGCCGCGGTGTCGAGAAAGCATATCGAGCTCATCGTGCGCCAGATGTTCTCGAGAAGGAGAATTAAGGAGTCCGGTGGCAGCCGTTTCACCAGAGGTGATGTCATAGAAGTATCCGAGCTTATCGAGGCAAATGTCGCTCTGAAGGAGAAGGGACTCGAAGAGGCCAAAGCCGATGCCGTTATCATGGGCATCACGGAGGTGTCGCTCTCGAGAGCAAGCTTTCTCTCGGCTGCATCCTTCCAGCACACTCCACGCGTCCTCATCCAGGCCTCCATCAAGGGAGTGGAGGATAAGCTCGTCGGTCTCAAAGAGAATGTCATTATCGGTCGCCTAATTCCGGCCGGAACCAGCTTCAAAGGCGGTTATAAAGAAAAACTCATATGGGAGGCGATGTCGAAACTATCAAAGAACGGCTAGATATAGCCGAGGTTGTCGGGGGATACGTCAAACTTGAGAAAGCGGGCCAGAGCTTCAAAGCGCGATGTCCCTTCCACAGCGAGAAAACGCCGTCGTTCTTCGTCTCGCCGGCGCGCCAGAGCTATTATTGTTTCGGCTGTGGCGCGAAGGGCGATATCTTCACTTTCGTTGAGCAGTCCGAGGGCGTTGACTTCAAAGAGGCGCTGAAGATTCTTGCCGACAGGGCCGGAGTTGAGCTCAAACGCCGCACGCCGCAGAGCATCGCCGAGCACTCCGAGAAAGAGAAAATCTTTCTCGCTCTCGAGGATGCAACACAGTTCTTTGAAACGCAGTTGAAAGAAAATGATGCTGCTCGCAAATATCTGGCGTTGAGAGGTATAAGCGATGGGTCTGTGAAGGACTGGCGTCTTGGCTACGCGCCGGCCGAGTGGCGCTCGCTTTATGCTCATATGCTTGAGAGGGGATATGGCGAGGAGATTCTTCTCAAGGCTGGGTTAATCAAAAAAGTGCCCGTTGGTTCTGACGCAGCTGCCCCGCAGCTACGTCAGCCATATGACGTCTTCCGCGACAGGCTCATTTTCCCGCTCAAAGATTCTTCCGGCCAAGTCGTCGCCTTCTCCGGCCGCGCGCTGGCGAAAGAGTCCGAGCCGAAGTATCTCAACAGTCCGGATACAGTTGTCTTCAAGAAACATGAAGTGCTCTATGGTCTCGACAAAGCCAAGGAGAAAATTCGTCGCAAGGACTACGCCGTCTTGGTGGAAGGACAAATAGACTTGGTAATGTCGCATCAAGTCGGAATTGACAATGCTATCGCATCGTCTGGAACAGCATTTACCGCCGCGCACCTTGAGCGTCTTAAGAAACTTTCGAAAAGAATCATTCTTGCGTTTGACGGAGACAAGGCCGGCGCCGCCGCCGCAGATAAGGCAACGGAACTTGCCTTATCAATGGGCCTTGAGGCAAAGATTGCCAGATTGCCGGAAGGGGAAGATCCGGCCGAGGTGGCAAAGGATGATGCGACAAGATGGAAGGAAGTCTTACGCCAATCCAAGCCAGCCATAGAGCACTTTCTTGACTTGGCGCTCGAGAGCGAGCCAGACCACAGGAAGTTAGGCAAGCTCATAGAGAAGAAAATTTTGCCGCTCATAGTGCTTCTCGAGAGCTCGATAGAGCGTTCGCATTTCGTCTCACTCATCGCCAAGAGAACAGGCATCAAAGAGGACATTGTGTGGGAGGATTTGAAGCGGGTAAAAATTTCTCCCCCTGCCAAGGGGGCTGAAAAGGCATGGGATGCCTTTTCAGAGGGGGTCAGTGAAGTAAAGAATAGGAAAGAGCAATTACAAGAAAGACTAAGCGAAGTGAGATTGTGGTTGAAGGAGGTATCGGAAGACACGGACTTCAAGAAGGAAGAAGCGGAACTTGAGAACAATCTCGCGCAGGAGATTATCAAGGATGAGCTCGGCGCCGTGCTTGTATCATTGTCTGCCGCCGAAACGTCTAAGGACAATGAGAGGGTAGAGGAACTGGCCAGGCGCGTCAAAGAGCTTCATGGCGAGATAAGAGCGCTGGAAATAAGGAAAGAGGTGTAGAATATAAAACAGTTTTTCATGACAAAGAAGAAAACACAAAAGAATAAGAAAGGCAAAAAAACTCTCAAAAAAAGAGTAAACAAAATTTCTAAGAAGAAACCGGCCAAGAAGCCGAAGACGAAGAATACCAAGAAGAAGGTTGACGACGCGTTGAGAACGGAACGTCTGATTGCTCGCGGCAAGGAGCGTGGCTTCGTCACCTATGACGAGATTTTGCGCGAATTCCCGACCATCGAAACTGACATCATGTTCCTCGACGAGCTCTATGAGAAACTCGCTAAGCTCGGCATAGACGTGCTTGAGGGCGGAGGACTTCTCGAGATTCCGGAAGAAGAGCCGAAGAGTAAGTATGCCTATTCACGCTCCGATTCTTCCTACGATTCAATCCAAATGTATTTGCGGGAAATCGGTCAGTATCCGCTTATTGCCGGCTCGATGGAGAAGGAGTTGGCTCGCCGCATCGAGAAGGGCGACCTCGATGCCAAGAATTTGCTCATGAAGGCAAACCTGCGTTTGGTAGTCTCCATCGCCAAGAAGTATGCGAACCGTAGTCCCGACCTTACGCTTCTCGACCTCATCCAGGAAGGAAATTTAGGCCTCCACAAGGCGGTGGAGAAATTCGACTGGACCAAGGGGTTCAAATTCTCGACATATGCCACATGGTGGATTCGCCAGGCCATTACCCGCGCTCTTGCCGACCAGAGTCGCACCATCCGCGTGCCGGTGCACATGGTGGAAACTATCGCCAAATACAAACAAGTTGTCCGTCGTCTCACTCAAGACCTCGGTCGTGAGCCCTTGCAGGAAGAAATTGCCATGGAGATGAATCTCGACGTGGACAAGATTTACCAGATAGAGAAAATCGACCAATCCACAGTATCCCTCGAATCTCCGGTGGGGGAGGATGGCGATGATGGCAAGAGTAAGCTCGGAGACTTCCTCGCTGATGACAAGATTCTCTCGCCCGACATGAATTCCTCGCGTCGCATCGTTTCCGACCAGGTCAAAGAAATTTTAAATGACCTGCCGCCCAAAGAGAGGAAGATTCTGGAGATGCGCCACGGTCTGCTTGATGGCTATACTCACACACTTGAAGAAGTCGGTCGTGTCTTCGGCGTCACTCGCGAACGCATTCGCCAAATCGAAGCCAAAGCGCATGAGAAGATAAGGCAACATGAAAAGATTGATAGATTGAGGGGGTATTAAAATAAAAAACGTCGATGCGGTTGCATCAACGGCGGTGGTTGGCCCATCCCAAGCGATTTGTTCATCGCCTGCAGGTGGACCAACCACACTATTATACCACTCCTTAAGTTTAGCATACTCCATTCTATTTGTCAAGCACTTTCTCCACTTCATTAAAATAAGCCTAGAAACAAGGGTTTGATGTATACGAACTTTACATAGGCAAGGCCTATGTAACGAGCGAAGATAGCTCTTTCCAAATGGCATACATAGCGTAAGTGTCGAGCTTGCAGTATTCGAGCAGGTTTCGGATAATTTCTTCTTTTTCATCTTCTGCAAGCTGCAAACTGTTAGCTACAAGCTTATTCCACGTCTCCGCCGCGGTGCCACCTTCTTTGATAGGCAGGTCGTCATATTTGAGAGAGGGGACGAGGACCGGCAGAACTTTTTTGATAGAAGATGAGCCTTTGTAATCTTTGTGCACGTGGTGCTGTTTTTTGAAAATGACTTCGAGGTCGTAGATTCTCTCTTTGATATTGTCGAAGAATTGTTTGGAAGAGGGGATGCGGCTTGCCAGTTCATCGTTTCTCCCGCATTCGAAATCTTTGTGCCAGACGATTACCGAGCCCTTCGGGCCGATGTGCGATTGCAGAGATTTTACGAATGCTTCGCTCGGGTCATTCTTCTCGGTGTATAGAAAATCTTTGTGTTCCGGTTCATCTTCCGTGTTCTTCAAGATATGAAGAGAATATTGGAAAGGAATTTGATTATACGGCGAGAAGCCATCGAAGCGGGGAATGGCCGCTGGGAATGTCTCATAGTCGAGGAAGTAGAGTGGAAACTCGAGCCCATCCAGTTCCTCCGAGATATTTTCTCGAGAAATAATTACGCGGTCATTGAGATACGTCCATATCTGATTTTTCTGTATGTCGGAGAGTTTCAAGCCTTCTGGCACGTCTTCGAGTCTAAACTTGTTTCCGTCCACGAGCTCAGTGAGTTTGGCTTTGCTGTTGCCTATGCGGGCGAGGTCATGCACGCCGTATTCCGGTATGTCCGGGTTCGAGTAATGGAATGTCGTGCAGTGAGCCGAGCGGCCTTTGTATATGCAATCGCACGGTCCCTTCGGCTCATCTTTCTGCGAGAGATATTTTTTGGCAAGTTGCATTTCCGCCGCCACTTCCTCGGTCATCTCCTTCACCGTCTCCGTCATATCCTCTGTGACGAAAAGTTTTGTGAGTTCGAGCTCGCCTTCTCGCACGTATTCCGAGTTCAAGTGTATAAGATTGGCGCTTTCTACCTCCAATCCCGCGCGTTTCAACACAATGTATTGGAAAGTTAAGTCGTGAAGATGAGTCTTCTTATCTATTTCATTTGTCGCCTTGACTTCATATAAATTAACTTGCTCTGAGCTTGTCGAAGGGTGCAAAATGTCGGTAATAGCCAAATAACCGTCAGCTTCGAATTTCTTCTGGAACTCGGCAGAGGGCATGAGGCTTCTCGCGAGCAAGTCCACTTCGTTTCCGGTCTCTATAATCTGCTTCTCGAACTCCGAGAGCTCGTTTGCATAATAAATATCCGGCTTGTGTATTTTGAGCCAGGCATTCTTATGGCAATCCCGCCAGATTATGTAATTAGTTTTCGATAACATAATCGCGATACTAATCTACGAATTCATGCGAATTATACGAATAGGTTTCAGGTACTTATTTCTAAAATTCACAATTAACCCTAGTTTGTGGCCACTTGCCTGTAGGTATTTCTGCGTTTGGTAATAGTCTTCCTTTAGCACAAAAGGTTTTGCCTTCAGCTCAAGGATCACTTTATCATCGACAATGAAATCTACTTTATTTGTATTTTTATTTTCAATCATTTCTACAGAAGCTATTTCTTCTCGTTTAAATGGTATACCCTCGGATTTAAGTAGTTTTTCAAGTGCGTCACCATACTGTTTTTCTCTGCAATATCGACCTAGTTCGTTATGAACCTTGAACAGTAAACCGCCTATCCTATAAGAGATTTCCTTATGAATGATTTCAACCATGGACTAATTATACTTGTCTCTCCCATTCGTTTCATTCGTCGAATTATTCGTAGATTGGTATCGTGACGCTATTTGAGAAGCGCGTCAAGCTTCACTTTGACGCTTTCAATTGGTTCGGCGCCCTTTATGGTTCCTTTCACCTTGCCGTCTTGGTCGAGGATTATAGAGTATGGAGTAGCCAAAGGTACTCCAGCTTTATAACTTTCCTCTACACCACTCTTGATTATTTCGGTGTATTTGCCACTCGCGAGACAAGTATTGAAGGAGGGTACATCGAGCCCTATCGTTCCGGCAATTCTCGGTAATTCCGCAGGGTCAAGTCCGTCGTTTGAAGGCGTGGTGCGGAAAAGTTCGTCAAGATAGTTCCAGAAGGCCTGGTTTCCTCCAAGTTCCGCCGCGCATTCGGTTGCTTCCGCTTCCTTTATCGCTTTAGAATGGAGCTGGGGGATGGGGAGTTGGCGGAAGACCCATGCCACATCGTTGCCGTAAGAATTCATAATATCTTTCATGGTGTAATGGAATACTTTGCAGAATGGGCATTCGGTATCGGAGTATTCGACTATTATCACTTTCGCGCTTCTGCTCCCGAGATAATGGTCTTGCGCTGTCACCGCCGGCACTTCTACTTCAGCATTATTTGGCGTACGTTCCGCATAGTTCTGCGGCTTCTCGCCGCCAAAGTAAACCGCGCCAGCAATAAGCGCCCCCGCCGCCACTATTGCGAGTGGGATGGTAAATTTGTTTAACGGTTCTTCCATAGTTTGTGAATTATAACATAAGCCGCCATAGTCAAAACGGCAAGGAGAAATTCATTTTATTGTCTCCGGGGGTTTCCCAGTCCGACGTGTCGAGCTTGAATTCTCGTAGCTGGCCACCTTCTTTAAACATTAGCTTCTGGTTCGCCATGGCGAAATCGTAAATTTCTTTGGTAATCTTCACGTCGTCGAGACAGTAGCTCTTCACTTTGTCGTACTCACCCTCTTTCCACCACTTTGTGGCCTCGAGTCCGTGTCCGGATTTGTTCTTGCCGAGTGTCCCCTCGGCAAGTTGGTCGAGCTTCATGCCACGACCGTATTGCTTCCTGATTTCTTTCAAAATATCGAGGTGTTTTATTTTCGAAAGGTCGCCCGGATAGTATTTATTGAGGAGCGGTAGGTCAAAATGTTCCGAGTAGAAGCCTATAAGCATATCCGCGCGCTCAAGTATCGGCCATAGCTTCGCGAACTCGACTTGGGTGAAGGAGGACAGAGTGTCCGTCTCGGAATCGTGTATGCCCACGACGGCAATATCAAGATCGGCAGGGTCGCTTGAACCCACATCGCTGAAGATATTTGAAGTTTCTATGTCGAAAACTATTTTTCGCATCCCGTTATTTCGGCAAAAGCCCGTGTGTTTCGAGAAAATCTCTCAGAGTAATATCACCCCAGCCGAAGCCGACCGCCGGCACGGGATCAGCGTCGAAAAGTTCGAGCAAATTATCATATCGCCCGCCGCCGCAGAGAGCGCGAGGATTAGCTGGGTCAGTGTCGAACATTTCGAAGACAATGCCCGTATAGTACGCCTGTCCGCGGGCAAGTGTCTCGTCAGTTTTCGTATTTTTGATGCCTTTTTCCGCGAGTTTCGCTTGGAAATCTTTGAGTTCGTCTATGCTTCCTGTTGGGAAATTGAGACGGAATTCAAATAGCTCGTCTTTGGCACCGAATTCTTTCATAATCTCGTAAGCGAGAGTGATGACCTCAAGGTCCGCGCTCGTGTCGGCGATACCCAGGAGGTCCACGTTGAGCTGGTAGTGTTCGCGCCTTCTGCCGCGCTGCGGCTTCTCATAGCGGAAGAGGTTTGGTATCGAGTACCAGCGGAGAGGGAACTTCAGTTCACGCCTTCTGGCTGCCACCATGCGGGCGAGTGTCGGCGTCATTTCCGGACGCAGCGTAACAGAGCGTCCACCTCGGTCGATGAAGGTGAATGTTTGCTGGTTTACAATCTCATCGCCCGATTTCTCGGTGTAGAGTTCGGTTGGTTCCAGAGGAGAAGCGCTGTACTCGACGTAACCGAACTTCTCAGCGACCCTTCGCCAAACATCGAAGATATGATTCTGGACAACCATATCTTCCGGATAGAAGTCCTGCACGCCCTTATAGGGCTCTGTTGAAAGTTTTGACATACGGATAGTATAACAAATCCTAAATCCTAAGCACTAAATCCTAAATCAATCTCAATTTACCCAATACGTTACTTTTATGCGGTCGCACAATAATAACGTATACATAATAAGCCAGTTATAGCATTGTTATTATGTATTTGGGAAAAATTAAGCAAACGAAAAAACGTGCCACAATCTTCCCCACTTAGTAATTGAATGTAAAAGAGTTGCATAAATAGAGAACGGACCGACCCAGCGCGATGCTGAATCAGTCCGTCGATTTACCTAACTTTTTGGCCAGCCTCAAACCCGCGGTTGTAGGCGGCAACTAGCAGGAATATGAACCATAGGACCGCAAGGGTCCCGAAAAATTCGACCCCCGCGACCCACTGCCCAAACTGGTTTTTGTCTTCTGGTATTCGTGCCAGAAAACATCCCAATATGAACAGCAAACAAAAGAACTGTCCGAAAAGCAACACCATAACGACTCCTGTCTCAGGATTACCAGCAACTCCTCGTCGCTGGCTACTGCCATCAAGGCAGTACTTGTTTACGACACTTTCACCACGAGACAACCGTTGTACACGAAACGCTGGGCGTAGGCGGGCGGGTTGGTGATTTCCACCGACCGTCGTTCCCACTCGCCGGGGAGCCCAAATCCCGGTTTTGCGACTTCGCAGACGATGAAAAACTCTGCGAAGCCATGACCTTCCGGGTGGTCAGTACGCAGGAGGATCTGTACCTCCTTGCGGATGGACTTGCCGTCTGCCGGCAAGTCTCCCATCACATAGTCGCGCCGGTGCCACGCCAGGTCCCGCCCGAAAGTGGCGCGCAGAATGTCCTGCGCCATCCGCTCTGCGAGCGAGACATGCTCCACGATCGAAAGCCGTTTTGCCATTTGTCCCTCCGTCAAGGAGAGCATCTGATAATATTCTCAGACGGCCACTGTCTCAGCAGCGACTTGGTAAGAACTTTTCCAACCAAGTCGCTGCCGAGAAATATATCAAGGTGCTTTTTTCAGCTTAGCACACTTCAATATATTTGTCAAGCACTTTTTTGGCACATTCAACTTCCAAATTTAAATATCAAAAATATGGCTTAAAACAAGGCTAGTCCCTAGCACCTAGCCTCTAACAGCTAGTTATTTTCTCTGTGCCTTGTTTCGTTCTTGCTGAGTGAGGAAAACCTTGCGCAGGCGGACGGAGGAGGGGGTAATTTCTATATATTCGTCGTCATTCATAATCTCCATGGCGCGTTCGATTGAAAGTTTAAAAGCCGGCACGAGGAAAATGCCTTCGTCGGAGCCCGAGGCGCGCATGTTGGTAAGCTGTTTGCCTTTGGTTGGGTTTACATAAATATCTTCGCCTTTAGATGTGTTGCCTATCACTTGCCCCGCGTATACCTCATCGCCTGGCTCGGCGTAGAGCACACCTCTCTGTTGCAGATTGTCGAGAGAGAAGGCGAGGCACTTACCCTTCTCCATCGATATCATCGCTCCCACATCCTTATGGTCTATTTCTCCGGCATATTTTTTGAAAGCGGTGAAGCGGGAGGACAGTATGCCAAGACCCTTGGTCGTGACGATGAACTGTCCTCTGTAGCCGAGGAGCCCTCGGGTCGGTACTTCGAAGGTAAGCCTGGTCTGTCCATCCTCGGTCTTCATATCCATGAGCTGTCCTTTGCGGACGGTGAGCGAAGAGATGATAGAGCCGCTCATCTCTTCGGGCACGTCGACCAGTACTTCTTCAAATGGTTCTGTTTTCTCGCCATTCGTTTCTTTGTAGATAACGTGAGGTTGGGACACTTGGAGTTCGAAGCCTTCTCGGCGCATATTCTCACAGAGGATGGCGATGTGGAGTTCCCCTCGACCATAAACCGTATAGAAGTCGCTTGTGGAAAAATCGACTTTGAGCCCGACATTCACTTCAAGTTCTCGTTCAAGTCTCTCGCGGATTTGTCGTCCTGTTACAAATTTTCCTTCGCGTCCGGCGAAGGGGGAGTTGTTGACAAGGAAGTTGAGGGAGATGGTCGGTTCATCGATATTGATAGCCGGCAAGATTTCGAATTCTTCCGTGCCGGAAACTGTGTCGCCGATATAGATGTCGGAGAGTCCGGCAATCATGCAAATATCTCCAGCCACCGCCTCCTCACTTTCTACGCGGTTGATGCCGGAGAAGGAGAAGAGCTTAGTGATCTTGCCTTTGTATTCCTCTCCACTATGCTTCTTCACCCACACATCCGAACCGGATTTAAGAACTCCTTGATAAATTCTCGCGATAGCCAAGCGTCCGAGGAAGTTGTCGTAGGCCAAGTTAAACGGTTGCAGTAAGGCTGGCTTGTCCGCCGAAGCCTTGGCGGAGGCGGAGGGCACATGTTCAAGAACCGTGTCGAGAATTGGGGTAAGGTCCTTCGCTTCGTCGGCGAGGTTCATTTTCGCCACGCCCTCTCGCCCAATAGCATAGACGGTAGGGAAGTCTATCTGCTCGTTGTTCGCGCCGAGTTCGAGGAAAAGTTCGAGAACCATTTCGTGCACTATCTCGGGGCGGGCTGCCGGTTTATCAATTTTATTTATGATGACGATAGGTTTAAGGCCGAGCTCGAGCGACTTCTTCAAAACGAATCTTGTCTGCGGCATCGGCCCTTCCTGCGCGTCAACTACCAGAAGCACTGTATCAATAGAACGTAGCACTCGCTCGACCTCGGAGCCGAAGTCGGAGTGCCCGGGCGTGTCGACGATATTGATTTTCGTGTCTTTATAAAAGATTGATGTGTTCTTGGAGTAAATGGTAATGCCGCGCTCGAGCTCAAGAGCGTTACTATCCATAGAAACACCTTCTTCGACCATGCCGGTCTGACGCATCAAAGCATCGGTCAGAGTAGTCTTCCCGTGGTCAACGTGAGCAATAATCGCTATGTTCCTGATTTCCATATTGAAACCGCCTTGCGGCGGATAGGCGTCAATTAAAGCACGTATTTTACTTCTCCACAAGTTCTCCACCTTGGTAGACGAACACTTTGGCGGTTGGGACGGTCGGTTCGGCGGCGTAAGGCTCGTCATCCCGGCGGTCGAGGAAGCGCACCGTTACGGCTCCATTAGCTATGGAAATTGATTGCGGAGCGATACGGTCGCCGAGGAAGACGGCGTTCGTACCTTTGTAATTTACCGGGCCGGAAACGTATGCCGCCGCGTAGACGAAGACTCCCGAGCCACCACCCGAGCGGGCAAGCAGGATAACGGAATCTTCTTTGCCATCGGCATTTATGTCGCCGAATGCCCTATCATCGAGAATGGACACCTCTTCGTTGTCGCTCTCACTTCTGCCTTGGGATAATGTAATCGGACCTTCATCGAAAGCGAAGGTGGCATTCGACGGGTCGGGGCGGAAAGTTTCTCCCGTTGTATTGTCGTTCGTGTTCACGTCCACCTTATCGTCTCGCATGAAGAAGGCGTAGTATCCGAGAGCGAGAATAAGGATTAAGAATATAACTTTCTTCATATGGGTATTTTACCACAAAGCAAAATCCCGTCATTGCTGACGGGGTTTTGCTTAGCGAGGCCTGCTTCTGGAGCACAACACAGAATGAGGCTCATAATAAATCTCTTCCACCTTGCCTCCGAAGCTGACCTGCAATCATTTTAAATTTAAAATTTTCAATTTTCAATTTTCAAACAGTGGACATCCTGTGCATGAAATGTGTATAGCTTTTGACCCGCTCAAAACCTAGAATTTATTCCCAGCCCAAGGGACGCCCACTTTCGGCAATACCCATTTGTCGAGGCCGTGCCAGCCGGCAATTCGCCAAGCCATGATGAGGAAGAGCTGGAGGAAGAGCAGAACCGGATTGATGCTTACCGTACCGGCGAAGAGGAAATTGAGATTGAGGAAGGTGCCGAAGAACGCCGCGATGCCCGTAAGGAGTCCGAGTATGAGAGCGATGCCCACGGCGGTTTCTCCATAAGCGATGAGATAAGAAAATGTTTCTGCATTCGGCAAGGCGAAGTTCTGGATGAACGCCGCGTACCAGCTGGTTACATCCGGGTGGAGGCCGCTAGTCTTGGCGAGAGCGCCTTTGAGGAATCCTGTTACCGCAGTGCCCGCGTTATCTCCCGTCCAGGCCGGGTTGCCGAGCTTACCCCAGCCGGACAAGAGCCACTCGTAGCCGACGTAGACGCGCACGATGAACCAGAACCACGCCATCTTCGGATTGGCGAAGAGGAATCGAGCGAAGGGTGGCTCGGGCACGTGGGTAACGTAGGTAAGAGATTTCATGAATCAGAAATTAATTTTTTAATCTCTATATTATATATCCGATTCAGTAAAACGATACGATACTGCCGGTGGCTATGCCTATGGCGATGGCGGTTCCTCCGATGGCAACCATGCGCAAAGTATTTTTGGAAACGCTGGTTTTAGTAACTTTGGCGCCAACTATGCCGAGGAGGAATAGCGCGGCTACGGATAAGGCGATGGAAGACGGCAAGGCCTTGCTCACGGGCCAGGCGAGATACGGCGCGAGCGGTATGAGGCCGGAGAGGAAATAGGAGAAGAACATTACCGCTCCGGAAATAAAACTGCTTCTCTCCACCTTGTTACTGCCGCTCTCATATTCCTCGGCCGTTGATTCCGAGAGGAAGCTGCCGGCCGCCATCGAAAACGCTTCCACGAAGATAAGCACTATGCCCGTGAGGAAAATAGTTTCTTTGGCAACTCCGGCGATGGCGACTCCGGAGAGCAATCCCACCGTGGAAACCAGACTATCTTCCACTCCGAAGATAAAATTCCTGAAGTACGATACGAAAGGAGCTTTTTTAAACATACTTCTATTTAATCACTAAAGAGGTTTGGTATCCACCAGAACTTTTTGTTTGCAACTTTAAGATTTCTGCCTTTTTCTGATACGCAGCATGTCATAGTAGATTAAAAAAGAGAAAAGGCCTCATCGTGAGATGGGCCTTTTAATAAAGAGCGAGAGTGAATACTTCCTCTTGTCGGTGGGCGCGTGCGCCGGCCAACAGCTTATGTGACCAAATTCTGTCAAATAAGCCTCTGTCTAGTCCGTATCGTCGTACGAACACCCTGGGCTCGCTCGACTCCGCGCCATCTAAGGCGCCAATGTCAGCGTAAGGGACTTCAACTGAGCTGTCTCCGTTTTCCAGAACGTCTTCGTGCGGCGGCATCGATGCGACGACTGTCGCCGACAACGTCAACTGAAAATTTCGGACTACTCACTCTCTACCTTAAAGTTTAGCACACCTTATAATTTCTGTCAAGTACAAAATTGACTCCGTTCAGCCTAATGTCTAAATATGGCTCAAACAGGGGATTTTCAAGGGAGTCAAATTAATTGAGCTTCCGACTCTTTACTATACCCATAATACCTACAACTATTGCCACCAGTCCCAAGAACTGTCCGCCGGGACTGTCGTCCATTTCGCCGTACACGACCATAAACCCGCCAAGTAATATCAAGAGCACAAAGCTCGCCAATTTGATTTTATACACACAAAAATATTACCACGACAACAAAAAATGAGTTTATGAGCCTTGTAATTCCCAAGCTCCAACCTTCTTTACACATGTCCCGTTATCTCCCATTTCAAATAAACCAATCGCTATATAAGTACCGCCGAAGTCCTCTTTCGGTGGCAGAGATTCAACTATTTCCGGATGATCACTCTTAAATCTTGTGAAGGTAAGATGCGGAGCGTACAAATTCCCAACATTGATCCAGCCGTACTTAATAAGGTTAGAACGAGCTTCTCAACAACCTTATTTTGAAGGTCAACGATCTCTTTGTTTTTAGCATATCCAACATCTATGTATGTATTTTCGTAATTATATTTGTTTGTGTTTAATTTAATAACCACTGTGTTTCTTGCTATTTCTGACAGGATATTTTTCGCTTTTTCCAGCCCGTCTTCATTGAGTTGTGTCATGTAGACTGAGATGTGCGGGAAAACATTATGGTTGTCGAGGGTAAAATGCGTACCCAGCTTCTCTAGGTCTTTACTTAATCGAAGAGCTTTACCCAGTAACCCTTCTGAGGGCAAGAGAACAATGTTATAGGGTTTAGATTGCATGAATTTATTCAAATAGAAACTATTTTTTTACTCGCCAATTTATTTCGAAAGAAACAGAATACTTATCCGGTATTCGCCATTTGGAGAATCTGAAGCACAAAAACTGGAATTTATTTTCAGAAATTCTACCGAATCCGAATCTATTCAAAGTTAGCTCTATATCTATAACCATTTGGCTTCCAAAGTATAGCATCTCTACCCGTTGAGCGGGTAATTACTCTAAGTAACATATACGATAAGATTAAGCCATGGCTGACTTATAACGTATAGTATAAGAGTGGAAAATGTCGTAGCTATGGCTATAATGGTTAAGTTCCTTAAAAAATAAATAGAACGTTCAGTTCCGCGATAGCTCAGTCGGTAGAGCGCCTCCCTGTGTTAGTTACGCAGCTTTCCCGAGTAATCGGGATTGAAAAATAAGGTGAATTGCTGGAAACCCTAACGTAGAGTCGAGGGTAATCAGCAGCCCAGCCCCGCCGCGGCGGGGAAGGTTCAGAGACTATCCCTTCGGGGAGTACTCCGGCTCAGGCCGGCGGAAGCGCCTTACGCCCTTCGGGGCGATGATATAGTCCACCCCCAAAAGAGATTTCGGGATAAGTGTAAGGAGGATGTCCCAGGTTCGAGCCCTGGTCGCGGAGCAAGGAGCGTGAAATGGGCAAAATGTGCCCGTGTCGTGCTTTGACCGAGAACTTTCCTGAGGTTCGAGATTTACCTCGAAGCTCCGAAAGTTCCAACGATGGTTCTATTTTCAAGGAATGCAAATTACCGCTAGGACTAAGGTCTTTAGTGGTTTTTTGCGTTGCCCAATTATAGGTTAATCCCTCTTCCACCCCTTCATTTAATTCAAGAATTATTCCCCCATTTTCATCCTTTCTCGCACTGATTTTTTTAGGTTCGAACTCTGGATTTTCAGCTCTTATGCTTTTTACGCCTTCGACTAGCTTGTTTATCGCTAAATCGTTATAAACAAACAGTTCTTTTTCGTTCCAAACTAGGTTCGAACCAAGTTTTGAGAGGATATTCCTTTTTGCCTGCATGGTGCCATTTTGGAGGATTTCTTTGGTGCAGAGAGTAAGGTCTATAATCTCATTCATTCTGGCATACCAATCTACTACCCCCTGTTTGGGCTCTGAAGTGGCGTACCGCTTGTTTAGTGCCTCAAGGTCGGCTTTATACTCCTCATGGGTTATCTGCTCATCACGGAGCATTTGGCGTAAACGGGTCTTTTTAGCTTCATATTCGGCTTTATCGGCTTCGCCCTTCTCTTTTCTGAATACCGTATCGTTAATCTCTTTATCCCGTAGTTCCGTAATGTACTTTTTTGACCATTCGGCAAGATCTCTGGAAAAGGTCAGATTTTCATCAACAAATAATAATAATTTCTCTACGATATTTACTTCAGAGAGAGATTTATATTCTTGGCGGGCTTTCTTCTTCTTTACATTGTAATAATACGTAAAATTCAGATATTTGGGATGTTCCAGCATCGCGATCTCCTTACCACATTTAGGGCAGTGCGTCCTGCTTAAATAGGCAATCTTGTTTTTGCAATCACAAATAAGTTGATACTTTACATCTTGGCCGATAAAAGCACCTTCATCTGATTGTAAAAAGCCGGAAAATGTTGCTTCATTGGTTTGGGTTTTGGGAATATTTTTTCGGGCAAGGATATTTTTGATTTTAATATGTTGATCCTCTGTTATTATTCTAGGAAGACTCTCATTGAGTTCGTATCTCTCACCGCCATAGAAGAAAAACCCGGCGTATATTGGATCTTTTAAAATCTCATATATTCGAGAAAGTGTGATAAGGTTTCCTCCGATCTTCTTTCTCTTTACAGTGTTTAATTTGAGCTCTTTGACGGCGTATCTATGTAACTTACCGGCAGAGTAGGTGCCGGTCAAAAACATTTCGAGGATGATCTTGATTGCCTCAAACCTTAACTTATCTACTAGCCATTTCCTGTTGCCCTTTTCTTCTGATTTGTCGTTAAGGAAACCAAGAGAAGCTACTCCGTGAGGATAGCCCTTCAGTGCCTTTGTCTTCTGGCCCTCTTTCACCATCTCACCCTTATCGTCGCTATCTTTCTTTGAAAAAATAAGCTCAAGAGCAATCATCATTTTATCGGTAGATGAACAGGTATAGCAGGTTGAATTAGGGGTTCTGATGTATAACAGCTTCTTCTCATCCATAAGAGAAATCACACAACCTGCGTCTATAGGGTTTCTTGAAATACGATTAGCGCGAATGACGAGAATTGCATTGGCTTTGCCGGACTTGATGAGGTGCATCATCTCGTTAAACCCCTCGCGGCCTGTCTTAAAAGCGGTCTTACTTTCAGAAATAGTCTTGACGATATTAAGTCCATTTCGCTCCGCATGTTCTCCGAGTTCCCTTATTTGGGTGGGTAGTGACTGAATTTGCTTATCTTCACCCTCTTCGCTTGATTTGCGACAATAGAGGATATATTTTAGCTTACTTGTGTCTAGGTTGTAGTTGTTCATAAAGACAAAAATGAGGTGACGACTATTACTTTTAGTTGCTACACCAAGAGAAAGTCATCACCTCGTTTTTATTTACAAAAATACTTATAGTTTATGGGTATTTTTATACTCCTCTGGTGTAGCGTTTGTTATTGTAGCACGGCCCCCGGAACCCCTTATTCAGCCCTAAGTAATTAAGCATTTTTAACCTTCATTTTTAAATTTTCTGCTAAAATAGTCAGTAAAAGTAGGCCTATTCTATCTAAATCTTCGTCAGAGAAGTCACTAGTTCTGTCTAATCCGATTTCTTTTTGTAAGATATTTCTTAAGTTCTCTTTCGCCTCAATGCTAAGAATCATGTTGGCTAGGAGTCTCCGTTAAATCACCCTTTTCATCTTCCTGCTTTCCCGCCTCTATAGACAACTGGGAAACAGGAAGATCGTCGTCCTCGGCAGAGTAGTAGGAGTCAGTACCAGGAAGGTTCGAATAATCCTTTGGTGGGAGACGATAATAGGCTTTTTTCCTCTGGTCTTTTTCTAATTCTTCCTTTGGAACGCGCATGTTTTGTCCACTCTTTTCAGCAATCTTTATACCGTCATCTATGGCTGTCTTACCGAACTCTTCACTAAGAGCTACATGAATATCGTCCCGACTTTTCATTCCATCGCTGAGGAAATCAGTAAGTGCTTCAGCTGCTTCTTCGGCCTTTTTCTTTTTCTCGTCATGATCACCGGCATACTCAAATCCTGACGGGCTTGGTTTACCAGCATCATCCAGTGCGTCTTTAAGAATTTTGACCTCAAAAGGCTTTAATAATTCATCTTGGCGTAATTTTGTCTGTCGAATAATGAGACAATCTTCATCCTGTTTTTTCTCAATGACAATATGGCAATCCACTGCCGCCAAAATATCGGATGATCCTCTCATACTTTGGCCGGGGTTAATTTTCCCGAAACCTTGTTGTTTCCTGTGGTGATGAGTGAACAGGATGGATGCTCCCGCGCCAGTTATTTTCTGGAGCCAACTGAACACCTTCGCCATACCCTTTGCATCATTTTCATCCTGTTGATGTACCCTGACGAGAGAATCAAGGATGAGAAGTTTGATATTCTTCTCCTTTATAATCTCTAAGATTGCGTTGCTTGTTTCCTCATTATCAACTTTAATGCCATTTTGTGAGAGATAGTAAATGTTGTCTGTTTCCTTAGCTCCAAGCAGCCTTAAACGCTTCTTTAAAAGCCGTAGGTGGTCTTCCTCGTCTATCACTAATACCCCTCCTTGTGTCGCTTTGTATTTACCGAACACTAATCCTCCTCGTGCCACACAGAGAGCCTTGTGAATAGACACCCACGTTTTGAAGTCCCCTGGATGGCCGGAGAGTGCCGTTATGCCTTGTTTGGAGATTAACGACTCAATAAGCCAATCTTCCTCGCCGAAGTCATGTGATAAGATTTCGCCTATGGTCCAGATGTGGAGTTTGTCTATGGGGGCTTTTTCAGTAGGGGTTGCTCCTGTCTCTCTACTAGCTATTTCACGCTCTAATATTCCCTCTATTGTGTTATCTAATTCTTTTTTTCTCTGATGAAATGGCTCTGGCGACTTTACCACCGTTCTATCCCAACCATAGAGGGCTAAACGGGCAATTTCTACCTGTTTAGGTGTTGTGGCATCCTTTAATACAAGTCCGGCAACTTGGGCCATAGCCATATGTCGCATACCTTCGCCCACCTTCACTCCTTCCCGTAATATTTCGATCGCAGATGTCTTATTGCCATTGCTTTCGTTTTCAGAATATTCCGGCACGGCTATATCCAATTCTTCAAGTGTGTATTTTGCCTCTGGTTTGTAGTACATTATCCTTATTTCAAAAGGATTATTCGGATCTTTTAGATGGAGAGTATATGGCACGCGAAGCACCCTAGATGGGTCAATAGCTGCCTTATCGCCCTTAAAACATTGCACTAGTCGTTTCTGCACATTTCTCCACTTTTCAATATTCCCTGACGTTGGTACAAGGTGTTCCAGGTAGAGCCAGATTAGATGAACTCCTTTTTGGGTACGATTTATTATTGTTGGGGCCGGCACGCCTTCTTCCATACCGGACATGATTGCTTCTTGTATAAGTTTTTCTTTTTCTTCTTGCGACAAGGTGGCATCCACATCGAAATCTACGTAGTTGCCATTTAACGACAATAATTGTGATTGATCCGCACTACCTGTTGGAGGAAAGCCATTAACAGTGAAGAATACGCCGTACCCCTTCTGGTTCCACGTTAGATCTAATTTGTCATTCCCCTGTATAGTTTGGCCATTCACATCATGGATATAGCGAAACCGGGTCCCGGGGAAGAAACCTATAAATTGATTCTGCGTCAGTAAGTTTTCGTTTGAGTTCTTCATTTTATTTCCAGTTTCGATCTTCCGGCTCAGCGTAGGGTAGACCTAGTAAGCGGAAAAGATCCTTTTCTTCCCGGACTTCGTACTTTTCACCGTCACGGTCGTATAAGTAGCCACCTTTACTATGGAGCCCATGCCGGACCCAACTTTTAGCCAACACGTTGTGACTATATTCCGCTGGGCCGGTACGGATGCCGAGGATGGATCCCCAATTGCCCTCTTCCGCGAAGAAAAGGTCTAGCTTTATGCCACTAGGAAGTATTCTCTGGGTATATTTAACTAGGCCAAAGGTCATTTCTCCCTTAACTTTTGGCCACTTATTGACCACCGCTGCTAGACCATTTTCAAAAAGTCCGCTTGAATATGGTTTTGGGATAGCCACGATCTCAATATCTCCAATCTCAGTTTTCTTTCTACGGATCGAGCCGGCTACCTCGATGCGCTCACAGTAGGGGCGTAATTGTTCTACAACATCCAAAGCTATTGCATGCGCCTTATCGAGAGGATATTTATTTTCTTTTGTTGCGACTTTTGTTTCCATTTTATTTTTTAGATGCGCGATTACTCAGGGACTTTTCATTACGTGCTAATCGTCCCATCATTGGAAAGAACACTAGGTCCGCCCATTTCAAGTCGTAATGGGCAATTGATTCGCCGTTCATGCTAATCTCTATGGAGCTTCCATACTTCTTACCTTCTCTAGTGGCAATAAGATCAAGGTGTAGGCCGTCTACAAGTTCTGCTAAACATAAGGAGATACAGAGTGGAGATTTTTCCCCAGAACTGTTTGATGAATTTCTCTTTTTGGTTGATAACTTTTTATTTTTCATTTTTAGCTTTGTAAATTATTAATTTAGTAGGCGTGTTAATTGGCCTGCGTCCATCATAAAAAATGACCCACGAGTAGGGTGAGTCAAAGGTGAGTCAAAAAAGCACCTTAAAATGAGGCTTTGTTATTAAGTTATTTAAATAAAACTTAATTTAATAAACAGAAACTGCCATCAGTGCTATTTATTTCAAAAATCTCTTTCCCTAATTTTTCATCCTTAATGGATTCCATGTTGATGTTATTAACAGCATCTCTTACAGACCGTACTGAAATATCAGGACGTTCACCATCATTTTCTATTTCTCTAAGTATGTCGGACATTTCTGAAAAGCTAATGTAATCGCCAGTATCGTAATTAGAGCCGTGATACAAAGATATAGAAATAAATCGTGCATCTTTAGGTCTGTGGGGCAAATCTATATGTCCTCCAACCATAAGTTTGACTATATTAGCCTGTAAATGAAGGCCGCGTCCTCCGCGGATGCTCATACTCTTGTTTCCTGAAATTATTCTCACTCCTCCGTTTTGAATATCTTCTATTTTGAGTATATTTGCAGCTCTCTCAGCCTTAGAGGTCGCTTCTTTAAGTGTTTCAATGTAATCCTCAAGATCTTTGCTAGAACATTGAACCATCAGATATTCGTTTGCTTCAAAATTAGAAGCAAAATCCTTAAATATCTCCATATTTTCAATTTCCAAAGGAACTCTGCGCCCTTTGTCACCAAATCTTTCGTCATTCAGTTTGTTAAGCTCTATGGCCAAATCATCTATACGATTGTCTCTTTTAGAACTTACGGCATACTGAAGCAATTCTTCCATCTCACTTAACCTTATGACCAATGGCCTCCCAATAGTGTCATCCTCGCGCTTCTTAGCAAGAAGAAATTGACATATCTCGTACCTCAAGGTTTTTCTTGGATACATAGCGGACAAAAAGATCTTATGTGCCATATTTAGGGCTATTCTATCCTATTTCCACCCCTCAAGCTCAAAACGAATGATATTCCGGCACAAGGCCTCAAGGTATTGTAGTCGTTCAGCGATCTTTTCGTCAGTGCTGGTCGAGTCATTAAGAAGATGCCGGTACTTCGCAATTGGGATGATAGTGTTATTTTTCATTCCTAAGTCTTTTATGAAGCCGGATTAACATTTTAGTCAAGATTGAATTTTCTGGCAGTTTTCTATTCCCCTCATGAGGTAAGACTGCCCTAATTAAGTGATACCATCTTGCTGATACTATTCCACGTTTGCTTCTGCCGTGATGCAGTAATTGCATTACAACGTCTCCTACAGGCGGGAGAATAGAATATAAGCGATAAATTGAGTGGTAATGATGACCATTTAATCCTTTGTAGTTCGCTATAAAAAGAGCCGGGGTTTCGGCCTGAATTCGCTTATGTGTTTCTCTATGCAGATCATCAGGAATTAGGCGAAATAGAAAGCGCATCATGTCAGAAGCCTCTACTCCGCCATTAGGAGTTGCCACCCACATTTTTAATTCTTTCTCTTGCCCAGCCCCCAGGACTCGATCGTCCAGGTGGAACGTGTATGTAAAAAGACCTCGTGGCTCTTCATTAAGAGCTATCGGGTAAAACTCAATATCATAAGCAGGACCTCTCCCTATATTCTTTATCCTTATAATACCGTTCGAGCTACTTGTCCCTGGTCTGGTGGTATCCTCAAAATTAAGTGTAACGGCCGGACTTGTTTGAAGTTCATTTGCTTTTTGTGTTGCACGAGTATAAATCCATACAATTACTGCTGTGATAAGCAAGATTAGATCACTTGTAGCAAGTGGCCCTATATTAAAGAAGGATGAAAAAGTCATAATAATCAAAGGCTAAATGACCTAACCAAATCTTTAAAATTACGAGGCTTCTGATGAAGTTTCTCCCACTCTTCCTGCTTGATGTAGAGCATGTGGTAGGTGGCCTTATGTTGGTTAGCGTTCACATCCTCGCACCATTGCTCAAGGCGCTTGATTTTCTCAACATCATCCAAGTCTTCGCGTCCTTTTGTCTCGATCACGTAGTATTCCTTCGACGATACCTTCACGATAAAATCTGGGTAGTAGTCAGAGATACTGCCGTCGGCATTGCGATAATCAATCTTGAAATGCACAGCGAAATAGTTCTTTACATACGACACAATGTCCTCGCAGTCCTCAAGGAAACTAGCAAATTCAAGTTCTAGATGGCTATCTCCAATCGTTTTATTGAATACGCTCTTTTTTGCCGGCAGATATGGCTGGTCCCTAACAACGAACGGCCGGCTTCTGCTGACTTTGATATAGTCTCGTATCTCTGCTTCTCCTTTATCGAGAACGGTAAGGTCGTTGATGGCTTTCTTAAATGTCTCGACAATAGTGCGGGTTGCTTCAATCTCGGAAAGATTACGTAGGTCATTCAGATTATCTAGGTCAATATGTTGCTTAAATAAATACTCTTGAATAAACTCCTTAACCTTGCCATAGAGGATATCGTAGCCGGATACTAGGCGAAGGTCTTTCATTACAACCTGGGTGAAGTAGCGAATAACACTCTCATAGTCGGGAATGAAATGGCTATCTAACTCTGTCTTATGGGTAATCTCACCACTTGAGATGTCGCGGAAGACAATTTCTCTCTTTTCTTCCTCACTAAATTTTTTCACTGCCAGTTTCTTGTGTCCAAATCCTGCCACATCAAGCCCTGAAAGATTTTTATATTCGCGATAGATACGCGGCGTAAGGACCGGTATCTCGATATCGAGCTTCTCAATATCTTTCTTTAGATTCTCTTTGTCCACCTCAATGACAAGAGGGGCTTTGGGACCGCTATCTCCACCCATTTTACGATGCTCAAGTTCGACACCCTCGCTTTTGATTGATTCCACAAAGTCCATAAAAGCATCCGTGCCGACAACGCTTACGAATTCTGAAAGATTGGGGTCGCGATACATACGCCGTAAACCTCGGCCGAGCGTTTGCTCCGGAAGAATCTTGCTCTCTGAACCATAAGGGCGAAGGCCGACTATAGTGGTCACATTACGCACATCCCAGCCTTCCTTGAGCATCAGGACAGAGACAATGGCCTTATAGGGGCTATCCAGGCGATCTATTGAGTTGGCGGCATCGCGAAGTACCTTTAGCTCCTCTTCTTTCTTACCGGTAACACTTTCAGAAATTTCACCATTGTCTTTAGTGTGAATGACAAGAGTGGCTCCCTTAAGATCTTGGTAAGTATTCTCAAGATAATCGGCCACTTCATCGCAATTCTTAGTGTCGTCTGTCATTACGAAGAGAACGGCCTTTTTATTAACCTTGATGTGTTCGTCATATACTTTCTTCCACTCTAGGTAGCCGAGGTGAATATAATCCTTATATCTCTCGCTGAACTTTGTAGTCTTATGCTCCTGCAACTTCGCGCGGCTTGCGGAGTCTGGCAGAACAGGATGCTTCACAACGTCTTGGTGGATTGCCTCAACCAATGGGTAGTCAGAAACTGTTTGAACAAAAATTGCGCCGTTGTTGTGTTTAGGAGTGGCGGTAACATCCACTTGTAGGGCCAATTTGTCGCCCTTCATTACTAAGCGGTTATGAATATCTTCAATGGCTTTAAACCATGCCATTCTAGGATCGTGAATGTGGTGCGCTTCGTCATTTAAGACCACCAGCTCGTCTATATTGCGGACAATGTCGCCAAGATCGAGTTTCGATTCGTTGGTTTTACCGGCTGGTTTAGTTCCTAGGAAATAACTCGCAGTATCTTCATCTTCAAAGCTTGCTGATTCGATACTACCCTGATAGACGCGGTGGATATTGGTAAGGAAAATATTCCCAGTCTTGCGTACAGTTCCGATCTCGTCTTGGACATGAAGTGTCATTTGGAAGTCGTCACGCCAGTTCTGCCCTTCGTAGCCATTATCTGGAAGTACTGGGTCTTCGAAGAAAATCTTCAGGCCACCGAAGTCTGCCAGAAGACGATCAAGCACAATAATGTTGGGAGCAATTACAAGGAAGTTGCGGGCCAGTCCCGAGTCCTTCTCGTAGAGTTTGTGGAAGTAGGACCACGCCAGGATAAGCGAAAGTACCTTAGTCTTGCCGGAACCGGTAGCCATTTTAACTACATAGCGCGTCCAGGATTCATCAAATAGCCCAGTCCTTACATAGCCGGAGCTATCGAATTTCATTAAGGCGTAGCGGTCATGCGCGCCAGCGACTTCATATAGCCAGATGATGGTCTCAACTGCTTCCCTTTGAGCAAAGTAATATTGGAATAAATATGTCTCGCCGTCACTGTTTTGCACTGGATGATCTGTAAGAAACCACCAATGGAGAAGTGCTTTGCTAGTCTCACTTACGCCCTTGTATCCTGACAAACGCCACAGCGCCACCTCTTTTCTTATCGAATGGACAAGTGGGGGTAAAAGTTTCTCCCTGCCAGACTTAAACAAATCTTCATCACCAGGAAACCACCGTGTCTCCGGATCAAGGATTTCGTATGGTGACTTTGGGAATTTGGGGTCTAGGGCCATAATTTTATCAATTCGTTAATTTCTTTTGAATTTGCTCAAAAAACTTGTAGTACTTTTCTTTCTGCAGCTCATCTTTTTTTAGTTTGCTCACTTTCTGGAAGAAACTCTTCTTCATATCCTTCTCTTTTTCTTGATATGCTTTATTATTCACATATTTCCCGTTGTCCTTGCACTGTTGCATTACCTGTTCCACGTAAGGTTTATTATCATCAAGAGTCATGGAAACACCCTCGAATACTTCAGTTACCGCTTCGAGTAGATACTTTTTGTCGAACAAATCTTCAAGTGTTGATTGTTTCTTTGTAGCCAAGACATCATTTATTTCAAAAGTATTATTTTTATCATAAGTATCCTCACTCAAGATTTTCTCTTTTTGTGCGATACCATCCTTATCTGAATCAACTAAAACAAAGCCCGCTACTAGCTTATTGTTGAAAAACTTTGTGTACCTGATGATATTCTCAACTCCATCCGCAGAGATTAAAGAGATGTTTGGGATTTTAACTTCCTTTTTGAATTTCTTTTTATACAAATCAAAGATATCTCTGTCGATTTTTCCTTCAAAAAGAAGGACTTTATTTTCCACATGCTCCAAAATAGATGTACCTAGTGCCTCATAAAGCACTTCTTCTCTAAAGGGGTTATCTCTTTCAATTTGGTGGACATTCGTTTCGACTCCAATCTTCTCAACGCTGAAATGTCTATCTAGCGAGCATTTATCTACAATGAAAATTGAGTGGGTTGCTAACATAACGAGATTCTTTTTGGAGATGTTGAGTAATTCGTCCCTAAGATACTTCTCTCCGCTTGGGTGTAAATGCACTTCTGGCTCATCCAGAATAATGAGTTTATTTTTTAGATCACCAGTTTCATTCTCAGCAGACAGGTTTAACAATATTGAGACAAAATGCTTAAATCCATCGCTTCTTTGCACGACACCGTAACTTTCAGATTCATCGCCGATATCTTTAACATGAAAAGATAACTGCATGTTGTCTATGTCGAACTCTATCTTCACTTTGTGTTCTTTCCAGATTTTATTGACATGCTCCGTGACCTTATCTCCAAGCAATTTGGTTAGCTTAGATTTCTTTGTGGAGTTACCGACAATTGAAGTAATTTTGCTCTCAATATTCTCATCTTTGATGCCCGCTATAGCGAAACAATTTTTCAAAGGAGTTGATATACTTGTTTTTTTCTTAAATTCCTCAAGATTGATTTTGTCTTTGATGAGGTACTTGTCTTCATATTTCCAAAAGATAACTTCTGGCACATTGTTATCAAAAAGCTCGTAAAATTCATCCTGCAAAAATTCCTCTAATTTTTCTTTGTCTAAAATATTAATTTCATTACCATCTGTATCAGATTTAGTATTTTCGGTCGTTTTCTCCATTATTTTCGTTATCTCTTTTGCGACCCCATTTTGAGTTACTGATTCGGAAACAACAACGTATTTAGAAAAATCTTTCTTCTTATCCTTTATCCAAACGTGAAAGAAGTCATTCCTTTCATCACCTGAGTCTATGCTGACTTTTCTCTCGATTTTGGTAATATCAATTAAATTTGAAAGAGCCTTCGGCATTTTTTCCTTAGAAAACTGCTCCCTGTAGAAATCTATTGCGGAGGCAATCTCTAGCTCATACGAAATAGAAATATCTTTCTTATCGTCTTCATTCTTCGAATGACAATCCTTGCTATAGTCAGAATCTCTTTCCTCATCTAGTAATGCTACAGCTTCTAAAATATTACTCTTACCGCTCTCATTTATACCGAGAAGCATGAAAGTTTGTTTGCCATTTATTGGGGCAACATTCAACACAACTGTGTCTTTAATGCTTCTGTAGTTTTCTATTGTGATACTTTTGATTTTCATGAGCTAGACATTTATCTCAATTATCTTCATCGTGTCGTTGCCGAAAATATCCACGACTTTGACGGCAATCTTACGTTTACCTTTTCCAAGTTCGCGGACGACGCTCGTAAGCTCGAGGTTGCGGTCTTTCTTGGTGCGGAATGACTGCCACTCATTCTCAAACACATGACTGCCGGTCCACTTTTCATCCCATTTACCGGTCTTTTCATTCTTTACGCGGATGATTTCTTTTTTGCTCTCGAAGTTGAAGTCAATCGCCCAGTAGTCAATCCAGTCTGTCCATTTCTTCGTGAGCACATCCCGTTTCAAAATACCGCCCTTATCCTTTGTAATTTTTATAATCTGCCCATTCTCAACAATGAGCTTTTTCCCACCGGCCTTTAGGTTTTCTTCTACCTCTTTGATTGAATCTTGGTTGTAGAACACGGAGAAGTCAGTAAGTTCAACGGCTACTGATCCTTTCTTCATGATCGGTTTAACCTCGATGTAGGCAACGTCGTGGAATACCACTTGATTTTTCTCTATCGCTCGCTTATCAAATACATCTCGAGGGATGTATTTGAGAGCAAGATCAACACCCTTACTCTTGGCTTCCTCTTGAATGTTAGGGAATAGCCCCATCTCGAACTCAAAGGCGAGCACGTCCACTTTTGTAATCTTTTTCTCCAAACACTCATCGATAACCGCCTCAACAAAGAGACGTGATACCGGCAGATTGATAGGACCAATGGCGACCAGCCGAGCTGACTTCTTGCCATGGAAGGTTTTGAAGCCATCAATCGGCTCTGCTTTGTACGCGGAGAGAATGAGTGACACAAAATCCTTTTCCTTCTTTACTATCTGCTTTCGTTTCTCTTCTTCGCGCAAGTCCTGATTTACGCCGATATAGTGCTGGCGTTCATACTTACCAAGGTTGAGAATCTCAAAGGCGCGGTAATCCTTGCCGGCCTTCTTGAGCTCGCGCTGTACACCAATCATGCGTTTGCGCGTAGTGTGTATTGAGAACTTGCCAAGGTCAGAACCAATCCATTTGCGGCCAAGTTTTTCTGCTACAGCAAGAGTAGTGCCGGAACCACAAAAGAAATCGGCAATAAGATCATCTTTGTTCGATGTCATATTAACAATTCTCTCCAAGAGCTTTTCCGGTTTTTGGGTTGGATAACCAAGTATTTCAGGAGTAGATCCTTGTAAGTTAGAAATATCGTTCCATAAGTTGTTAGCTAACCTTCCTTCGTTCTCACGCTCATTCCAATAAGCTTTTTCAGCTAAAGTGTTTCCTTCAAAATAAAGCCTATCGTCATTTTCCAAGGCTTTTAATTTTTCAAACTTCATCCTCCATCCCTTCTTTGGGCACTTCCAAATCTTCCCTCTATTATCTTCATAATCATATGTAGTCTGTGGTCCTGGACTACCAGTTTTTTGAAGTGGGTACAGACGATACTTTCCTCGACCGTCGTTGTCATCCATGTTGTACATAGCAATGGTTGTCTCAGAAAGTGGCTGATAGACGGGATTCAGTATGTAATTATCAGATTTTGAATACCAAAATACAGTATCAGTATCTCTTGAAAGGTTCTTCGAAATTGTTTTGCCACTAGAACTTCTTTGCCAAATAATTTCATTATGAAAGTTGTCATTACCAAAAATTTCTTCCAAAACTAATCTGATATAACTGTTTACTCGTGTGTCACAGTGAACGAATATACTACCGTCTGGTGATAGGAGGTCTTTCATAAGCAGAAGTCGCTCATGAATCATTGCAATAAAGCTATCGGCACCCTTGCCCCATGTATCTCGATACGCCAGCTCTTCAAGTACAGAAGGTTCTTTTGTAAATTCTTCGTCACCGATCTCAATGTTCATAGAGAAGTCGGCACCCACATCGAAAGGAGGATCTATGTAAATTAGCTTTAAGCCACCTTGTGCCTCAATCTCTTGCCGGAGTGGACCATTCTTCAAGCTCGAGAGAATAAGCTTGTTATCGCCCCAAATGAGCTTGTTCGTCCAGTCACTTATCTGTCGACCTCGTTGGTCAATGTCGAAAAACGATGTCTGCAACTTAACCTCTTTCTCGCTACGTGGCTCATCCACCTGTTCAATCACTTGAAATGGTAGGACCGTATTCGTAACCTCATCTGTCTTGCCATTCCATACCAGCTCGACTTCTTTTTTCTCGTCAAAAAGGAGAAAGCGGTATTTGTCTGGCAAAGGTTTCCCGGACTCAATATACTTGACGATATCCCGCTTCTCGTTGTCTGATAGATTCATAATGGTATGGAGATTTGACTCGCACTTAGAGTAATCAATACTCTAGCAAGTATTGGGGTATTTTTCTATCTAAGCCAGTTGTTTATGAAGTTTTGAGCAGTAAAAGGTACCTTTTAACTGGGTCTGCCACTGTCTCCTCATTTATGTTCCTCTCTAAGCAATAAGGTGTTTTAAACCAGTCTAATAGTTCTTTATCACTTCTGCTTGAATTACAACTTCCACAACAAATAGCCACTGTAGCCGGGTCATTCCATGGCGGTAGATAATTTAGATGTTCTATAGTCGCTTTATCACCCGGAGTTCCTTTTACACCGGAGTGATCTTTCATTGCTCGATGGCAATATACGCAAGCTGTATCCCTTGCTCGAATTTCTTTCACAGCCTCTTCTGGCAAGCCATATTTATTAAACATTGATTAATTATTACACAAAGAATTATAGAGTTGCACAAAAAAAGCGTAGCCGAAGCTACGCTAATCTGTAGGAAATCCTAGTGTGCGAAACTGGCAATTGCCTGGCTTGCCTCTGATTTTGTGAGCTGATCGACCTCTGTCAATCTTTGCTCCCTTTCAGGATCGTCGAGATTTATTTGAATTAGCTGTTTCAAATAATCGACCTGGCGGGCCGTTGCCAGGTCGTCAGCACCTTCCTCCGGCATCCTGTATGCCTCCCCAAGGCCTTTTGGGCCAGTTAGTGCCGGCGCCTCAAGCCGAAGAGAATCCCAAATCTTACAGGCATTGTTGCACGCCGAAAGAAAGGAAGCATTCACACAGACCATAGCTGTACGTTCAATTGATTTATTAATGCGTGTGAGGATGGCATAACCGCAACCTTCAGCCAGCGGTTTATTATCCTTCAATAGGAGACATTTTACCGCCACCAAGCCAGAGATATGAGGGAAGTTTTTCAACTCCTCTGTAGCCTCGGAAAAATGGGCTGTAAACTGGTACTCCCCGCACATCCGCTGAATTTCGCGCCTGATTGGGTGGTCTGCATTCTGTGTGTCCATTGCCTTCCGGCGCATCTTCTCCGCCGGGTGGATTCGCGGTTGAATTGGAGACAGGACACGGCTCTTGTAATTTGTAATCATGTTGACTTTGTAATTTGTTAATTGTAATTTTGCCCTCTTGATAAATCACTTCTACTTTGGAATTTATCGGAAACTGCATGCTTTCTAACAGCCGATTGGCTATTTTCAGCATGGGTGTATCGTCTGTCCCGGGGGCGCGGGAGATGACCATGTACTTGGCGATCACGTTGCTTTCTCAACCTGTTTTTTGTGAAAGAGATTGACGGTCCGTCGAATTTTCTTCTCAATTTCTCCACGGTCATTTTTAACTTCCACATATGTTACGGATTTTAGAGCTCGCTCATTGCGCTTTATTCTGAAACCCGCTGATGCCCATGTGAGAAACGGCGCGGCATCGCTTGCCGGATCAAATTCATCTGCAACTTCGTCGCCATATCTTTCTCTCAACTGCTCACGCACCATTTCGTAGGTCTTTTCAGATCCACGCCAAGGTGAGGTTATGACTTCTGCAATAGTTTTCATTTGATTAGTGAACAAGACTAATTAGAGCGCACTGACTACATGCGCCCGAGGCATTGATAATTAACTTCGCCTCACTTATTTAGTTTTATGATTGAGTTATTGAGTATTTCTAATTAGAGCCACCGGGGAGCTGTTTTCGATTACATGGTGGGGTCAAGTGGACCCAAGGATAAGAACTTACACGCCTTCGCGAGTCCTGTTTAGCAGAAGTTGCAGATTTGAGGATCGAGGTCTGCTAAATTTTTGCGCCAGATTTTTCAGAAAAGGGGTATATTGCGGAGAAGTAATGGAAGGGAGTATTATTAGGTGGTTCGACAATTCAATAGCCCGAGAGGGCGACAACCTAACCCCATTGGCCTAAAGCTGGTGGGTATGGTTGAGGGGACCGGTCAAGGCCAAAAAACCCGTCGTGGGTTCTTGCCTTGACCGGCCGTGTGAGGAAACTTGCACGAGTGGCTTTGCCACTACCCCGCGACGGGTTTTTTGCGTGAAATTTTGTAGTTTATTGACAGTAGCAGGTATAAATCGGGGGAACTTGCGGAAATAATCAATACCGCAATACACGAGAAATCGTTATCTGTTAAACTCCCCTGATTCTTATTCAATAAAGGTGGAAAGACCTTGCCTGCTACTGTGAGTGAATTATTTTTCACCATAAATAATATGCAGGAAAAATGTCTAGAATGTAAAAAACTTCTCGTTGATACAGATCTTAAAATTATCTGTTTTGAATGTCGCAAACATTATTCCCATAAAACCAAGGAATTTATGTCACTGGGAATGATAGAAGAGGCAAGAAAGCTGATTTCGTCTGCACCTCTTGATGAGAAATGGAAAAGGTCGATGCTTGAGCACTCTTATCCTGAATTTGTACAGTTTAAATGGAGAGAAGAAAATGTGAAGAGAATTCAAAAAGAGAAAGAGGTGAAAAAAGCGGAGAAAGATAGGGAAGAAATAGAGGCCGTTTTCAAGATGATAGAAGAGGAAAAAGAACGAGAGAAAAAAAGACAGGAGGCAATAGTTAAACATCGTAATTGTCTAGATTCTTTAGGTATTCCTTACAGCGGAATTTCGCCACCAAATATGAAAAAGGAAGGACTACATCGCGCAAGTCATTGCTGGCAGTGTTGTGAACAATCATTAGATAATCTCATTGATGCGGAATGCAATGTTTGTGGTTGGATTATTTGTTTTTGCGGTGGTTGTGGCTGTGGTTGGAAGAGGAAAATGACAGATAAAACTGGTCTAGAAAGTATTTTGAGATAAAAATATGGAGCATCCACTTATTGGCGTTATTGTTTACTTCTCCATGTTCGCTGGTTTTTGTTTTTTTATTAATCATCTAGATAAAGAAGATAAAGAAAAAAAGAGAATCCACAGGCAGCAGATGAAGGATAGCCATAGAGATTACCTTTCTTCAGAAAAATGGAGACAGCGTAAAGTTATTTATTTCAATAAATTCAGACGTCTCTGTATAGTATGTAATTCATCGTTTGATATAGATTTACACCATAAAAACTATCAACGCCTTTATGCAGAACTAGACCAAGATCTGGTACCCTTATGTCGTACTCACCACGATGCTTTCCACCGGACAGGTCGTCGGGTAAAAGATACCGATATTTGGATAATAGAGGAGCAAAAGAATGCCATGATAAAATGGAAAGCTCAACAAGTAGGCAAGCCATAATAGCAGGGCAAAATAATTAGAATGGAAAAACTCTTCACTAAATTAACACTTACTGCCTTTATTCTCGGTCTAGCTGTCATGTTTGGCTCTATTCGTGGATTGTCTTGGATACAGGATCCTTGCTGGGGTAAGAATGTTGGGATAATAACGATTCTCGGCAGTATCGACAGCGTTGAAGATGCGGAATATTACTCGACTGTCGCTCCATCCATAGTTCTGCAAATTGAGGAATTAGAGGCCAATCCTGACATTAAAGGTTTAGTTTTAGATATCGATTCCGGAGGAGGGGCTATGGAATCGAGCGAGAGTATAATGCTCACGCTCAAAGGATTTTCGAAGCCTAGTGTGGCGGTGATTCGTAATATGGGAGCTTCGGGGGCTTACTTAGCTGCGACCGGCGCCGACAGGATATATGCGAGCAGAGTGAGTGATGTTGGGTCCATTGGCGTGACCAACGAATTCCTCGATACAAGCGAGCAAGATAAGCAAAACGGCATCACTTTCTACAACTTTGCCTCTGGTGTACACAAAGGGTTATTTAAAGAACATGGCACTCTCACTCAAGAGCAGATAGATGTGATTATGGAGGATATTATGAAGAGCGCCGACGTATTTATTGAATACGTTTCTTTAAACAGGGGTATTCCGTTAGATAAGGTTAAGGAGATCGCCACCGGTAGGAGTTATTTAGGTGAAGATGCGTTGAAATTGGGCTTAATTGATCAAATTGGCGGTTTGCCGGAAGCCGGAGCCTGGTTGGAGGAACAAATTGGAGAAAAGGTGGCTCTTTGTTATGCGGGCGTGTAGCTGGTATACGATGTAAGTGAACGCTTTAATTAACGAAGATTTGTAGGCAAATATAAGCATATTAGGTGTTTGATTGCGGAGTTTTCCGGAATAGGTTCAGATTATACCCGGCTTTTATCTTCCTGATTTCCTACCCCTATATGTAATTAGGAAACAGGAAGGTTGTTATTTCCCCTCAATAATTACTTGCCGAACTTCGTCCCAGGTGCGGAGCTGAGGGTTCTATAAAAAATTGTGAAAAGTGATTTCTACAAAAAATTCGATGGTACTCCGGCCATAGTTATAGGTGTTGTCGCCGTGGCGGCTCTGGCGTATGGCGCGTATTACACGTACAACAGCATGGAAGCGGAGAAAGCTCGGTTACTCACCGAGCTCTCCGCCGCGCAGGACTGGAACTACGAATTACTTATTGATGTGCGCGAGAGAGGGGAGATCATAGAATCTTTCCAAGGCCAGATTGAGAACATCGGCAGTACCGTCGGCACGCTTCAGAAGCTTGCCAATACCGACGAAGAGCTTCTGATGAAGTATTCGAAAATTTATTTTCTCAACGAGAACTACATTCCCGCCAGGCTCGCCGAGATAGACAAGCTTTATCTCAACAAAGCCGCGACCAATATCCAGATTCACTCCGACGTTTGGCCGTATCTTGAGCGTCTGATTGAAGACGCTCATGCCAGCGGAATAGAATTGCTCGTTGCTTCCGCTTACCGTTCTTTCGATACGCAGTCTTCGCTCAAGTCCACCTATACCGTGACATATGGCTCCGGTGCCAATCGCTTCTCAGCGGACCAAGGTTACTCCGAGCATCAGCTTGGCACCGCAGTCGATTTTACGACAGAAAAGTTGGGGTCTAATTTTTCCGCCTTCGGTTCGGACTCGGCGTACAAGTGGCTACAAGAGAACGCGCACCGCTACGGTTTCATCCTTTCGTACCCGCCCAATAATTCTTATTACAAATACGAACCTTGGCACTGGCGCTATGTGGGTGTCTCGCTTGCCACACATCTTCACGACGACGGTAAATATTTCTATGACCTAGATCAGCGCGAAATCGACAAGTACCTAGTCAAGCTTTTCGATTAATTTCCTCCGAATATTTCTCGCAAATCGCTTTTATTAGCGCGGGACCTTCGTATATCATGCCGGTAATGAGCATTACCAAATCCGCTCCGGCGCGGAATTTTGCCATCGCGTCTTCAGGTGAAAATATGCCCCCGCAGCCTATGATAGTGAACCTGTTTTTATATTTTTCCTTCGTCTTTTTGATGAGTTCGGTTGAAACTTTCTCGCATGGCTTGCCACTAAGTCCGCCCCCAAACTCACTCCTGACTTCTCTAGGATGGATTGTCGAATAGTCTTTGCTAAGATTGCCGGTAATGACGCCGTTAATTCTTGATTTATCTAACACACGGAGCAGAGCGTCGAACTCCGCCCACTCAAGGCTTATGGGCATCTTTACATACACGGGCTTTGCGCAAGGAATCGCGCCTAGCGCGTCCATGAGGCGTGTTAGTAGAGCCGGAGTCGCAAAGGTTTCTCCTCCGTAAGCGTTCGGACATGAGATGTTTATCGTATAGTAGTCACCGATTCCGGTCGCGTTCAATTTTCGAAAGCTGGTTACGTAATCTTCAATGCCGGCTTCTACGGAAGAGGCAACTTTATCATTAGTTCTGGCGATGCTCGCACCGATGACGAAATCGGGCTCTCTCGGTTTCTCTTTGAGTCTCTGAATAATTTTCTCCACGCCGTCGTTTCGCAAGCCCTTGTTGACGATAAGACTTTTCGACAAGGGCAGGCGAGTGAGTTGTGGCGCGTTATTGCCGACACACTTTCTGGCCGTAATTGAGCCGACTTCTACTCCGCCGAAAGATACATAAGGCAAGATTCTCGTCAGTCGCCCGTTATAGTCGAAGCCGGCGGACAAGAGGACCGGTGTTTTGTATGTTATGCCATCAACCGTTTTTGATATATCTTGCTCTCTGTATCCATATACGGCGGAGATGAATTTGCGCCCCGCGCGGTATTCACCAAGCTTTTCTCCAGTATTGGTAATGAAGTTGTGCACAGCCTCGGGGTCGAAACGGAAGAGAAGCGGCTTAACCAAATACCTGTAGACCATAAGAGAAATATACTCCAAACGTCTTTGTAGTGGTAGTAGCATTTGATATAATAAGCACATGAGAATAAATATCCAAGCGACCGGGATAGAACTTACCCCGGCTATTTCGGAATACGTAGAGAAAAAAATTAGAGCTTTGGAGAAGTTTATGAGGCACGCCGATGCTGTGGCACAGGTGGAAGTCGGACGTAGTACCCAGCACCACAAGACGGGGGAAGTTTTCAAAGCGGAGGTACACATCACCGGCGCGGGTATAGACCTCTATGCCGTCTCCGAACATTCCGACCTTTATGCCGCGATAGATCTGGTGAAGGACGATATCGCGAGAAGCGTCGTTCAACTCAAGGGCAAGAGGGAGACGCTTACGAGAAGGGGAGCGAAAGCGATTAAGAACATGATGAAGGGCTTTAACTTTTTCAAACGCCGTGGATAGCGCGTACTGGCACCAGAAAGCGGCTCCATGGGTTTCTATCGCTGTTCTTGCCGGCGGCATGGTTTCCGCCGTCTTGCTTTTTTGGCTGGTAAGGATGGAGAATCGTATCCAAGCCTTTAATCCGGACTATATCGAAGAACAGATTTATTAGGCATTACCTCTTAAGAAATCTTGCCAGTCCATTTCTTTTTTGCCTGCCGGAATTACGCGAGTTGGGATGAACTGGTTTTCAATAATCTTGGCGTTTCTTACCACTACGCGTATTTCTTCGCCATTTTTCTTTCTGAAAAATATGTAAGCTCCGGGCCGTGTAGAATAGGCGAGCACTTTTCTCAGGTTTTTTTCTGGGTCATCATTTAAATCAAGTAAACCATCTTCTTTCTTTACCATCTTCACGTAAGTCGCGGTCGAATGGTCTTGCGGAGTTTCGCCAGGTTTCGTTTCCAAAACTTTTATCAAGAGTTTTCCTCCGGCTCTCGCAAGCTTCTCTTCTACGATTGCGTAGTGGTCAGGGAAGGGCTCAATATTTATTTTCTCCTGTGCCAATATTGGTCCGTGATCCATCTTTTCGTCCATTTTAATAATAGTTACACCAACTCCTTGACATACTATGTCGAGGAGTTGGGCTTGGATGGGGGAGGGACCGCGATACTTCGGCAGAAGCGAGGGATGCACGTTTATGAATCCGAGCCGAGGAATATCAAGATAAGTTTTTGGCAAGATTTTTCCAAACGAGGCGACAATGCAGAGATCCGTATCTGCGGGAATCTCCGGCAGGGGAGCTTTGGCACTTGTGACGTTCAAAACCGGCTCGTAGCCCGTTTTTTTAAGCTCATCCAAAACATATTCCGAAAACTTCGAACTCCCGAAAAATACGAATCTGATTTTATCCATTTGGGTTTATACTATCATCAAATGAAAAAAGATTTCCAAAGTTGGCATAAGGAGAAAAGTGTCTTACATGAAGATAAAATTAGGCCCTTCTTTCATGAACGTGAGGTTTGGTTTGCTTCCTTGGGCGTGAATGTGGGTTTTGAAATAGATGGTAAGCATGAAAAATTCATGAGGCCGGTAATTGTACTTAGAAAATTTAACAACGAAACCTTGTGGGGTTTGCCTCTGACAAAAAATCCTAAGCAAGGTAAATATTATTTTTCATTCAGTCTCGCAGACAGAGAGATCAGCACCGCAAATTTGTCTCAAATTAGACTGATAGATTCCAAGCGTCTTCAATACAAAATCGGGGATATGCCAGAGAAAGATTTTACTGAAGTAAAAGAAAAACTCAGACAATTGCTTGCCTGAGTTTTTCAATTACCCCTTGCGGGGAGGGCCGAAGCCATATATGTCTATAAGACTACCAAACTGACATTTTCTGTCAAGAACCTTTCTCCGGCGGCAAGTCTCTTACATTCTCCGCCTTATCTGTGAATAGCACGCCTTCGAGGTGATCTATCTCGTGTTGGAAAATTTGTGCCAGTAGACCGGAGGCGCCGAAAGTCTTTTTCGCACCCTTCTCGTCATAGGCGGTAATGGTTGCTTTCTCGTGCCGATCTACCGCGCCGTATAGATAGCGCACGGAGAGACAGCCTTCTTCGACCTTATGTTTCTTCTTCGAAGCTTTGATCATCTCCGGGTTTATGAAGACTTGGTCGACAGGATGCCTCGGCAATATGCCTCCCTTCACCACGAACATGCGCAGGCTTGCTCCTATCTGCGGCGCGGCAATGGCGACACCGTCTTCTTCGGCGCGCACGGCCTTCTTCATCTTGGCGATGATGTCGCCCAATTTTTTCGTGCCAATGTCCTTCTGGGGAATGGGCTTCGCCACAAGCCTTAGAATCTTGGCATCTCTGTCTAATATAAGCCCCTTTTGTTTCTTGTTTCTTGTATCTTGTTTCTTCATATAATGCTTTCGGGATCTACTTTAATATTAAATTCGCGTCCAAGCAAAGAGAGAATGCCGGAGAGCTCTTCATCCGGCCACCTCTCCCTCGTTACCCTTATAATTATAGAGTCTTTGTAATTTTCCGGGTGCCACTTCAGAAGCTTGTCTTGGGCTTTGCTTATACCATGATTGGAACCGGGCGAGAAGGGTGAAATTTTTATAAATATGGAGAACGGCGGATACAGAAGCTCTTTCCGCTCTGCTATCTCGGAAAGGTAGAAGTCGATGATGTTGCCTTGCGTCGCCCAGGCAAGTACCTGTTTGCCGATGTTTCTGGTTTGAATAACGGATTCCTTTAGTGTCATTTCTCTGAGCCTGCTCACGATATAGAAAATTCTTTCATTGATGCCGAAGTCGGGAATAGAGAAAAGCGAATCCGCGGAGACGAGCGCGGAGTATGGCACCTTCTCCAGGTGATAGAAGGCGAGCTCCGTGCCTACCAGGATTCCTCCCTGCTCGGAGAATTTCTTGGCGATGCTTCTAGCTTTCCCGTCGCTTGGCGCGTAATCCTTGTCGAGTATCTCGACGGGCGTTGTGTGGAAGATCTGCCTGGCTTCGGTGGCAATGCGTTCAATGCCGATGCCCAGAGGCACCAGTTTCCAGCTGCCGCAATAGCCACAAGTTGTGGCACTGTCGCGCTTTGTGCCACACGCATGGCAGATAAATATTCTGTCCGACCTTTTATCATGCAGAACGACTGGTGCTCCGCAATTGAGGCAGGGGAGTATGTAGCCGCAATCTCCACAGACAGTCGTCGGCGCAAGGCCCTTCCTCGCGCCGAAAAGTAATATACCCGTTTTCTCATCGAGCGCTTTCCGTATAAGTGTTTTGAGCTCGGGAGAAAAAATTTCGAACTTGCCGTTGTCGTCGGGCTTGGCGCTCGCGTCCACGAGTGTCGCCGGAGAGGCTGGCAGGCGCCAGCGCACGAGGGACAGTTCGCCGTATTCTCCATTCTTTTCTCTCCACAATGTTTCTATAGATAAGACGGAATCGCCGAGCACCAATTGCTTGCCGGCCTCTTTGCAGAGCTTTTCGAGAAATACCTTGAGGTGGATGTATGGCCTTAAGAGAGAGCGGTAAGAGCGGGAATTCTCTCTCTCCATAATGATGGTATCGAGATCGGGTCGGTCGAAGGCGACGCCGGCTGGGGTTGTTACAAACAACACCGGATGTTGTTCGCGCAAGGCCTTCTGCCACACCCTCTCCATCTCCTTGGTCTTACCCTTCAGAGTGAAGGCGTAAACGTAAGGCTCAATGCCTGTTGAAAGCTGCGCCACAGCCTTCAACGCGTCATGGTGCGTTGGCACAATGACCATGGCGGACTTTTTTCTGGCGAAGCATTGCCTTACTGTTGCTCGGTACTGGCCGTATCTTTCCTCAACTTCCATTTGGAGAAGTATTGTTTCTTTGGCAGAGGGGTGTGCTTTCTTTCTTGGCGGGGCGAGGAAGAATTTTTCAGGATTCTCGAGAAGTATCTTGGGTAAAATAGAGGCAAGCATCGTGCCCACACTCACGGCATAATAAAGGGCGATGTTTCTTGTTGCGTTCAGGAATTCTCCCGAGAACCCTGCTTCACAAACGTCTCTTTGGGCGATTTTTCGCAAGGGGTATCCGGCCTTGCGTATCTCGGCCTTAGCATCGATAGTGCTTCTCGAACTTGTCACGACCGCGTTCGCATAGCCTTTCCTCAAGGGCGCTCTGACAATAGTGCCGGGCAAAAGCTTTTCGGTGGAGAAGTAGGAGAGGGATTCACCCCGGCCTCTCGTTATGGGTATTACTTCCACGAGATATGTTTTGGTTGCCGGCTTTCCGTCTTTCATTCCGTTATAGTATCATGTTGGTAAATATGGCGAAAAAACTTGGCATAGATCTCGGCACTACCAATATCTTGGTCTTCGTCCCGGGCAAGGGGATAGTATTGAACGAACCTTCCGTCGTGGCTGTTTCTGAGTCGGACAACAAGATTCTCGCTATCGGCACGGAGGCGAAAGTGATGATTGGTAGGACTCCCGGAGACATCATTGCTTACCGCCCGATGAAGGATGGCGTCATCGCGGACTATCGCGTGACGGAAGCGATGCTTCGTTACTACATCGATAAAACTCTCGGCAAGTGGAATATTTTTAAACCTGATGTCTTAATTTCCGTTCCGGCCGGAGTGACATCAACCGAGCGTCGCGCCGTTATCGAAGCGGCTATGAAGGCCGGCGCGAGGAATGCCTACGTGGTCAAAGAACCTATTCTTGCGGCCATCGGCGCGGGCATTCCTATTCAAGAAGCGGCAGGACATATGATTGTGGACATCGGTGGAGGCACAACCGATGTGGCCGTAATTTCTCTCGGAGGCATCGTGGCTTCGACCTCGGTCAAGGTCGCCGGCAACAAGATGGACGTAGCGATAATTGACTACATAAAGAAGAATTTCAACCTCATCATCGGCGACAAGATGGCGGAGGATGTGAAGATTAAGATTGGTTCGGCAACACTCATGGACGAAGAACTTACGATGAACGTGAAGGGGAGAGATTTCATCCTCGGTCTTCCTCGCACCATAGAGCTCAAGACGAACGAAGTGGTCAAAGCTATTTCCAAGGAGCTCCGCGAGATGATCAAGGCGGTCAAAGAAGTTTTGCAAGAAACTCCGCCGGAACTCGCAAGCGACATCATCGACCGTGGCATCATCATGACTGGGGGCTCTTCCCAACTTCGCAATTTTCCAGAGTTGATGTTTAGAAGAACTGGTGTGAAAGCTGTTCTCGCCAAAGACGCCTACTTCTGCGTTGCCAAGGGTACAGGTGTCGCCCTTGAACATTTGGATACATACAAAAAAAGCGTTATTTCAAAAAGATAGTGGCTCCCATAAAATTTTCTATTTTAAAAGAACTTAGCTGTCCAACAGCTAAGTTGGGGCGGGTGGGGACTATAAGAAACTTTGTTCAGACCCCTCCCAGCCCTCCCCTTGGCAGGGGCGGGATAATCCACCTCCCCCTGCTAAGGGGGAGGTGCCGAAGGCGGAGGGGGTCATTGGTCCCGCTCTCTAATGAGACAGGCGATTCTCGATAGGCAATTCACAGAATTCAAGGACGCATTCCTTGCCAGGTATATAGGCTAATGCTAAGCTTATTACATGAATCGTTATTGGGTCACCAACTTTATTAAGTTCCTCCTCATTACCGAGCGGGGGCTTGTTGGTGTCGCCTAATATCTCTCGATAGACGAAACCAGAAGCAAGCCCCCGAAGACCTCGGGGGCTTGCTCTGTTTTGGTCCCGTGCATTCTTTTTAGGAGGTGAGTATGAGTGAAGAGGTCAAGAAGGTAGAAGAGCAGCCGAGCGATAAGCTCGCACAGGTCCCCGCTAAGGTGGAGAATCCGCCAAGGCGCGAGAACTTCTATTTCGTTCGCAACAGTCACGGTTTCGTCGGCAAGCCGCATCCACGTTCCTGAATTTGCTCCCCTGTACGTAAAAGGCGGCCATCGCTATGGCCGCCTTCGTCTTTTCCTTCACTTCTCGATGCCGAGCATCGAGAGCGTTTCCGCTCTTTTGTCCGTCATCTTCTGCTGGAATCCGTTGAGCCAGAGACCAGTGAGGATGACTAGGACCGCAAGGACACCGAGAACTCCGATTAGACTCTTCATGGCAATTCTCCGGGGGAGCTACCTTTATCCATCATAGCATAGTCTAAGGTAGTTGTCAAGCACATCTTTCCATTCATCAAAAAAGGATTCAGGATATAATTAAAAAATGAAAATCAAGGTGGCAGTTCTGCGCGGAGGGCCTTCTCCGGAATACGATATTTCGCTCAAGACGGGGGCTCACATCCTATCGCTTCTGCGACAGATAGAGGACAAATATGAACCGATAGATATATTTATTTCGAAAGACGGCGAGTGGCACAGAAACGGCTTGGTGCATGACCCGTACCAAGCGCTGGGCGATACGGACATGGTTTGGAACGCGATGCACGGCGCGTATGGCGAAGATGGCAAGGTGCAGAAACTGCTCGACAGCCTCAAAATTGATTACACCGGCTCGGGTGCCGACGCTTCTGCTCGGACCATGGACAAAGAGCTGGCGAAGAGGGAATACCAGAAGCACTCACTATTGTTTCCGAGACACGAAGTTTTGTCGGAAGAAACTTTAAACGACGACCAGCTTGTCTACATTGTCAGGGAGTATCTCCAGCCTGTCATAGTGAAGCCGGCTTCTGCCGGCTCGTCCATCGGGGTAAAGCTCGCTCACGGTTTCCACGAGCTCAAAGAGGCGGTGAAAAATGCTTTTGCTCACTCTTCCAAAGTGCTGGTGGAGGAATTCATTCGCGGCAAGGAAGCGACTTGCGGCGTGGTGGAAGGAATGAGAGGGGAGAAACTGTATGCGCTCATTCCGTATGGCGGCACTACACCAGAGGAGAATCAGAAGATTGTCGAGATGAGCAAGATTGCTCACGAAATTCTCGGGCTAAGAAACTATTCCAGTTCTGATTTCATCATTACGCCGAGGGGAAAAATTTATATGCTCGAAACCGATTCTCAACCAGCTTTCTATCCTGAATCACGCATGTACAAGTCGCTGCTCTCGACAGGCATCAAGCCACGCGAATTCGCCGAGCATTGCATCGGGCTTGTGTTGGAGAAAAGTTAGAAAATTTAAAGGGCGCCTCGACACATGGTGTCGAGGCGCCCTACTGCGAATACATTCTGGAGTTCAGTGCCCGCTTGCATTGCGAGCAGAGGTCGTGCTGACGGTCGGTCTTGACGACCGCGTTTCTACCGAGCCGATCCCGCCGCCCGCCGTGAATGCGCATACGGCGTATGAAGAGAGCCGGCCGCTTGCCGCACTCGACGCAGAGTTTGCGCCTCTTGCGGAGCTTCGACATGAAGCGGCGCTTCTTTGAATGTTCCCGTGACATCTGCTCGTTCATCACCCCTCCTGTCTGAAGTCCAACTTAGCACAACTGGAAAAAGATTCAAACTTCCACAAAAAGTAACACATTTGGTGGTGTGTCATTAACAAAGTCCGAACTTTTTACGAACAGAATCCTGATGCCGACTAATCGCACGCTCCGCGTGCGTGGTGGCTTGAACCCGCCAAGTACGCTCCGGATTGCGTGCCAATGCTCTGAATCCCGCCACGCGCGGAATACCGCGCGTCCCGCCCTCTCGCCTTGCCGCTCCTCATTCTTATTTTTTTGCGGGGGGGGGAATTTCTAAAAAGGAATGGGCGGCAAGGGCGAGGGGTGGCTTCCTTTTAGGAAAAAGGAAGTGCGGGATTCAAATACAAAAGGTGCCTCGGGCATTCAACTGTTTTTTATGGAAGCCCGAGGCGCACATCTGTATGCGCTTGCCCCAAACCATCCCATGCGCGCGCAATCATCCCCGCCGTTTTGAGGAACATTATAAAACGGCGGGGATGGCTCCCTTATTGCTGATTTCGATTCGGTACCGCAGCTTGCTGGATGTAAGCCGATCCTTTGTGATTCTCAACAATTTTCGATGCAAAAGTGCTTGCGAGCGTGTGCATCATTGCGTGATGTATGGAAAGAACAGTCTCCTGCAAATTCTGGTCGTCTTCCAAACGCTCGACAACCAACCCAATTTCATTGCATTTTGCGTAAGAGAGGTGTCGCGCGTGGGAAAGGCTGATTGAGTGGTTTCCCAAGTTCTCAACGATCTGATTTATTCGTGCCGTCCTTTGTGCGTCATCAGTGATACTTGCAAGCATTCGCGCCGCCAACCTGTCGCGCACAATAGTCTCGGCCCAAGCCATTGCTTTTTGACATTCGCCTATCATGGTCGGCATGTACTTGGAGATAATCGGTTGCCATACGAATACCTTCGCTTGATCGGCTTTGATTTCCTCATACGCCTTCTGAAATTCCTCCAAAATGCCGTGCGCGGCAATTTGTCCGTAAGGCGTTACGAATTGAGGGTCGATTGGGCCGAGACTAGAGTGCTTGCCCATCAAAATCCTATTGGCGGAGCAAGCCATCATCGTTCCGCCCGACATAGCCAACTGCGGAACGATAACGCGAATGTCGTCAAACATCGTCGTCAGGTAGTCGATGATTGATTCCGTCGCGGCGACATCGCCTCCCGGTGTATGCAAAATAAGGTCCAAACCTTTGGTCCGGTCCAGACCTTTGATGGTCGCCATAAACGCATTTTTGTCGAGATCGTTTATTCCGAGATTCGGAGCACCCGGCTTTTGTAGCCAACCGCTGTAATAGGCGATGACATTTCTCTTTGTGAGAGTATTCAGGCGTTTCAAGTATCTCCTCCGAATACCATCGAAGTCGCCTCTGCTTTTCTGCAGTTCGTTTAGGATGCCTGTCCAGTCTGCCATGCCGATATTTTGATAAGTTTATTACTCTGCTTGGACGAACCACTAGTCGTAATCCAATCGGAAACCATATCCCTATGCTCGGGCGCAGGCGCTGGGGAGAACGTGCGCCCACCTTGATTTAGCTCCTTGAAAAAGGAGTCTACTTCCTCATGGGAAAACTCCCTTTTTTGCTGTGCCGGAGTCTTTTTTGTCATGCCCCCATTGTACCCAAAAATCACATGAAAATCTAGTGAGGTGTGGAGAACGACTTGTCGTCGCCAGGCGCGAAAGTGAAAGAGTTTATGTCATCCGGTAGGTGGTCAATTCCACCAAACTCTCTCACCACAATACATTTTACCTTACTTTTTATTTCCGGCTTTAGATGTGGCGATATCATCTCTTTTTCGCCGCCAATGGTTTCGCAATCGTCCTCAATCAAAATATCGGGAACGATTCGCTCACCTGCGTCTTTGTATGTCTCGCCACCCTTTCTATATTCGAATTCTCCGGCGGGGAAATTATATTTTTCAAGCACTGAGCGAATATCGTTTAGTTGTTCGGACGTTCTTCGCGAAGAAAAATAAATAATTTCCCCGCCTTGCTCTTTCCACATTCGTATTTTCCCTATAGCGTTTCCTGTCGGGACATATTCCGAAAAGTTTTTTACCGCCGATTTATTTTCCAAAGCTTGTCGCACGGTTTGCTCACGAGTGTGCCCGAGAGCACTTTTGTGCATCAGTATTGTGCCTTCAGTAAATATGAGAATCTTCATGTTTTATTCCAAATCACTTTTTCCAATATTGCACTTGGAACAAAGCGTTTGTAGATTTTCCAAGATCGTTTCCCCACCATTTGCCCACGCCTTTATATGGTCAACATGAAGGACAATGCTTGGGTCGGTTGCGGGCGACCTGCCACAATTTTTACATTTGAAATTATCCCGCTTCATAACGATAAAACGCAACTGCAGATTTATATCTCTTTTTGTTTTATGTTGAGTACTTGGATCAAATTCTAAAGTTTTTATTTCCTCTAATGAGGCATCTTCTTCATTATTGACATAGGCGACAAATTTTTCTAGTGCCTTTTGCCAAGTAGAAAAACGGCGTTCATACGGACGAGGACCATATTTTGAAAGGGGTTTTTGCATTTCTTTATACGTTGGCTGTTTACCAAGTTTGATCCAAACTTCTTCCAAATTTTGAAACAAGTCCTCCTCTGATATGTCATAGTTCTTGTTTATTTGTAAACCCGTCATTCCAAGAGCATTGTTCCACCCGCCGAATCTTTTACTAAAGATATAGCTATTAAATTTACCGTATTGATCATATTCACCATGAGTAACAGAATTTTTTTGTAATTTATTAGCAACATCGCGAAGGTCGTTTATTAGTTCATCATCGGTGGTATTCCGATAATCTTTTGGAGTGCCCCTGTTGTATTTTTTTAATTCAAATTTCATAGTTATTTCAAAAGCTCATCTGCTGACACGCCAAGCGCATCAGCTAACTTTTGGATTGTCGCAAGAGTTGGATTTCTTTTGCCGTTTTCAATGCCGCTAATATAAGCTCGATGTACTTCTAACGCTCTTGCAATGTCTCCTTGCGACATTCCTTTTTTCGTCCTGATGCGCTTGAGATTTTGTCCTAATTTTGAGGAAATTTCAGCCATAATTAAAACCACAATTTAATTTTCCTCCACAGCGATTTGAGATTTATTCCAATTCCATAAAATTCCGGCGAGAGTTTTACAATTTCGTCATCTCTCTTGTCCGGCCTAGCTGTATTCCTAAACTCCAATTCCTGCTTTGCCTTGTGGTAGATAGATGAAGGTACATATTGATTATCAATACTATTCCGCATTATTTCTCTCAACTCCTCAGCGGTTTTGTGCTTCAACTGATTTGGCTCATCGGCTATTCTCTTTTTCTCTGCGTCCCAAAAGCTCCCATTCGAGACTTTGTTTCCATTTTCATCCCTTATTAGCCCCGCGAGTTTATCGTAATGAGCAAGTATTTGCTCATCCGTAGCTCCCTCACCGGCATCATGTTTTGCCCTATCGAGCTTACCGCTATTGTTGTTTAGCGTGTATTCACGATCTCCAATTTTTACTTTCATGTCTTGCATAGAATTATCCACATTGTATCAGGATGTTGCATTATGCGGCAATGTTGCACTATAATGATACATATGGATTTAGGGAGCAAAAATGCTGTTGCGTGCGCACGGGTGGGCGGGGCAAACGCAATACCACTTTTCTGTTTGGAATTTTTTGCGGCGTATTTCGCGAAGCGAAATCTGAATGGCGACGACTTTCAAAGCGAGGGCGCGGCGGAAGGGGGGTGTGGGGGGAATTCCGCCATGCCCGAGCGGATAGAATTGTCGCCCCGCTACCTGCCCGAATACTTGGAGGGCAGAACACCAAAGAAAAATATCCTTTCCTTTTTAGAAGAAATTGGTCGCGCACAAATCCGAAAAGCAAGGAACATTTTTCTTTGGTGTCCGCCGAGTCCGCGAGGCGGTGGCGGGGCGTCCTCATTCGTGGGGGTTCTCCGCAAAATGGGTTCTAACTTTTTCAAACAAACACCACAAAAAGTAACACATTTGGTGGACCTACGGGGAGTCGAACCCCGACCTGTTCCATGCCATGGAACCGTTCTACCGCTATACTATAGGCCCTTTTCGCACTTTATTTTGCTTGATTTTTGGGTTAGAATCAAGCGGTTCAAGTTTCAAAAATGAGCCAATGGCTCATTTTTGGGCCCTTAGCTTAGTTGGTAGAGCGCCTCATTTGCAATGAGGAGGTCACCGGTTCGAATCCGGTAGGGTCCACACAGGTGTATAATGTCAGCATGGCCAAGCAAATAGGCACAGTTACCCATTGGTATGACAAGATCGGCGTGGCGGTGGTCAAGCTCACCGGTCCGCTTGCCAAGGGCGACAAAATAAAGATAAAGAAAGGGGATGAGGAATTCGAGGACACGGTTTCCTCACTGCAGATCGACCACAAGGACGTGGACTCCGCTAAGAAAGGAGCCGACGCCGCCATCAAGCTAACGCAGAAGGCCAAGGAGGGTGCGGACGTCTTCGTCGAATAATAACCCCCAGTCTTTTTTGAATAAAAGCGGAGACCAAAACTCCGCGTGTTATAGTGTGTAAATGTTCAACCTTGTATCCATCATTGAGTTTGGAGGCTATCTCGGCCTTTTTGCCATCATTTTCGCCGAGTCTGGGCTCTTCTTCGGCTTCTTCCTGCCGGGAGACTCACTCCTCTTTACCGCCGGCTTCCTCGCTTCGCAAGGGTACTTCTCCATAGTGCCGCTTGCTCTCTTACTTTTCGTGGCGGCGATAACGGGCGACGCCGTTGGCTACGCCTTCGGTAGGAAAGTGGGGCCGAAAATTTTTACCCGTCCGGAATCATTCTTCTTCCGCCCGTCGCATATCGAGAAGACGGCCGCTTTTTTTGAAAAATATGGCGCGAAAACTATTTTTCTCGCCCGCTTTGTGCCGATAGTTCGCACTTTCGCTCCCATCATGGCGGGCGTTGGCGGGATGAAGTACAAAGTGTTCGCTCGTTACAATATTGCCGGCGGATTCTGTTGGGCGGTCGGACTGACGGTATTGGGCTACATTTTCGGACAGATAATTCCAAACGCGGAGCGGTACGTTTTGCCTATTGTTGCGATTATCATTGTGATATCCTTTATTCCGCCGGTTTTGGAATATTGGAAGGAGAGAAAGGGCTCATAGTAAAGTGGTATTACGCGGCATTCGCATTGCCGAGGCCCGGGTCCGATTCCCGGTGAGTCCACATACAAGCAAAAATCCCCCGAGTGGGGGATTTTTGTGAACAGAGAGAAACTCTCTATTTCATGTGTGCCGAAGCGAGTTTCGTCATTTCAAACATTGTCACCTCGCTTTTGCCGCCGAAGATTGCCTTCATCTTGTCATCGCCCAGAATATTCCTCTTGTTCGCTGGATTCTGGAGATTATTCTTCTTGATATATTCCCACATCTTCTTCACAACCTCGCCTCTTGGCAACGGACCTTTGCCCACCACCGCCTCAAGTTCGGCTGATAGATTCATGGGCTTCATTAGGGCCGGATTCGCAGTTCTTACCATAGATTAAATGTAATTTGTAATTAAGTCCCTAATACCTGCCTTGCTAGACTGGCCGGCTGGACAAAAAGGATTATACCATAAATAATTATGAAATGTTCAAGTCCACAGGCTTCCTTCTCATTCTGCTTGTTGGCGCGGGGCTTGCCGTCTTCGGCTGGGAGAGGGAGGTTCCGGCCTGTAGCCGACCTATTGCTTATGATATTAACTCCTTCGATAGCCGTTTTGGCCTTGCCAGACAAGCCTTGATAGACGCTCTTATCGAAGCAGAAGCCGTGTGGGAAGTTTCTTCGGGTAGAGATTTGTTTGTTTATGCTCCAGGTGCGGAAACTTTACCAATCAATCTTGTGTACGACTATCGCCAAGAGGTAACGGAGGCGCTCGGCACCATAGAATCGGATATCAAGGAGGATGAAGCGGACTATAACGCGCTAGAGTTGAGGTACCTCAAACTCAAGGTTGAGTACGACGCGCTCAAAACCACTTATGAAGCAAGTGTCGCCGAACTCAACCGCAAGAAGCGTGTCACGGAATTTGAATTTAACCAAGCCCGGTCGCTCGAAGATGAACTCAACGGGAAAGTTGATGAGCTTAACACGGTAGCTGATCGGCTCAATCGCCTGGCAAATGCTCTTAATCTGAACGCAGAGGAATACAATATCACTGGTGCCGCGCGAGGCGAGACGTATGAGGGAGGTGTGTATTTCAAAAGTAGCGAGGGGGAGGGAATTAATATTTACGAATTTGGAAGCCGCGAGAAACTTGTCCGGCTCTTGGCGCACGAACTTGGTCACGCCCTCGGTCTCGAACATATAGAAGATACCGATGCTATCATGTACAGGTTAAACAAAGCGTCCGCGAGCCGTGTTACTACCTCCGACCTCGCCGCGCTGGAACAATTATGCAACCAGAACTAATTTTCTTGGATACCGAAGCGACGGGGAATGAGCCGAAGAAGGACCGGCTCGTTCAAGTGTCGTACAAAACATCGAAAGGTACTAGGACAGAATACTTCAAGCCGTCGATACCTGTGAGTGTCAAGGCGATGAGCGTGACCCACATCACCAATAAGTTTCTCGAGGACAAGCCCGCATTCGAAGGAAGCGAGATGAAGGGGGAATTGCGGAAGCTTCTGAAGGACGGCATCATGGTCGCGCATAACGCCCCCTTCGACATCGCCATGCTAAAAACGGAAGGTTTGGAAGTGCCGCGCTTCATCGATACTCTGCGTGTGGCAAGGCACCTTGATGCCGAGAACAAGATTCCGGAGTACAACCTACAATTCCTGCGCTACTATCTTGACTTGGATATAGAAGCCGACGCGCACGACGCGGAGGCTGATGTAAGAGTGCTTGAAGCGGTTTTCAAAAGGCTTCAAGCAAAGATGCCAGACGTGCAAGAGTTGATAGAAATTTCTTCCAGACCAACGCTTTTTAAGAATTTCATTTTCGGCAAGTACAAAGGCCAGCCTATTGCCGATGTGGCAAGGACCGACCGCCGTTATCTAGAATGGCTTCTGGCGCAGAAGTCGGAGAATGAGGAGGCCGAAGAAGATTGGATATTTACTCTCAAACATTATTTAGCTATATAATACCCGCATGGGAATAAAGGATTTTTTTCTCAAACAAGCTCTCAAGCACAAGCTCAAAGACGTGCCGGAAGCGCAGCGTGATATGCTCATGGGCGCCATGGAGAAGAATCCGGATTTCTTCAAAAAGGTTGGCGACGAGATCAAACAACTGACCAAACATGGCCAGTCTGAGACGGCTGCGAGCATGATTGTGATGCGCAAATATCAGAGTGAACTCCAAAAGCTTTTGCGGCAATGAAAAAAGTTTTCATATTACTTGGTCATCCGGACGATGATAGCTTCAACTGCACGCTAGCAGATGAGTATCAGCACGGCGCGGAGGAAGCGGGGCACGAGGTAAGGAGGATGAATCTGGGGGAAATGCGATTCGACCCCATCCTTCGGCACGGCTATCGCTCTATCCAGGAACTTGAGCCGGATCTCAAAGCGTTTCAAGAGAACGTGAGTTGGTGCGAACACTTCGTCATCTTCTATCCGACCTGGTGGTCCACTATGCCCGCGCTCCTCAAAGGCATTTTCGACCGGGCATGGCTTCCCGGTTTCGCTTACAAATTTACAAGCAGTTTCAGCTGGAAGAAATTGCACAAAGGCAAGACTGCGAGAGTCGTCATCACTTCCGACAACATCCCTTTCGCCGCCTACATCCTTTTCGGCGACACATCGAATGAAATCGCGAGAGCCATCCTCTGGTTTGCCGGGTTTAAAGTGAGGATAAAAAAATTCGGCTACCTCAAACATTTCGGCTCCACCGGCCGCCGCGAGCGTATCAAACGCAAGGTTTATAATTTTGGGAAAAAGGCGAAATAAATGTCAAAGCTATCTGTCGGAACGGGGTGAACACAAGACAACATCCTAGACTAGACAACTCCATTCGTTATATCTCTTCGGCGGAGCGCATCTCGTTTGAATTTAAGGTTAAGATACCTCTTCCAAGGAAGCTGTTTGGGAATCCGTAGATATTTATCGAATTATTAAAAAGACAGCCAACCCACGGAATGGGCTGGCTATCATCTGCGAGAAGACTGCCTCTGGATGAAATTTGGGTTTGCTGTTGGATCGATAACCCGCATCTCATCGAGAAGAGAGAATGTTCCGTTCCTATAGGATAGTCGTTTGAGTTCGCAGTGACGTGGATGGGCTAGTGACTCAAAGTATTCTTCTGTCCAGCCGAGCAGGCTCATTAAGAGGACACGAAACTCGAAGCCGTGGGTAATCACAAGCGTACACCCCTTCGATTTGTCTCGCGCTCTCTTTTGAAGTTTTTCAGCGAACAGACTGAAGCGGTTTAGCATTTCAGTACCGTTCTCACCACCAGGGAATTGGTAGCGAAGTACTCCCGTCAGATATCGTTGTTTCTCGATAACTGAGCGGTTGTGAATCGTTACGTTACCCCAGTTCTGTTTTGCGATGAGATGTTCTGTGGTCAGCGACCACTTAATGCGTGTGGGCATTGCCGACACCATAATTCCTGCCGTCTCCAATACCCGTTTACTGGGTGACAAGATTAGGTGTAGGTGCTTGCACATACCGAGGTGTTCAATCAGGCTCTGCCCCATGGATAAGGCCTGATCTTTCCCTTTGTCGCTGAGCGGCATGTCTTCATCCGCGATGCGTTCATATGCGGATTTGTCGATGTCCTCCAGTGATTCGGCATGCCGCATCACGAAGAACATCTTGTCTTGTGTGTTCATTCGTGACCTCCGTCATTGACAGGAAAACGTTTCTTTAGATATAATACCAGCTATGAGTTCAGAAGTCAATATGTCCAAGTCGCTAGCTACATTTTTTCAAAAAGACGTTTTTCCAAGCAAAAATGATAATTGGAAGGATCTTCTTTTTGAAGATCGGCTGACAGGAAAAGCTATTGTGTTTGATAATGAAAATAAAATAGCATTGGTTGGTACCAAAGTTAATTCTCTCTATCAACTTCCTGGCGGTGGAATAGATAGTAACGAATCTATTGAAGATGGTGTGATTAGAGAATGTTTGGAAGAGATTGGGTGTGAAGTTACTCTTATAAAAAAGATTGGGGTGATTGATGATTATAGAAATAGAGATAAAAAACATTGCATTAACCACTGCTATGCAGCTAAATTAGTTGGAGAAAAAGGCGCCCCCGCTCTTACAGAAGATGAGGCGAAAAATGGATTGCATGTAGTCTGGGTTTCTCTAGATGAAGCAGTCCAAATATTCGATAAAGAAGTTTTACAACTGAAAAAGGGTGAAATACCTTTTTACAATACTGGTTACAATATTTTGCGAGATATATTCTTTCTTAAAGAGATGCAAAAGAATATTCAATGAAATGACCAGGATCTTCCTTTTAACTGATTATCGAAGACAATTTTATTCATCAACAAAAAGTAGAGGGGGTGGAATAGACCTTATTCGATTGGCAGAATATTTTAAAAAATTAAATTTTGATTTAGTGGTGATGCCTTTTTCTGAGGTTGATCTACGAACACAAAATTATAAAAACGAATGGGTTTTATATCAATCCTCCGAAGATCCCAGTTTGTTTTATAGAAGTTATCTAGACGATATTGTCTTGGGACTATTCCTACAAGGGGCGAGGCTTATTCCTGACATCTATAAGTTTCGTGCCCACCACAATAAGCATTTTATGGAGATTCTACGAGATGTATCTGATATACCAGAAATAAAAAATATCAAGTCTGATCGCTACGGCACATACGAAGATTATCTAAAGAATATAAATAAATTTAAAAACAATTCCTATGTATTGAAATCAAGTAATACATCAAAAAGTCGTGGAGTGTTTTTACTAAATAATATAAAAGATAAATTAACTATACCAAGGAAAATATCTAACACTTTTTCTCTCAGAAATATTCAATACTATTTTGAAAGGTTAAGAACGGGTAAAAAACCTTTATATATATCAAACAACCGAAAAAAATTCATTCTCCAGCCCTATATTGCCAGTCTTCAGGGGGATTATCGTGTTGTAGTGTATGGCGACAAGTTCTACGTTCTATATAGATCCAATAGAAAAAATGATTTTCGAGCTAGTGGAAGTATGATGTTTAACTATGAAATCGAATTGCCTCCTAACCTTTTAAATTTCGCCAAGAAAGTTTTTGATGGTTTTGATGTCCCATATATAGCGCTTGATATTGGTGTAAAAGATAACAATTTCTTTGTGTTTGAATTTCAATTTCTATCTTTTGGTCAATACACACTTGAAAAATCAAAGTTCTTCTATCGACTTGAGGATAAGGATTGGATTAAGATATTTGAAGAGCCAGATCTTGAAAGAGAAATTTCTATATCTGTAATGAAGTTTATTAGTAAGCCAAAAAACTAAATATATGTGCGGAATAGCTGGTTTTATAGATAAAAGTAATAAATATGATATTGCTGAGAGGGAAGATCTTCTTCATCGAATGTTGGGCTTGATTGAGCATAGGGGAGGTGACTCTATGGGTATTAAAACTATAGGTTCGGTTACGATGGGTCATACCAGGTTATCAATATTAGACGCAGATAAGCGAGCCTATCAGCCTATGGCAAGTGATAACACGGTGCTCTCTTTTAATGGTGAGATATATAATCACTCAAAACTTCGAAGTCAATACTGTAAGAGTCAAAAAATAAGTTCTTACTCAGACACCTCAACACTTTTTGCTTTGTTGCAAACACTTTCGTTAAAGAAAGTACTGGCTCTAATTCACGGTATGTATGCGTTTAGTTTCTTAGACATGAGAAACAAATCATTAAGCCTTATTTTAGATAAACTAGCAATCAAACCATTGTATTATGTAGACACTCCAGATTTTTTTGCTTGGGCTTCAGAAATAAAAGCTTTCAAAGCAATTCCCGGTTTTAAGTTTAAGTTTCGTGATGATGGCTTGGAAGAATTTATGTGTTTTAGATATATTGTTGGTGAAAAAACTTTATTTAAGAATATATACAAGATGCAAGCTGGTGAAATCTTAACTTTTTCGCTTAAGACAAATTTTTTTAACAAAAAAATATATTACAAACTACAGAAATCAAAAAAACAAAGTGGATCATCCTTGAGCAGACTCTTAAAAGATAGTGTTTATAATCATCTGATGAGTGATATTCCAACTGGAATCCAATTGAGTGGCGGGGTAGATTCTAGTCTGGTAGCTTATTTTGCCCAGAAGTTTTCTAAAAAACCACTTCATACATTTTCTATAGGTTTAAAAAACAATAAGTGGAATGAGTTTATATATTCTGATATGGTGGCGAAACTTTTGAAAACCAACCATCATAAAATAACTTTTTCAAAACGAGACTTTATTAGGTTGTTTTCAAAGCTCACCTATCATCTAGATGAGCCTATTGTTCATCCAAACACTATTCCTATGTATTTACTAGCAAAAGAAGCAAGAAAATACACAAAAGTTCTATTAACTGGTGAAGGGGCGGACGAAGTATTTTATGGGTACAACAGATATTTTCAAAAGCTTTTGAAATCAAGTAAAGACATCCTTATTTCCAATTCATTTACTGACCCGAAGTTTGTCTCGTCTATCTTAAAAAAGTTTAACCCCGTTTTCTTGAAAAGACTAGCAATCATAAAAAATGTGGAAGGAGCAAGTATAGTCAATAGGGTGAGCTATTATGACGTTTATAGTTATTTACCACATGTCCTATTGAGGCAAGATAAGGCGGGAATGGTAGCGAATATAGAAAATAGGGTGCCTTTTCTTTATGATTCTGTTTGTGAGTACGGCTATAATTCAAAAGACAAAGTTGGAAAATATGGTGGTAAGAACTCAATTAAAAAGATCGCACTAAAATATCTTCCTAAAGATTTAGTCTTAAGAAAGAAAATAGGTTTTGGCTTACCAATTTCCAACTGGCTGAAAGACAATAGTGGGTTTTTACCACACCTTTCTAATTTAAAAAATCATCAAATAATTAAAAGGTATTTTATTAAAAGTGAGATTAATCAGCTTATTAATGAACATGTAGCAGAGGATAATGATCACTCAAGTATACTGTTTACTCTCATTAGTTTGATGACATGGTATGACATTTTTATAAACACTTCCTTACCACATAAACCATAAATAGAGGGTTATTTTATTTCTTGTCATTATGAGATACTCTTAATTTCATCATGTCACTCAAAATAGGTATTGTCGGTCTCCCGAACGTTGGTAAATCCACGCTCTTCAACGCGCTCACCAAGCAGTCTGTGCCGGCGGAGAATTATCCTTTCTGCACCATTGATCCATCTGTTGGCATCGTGCCGGTGCCAGATGAGAGACTAGATAAACTCTCCGTTCTTTCGAAATCGAAGAAGACTATTCCGGCCGTGGTCGAGTTCGTCGACATCGCGGGCCTCGTGAGAGGCGCTTCGGAAGGGGAAGGTCTGGGCAACAAATTTCTCTCCCACATACGCGAAGTGGACGCCATTATTGAAGTGGTGCGAATTTTCGAAGACAAAGAAATAATCCACGTGCACGACAAGGTCGACCCGCTTTTCGATATCGAAATCATCAATCTGGAGTTGAAAGCGGCGGGGATAGATAAACCGATTCTCTACGTTGTAAACACCAGCGAGGCTTCAGAGAACAGACGCGAGATGCTCGACAAGATTCCCGGGCCCTACATCGAGATAGATCCCATTTTCGGCACGGGCTTGGACAAACTTATCATCGAAGCATACAAGCTTCTCGACCTTATAACTTTTCTTACGACTGGGGAGAAAGAAAGCAGAGCGTGGACGACGCATCGCGGGGCCACCGCGCCGGAAGCGGGCAAGTCTATCCACACCGATTTCAAAGACAAATTCATCCGCGCCGAAGTCATACACTGGGATAAGCTTCTCGAAGCGGGCTCTTACGTTGCCGCCCGCGCCAAGGGCTGGGTCCGCATCGAAGGCAAAGAGTACATCGTCCAAGATGGCGACGTCATGGAGTTTCTTATCTAGCCGTCATATAATAGGCATATGAATACTTCAAATCGCATCGGGAAGTGGTCAGTCATTATCGGCATTATGATTGTGCTTAACCTCTTCTTCAATTACGCTCTCTCGCTCGCTTACAAGAGCCCGGAGTACAACAATTTCTGTCCAAACGAGCAGGTTATCAACATTCCCGATGATCAGAACGAGTGCGTGGCCCAGGGAGGCCAATGGACGGACAATGGCTACTACGGCAAACCTATGCCGGTCGGAGAAGTCGTTCCCATAGGTTATTGCGACCTCCAGTATACTTGCCGGCAAGAGTTTGAAGACGCGATGAAGAGCTACAACAGAAACATTTTCATTGTCTTGGTGGTTCTTGGAGCCGTGAGCGTCCTCGCAGGCAATTTCTTCGTTGGCAATGAGGTGATTGCCGGCGGCCTCTCGCTTGCCGGCGTGCTCTCTTTCCTCGTCGCCTCCGTACGCTACTGGAGCTCGGCCAATGACCTCATTCGCGTCATCATCCTCGCCATCGCCCTTGGACTCCTCTTCTGGATAGCGATTAAAAAATTCAACCAACGATCGACAACCAACAACTAACAATAGATGCAGGAATACGACCCGAAAAATATAGAAGCGAAGTGGCAGAAAGAGTGGGAGAAATCCGGTCTTTATCGTGCAGAGGATTCTTCCGAAAGGCCCAAGTATTACTCTCTCATTGAGTTTCCTTATCCTTCCGGCGATGGCTTGCATGTCGGTCATCCTCGCCCGTATATCGGCATGGATGTCATTTCGAGGAAGAAGAGGATGGACGGCTTCAACGTGCTTTATCCCATAGGCTGGGACGCCTTCGGTTTGCCAACGGAGAATTATGCCATCAAGACCGGCCGTCCTCCGTCCGAAATTACGAAAGAGAATACCGACACATTCCGCAGACAAATCCAGTCTCTCGGAATATCTTTCGACTGGTCGCGGGAGATAAACACGACCGACCCGAAATATTACAAATGGACACAGTGGCTCTTCTTGAAATTTCTCGAACATGGTCTGGCGTACAAAGCAAAAATTCCGATTAATTGGTGTCCGCAGGACAAAATTGGTTTAGCGAACGAAGAAGTCTTGTCCGTTGGCGGACAAGAAGTCTGCGAACGCTGCGGCACGCCGGTCGAACAGAGGGAGAAAGAGCAATGGATGCTTGCCATTATTAAGTACGCGGAGAAACTTTTGAGTGACCTGGACACTGTTGATTATCCCGAGCGCGTCAAAGTTCAGCAGAAAAATTGGATTGGAAAATCTGAAGGAGCGGAGATAGAATTTAAAATCAAAAATCAAAAACCAAAAATCAAAGTTTTTACCACTAGGCCGGATACCATTTTTGGCGCGACTTTTTTGGTAAAAGCGGGAAAAGAAGACAAATTCACGGGAAAGTATGCCATCAATCCGGCTACTAAAGAAGAGATTCCGATTTGGGAAGCAGAATATGTCATGGGCGACTACGGCACCGGAGCCATTATGGGCGTACCCGCGCATGATGAAAGGGATTATGATTTTGCTATTAAGCATGATTTGCAGATAAAACACGTAATAATGCCAGTTTTGCCGGATCCGACCAATCCTCATCGAACCGACAAAGAAGTCATTGTTCGCAAAGTTACTTTAAGCATCATCTATGATCCGAAAGCAAAGAAATATCTGTCTCTAAAATGGAAAAAAGTTCCGTGGAGAACTTTTATCACCGGTGGAATCGAAGAGGGGGAAGATCCGATACTGGCCGCAAGAAGGGAAATAGCGGAAGAAACAGGATACACGGATATTAATCTGGTTAGAGTCCTGGGAGGCAAGACCCAAGCGGAATTCTACGCGGAACACAAGGGCGTTAATCGCATCGCGTATGACACTTTGATCCTTTTTGAACTTGTAAGCGATGCGCGTCAGACAGTGGCAGCCGAAGAACTCGATAAACACGAGGTCGAATGGATAACCGAAGACGAATTTAAGAATGCGCGCATAAATCACTCGGAAATAGACATCATCAGGAAACGCATCGAGACCGGCAAGGATTTTTATATCGGAGAAGGCGTTCTCGTAGATTCAGAAGGATTTGACGGTTCATCTAGCGAAGAAGCAAGGGGAAAGATTACCGAGAAATTTGGCAAAAAGGTTGTCAAATACAAACTCCGGGACTGGGTTTTTTCGAGGCAGAGATACTGGGGCGAGCCAATACCGGTTGTGCATTGCGCTAAGTGCGGCATTGTGCCGGTGCCGGAGAAAGATTTGCCGGTGCTGTTGCCGAAAGTCAAGAATTACGAGCCTACCGATACGGGCGAATCGCCGCTCGCGGCCATAGAAGAATGGGTCAATACATCGTGCCCTAAGTGCGGTGGCGATGCCAAGAGAGAGACCGACACCATGCCCAACTGGGCCGGTTCTTCGTGGTATTTCCTCGCTTATCTTTTCGACAAAAAGGGATTTGAGAATCCCGCATCCATTGAAAATTGGAAATTGCAAATTGAAAATTTCCGGCATTTCATGCCGGTTGACTGGTACAACGGTGGTATGGAGCACACGGTACTTCATCTTCTCTATTCGCGTTTCTGGAACAAATTCCTGTTTGATATTGGTCTTGTGCCGACAAGCGAGCCGTACAAGAAGCGCACTTCCCACGGTCTGATTCTCGCCGAAGGGGGAGAGAAGATGAGTAAGTCGAAGGGCAATGTCATTAATCCGGACGCAATCGTCGAGCGCTTCGGCGCGGATACCCTGCGGGTCTATGAGATGTTCATGGGCCCCTTCGAGCAGGCGATAGGGTGGAGTGAGGCATCGCTTGTCGGACCGAGAAAATTTTTAGAGAGGGTTTGGCGGTTGAAAGATAAAATTCACCAAGGCAAGGCCTTAGATACCAATTCCCAAGGCCTTGCCTTGGTTCATCGAACTATCAAGAAAGTGACTAATGATATCGAAGCGATGGGATTCAACACCGCAGTATCAACCCTGATGATTTTTGCGAATGACTTGGAAAAAAGAAAAGGAATCTCTCAAGAAGAATACGAAACATTGCTAAAGTTGTTAGCGCCATTCGCGCCGCACATGACAGAAGAATCGTGGCACCAACTTGGACATTCGATGTCCAAATCGATTCACGAAGAGCTCTGGCCCAAGTTCGATGAAACAAAACTTGTATCTGAGACTGTTACGATTGTGGTTCAGGTCAACGGCAAGGTACGTGCGAAGTTTACGACCCAGTCTATCGTGGAAGAAAAAGAGGCTATCGACTTGGCAATGAACTTACCCGAAACGCAAAAGTGGGTTGGGGATAAGAAGGTGGAGAAGACCATTTATGTGCCTGGAAAACTGGTAAATATCGTGGCAACTTGACACGGGTTGACATGGGAGTATGGTAATGATACAAATAACAGAAAGATATGGAAAAAATAGCAACCAGCTTTAAGCCGAAGGACGCAACCAAGAAGCTTTTGTCGATTCTCACCAAGCGTGGTCAGGATGTCATCGTCTCGCGCTATGGTCTCAGCGCCAAGGCGCAGAAACTCACACTTGACGCTATCGGCAAGAAATACAACATTACCCGTGAGCGCGTCCGCCAAATCGAGAATCATTCTCTCGCCGTTGTGCGAAAGTCAAAGGCATACAAAGAGACCCAGCCGGTTTTCGATGAACTCAAGGAAATTGTTTCCGCTCTCGGCGGAATCGTAGCGGAGAAAGACCTTTTGAAGCACTTGAGCAAGGATCTGGCCATCCAGAACCATTACCACTTTCTCCTGGTTATCGGAGAAGAATTCAAGCGTGAGAAAGAAGATGAGGAATTCCATCACCGCTGGAATGTGGATCAGGAGCTCGCGCAGAAGATCCAGAATACCTTAAAGAAGCTTTACGCCAAGCTTACCGACGACGAGCTCGTGGTCGAGGGCGACCTCATAAGCTCTTTCCTCGAAGAGGTTAAGGATTTGAACGAAAAGTACAAGGACGAAGAGATTATCAAGCGATGGCTTGGCATTTCTCACAAGATTGGCAAGAATCCTCTCGGCGAGTGGGGCAGAACCTCGTCTCCCAACGTCAATGCTAAGGGTATGCGCGACTACGCCTTCCTCGTCATTAGGAAGCACGGTTCGCCTATCCATTTCAAAGAAGTGGCCAAGGCTATTACCCAGTATTTCAATAAGAAGGCTCACGTGGCCACTACTCACAACGAGCTCATCAAGGACAAGCGCTTTGTTCTCGTTGGACGCGGTCTCTACGCTCTCGCCGAATGGGGCTACATGTCGGGCGTGGTTAAGGACGTCATCCGCAGCATTCTCACCAAAGAAGGCCCTCTGACCAAAGAAAAAATCGTTGAGAAAGTGCTCAAAGAACGTTACGTCAAAGAGAACACCATTCTTGTTAATCTTCAGAATTCGAAATATTTCAAGAAAGACAAAGAGGGGAGGTATTCAAACGTTTAATCTCGGGGTAGAATATAAGAATGTTCGAGGAACTTGCTACTCTTTTTAACCAAGAGGTTTTCTCCATTGCCCTGCGCTTTCTCTTCTCTTCGTGGCCGGTTTGGGTACCACTTATTCTCATAAATCTCGCCTGGCGCGTCTGGCTCGATTACGTAAGAAGGGCGTGGATCAGTAAGCAGGGCTACGTATTCCTCGAGATCAGGTTGCCGAAAGATGTGGCCAAGTCTCCGGCTGCCATGGAGCTCGTTCTCCAGGGTATCTGGGAGAATGCCAACATTTCCACTCCCGCGGACGCTTTCTGGGAGGGGAAACTCCGCGAGTGGTTCTCGCTCGAAATCGTTTCGATCGGAGGGCAAGTCAGGCTCTTCATTTGGGCCTTCCCGCGGTGGAGGAAGATTATCGAGTCGAGGATTTACGCGCAGTATCCGGAGGCCGAAGTCTTCGAAGCCAAAGATTATGCTCTCGATCTCAAGTACGATCCGGACAAGACTATGAATGCCTGGGGCGTCAACACCGCTCTCGTCAAGCCCGATGCTTATCCGATCAAGACGTACATAGAGTACGAACTCGACAAGAAGACGGGCGACGAACAGGAAGAGATCGTCGATCCCATCACTCCGGTAATCGAATATCTCGGTGCTCTGAAGCCGGGCGAGGTGGCCGGCATCCAGATTCTAATTCGTGCCCACGCCAAGGAAGGCTATCTCTATGGTCGCCTCATCACCAAGGAGAATTGGCAGGGCGATATCAAGAAGGAGATCGAAAAAATGGTCAAGGAGGAGCAGCTGGCCAAACCTGTGGAAGACAGCAAGGGCGTAACCTTCCTCAATCTGACAAAAACTCAGACCGAAACTATCGCGGCGATACAAAGGAACGCGGGTAAGCTCGCGTTCGATACCATGATTCGTCTCATGTATGCCGCTCCCAAAGATGAATTCGAGAAAACGCGAGGCATGGGCATTATCGGCTCCATGCGCCAGTTCGGTTCGGCAAATATGAATGGCATTAAACCGATTTTCTTTACCTTCACTCACGCCTGGCAGGACTACAAGGGTATGCGCAAGAGAGTGCGAATGACAAACTTCCTCGATGCATATAAGAGAAGAGCCTTTTTCGGCATCCCTCATTATCACTTGTTCGGAAGGCCTTACATCCTCACGACCGAGGAGCTTGCCACTATCTTCCATTTGCCCGGAGCGGTAGCCACCACGCCGTCTCTGGTTCGCGCGCCCTCGAAGAAAGCCGAAGCGCCCGCCAATCTTCCCATCTAATGAAGGATCAATCGCAGGCAGTGAAGGTTTATTTATTTCTTGTGGGGATTATCGTGCTTGTGGCTGCTGTGAGATATCTTACGCCACCCAGCGATTTTCCAACCGGTTCCATGGTTACAGTAGTGGAAGGTTCAGGACTCTATGTGCTTGCGGAGAACTTACAAGAACAAAATGTCATACGCTCTCCCTTTTGGTTTCGCGCTGCCGCTATACTTCTCGGCGGAGAAAGAGATATGAAAGCCGGCCAGTATTATATGGAGCGACCCCAAAATCCCTTTTTCGTCGCCTGGCGTATCCATCAGGGTCGGTACGACGTCGAGACGGTCAGGCTTACTGTGCCGGAAGGATTTACAATAAAAAAGATTTCCGCGCTTTTTGATGAACGCTTCCCATTTTTTGATAATGCGTATTTCGAGAACTCGGCTCCAGAAGGGTATCTCTTTCCGGACACGTACTTCGTGCCAGTTACCGCGTCGGCTTCTTCGACGGTAAAGATAATGCGAGACAATTTCATCAGAAAAATTTTCCCCGTAATGCCAGAAGTGGAGGATTCTGGGAAAGAGCTTGAAGATATCATCATCGTGGCCTCGCTCATAGAAGGGGAGGCGAATAATCAAAAAGATAGGGAAATAGTTTCCGGTATTTTGTGGAAGAGGCTCAAAATAGGCATGCCGCTCCAAGTGGACGTGGAAAAGAAGACGTACGAATTCCAGGGCTTGCCAAAAAGCCCGATCAATAATCCCGGTCTCGACAGCATAAGGGCGGCACTTCATCCCACTTCGACGCCCTATCTCTATTATTTGACCGGTGATGACGGCAACATGTACTATTCCAAGACCTTTGACGAACATGTTGCCAAGAAGCAAAAATATATCAAGTAAAAAGGTTTACGTCGGACTCTCCGGCGGGGTTGACTCTGCTGTCTCAGCAGCTTTGCTTAAGGAGCAAGGTTTCGATGTGACCGGCGTTTTTATTAAGGCGTGGCAGCCAGAATGGATGGCTTGCATTTGGCGTGAGGAGCGCCGGGACGCCATGAGAGTTGCTCTCGCGCTTGATATTCCATTTCTTTTTTTAGATTGCGAGCGTGAGTACAAGCAGGCGGTAGTGGATAAGATGATTGCCGAGTACAAAGCGGGCCGCACACCGAATCCGGACGTGCTCTGCAATCGGGAAATCAAGTTCAGCGTCTTTTGGGAAAAAGCTCGCGAACTCGGCGCGGACTATATTGCAACCGGGCATTATGCGAGAAATCCCTCCCTGCCCCTCCCTTTGTCAAGGGAGGGGAATAAAACTGATACCCCCTTGATAAAGAGGGCTGGGGGATTGTGTGAAGGAGTCGACAAAGAAAAAGATCAAAGTTATTTTCTCTGGATTCTGACCGAAAAGGACTTGTCCCACGTCATTTTTCCGGTGGGAGATTTGGAGAAGAGGGAAGTGCGAGAACTCGCGCAGAAATTCAAATTACCCGTGGCGGAGAAGAAGGATAGCCAGGGTATATGCTTCATGGGTGATGTTTCCATGGAGGAATTTCTCTCCCACTATGTTTCCGCGAAGCCCGGCAAAGTTATGAACGCCGATGGAGAAGTGATAGGCAGGCACGAAGGTCTTGTCTACTACACTATCGGCGAACGGCGCGGCTTCGAAGTGACAAAAAAGAGCGCCGCGAGCGGGCCGTTCTATATTGTGGCGAAGGACCCGGACACGAATACTCTTGTCGTATCTGACAAAGAAGAAGAGATTCTGGAATTTTCTCCGACCAAAATACTTTTGAAAAATGTTAATTGGATTAATGAGCCAGAGAATTCGGAAATTTCCGGCAGAGTCCGCTATAGGGGAGAGAAATTGCCTCTAAGGCTGTCGGTTGTGGGTCGTCGGTTGTCTGTTGAATTCAAGAATCCCGTTCCCGGCCTCTCTCTCGGTCAGTCGCTGGTCTTCTACGACGGCGAGAATTGCCTCGGCGGCGGCATCATGGACAAAGTTTTGGAATAATAATTATAGACAGCCCAAAATACATACTGAAGTGCACAAAATCCCATATACGTTATAATTATGCGGTCGCACAATAGTAGCGTATGGGTAAATTAGAAGAAAAAAGCGGAAAAAGATCCAAAAGAAAGCATTTGCAATACGCCATATTTCAAACTGTTGCCGCTGTCGGGGTTTTAAGCGCGGCTGTCATGGCCCCGAACGTACTAATTGCCATGGATAAGCTCGGCTCGATTCCAAACAGAAGACAGAAAGAATATATTAGTTCATCTGCCAGTAAATTAGTCAAGCGAGGACTGCTTCACTTCGATGGCAAAAGATATCAAATGACCTCAATAGGGGAGAGTCTATTCCGGCGTTGGCAATTTGCAGATTTCCAGATCCAAAAACCTAAGAGATGGGATAAAAAGTGGCGGGTTATGATTTTTGATATCCCGGAGAAGAAAAGAAAGATCAGAAATGATCTAACCACGTTATTTCGCGCGGCCGGCATATACCGTCTCCAAAACAGCGTTTGGGTATATCCGTATGAATGCGAGGATATCATTACTTTGCTCAAAACCGATTTCGGCATCGGCAAGTATCTTCTATATATGATTGTCGATGAGCTTGAAAATGATAAATATTTGCGTCAGCACTTCGGTCTTATCTAGCTCAATTTAATTAAAAAATCCCTATACGTTAAAGTCATGCGGTCGCACAAAAGTAACGTATCTACACAATTGGTGATGATTTAAAAACGATATCTTTTCTATCTGCTATAATATTTCCATGCCGGAAACAGCGGACACGATAACTATAATCAAGGCTTCGGGGCAAAGAGAGGCTTTCGACCCGGAGAAACTGCGCTTCTCGCTTTTAAACTCCGGCGCGTCGCAGGAGGAGGCAGAAGAAGTGTTGAAGCATCTAGAGCCGGAGCTCAAGAACGGTATGTCTACGCATGATATTTACCATCATGCGTTCTCCATTCTCACCAAGATGAGCCGCCCGGTCGCCCGAAGTTATTCGTTGCGCCGCGCCGTCATGGATCTTGGCCCGTCTGGCTTTCCTTTCGAGGATTTCGTTGCCGAGATTTTGCGGGCTCAAGGTTTCCAGTGCATTACCCGCCAGACAGTTATAGGTGGCTGTGTGCCTCATGAGGTGGATGTCGTGGCTTACAACAACAAGAAACTTATTATGGTTGAGGCCAAGTTCCACAACGAACTCGGCACGAAGTCCGATCTCAAGGTGGTGCTCTACGTCAAGGCGCGCTTCGATGACATCAAAGACAATGTATATGACTACGGCGGCAATGATAGAAAAGTTACAGACAGCTGGCTTGTGACCAATACCAAATTTTCCTCGACGGCGATCCACTATGCCGAGTGCAAGAATATGACGCTTATCGGCTGGAATTATCCGGAGAAGAATAATCTCCAAGATATGATTGAGAACGAAGGTCTGCATCCCGTCACTTGTCTTACCACGCTTTCGAACGATGAGAAAAAACAGCTTCTAGCTGGAGGCGTCGTGCTTTGCTCGAGTATCAAGGAGAGGCCACAGGTGCTTAAGGATCTTCTTGGCTCCGCCTTCGATGCTGATTCAGTACTTAATGAAATTAACGAACTAAAATAATTCGACTAACTCACTATAAATGATAAATCTTTTAAATATTTCCCCCGCTTACGAACCATTGGCCTACCTTGTGCTCGCGCTTGTGCTAGGTTCGCTTCTGGGCATGGAACGCACACTTGCTCACAAGACCGCCGGCGTTCGCACTTATGGGCTGGTTTCCATGGGTTCGGCGCTCTTCATCCTAATTGCCAAGTACGTCATACCGACAGTAGAGGCTTATAACTACGACCCTATGCGCATAGCGGCCGGAGTTGTCATGGGCATCGGTTTTCTCTGCGGCGGGGTAATCATCTTTAAGGACTCCCAGCTCTCCGGACTTACCACGGCGGCTGGACTCTGGGTGGCCGCGGGTATTGGCATGGCAGTCGGATATGGGCTAGTCATGCTCGCTGTCTTCGCTACCGCGGCAACGCTTGTCGTCTTTACGTTGTTCTGGTTTATCGAGCATAAAATAATCTCGAGAACTTAATGGAAGAGAGGGAAGCCGAGCTCAAGAAGATTAAGGAAGATGTGTTAAATTTGACCGCCTCTCCGCTCTATGCGTATCGTGTAGAAAATAATTACTTTCCGGTAATTGGAGAAGGCAATCACACGGCGAAAATTATGTTCATAGGCGAAGCGCCGGGGCAGAATGAGGCCAAGACTGGCAGACCTTTCTGCGGCAGGGCTGGAAAAGTGCTGGATACGCTTCTACAGAGTATCGGCATAGACAGGAAAGATGTTTACGTCACCAATATAGTTAAGGATCGACCGCCGGAGAACCGCGACCCCTTGCCGGATGAAATCGAACTCTACGCGCCGTTTCTCGACCGGCAGATTGCCGCCATCAAGCCGGCGGTTATCGCCACTCTCGGTCGTTTCTCCATGCAATATGTCATGAGTCGATACGGGCTTGAGTTCGAGTTTGATAGTATTTCAAAAATTCACGGGCAAGTTTTTACTGCGGACAAATTCAAGGTCATTCCTCTCTACCACCCCGCCGCTGCCATTTATAATCAGCACCTACTCGATACCCTGAAGGAAGATTTCAAAAAACTTGCAGATTTGTAGGGGATGTGGGATAATAGGGAATAGATTGCTCACACTGATTGGAGTTGATATGAGTTGCTCTCATCCGATGGCGTCGCTCCACGTGATTTTGTTCGGCTTCGAGAACAGGTACTGTTCTCGTTGCAAAAACATCATCAACGCACACGGCGAAGTGGTTCCGGCGCCGCCGGCGCCGGTTCCGAGCTTCGTCGAGAGTTGCGAGACGATCGTCGACATGGCGGAGTTGCCGATCAAGCTCTTCCGCCTCGGTCGGTCTCTCCTGAGAGGTCGGCGTTTCGCGAGATAATGATCTCGTTCGAAAGGCCGGGCGTGTTCGCCCGGCCTTTTCTATTGTGTTATATTCATTGTAATGGATTCAGCCCAAATCAGGCAGAAATTCTTGAAATTTTTTGAGGAAAGAGGGCATGCCGTGGTGCCCTCCTCCTCACTCGTGCCGGAGGGGGACTCGTCTGTTCTCTTCACCACCGCGGGCATGCAGCAGTTCAAGCCTTACTATCTCGGTTCGAAAGATCCTATAAAAGATTTCGGCTCCAAGAATACTGTTTCAATACAGAAGAGCATGCGTACTTCCGACATAGACGAAGTGGGGGATGAGAGCCATCTCACGTTTTTCGAAATGCTTGGCAACTTCTCCTTCGGCGGCTACTGGAAGAAGGAGGCTATAGAATACGCGCACGAATTCATAACGAAGGAAATGGGTTTGAAAATAGATTACGTAACCGTTTTTGAAGGGGAGGAAGGTGTGCCGGAAGATACGGAGTCCGCGGAAATTTGGAAATCAATTGATTCGGAAATTGTTATCAAGAAAGCCGGCCGAAAAGATAACTTCTGGGGTCCGACAGGGGAAGAAGGTCCGTGTGGACCGACGACAGAAATATATGTAAATGGTCTCGAAATTTGGAATATTGTCTTCAACGAGTATTACCAAGATAAAGCTAAGAAGCTAACGAAGCTAGAGAAGCTAGGAATAGACACCGGCATGGGTCTCGAGCGCCTTGCCATGGTTTCGCAAAATGTTTCAACTCTTTTTGAAACGGATCTTTTTGCGAATATAATTTCGCGGTTGCCCGACGAAGTGCCCATAAGAATCAAGAGGATTGTCGCGGATCACACTCGCGCTATCGAAGCCATGCTGGGAGAAAATCTCCAACCGTCGAATAAGGACCAGGGTTATGTATTGCGCAGACTGATAAGGCGAGTGCTTATGTATGAAAATAAATATGTATTTAAATACGTAATTAATTCCGAAGTTTTCGATTCCGAAAGGAAGAAATTCAATGAGACCTTGGGATCTGGCTTAAAGCAGTTCGAAAGAGGTGTTGACCCGTTCATTCTTTTTACCACCTATGGCTTTCCAATCGAGTTGACCGAAGAGATTGCAAAAGAGAAGGGAGTCGCGGTTGATAGGAAAAAATTCGATGAGGATTTCAAACAACACCAGGAGATTTCCAAAGCGGGTATGGAGCAGAAATTCAAAGGCGGTTTGGGAGGGCACTCGGACATGGAGGTGAAGCTTCATACCGCCACGCACCTTTTGCATCAGGCGCTCCATGACGTCTTGGGTGACGAGGTGGGGCAGAAGGGCTCTAACATTACGCCCGAAAGATTGCGTTTTGACTTCTCTTTCCCCAGAAAGATGACTGAAGAAGAGAAAAAGAGGGTAGAAGAGATAGTAAATAAAAAAATCGCTGCCGCCCTTCCAGTGCAACACTCGGTGTTGCAGAAAGAGGAGGCGTTAAAGACCGGTGCGCGCCACTTCTTCGACCAGAAATATCCGGACGAAGTATCTATCTACTACATTGGCGAGTCGCTCGAAAGCGCGTACTCCAAGGAATTCTGTGGCGGGCCACATGTCGCGAATATAGGCGAGTTAGGGCATTTCAGAATTACGAACGAAGAATCGTCATCAGCCGGTGTTCGCCGGATAAAAGCGGTATTGGAATAGTTCGACTTCGCTCACTATAAATAATAAAATAAGGTATAATTACCAATATGCCGAAAAAAATTGAGGATATAATCGTTTCCGACAGGAGAAGGAGCATTCGGGATATTCCTATTCCAGAAAGCAGGCGCAAGCTTCCTGCCAAAGCGCCGCGCATGGATGCGATAGAAGACACTTCATCTCTTCCTCCCGTACGCACGCCCATTCCTCGCCATAAGAAAGGTTTCCGCAGGAAAATATGGACTGCCGGTGCCGTTGCAGTTGTTATCCTGTTGTTCGCCATTCTCTCGCTTATGAATGGCGCGACATTGAGTTATGTGCCGAAATCGGCCGCTCTCGCGTTTGATAACGATGCCTACACCGCTCACAAGTCCGGCGCGAATGGCCTCTTCTATAGTGTGGTCAAGCTCTCTCGCGATAAAAGTATGAATGCTCCCGCTGGAGCTGAGCAGAATGTGAGCCGGAAGGCTTCCGGAGTAATAGTAGTCTACAACGATAGCGCCGAGTCCCAGCGCCTGGTTGAGAACACGCGTTTCGAATCTCCGTCCGGCAAGATTTATAGGATAAGCAAAGCAATAACCACGCCGGCAAGGAGAGCCGTAAGCGGCGTTACCCAACCCGGTTCCGTGGAGGCGACTGTCTATGCCGATGTGGCGGGTGAAGCGTATAATTCCGCGCCGACGGATTTTACCGTTCCAGGACTTAAAGGTACTTCGCGCTATAGCACTATTTATGCTCGCTCGAAAACTCCTCTTGCCGGAGGCTTTGTCGGCATGGAAAAGGTAGTCAAGGCGGAGGACCTTAGCCGGACCAAGACGGAACTGGAAACCGCCTTAAGAGAAGAACTCTACCGCGAGGCGGAAGCGGAGGTGCCGGAGGACTTCATCCTTTTCCGAACTCTTTCAACATTTGATTTCGAAGATTTGCCCCAGGCTCCAGGTAGTGGCGGTAGCGCGGTTGTGAGTATGAGAGGCCACCTCTATGGCGTCATGTTCAAGAAGAGCGATTTCGCCGGTTTCCTCGCAGAGAAAAAACTCGGCACGGCTCCTGCTGAAATTATAGAAATTCCTGATTATTCCGCCCTTGAAATCGCCTTTGCCTCAGTACCTCCGGCGGATCTCCTGGCTTCAAACGATGTGAGTTTCAAAATTAAGGGTAATGCTCAGGCGGTTTGGGTAACAGACGAAGTTTCTCTCCGCGCCGATTTGGCTGGTCACCACAAGAGGGATGTGCCCGGCGTTCTCAACAATTATCCGACCATCGCTTCCGCGAGTGTTACCGTGAGACCGTTCTGGAAGTCCTCTGTTCCCGCCGAAGCGGAGAAAATCAAGATAACTAAACTCTCTTCCGAGTAGTATGGCAAAAAGCGTCAATCCTATAGAGAAAACAGGTGTTGTTACGGAATCGCTTCCAAATATCATGTTCAAGGTTAAGCTCGATGATCCGCCAGTTGGCGGAGGTGAAGAAATATTGACCTACCTTTCCGGCAAGATGAGACTCCACCGCATTAGGGTACTTGTGGGGGACAAAGTTATTATGGAGATGGAGCCCTATGGCGGCAAAGCCCGCATAACCAAGCGTTTATAAGAAAAGTCTTGCCAAGAAATCAGGCTTAGGTTACAATGCATTCTTGTCATGAAAGTAAAGGCGGCGGTAAGAAAAATGTGCGCCAAATGCCAGATAGTCCGCAGGAAGGGCTATGTTTATGTTGTCTGCAAGGCCAATCCCCGTCATAAGCAAAGACAAGGTTAATGAGAATACTCGGTATCACCATTCCAGAAGAAAAGCGTCTTGAAATTGGCTTAACAATCCTTTACGGGGTTGGCCGTTCGCGCGCGCGTAGCATTCTCGACCAAGCCAAGATTCCTTACGGCACCAAGTCCAAAGAGGCTACCGTCGAGCAGGAAAACAAGATTCGTTCTGTCATTGAGACCCTTATGCTTGAGGGAGACCTCAAGCGTGAAGTAACCAGCAACGTCAAGCGTCTCAAAGATATTAAGGCTTACCGGGGTATTCGTCACCAGCGAGGCTTGCCGACTAGGGGCCAGCGCACCAAGTCAAATTCTCGCACCACGCGACCTTATCGAGGCAGGAAGACCATGGGCACAGGCAGGAAGATAGCGGAGAAGAAATAAAAATATGGGAAAGCAGAAAATCGTAACAATCAAAGATACGGAGGTGAAAGTGGCGGATGCCGCTGTTGAGGCTGCTCCTGCTCAGCCGGTCAAGTCGTCCAAGAGGCGGGTCGATTCTGGCATTCTATGCGTTGAATCTACTTACAACAACACCAAGCTTGTGCTGACCGATAATAAAGGAAACACTCTCGCCTGGTCTTCGAGTGGGAACCTTGGTTTCAAGGGAGCGAAGAAAGGCACTCCTTTTGCCGCCGCCAAGGTTGGAGAGGCGCTTGCCGTTAAGGCCGGGGATATGGGGGTAAAGGAAGTAAGGGTGGTAGTTAAAGGGGTCGGTTCCGGACGAGAGTCGGCTATTCGCGGATTTATTTCCAAAGGTATTAATCTTGTCGCCATCCGGGACATGACCCCGGTGCCTCATAATGGGCCGAAACCGCCTAAGCCGAGAAGGACATAACATGAAAATAGGACCGAAATACAAAATAGCAAGGCGTCTTGGAGCACCGATTTTCGAGAAAACCCAAGGACCGAAGTATGCCCTTTCTCTCGCGCGCAAGGAGAGAACCACAGCCAGGCGCGGTCGCCCAAAGAGCGAATATGGTCTCCAGCTTCTCGAGAAGCAGAAGGCGCGCTACAGCTACGGCATGACCGAAAGGCAATTACGCATTTGCGTAGACAAAGCGCTTCGCTCAAGCTCTCCCGTACAGAAGCTCTTTGTCCTGCTTGAAACTCGTCTGGACAATACGCTCTTCCGCGCTGGGATTGCCAAGACGCGCTCGGCCGCCAAGCAGATTGCCGGACATGGGCACGCTTTGGTGAATGGCCGTCGAGTGACCATACCATCAATGAGCCTCAAACTTGGCGATAAGGTGTCGATAAGAGAGGCATCTGCTGGAAGTATGCTCTTCTCGGATGCGGCCGATAGGATGAAAACGCTTGCCGCGCCTGCCTGGGTCAAGGTTGACCCTGAGCAGAGGGTGGCGGAAGTAGTGGGCGAGCCGGTGTACGTGCCAGGCGAACAACTCTTCGATCTCGGAGTCGTAATTGAATTCTATAACAGATAGTGTTATAATTATTACCTAATTTTTTCATAATATTATGGCCGATTACACAATACATTTGCCTTCGAAGCCAAGAGTGGTTTCCGAGGAAGGGGATAGTGGAGTCTTCGAGATCGAAGGTCTTTACCCCGGCTACGGTCATACCCTAGGCAATAGCTTGAGACGCATCATCCTCTCCTCTCTTCCCGGTGTCGCTATTACCTCTGTCAAAATTGCCGGCGTGAGTCACGAGTTTTCGACGATAGAGGGTATTAAAGAGGATGTCGTAACCATCCTTCTTAACTTGAAGAAAATTCGTATGCGCTTCTCGACGGATGAATCACAAATTCTCTCTCTCAAGACTAAGGGCGAGAAAACTATCACAGCGGCAGATCTCGATATTCCGGGCCAGGTGGAGATTCTTACCCCAGATGCTGTCATCGCGACCTTGACCTCCAAGTCGAGCGCTCTTGAGATTGAGATTAAGGCGGAGAAGGGACTCGGCTTTATGCCGAAGGAAATGATTGAAAAATCCCGCGTAGACATTGGCTCCATCGCTCTCGATGGTATTTTTACGCCCATTCGTCGCGCCAGCTACGAGGTGGAGAACATGCGCGTTGGCGACAGAACCGATTTCAATAAACTACGCCTGTTTATAGAGACGGATGGCACCATTACTCCGACCGAGGCTCTCACGGTCGCGATTGAGGTCATGATTAACCAGCTCAAGGCCATTGTCGGTTTCAAGGAGGAAATGCCTTTGGAGGAAGAGTTTCCTAAGTCTGCCGGAAGCTCTTCTGTCACAAGCCGGCCGGAAGTGGATCCGGAAGTGCTCAAGACCAGAATCGAATCTCTCGACATGGGTGCTCGCACACAGCACGCGCTTGCCGATGCCAATATTCGCACCGTCGGTGGCTTGGCCAGAAAGAAGGAAAAAGACCTTCTCGAGATAGAGGGTCTCGGCGCCAAGGGCATTCAGGAAATCAGGAAGGCTCTGGGAGAATTTGGCATTACTCTCAAGTAAAATGCGGCACGGTAACAGCAACAGAAAATTCGGTAGGAAAACCGACCAGAGAAGGGCTCTGATGAAGTCCTTGGCGTACTCACTCGCGCTTAAGGGCAAGATCAAGACTACGGAAGCCAAGGCCAAGGAGCTCCGCCCATTTATGGAGAAGCTGGTTACTCTCGGCAAGAAGGAGACTCCCGCTTCCAAGAGGCTTCTCGTAAGTCGAGTAGGGGCGCCCGCCGCCAAGAAAATTTTCAACGATCTCGCGCCTACCTACAAGGAGAGAGCCGGTGGCTATCTTCGCATTACCAAGATGGTTCGCAGAAAGTCCGACGGCGCTCCCCAGGCGGTAATAGAATTTGTATAACATGAACATGAAGCACACTATTGATGCCAAAGGAAAAGTGCCCGGACGAATAGCGACGCAGGTAGCGGTTATTCTCATGGGGAAGAACAGAACAGACTTCGCCCGAAACAAAATTCCTGATGTCGAAGTCGAGGTCACTTCCGCCGGAGGTATGGTTCTAAACCAGAAGAAACTTACGGACAAGAAGTACGCTCGCCACTCACTCTATCCGGGAGGTCTTACGCTGGAATCGATGGCGCATGTCGTCGAGAAGAAGGGCGCCAAGGAAGTGCTCCGTCGCGCGGTTTATGGCATGCTCCCGAAGAACAAATTGCGCCCGCGCATGATGAAGAATTTGAAAATCCATGAGTAAAGAAAAATATTTAGAAGCAGTAGGGAGAAGGAAGACCGCGATTGCCCGCGTGCGCATCACGCCTGCGACGAAGTCCACCGTAGTCGTAAACGGGGGAGAATTCGAAAAATATTTCCCGACTCAAGAACTTCGCAGGACAATCCTTTCCGCCTTTAACGACGTGCCGGGCAAGTTCGAAGTCTCGGCCAAGCTTATCGGCGGTGGCATTTCTTCGCAAGCAGACGCCTTCCGCCACGGTATTGCCAGAGCTCTCCTCGTCCACGATGTGAACCTTCGCTCAATGCTCAAGCTCAAGGGCTTCCTCAAGCGCGACCCTCGCGCCAAGGAACGTCGCAAATTCGGTCTCAAGAAAGCCCGCAAAGCCCCGCAGTGGTCGAAGAGATAGTCACTTAGCTGTCCGACAGCTAAGTTGTGTGAATTTTTGCAAAACGAAACCCCGTACCAGAGCCGAAGCTTAGTACGGGGCGTGGGATAGGTGTCGGCGGCGGGTTTCAGTCGGGGATGACACAGGCGGAAAACGAAACGATGTTCTTGCTACGTGCCAGTGCCATTTCTTCCGCGGCCTGCCGAATCTCCAGAGAGATGTTATCTCCCTCCTTGATTTCGATTTCCGTCGAATCGAGTTTGTTGTCGTGTATCTCGTCTTCTAAAACAACCATTACTAGCAACTTCATAGACAGCCTCCTTTTACTACCATACGCCAAATAAGTATTTTGTCAAATCTAAACTTGATTTATGCGGTTTTTATAATGCACTTAGCTGTCGGACAGCTAAGTGCTGAAGTGGAGGAATTCCAGTGGTTGAAGTTGCATATTATTTTGCCTAGAGCATACTAACATTATGGTGAATATCTTTTGGGGAGTTCTTAGTGGTGTAATTACTTCAGCCATTCTTTTTCTTCTTTTTCTTTTGAAAGAAAAAGTTTTCAATCCTTGGTTAGAAAATAGGCTGTATAAGGGAGTGATGTTGGATGGGTCATGGACAGGCAAAAGATCACGCTCTCTCGCAAGTGTAAATCCTAAAACCGCCTCAACACATGAACTAAACATACAAATGGATCTTAAACAGAGTGGTTATAAAATCCAAGGCATTTTTTCGGCGGATTCAGGAATAACAATTCAGAAGGATAAAACGAGACAATATAGTAATGTATATAGAATACATGGGCATATTCAAGATAATTTTGTTGTTCTTGAATACTATCCATTTTCCAGAAAAAGAGTTGGTATAGGGACATTCTTACTTGAGGTTAGGGAGGGTGGCAAAAAGTTAGTGGGACACGCAACCTTTGTTTCTGAAGGGGCTATGAATATCGTAACTATGCAAGACATTACTCTCGATAGGGTTAGTGAGAATTAAGCCCTTGATTTTTTTTATAAATTAGATATTCTATAACCCACCTATGGATCCAAAAAACGACGATTTTTCTATTGAAAGTACTGATCTTGACGACTCGGTGATAGCCGAGGAGCATGCTAGTGAGTCCATACAGAAACTCAGGGCGAAGCTCAAGGAGGCGGAAGGGAAAGCCAAGGAGTATCTCGACGGTTGGCAGAGAGCGCAGGCCGACTTTGTTAATATAAGAAAGAGGGATGACGAAGCGAAGAATGAGTTCCTGAAGTTCGCCAATTCCGACCTCATATATCAGCTCATGCCGGTGCTCGACAGCCTGGAGCTCTCATTGCCGCATGACAACAAAGAACTTGAAGCCGTCTATAAGCAGCTTCTCTCTATCCTCAAGTCGAATGGTTTGGAAGAATCAAATCCCATGGGAATGGAATTTGATCCGCGCCTTCACGAATCCATTGGCACTCTTCCGGCCGAGACTGGCGAGGATGACCACAAAATTCTTGAAGTTGCGCAAAAAGGTTATATACTATCGGGGAAAATTATCAGACCCGCCAAAGTAAAGATTGGCGAATTTAACGGAAAATAAAATGGCTAAAATAATTGGAATCGATCTTGGAACAACTTTTTCCGCGGTGGCGGTAGTGGAAGCGGGCAACCCGAAGATTCTTGAGAACGCGGAGGGCGCGCGCACCACTCCTTCCATAGTCGCTATTTCGAAAACGGGTGAGCGTCTCGTTGGCCTTCTTGCCAAACGTCAGGCCGTTACCAATCCGAAGAATACTATCTTCGGCATCAAGCGCTTTATCGGTCACACTTATGCCGACCCTGCCGTGCAGAAGGACAAGGTTACCGTGCCATTTGAGCTCAAGGAGGGTGCCAATGGCGGCGTAATGGTGAAGATAGGTGATAAAGACAATCGTCCGGAAGAAATTTCCGCCATGATTCTACAGAAACTTAAGGTCGATGCCGAAACCAGATTGGGCGAGAAGGTGACTGAAGCTGTCATCACCGTGCCAGCCTACTTCAACGACTCTCAGCGCCAGGCTACCAAGGATGCCGGTCAGATAGCCGGATTAAACGTATTACGCATTATCAATGAGCCCACGGCCGCCGCTCTGGCATACGGCTTCAACAAGAAGAAGAATGAGCAGATTGCGGTCTTCGACTTCGGTGGAGGTACTTTCGACATCTCCATCCTCGAGGTTGGCGATGACGTGGTGGAGGTTAAGAGCACCGACGGCGACAGTCATCTCGGAGGCAAGGATATCGACCAGAAGGTTTTAAACTTCATCGCAGACGAGTTTAAGAAAGAATCAGGAATTGATGTAAGAAGCGACGCTCTCGCTCTCCAGCGTCTCGATGAAGCGGCTGAGAAGGCAAAGATTGAACTCTCAACTGCAACCGAAACAGAAATAAATATTCCCTTCGTTACTTCCGATGCTTCCGGTCCAAGACACCTCCTCATGAAGCTTTCTCGTGCCAAACTCGAGGAACTCTCGAGAGAATTTGTGGACCGCGCCATGGAGATAACCAAGCGGGCCGTAGAGGCATCACCCTTCAAAATAAATGAGATTGAAGAAGTAATTCTTGTCGGCGGTCAGACTAGGATGCCTATGATTGCCGAAGCGGTGAAGGTCTTCTTCGGCAAGGAGCCGAACAAATCCATCAATCCGGACGAAGTGGTCGCCCTCGGCGCCGCCATCCAGGGAGGTATTCTCGCCGGAGATGTCAAAGACGTTTTGCTTCTTGATGTTATCCCGCTTTCTCTCGGCATCGAGACCATGGGCGGAGTGGCTACCAAGCTTATCGAGAAGAACACCACCATCCCTTCCGCGAGGTCGCAGATATTCTCCACCGCGGCTGACAACCAGACCAGCGTGGAGATTCATATCGTCCAAGGCGAGCGCGCCATGGCCGCCGACAACAAGAGTCTCGGCCGATTTATTCTCGACGGCATACCGCCGTCGCCCAGAGGCATGCCCCAAGTTGAGGTGACCTTCGACATCGACGCCAATGGCATATTGAACGTGAAGGCCAAGGACAAGACCACCAACAAAGAACAATCGATAAGAATCGAGGCCTCCTCCGGACTCTCGAAGGAAGATATCGAGAAGATGCAGAAAGACGCCGAAACGAATGCTGCCGAAGACCAGAAGAAGAAGGAGTTAGTTGACGCCAAGAATACCGCCGAACAACTTGCCTACACCGCTGAGAAATCTCTTAAAGATGCTCCATCTGTGCCGGAAGACATCAAGTCAGGAGTTAATGGCAAAATTGACGCATTGAAAAAAGAAAAAGAAAGCGGCACTTTGGAATCCATCAAGTCCGCCACCGAGGCACTCTCGGCGGAGATGCAGAAGATAGGGGAGTACCTCAACAAACAATCAACAACTGACAATAAACAAGAAGGTCCGGAAGTGAAGGACGCTGAGGTTAAGGAAGAGCCCAAGAAAGAAGAGGAGAATAAATAATGGTTCGACAGCCTCACCATAAATGAAGGATTACTACAAGATTCTGGGTGTTAATAAGGACGCAAGCCAGGACGAGATTAAGAAGGCGTTCAGGAAGCTTGCGCACGCGCACCATCCGGACAAGTCTGGCGGCGACGAAGCCAAGTTCAAGGAAGCCAACGAAGCTTACTCCGTGCTCTCGGACAAGAAGAAACGCACGCAATATGACCAGTTTGGTTCGGCTACTGGACCAGCCGGGGGCTGGTCCAGCACCAACGGTTTCAATCCATCGGATTTCGGCTTCTCCGCCGATTTTGGCGGATTCTCCGGATTTGGCCAGCAGGGATTCGATGCCGGAGATTTGGGTGATATTCTCTCATCTATTTTCGGCGGTAGACGAGTGCGCCGCGGCAGGGATATCGCGGTTGATATAGAATTATCTTTCCAAGAATCAATCTTTGGCGCACAACGCAAAGTGGTTATTAATTCCAAATTTGTGAAGCAGAAAGAGGTTTCCATCTCCGTGCCGCCCGGTATCGACGACGGACAGATGATAAGACTCTCCGGCATGGGCGAGACGCTTGATGGCGGGCTGCCGGGCGACCTGTATGTCAAGGTTCACGTGCGAAGGCATCCGTATCTTCGTAAGGACGGATACAATCTCGCCATGGACTTACGAGTACTTCTCTCGGATTCGCTTCTCGGCGCCGAGAAGAAGATTGCCACGCTTGATGGCGAAATTACCTTGAAGGTTCCTTCCGGCACCAAGCATGGCACAATTCTCCGGGTGAAGGGCAGGGGCGTGCCGAGCGAGCGCGGCAGAGGCGACCTTTATATCCGCATTCTCATAGACATCCCCGAGAAGCTCTCCAAAGAACAAAAGAAACTCGTTGAGGAATTAAAGAAACAGGGGTTATAATTACATAATGTCTAAAAAGATACTATTATCCGGGGTAAAGCCGACGGGGAGGCCGCATGTCGGCAACTATTTCGGCGCCATGAAGCAGTTCGTCGAGCTCCAGAGTCAATACGAGAGTTACATCTTCATCGCGGACCTGCACGCCCTAACTACCGTCCAGAACAGGCAAGAGCTTGAGGAGAACACGACGGGCGTGCTTCTCGACTACATGGCCATAGGCCTCGATCCAAAGTCGGTAACGATTTACAAACAATCTGACGTGCCACAGGTGGCGGAGCTTGCATGGATTTTCAACTGTCTTACAACTGTGCCCTACCTCGAGCGTGCTCACGCTTACAAGGACGCTGTTGCCAACAAGAAGGAGCCGAATGTGGGCCTATTTGACTACCCCATGCTCATGGCGGCGGATATCTTGATACAAGATGCGGATGTTGTACCTGTGGGTCAGGACCAGAAGCAACATGTAGAGATTGCTCGCGACACGGCAGAAAAATTCGACAGAATTTTTCAAAAATGCTTCAAACTACCAGAACCTCTTATACTCGATACTGTGGCGACCGTTCCCGGCACAGATGGCAGGAAGATGAGCAAGAGTTATAACAACACCATTCCGCTTTTCGCGAGCGATGAAGAGATAGAAAAAGCGGTGATGGGTATTGTAACCGACTCTGGCGCTGATGTTCCGGAAAATGTTTACGCTATCCACGCGCTCCTTCGTGACAGAGTTTCGCTTGACGCTCTTTATGCCGAGAACAAGGGTCAGTACAAGAAGCTCAAGGAATTGCTTATCGAGGACTTGAAAGCCATGATTACCCCCATGCGCGAGAGGCGCCAGGCGCTCGAAGAAGATAAGTCTGCCGTGCTCGAAGTGCTCAAAGCCGGCGGCCTCGTTGCCCACGAGAGAGCCGAGAAGAAGATGGAGGAGGTGAGAAAAGCAGTGGGATTAAAATTATACTGAAATGATACAAGGATTCATACACGCATTAAGAATTCAGTCGAAGATTATTTTTGTCGTGGTAAGAAATCTCAAGGGCCTGACACAAGTTGTGGTCACGGCGGATAATCCGGAATTTGATAAAGCGAAGAATCTTACTCTTGAATCAGTCATACGATGCACAGGGGAGATGAAGGATGCTCCACAAGCGCCTGGAGGGTCAGAAATGCATCCTTCTAGAATTGAGGTTCTTAGCGCCGCTGAGCCAGAACTGCCAATCCCTGTCGTAGTTAAGGGCAGTGACGAAGAAACGGAGGCACCGACCCGTTTCGACTACCGCTGGCTTGACTTGCGAAAGCCCGAGAAGACAAAAATTTTTAAAGTCTGGACGGAATTCGAGAAAGGCTGGCGCAAATACTGGGACGAAAACGGATACATCCAGCTCTATCCGCCAGCATTCATGTCCATTCCGTCGGAGACGGGGGCAGATGTTTTTGAGGTGAAGTACTTCGACCGCAAGGCTTATCTGGCCCAGTCGCCGCAATTCTACAAGCAGATGGCTATGGCCGCGGGTATGGAGAAGGTTTTCATGGTTGGACCGGTTTTCCGCGCCGAACAGTCGTTTACCACACGCCACGTAACGGAGTTCACCGGCTGGGACTTCGAAATCTCATACATCAACGACCACAACGATGTCATGGATGCCGAAGAGGGGATGATTGTGGCTGGCTTCGAGCAACTCAAGAAAGCTTTTCCTGACCTCGACATAACGATTCCCAAAAGACCCTTCCCGAGAATTACCATGGTTGAGGCAAAAAAGATTCTCTCCGGCATGGGTATTCCGTCGCCCGAAGAGCACGACCTTGCGCCCGAGGAAGAGAGAGCCATTTCGGAATATGTAGAGAAGGAAATGGGACACGAATTTGTTTTTATCACCGAGTATCACAAATCCAAGAGCGCTTTCTACCACATGCGCCTCGACGAGAACTCCGACAGAAGCCGCCGGGCGGACTTGCTTTACCGTGGCATAGAAGTGACGACCATGGCTCAGCGCGAACACAGAGTGGAAATTTTGGAAAAGCAGGCACTGGAGAAGGGTATGAATCTTGAGCCACTCAAGGATTACATCAACTTCTTCCGCTGGGGTTGTCCGCCGCATGGCGGCGCCGGTATCGGTCCGGCTCGCTTTATCATGAGAATTCTCGACTTGCCCAACGTTCGCGAAGCAACGTATTTGCCAAGAGACGTGAAGAGATTGAATCCATAAATAAAAGAAACCCGCCACCGATCGCGATGGCGGGTTTCGCCGTGATCGGGGCGGGTATTACTCGATGGCCCAGAATCCGTTCGTGATGTCCCAGTTGACCTCACGACCGAACCGTCGGAGCAGTTTGTCGGTCATCTTGTACATGATCTCTTCGCTGCTCTTCTTCATGCCATCGTATTCGTACGTGAAGGCGATGCCGAACTGGTTCGTGCCACACGAGCGCACAACCATGAATTTGAACTTGGTTCCCTCGTCGCCCTGCTTGACCTCCAGGGCGAAGCTCTTCACTTCGTCCAAGGAAATCATCCGGGAAAACTTGATTTGGCCGTTGATGAGGAAGCCTTCGTAACGAAACTGAGCCATCTGATACCTCCGTAAGGAGTGAAAGGAACATAAGTACGCGACATTGCGTACTTCTTAATCCTATCATACTTCACTCTAAATGTCAAGCTTTTGCGAGGAAATGGCTCAAATGCGAGGTTTTAGCCCTTCGACAAGCTCAGGGTAAAGGATATATAATGTTATTTAAATGACTGCCGGATTTTCTGTAAAAACCGAAGTGTTTGAAGGACCCTTGGATCTCCTGCTTGAGCTTGTGAGCAAGCGGAAGCTCTTCGTCAATGATGTATCGCTTTCCGAAGTGGCGGACGACTTCATCCGCCACATCTCGGAAATGGAGGAATACTCCCTTTCTCTCTCCGCGGAATTTATCCTCGTCGCCTCGACTCTGATGCTTATCAAATCGCGCTCGCTCCTGCCGACACTCGAGTTTACCGAGGAGGAAGAAGAAAGCATCCACGACCTTGAGAATAGGCTGTTAGCCTATTCTCACACCCAAGAGCTGGCAGCAAAACTCAAAGCAATTTTCGGCAAGAGCATCATTTTCGAGAAGACGCCCTCAAAGAATCCTCTCATAGTCTTCTCTCCGGATGCCGAAACCAATCCGGAGAGCCTTCTCTCCGCTCTCGAGCGAGTTATAGAAGCGCTGCCGAAGAAAGAGGTTCTCTCCAAGGTTACGGTCAAGAAGGTTATTAGCCTTGAAGAGATGATCGAAAAGCTCACGGAACGGATATCAAAGTCCGGGAAATTGTATTTCAAAGATCTCAAACATAAAGACAAGATCTCGATGATCGTGGGTTTTCTCGCCATGCTCGAGCTTGTGAAGCGCGGCATTATCAGCGTGAAGCAGCACAGTCGGAACGAAATTGAAATCGAACATGCTTGAACAAAAAATAGAATCAATACTGTTGTTCAAAAACGAGCCGGTCACTCTCGCGGAGCTTTCCAAGATACTTAATGTCCCGCGAGAGAATTTACAATTTGCAATTTCCAATTTACAAAAAAAATATGAGAATTCGGGAATAGTTATCATCACGGATGGAGAGAATTACAGCCTCGGCACGCATCCAGACAATTCGGAACTGATAGAAGAAATTCAGAAAGAGGAGCTCAACCGCGACATCGGGCGGGCGGGGCTCGAAACTCTGGCGATTATCCTGTATCGTGGGCCGGTATCGAGGAGAGAGATTGACTACATCAGAGGCGTCAATTCGAGCTTCATCCTGCGTTCGCTCCTCATCCGCGGTCTTGTCGAGCGAACCGATATTCCAGGCGAACGAAGCTACAGTTACAAGCCGACGCTGAAGCTCCTTGAACATCTCGGAGTGTCGCGCCGAGAGGATTTGCCGGAGTATGGCGCGGCGGAGAAGAAGGTGGAAGAATTTATCCAAAGCGGCATAGATGGAGAGAAAGATGATTAAAAAATTTTTTAAAAACAGGGAGCTCGAGATTAAATTTTTTGTATTTTTGGCAATGGGATTGTCACTCCTTTTACTCGTATCGTATGTCTTGGGTTCGAAGATTGAGAGAGGGGACAATTCTGTAGGGACGGGACTTGTCCAGAGCCGATTCCCGGAAATGATGCTTAAGGCTAAGGCCGCTTATGTCTACGATGCTCGCACCAAGACTGTTCTTTATGCCAAAAACGAGAATACTCGCATGCCGCTCGCCTCGCTTACCAAGGTCATGTCGGCTCTCGTGGCAAAAGAGCTTAGTCCGGACTATTCCACCGTAACGATTAGTCGTAGCGCTCTCGATACGGATGGCGACAGCGGTCTTCGTCCGGGAGAGAAATGGAGGCTCAAAGATATTCTCGACTTTTCCCTCGTGGCTTCTTCGAACGACGGCATGCGCGCGGTGGCTCTTGCTCTGGGTGCGCTTGAGCAATCCGATGCCTCCGATGAAGAAATTATCGGAGAGTTCGTCTCTCGCATGAACAGGAAGGCGGCGGAGATTGACCTCAAGAATACTTATTTCCGCAATGAGACGGGGCTCGATGAGACGGAATTCAAGGGCGGAGCCTACGGCACGGCAAGGGACATGTCTTCTCTCATGGAGTATATTCTCCTTTATCATCCCGACTTGCTTGAGGCTACGCAAGAGGTTTCCATGTTCGCCTTGTCTCTTGACGACTATCGCCACGAAGCAAAGAATACCAATCCTCTGGCCGGGAGGATTCCCGGTCTTGTGGCATCGAAGACCGGCTTCACCAATACTGCCGGAGGCAATCTGGCTCTCATATTCGACCCGGAGCTTGGTCGGCCGATTGTCGTTACCATTCTCGGTTCGACCGAAGAGGGCCGATTCGAAGACGCACAAACACTCATTAATGCTACTCTCAAGCATCTCAATGAAAATTGAAAATTATAAATTGAAAATTTTACCCCTATGTGCGGAATAACAGGGATCACAGACAAAAACCTAGCGAAGAAAGAGTTCATCGAGAAGATGACCACTGTTATCGCCCACAGAGGCCCTGATGACGACGGTTTTCTCGTCGACGAACATGTCGCGCTTGGCATGAGGCGACTTTCAATTATTGATTTAGTCCACGGGGAACAGCCTATTGCGACGCCTGACGGTCGATATAAAATTTTCTTCAACGGTGAGATTTACAACTATAAAGAATTAAAGAAAGAGTTGAATAATTATCAATATAAAACCGAGAGTGACACGGAAGTAATACTGGCAGGATTTGTGAAGTGGGGTCCGGAAGTTCTGAAAAAGCTCCGCGGAATGTTTGCCTTTTGTATTTATGATACGCAGGAGAAGAAAATTTTCTTGGCTCGGGATTTCTTCGGCATAAAACCCTTATATTACTGGACACAGGCAAGGCCTATGGGTCCCATAGGCCTTGCCTGTGTAGCGTTTTCTTCCGAGATAAAAAGTTTCTTTGAGTTACCCGGATTCAAGCCGGAGGTGAATGATGCCGCCGTCTACAACTATCTTTCATACCAATACAATCCGCTGGAAGAAACTTTTTTCAAAAATGTTTTCAAGCTTCCTCCCGCGCACTATCTGACGATCGATCTCAAGACTGGCAAGTGGGAGAAGAAGCGCTATTGGCAGTTCAAGTTCTCTCCAGAAGAAGCTCTGGACGAGGAGAATACGCGCAAAGAGATTCTAAATACGATGGAGGATTCGGTGGCGCATCATATGATTGCCGATGTGCCGGTGGGTTCCTTCTTGTCGGGTGGTATAGATTCCTCTATCATCGCAACCTTGATGCAGAAAGTTCGTGGCGAGAAAAAAATAAAAACCTTTACCGTCGGTTTCAACTCTGTAAGCGAAGGTAGGGAAGCGAAAGAGACTTCAGAGCCGCTTGGTACAGACCATACGGAAATCAGTGTCGGGGCCGAAGAATACTTTGCCACCTTACCCAAGGCGGTGTGGCACTTCGACGAGCCGGTGGCGGACCCGTCGGCCATCGGGCTTTATTTCCTGGCTCGCGAGGCGAGAAAACACGTCAAGGTGGTGCTCTCGGGAGAAGGCGCCGACGAGCTCTTCGGTGGATACAACATTTATCTCGCGCCCATTGCCGCCGAGAGATTGCGCAAGTTTCCGAAATTCATTTTGAAATTAATCAGTGTACTGCCATTCCGCGGTAGAAACTATGCTCAAAGAGCTCTCTTGAAGCTCGAAGACTGGTACATAGGCAATGCCTTAGTATTTAAGCCAGAAGAGATTAGGTCTCTCTGGCGAGACAACCCTATGTCAAGGGGCATCCTTGACACTCTATATCGAGAAGCGGCTGGGCTCAGCGATTCGACCAAGATGCAATACATAGACATAAACACTTGGCTAGTGGGTGACATCCTCGCCAAGGCGGACAAGATGACTATGGCACATTCGCTCGAGCTCCGAGTGCCGTTTTTGGACAGCTCCGTAGCGACACTTGCTTCAAAGCTTCCGAATAAATTTAAGTGGCATAATGGTGTAACGAAGTATCTCTTGCGGGAAGCTTTCAAAAATGTTTTGCCGGAATCCACGCGTAAGCGCAAGAAGCTCGGTTTCCCGACGCCGGTGCGTGAATGGATTACGAAAGAGAGAACGAATGTCATTCTCGAAAATCCATATATCAAATCGCATTTCGATGTTGCAAAAATCGAAGAATTGATTAGCGACCATATCTCAAAAAGAACCGACAACTCGCGCAAAATCTACCTCCTCCTCATGCTCGCCCTCTGGTACAATGTATTTATTGAAAATTCTAAATTGAAAATTGAAAATTAATCCCCATGGACATCTTAAAAATTATTAGTCCGACGGTTATGGCATTCTTTATCGGCATTTTCATCACGCCGTTCTTCACTAAGTATTTCTACAAATACAAAATGTGGAAGAAGTCTCCTCGCACCGAAGCGGGGGACATTACTTCCGACCACTTCAAGAAAATTCACAATACCGACTTGGAAATTTCAACTCCGCGCGTCGGTGGCATTATCATCTGGGCATCCGTATTTATCACAGTCGCGGTTATTTACATCCTCTCGATTGTTTTCCCATATGACGCGATAGGGGAGCTGTCCTTCTTCAGCCGCTCGCAGACCGTGGTGCCTCTGGGAGCCTTCTTCCTCGCGGCACTCATCGGCCTCTTGGACGACTTACTGCAAATATTCGGCCAGGGGAGTTATGCCAAAGATGCCTTGGTTTATCGCAAGGTAAAAATTGTTTTCGTCACGCTCATCGGCCTTGCTATCGCTACCTGGTTTTACTTCAAGCTTGATTTCACTTCCATCCACATACCATTTGATGGGCCGTGGGAGCTCGGAATCTGGTTTATACCGTTTTTCGCTCTGGTAATGCTCGCCACCTTCTCCACTTCGGTCATAGACGGCCTCGACGGCCTGGCCGGGGGGGTGATGGCCTCTTGCTTCACCGCTTTTGCCGCCATCGCCTTCCTCGGAAGCCAGTACGACATCTCGGCGCTCTCTGGGGCCATCGCCGGCGGCATATTGGCCTTCCTCTGGTTCAATGTGCCGCCGGCGAGATTCTACATGGGCGAGACCGGCATGCTCGCGCTTACTGTGGCGCTCTCGGTTATCGCCTTTCTCACCGATTCTGTTCTCCTCTTGCCGGTAATCGCCTTACCGCTGGTGCTTACCACTCTCTCGGTTATTATCCAGATTGGTGTTTACAAAGTCTTCAATCATCGTCGGGTTTTCCTCGTCGCTCCGCTTCATCATCATTTCCAAGCTCTTGGTTGGCCGCGCGAGAAAGTGGTTATGCGCTACTGGATTGTTTCCGTTGTCTGCGCCATTACCGGAGTAATACTCTATCTTGTCAGCTAAAATCGCTCAGCTTAAAGAATGGTATGAAGAGCACGAAAGAAGGCTGGCAACCTTCTCGCTCCTGTTCGGCTTCGTATTCGACTCACTCACTCTTACGCGCATTGATGCCTTGCAAGACAATCTCTGGCTTTTCGGCAACTTGGTGGTAATAGGTGTCTGCATAATCCTTCTTAACCGGCAGGAAAATGATGGCATACAAGACAAAGAAGTTTCGAAGCACTTCTGGCTGTATAACCTGCTCCAGTTCGGCTTCGGAAACATACTCGGCGGATTCTTTGTCCTCTACTTCAGAAGTGGCACGCTTGCCGTATCTTGGCCGTTTCTTCTCATCTTACTTGTCGCCATGGTGGCAAACGAGCTTTTCCAGAAGCGCTACGCTCGACTCGTTCTGCAAATCTCGTTTCTCTATCTCACTATTTACGCCTTCCTAATCTTTATTGTGCCTATAGCTCTTCACAGGATTGGGGCATGGATTTTCCTCGCGAGCGGGCTTGTAAGTCTCCTTGCCGTATGGCTCTTCCTCATCGCTTTACATCAGTTCTCGAGAGAGAGGTTCAGGGAGAGCCGGGTCTCCATTGTCCGCTCGGTAGCCGCGATTTTCGCGGTTATGAACATTCTCTACTTCACCAATCTTATCCCGCCCATCCCACTCTCGCTCAAGGATGCCGGCATTTATCATAATGTGGAAAAATTACCGAGCGGCAGATACAGCGTGCTCGAAGAAGAGGAGAAGGGGATTATGAGTTTCTTCGACTTCCGCAAAGACATTCACCTGGTCTCCGGCAATACACTCTTTGCTTACAGCGCCATTTATTCTCCGTCCGACCTTGATACCCAGATTGTCCACGAATGGCAGCATTACGACGAGAAGCAGGGCGAGTGGCTTACAAGCACCACTATTCCACTCCGCCTCTCCGGCGGCAGGGTAGAGGGCTTCCGCACGTATTCGAGCAAATCGAGCCTTGCTCCAGGCCCATGGCGCGTAAACGTCTCGACTCCCAGGGGCCAACTATTGGGCCGCATAAATTTCGAAATAGTTTCTGTCAATTCCTATCCGGCAATAAAAGCCGTTGTGAAGGATTAACGGCTGACTCAAGGGTGGTTTTGTTATCCACAAGTTGAGAACATATTATCCCCACATGTCAAGTTGACATACTAACCACTAGGCGTAGGGTTTAAGACATTCTATATTTAGAAGTTTGTATTACACAATAAAATTAAAAATATGACAAAATTGCTGCGGGGGGGGGGCTTTACTAGGTAATTCATTCAAACTTCTACTTGTTTTCACAGTTGCCTTCGGCGGCTTTTTTGTTGCTAATTCGGCACAGGCGGCTACGATAAATGTCCCGGCTGAGCAGGCGACCATTCAAGCAGCAATTACTGCTGCGAATCCTGGCGACATAATTAATGTCGCGGCGGGGACATATCCCGAAAATGTTTCAATAAGTGGCAAGACAAATCTCACAATTCAGGGCGCTGGAATTTCAACCATCGTTGAACCAGCAAGCGGAATCGGTTTTGCAATCACGAATTCTAGCAACATAACAATCAAGAATCTCAAAATTCACACCGTCGGCACCGATGCACACGGCGTCTGGGTTGCTGGAACCCCTAGCGGTAGTGCGGTGACCGGTCTTACAGTGCAGGATGACACAATCGTTGTGGATGGCTACTCCAGCGGTATTTACGCTGGGTGGGTAGATACGACACCTCACTCGGGGTGGCTTATCGGTGGGTCAGGACACGGGAACACTATAGAAGTGAACTCTGGCGCAGGAGTTACAGGCGATGGAATGGATCTCTATGACGTATCTGACTCGGAAGTAAGTTACAACACGATTACGCTTACAAACCCGACTGATAGTACGCCCGTTATTTGGTCAAGTGAACTCTCCAATCTGAACAATCTAAAATTCGAGCACAATACGATGAGCGGTTCTACCGGTAGCGAAGTATGGATTGGTACGGATTTCAGTAGCCAATCACCTGATACATCTATCTCGACCGTCTCCGTGTTGGGCAACACGTTCGGCAACTGGGGTGTGCGCGCGTTGAAACTCGAAGGATCTGTTACGGGGGTGTCCGTAAATGCCAACATCTTCCAGATGACTGCGGATACGACTCAAGTAATCGGTGGTACCGCTGCGCCTAGTGCAACAGGGACGGGAAATACGTTTAATATTTCTCTCCCGGCAAAAATTCAAAAAGCGGTAGACGCGGCATTTGCCGGCGACACTATTAATGTTGCCGCAGGGACGTATGACGAACAGCTAACTGTAGATAAGGATGTAACGATCAGTGGCGTTTCCGGTGCGATTCTCCAGCCGACGGGAAACGATGATGCTTGGGACATCCAATTTGCCAGTGGCGGAAGCGGCGCGACCTTAGAGGGATTCACTCTCGACTTTAACGGTTCTGCTAATGATAGGGATGGAAGAGGTATAGGAATTAGCGATTCCGGCGGTCCGACAGTCACAAATGTCACGATTCAGAATAACGACATTACTATGGGTGTGGGTGTAGGTGCAGCGACGGGTGGACTGGAGGGCGTGGGTATTCAGACTGGCCTTAATGCCGATATAGGCGGTTTGCAAATACTGGATAACGACTTTCATGCCGGCAGTACTGTAATAACTGATGGCAATTCACAGGGTGAGGAAGGAATCTATGTAAATCCGAGCTCCGGTACCGGAGAGATAACCATATCCGGCAACACATTCGACGGAGAGTTGTTTACTGGCATCTCAATCGAGTCGGATAACGTCACAGTAAGCAACAATACCGTGACTCGTACGAGTATCGTCCAGAACACTAACGGCATAAGAGTCAATGAATTCTACGGAAGTAAGACTTACAGCATAACCATAAGTGATAACGTTGTCAGCGGATTCGATAACGGCTTGCGTCTTGGTAGCGGAAGCGATGGGGGGTCGACATTAGCAGTAACCGTGGAGAATAACACGATTACTGACAACACCCGTGGTATTTGGGTCAGAAACGATGCAGTAGTAACCGCTTCAGGCAATACATTCTCAGGTAATACATCGAATCCCGAAATTCTTGCCGGAAGTGACGGAACTGTCAACGGAGTAAATGTCTGGGGAAATCCAGTCGTCACAATCAACGGTGATGTAAATATGGGGGTTTGGGATAGAAACGGTTTCAGTGATCCTGGCGCTTCTGCTACAGACAGCTCTGGCGCTTCAGTTGATGTGGTTGTTACTGGCTCAGTAAACATATCCATAGCAGGCACATACACCTTGACTTATACGGCTACTGATATGTTTGGGAATACGGCATCTGCTGATCGCACAGTTACTGTAAGAATCGCAAGTGGCGGAGGCGGGGGGTCTTCGAACGGCGGAGGCGGCAGGAGTTCCGGAGCAGCTTCGCCTAGAGCTCTTCAGGCGGTGAATGCGGCCGGAGTAACTCTGCCCGTTCCCGCGGCCGGAGTCATAGGACAGGTTCTCGGTGCTTCTACTGTTAGTCCGGAGATACAGGCCCAAATTGATTCCATCAAACTAACTCTAAGAGGTCTCATCTCACAACTCATTGCTCTGCTTCAACAGCAGCTTGCAGCCGCTATCGCGTCTCAGGGAAATTAGCAATTAATTCTGGTGCTTGGCCCAAAAAACCGCCTTGACTTAGGCGGTTTTTTGGTTAATAGTTAATCTTATGATTTCTTGGCTCAAGAGGCACTTCATACCGCACGAGGGGAATGGTCACAGACCTCATATTCTGCATAGGAAGAATGCCGCCCAACTCGTGGGAGTGGTGCTACTTTTCGAACTTGCGCTATTTATCTTGCCAGGGCTCAACTTCGCCGGCTTCGTCAATAGTCTCAATCTTGGCGCGGTCTTGCCCGGAGTGCTCTCGACGCTTACCAATGAGAAGAGGCTGGCGGAGAACATGCCACAGCTTCTCGAGAATCCTTTGCTTATGCAATCGGCCCAGCTCAAGGCGGAAGACATGGCGACAAAAAGTTATTTCGCTCACACTTCTCCGGAAGGGAAGACTCCGTGGTATTGGCTCAAGCAAGTTGGTTACTCGTATGCCTATGCCGGAGAGAACTTGGCGGTGAACTTCGTTGATTCCGAAGATGTGACGGAAGCTTGGATGAATTCTCCAACTCATCGCGCCAATATCGTAAGCGGTGCTTACACTGAGATAGGGACAGGCATCGCGACGGGCGTGTACAAGGGCAATAATGCCGTTTTTGTCGCCCAGGTTTACGGCCGTCCGGCATTGTTTAACCCCTCGCTTCTACCGGCTGCGGCGCAGAAGTCTGCCGGTTTGAACCGAGTGGTGCAAGAAACGACAAGGTTTTTCCAAGAAGCGGCCGCATCGCCCAGGCGCACGACAGACGCCGTGCTCTTTAGTGTCATGGGCATCATTACTCTCGCGCTCCTTTTCAATATCTTTATCAAAATCAGGCACCAACATCCGGATCTTATATTAAACGGCGCGGTGGTCATGGTGGTAATTCTCGCTCTCCACATCGGCAACGGATATGTTTCAAAAGATCATGGCTTGGAAACGTCTTTTATCGCCTACAACGCCTCAGAAGTAGAAGAATAGTGTTATAATTTCGCACAAGATGCGAAGCAGGATAAAAGTCGATAAGCCTTTTTTGGTCATCACGATTATACTCATCGTGGCGGGCTTTTTTATTTTCTCCTCCGCTTCTTTGGGCCTCTTGGCGAAGGAGAGTTCAAACTATTCGAGTGTCGCGTTCTCGCAAACCGTCCTCGGCCTTTTCCTCGGCACGATTGCCATGATTCTGGCGGCCAGGCTCGATTACAAAATATGGAAAAAATGGGCTTTCTATCTCCTCATCCTGGCGGTAATTTTAAATATCATTGTTCTCATTCCTGACATCGGTTTCGAGCATGGCGGCGCGCGAAGATGGCTACGGGTAGGAGAGCTTTCTCTCCAGCCGGCCGAGGTACTCAAGTTCGCCTTCATCATCTACTTTGCCGCCTGGGCGGCGGGAGTTAAGGAAAAGATATCTACCTTCTCCATGGGCCTCTTGCCCCTCATGACTCTCCTTGGCCTCTGTGGCATTCTCCTTCTTCTCCAGCCGGACACGGACAACTACATGGTCATCGTCGCGACCGGCATGGGCATGTTCATAGCGGCGGGCGGTCGATGGCGGCACGTGTTAATACTGGGACTTATAGGACTTATAGGACTTATAGGACTTGCGGTAGCAAGGCCGTATGTCATGCAGAGGATTACGACTTTTCTCAATCCGACATTGGACTCTCTTGGCTCCGGTTATCAGATACAGCAAAGCCTTATCGCTATCGGTTCCGGAGGTCTCTTCGGCACCGGTTTTGGTCAGAGTATTCAGAAATTTACCTATCTCCCGGAGCCGGTGGGCGATTCTATCTTTGCCGTGGCCGGAGAAGAGTTCGGCTTCGTGGGTTCGGTTTTGCTTATCGCGATATTCACCCTTTTTGCCGTGCGAGGGCTCAAAATCGCCGGCAATATGGAAGATAGGTTCGGTAGACTGGTGGTTGCTGGAATTGTTATAATGATTATCTCCCAGGCATTCGTCAATATAGGCGCCATGCTAGGAGTAATACCGCTTTCAGGCATTACCTTGCCCTTCGTCTCGCATGGCGGCACCTCTCTTTTCTTGAGCCTGTTTGAGATTGGCGTAATCCTTTCAGTATCCAAATCGCAAAAATCATGAGAATTTTATTTACCGGCGGAGGCACAGGAGGACACTTCTACCCGATTATCTCCATTGCCGATGAGCTCAAAGCTCTCGCCAAGGACAAGAGGCTTCTTGAGCTCGAGCTCTTCTACATGTCGCCTACGCCATATGATGCAGGAACGCTCTTCGAGCACGGCCTCGAATACAGGAAGAATAGCGCCGGCAAATTGCGCCGCTCGAAATCCGGCTTGAACCTTTTCCGCAATTTCTTCGACTTATTTAAAACAGGGTGGGGGATTATCACGTCGGTTGTGCAGGTCTTCAATCTCTATCCAGACGTGGTCTTTGGCAAGGGCGGGTACGCGAGTTTCCCGGCGCTTCTGGCGGCAAGAATCTTGCGCATACCGGTCGTCATCCACGAATCCGACAGCGTGCCGGGCAAGGTTAACTTATGGGCGGGCAAATTCGCCCAAAAGGTCGCCGTTTCCTACAAAGAAGCTGGGCAGTTTTTTCCCCCGGAAAAAACTGCCTATACCGGCCAGCCTGTGCGCCGAGAAATCGCTTCGCCGCTTCTCGAGGGAGCGAGAGAATTTCTGGGCCTCAAGGAGGATGTGCCGGTCGTCCTCATCCTTGGTGGCTCTCAAGGCTCGCAGAAAATCAATGCCGCCGTTCTCGAAGCTTTGAAAGAACTTTTGGAGAAATACGCCGTCATCCATCAGACGGGAGGCAATAACTTCGCCGAGGTCAAAGCGACAGCCGAGGCGGTGCTCTACGGCTCAACGCACAAAGACCGCTACAAGCCATTCGATTATCTCAACACTCTGGCCATGCGCATGGCGGCCGGCCTCGCCACCATAGTGGTTTCCCGCGCCGGCTCCGCCATATTCGAAATTGCTTCGTGGGGCGCGCCATCGATTATCATCCCCATTAACGAGAAGGTGAGCCACGACCAGCACTCTAACGCCTTCGCCTATGCTCGCTCCGGTGCCTGTACCGTGGTGGAAGAAATTAATCTCTCTCCCAACATCCTCATATCCGAGATCGACAGGCTTATAGGAGACAAAATACTTACGGAAAACATGAAGGCGGCCGCTAAAGTATTCTACAAACCCGACGCCGCCAAGCTCGTGGCGGAAGAGATACTAAAGATAGCATTGGAGCATGAGATAGAGAAATAGATAAATAAATCCTCCCCCATAAATCCCTCCAACCCCCCTTTATCAAGGGAGGTGAATCATGAAATACAATTTTATTCCATATGATAAAAATCTGGTACTCCGGGCCAGAGAATTAAGAAATAATCAAACGGAAGCAGAGAAATACTTTTGGACCAATGTTCTTAAAAGTAAAAAATTCAAGACTTTCATATTTTTGAGACAAAAACCGGTTGGAAATTTCATTGTCGATTTCTACTGCTCGCGTTTGTTACTCGGCATAGAAATTGACGGCCATATCCATGACAAGAATAGGGATAAAGAAAGAGATAATATATTAAAAGAGAAATTCGGGATTACGGTCCTTAGGTATAGAAACGAAGATGTTATGGATAATCCTGAAAAAATTGTGAAAGACCTATTGCGACAAATGAAAGGTTGATCCCTCCCTTGATAAAGGGAGGGCAGGGAGGGATTGTGTTAAAATGAGCCCATGCAACAGAAAACTAGTGAAAAAGTGGTAGTCCGTATCCCGCCGTCGCCAACGGGCTTTTTCCACATTGGCCGAGCGCGTATGGCGTTGTTTAATTATCTCTTTGCCAAAAAACATGGCGGAGAAATCGTTTTTCGACTTGAGGACACAGACAAGGAGCGTTCCAAAAAAGAATTTGAAGAAGACATTATCGAATCGTTAAAATGGCTCGGCATTTCGTATGACCAAGGTCCATTCAGACAGTCGGAGAGGGGAGAGATATACAAAAAATATATTCAGAAGATGCTCGATAACGGCACGGCCTATGTTTCGCACGAGACGGAAGGGGAAAACAAGGAAGTCATCAGATTCAAGAATCCAAACAAGACCGTAACTTTTTCCGATGAGATACGAGGCGAAATATCTTTCGATACGACCGAACTGAAAGATTTTGTAGTGGCAAGAAATATAGATGATCCTTTGTATCACCTAACGGTTGTTATAGATGACCATGAGTCAGGTATTACGCATGTTATACGCGGAGAGGACCATATCTCCAACACTCCTCGTCAGATTCTTCTACAAGAAGCGATTGGCGCGAATAGGCCTGTGTATGCTCACCTACCCATGATTCTTGCCCCCGACAGGTCGAAGATGTCTGCGAGGCATGGGGCCGTGTCCGTTCGCGAATACCGTGCCATGGGTTATTTGCCTCATGCCTTCAACAATTACCTCGCGTTACTCGGCTGGAATCCGGGTACGGAGCAGGAAATATTTACCATGGAGGAGCTTATCGAGCAGTTCGATTTGAAAAAAATTCAGAAAGGCGGGGCCATATTTGACCAAAAAAAGCTCGACTGGGTAAACAAAGAGCATATCAAACTTCTGCCCGAAGCCGAGCAGAAAAAATTATTGTTGAAAAGCATCGAAAACGAACCCTACATGACGGGTGAGCCAGAGCTTGATGTGGAGAAAATTTGCTGGAGGTATATAAATCAGGGAGAAACCATACGTCATTTAGAAAAAGTTAAGGAGCTTCTGAAAGAAGAATGGACTATATATAAAAGAGAAATAATGGCTTATTCAGAACAAGAGGGAAGAGGCAACGTTCTCTGGCCCGTGCGCTACGCGCTTACCGGTGCAGAAGCTTCCCCGGACCCGTTTATCATGCTGGAATTCCTGGGCAAAGAGAAGTCCCTTAAGCGTATCGAAAAAGCTATAATGGCTCTAAAGAATGCCAAATAGATTTTTCATTGTTTTATTTGTGTTCTGTGTTCTGGGTTTTTCATCTCTTGCTCTAGCGGTTAGTCCGGCCGAGCTATCGACGCAGATTGAGAGCGTGCGCCGCGAGCGTGAGGCTCTGGTCGAAGAGCAGACACGCCTGCAGGCGGAACTTGAGGCGATCAATCGTGAGAGCCAGTCGCTTGGTACGGCGGTCAAGTCTCTTGACGCCACAAAGAAGAAGATTGCCGCCGACATCAAGGTAACGCAGTCGAAAATTTCTTCCACCGACCTATCCATTCGCTCGCTTGAGAACAATATGGCGGACAAGGAGGAGAAGATTGGCGCGCATGAGAAGGCGATTGCTCTTGCTCTGCAATCCGTCTCGATTTACGATACGCGTCCACTCTGGGTTGATATGCTTGCCGCAACGAGTTTCTCGGATGCGTGGCGGGACAGGACTCAGCTTGAAGGCTTGAGTGCTTCTCTCAATGATGAAGTGACGAGCCTGAGAGAAACGAAAAATATTTTAAGCGAAGAGAAGAAGAAAAAGGAGGCCGCGAAGAAGCAGATTGTCTCGCTCCAAGGAGAGCTTACCGGACAGAAGACCGTTGTCGAAGAAAGCCAGAAAGCGAAGGAACGCTTGCTCGCCGAGACCAAGAACAAGGAAGCGGTTTACCAGCAGATGATCAAGGAGAATCTCGAGAGGCAGGCGCGGTTCGAGAAGGATATCTATGAACTCGAGTCCCAGCTCAAAATAGCTCTCGACCCATCACTCATCCCTGACCAACGGCACGGCTTGCTCTCCTGGCCTCTGGACAAAATTTTTGTCACCAACTTTTTCGGCAAAGTAAGCGGTGCCGCGCTTCGTATCTATGCCTCCGGCTCGCACAATGGCGTGGATTTGCGCGCTTCCCAAGGTACGAGAGTCTTGGCGATGCTTGGTGGGGTAGTAGAGGGCACCGGTAATACCGACAACCAAAGAGGTTGTTATTCTTACGGTCGCTGGGTGCTTATAAAACACGGCAACGGTCTCACTTCGATTTATGCGCACCTCTCGGCCTCTCTCGTCTCAACCGGGCAAGAGATTAAAACTGGACAGCTTATAGGCTACTCCGGCGGCACGCCGCGCACCTCTGGTGCCGGCTACTCGACCGGTCCGCATCTCCATGTTGGTCTCTTCGCGAGCCAGGGAGTCTCAGTGCGCCAATTTACTCAGAGCATTGGTTGCAAGCAGATTGTCCTGCCCATCGCCGACATCAAGGCCTATCTCGACCCCCTTGCGTATCTGCCTTCTCTCTAATATGCTTAATTTATGAGTAAGAAAAAAGGATTCATTTCGACACTCCTCATCATCATAGCGGCTTTGGCGGCGCTAAAATATTTTTTGAACTGGTCCATCTTCGACGCGGCGGCTTCCGACCAGGGGCAGGGGACTATCGCTTATGTCAGAGATGTCTTGAACACGGTTTGGGCTTACATTGGTTCTCCGGTTACTTACGCTTGGTATGAAGTGGTGGTACCTCTCTTCAGCTTCGCCTTCGATTCCCTAAGGCAGCTCATAGGAGAAGGAAGAAGCGCTCTAGGACAATAACTTATTATGCTGAAGCCTTTTAAAATAATTTTATTCTTTTTTCTTGCAGTCATATATGTTCCGGCGTATTTGCTTATGCAGTTCACTTTCTCATGGTGGTCTGGACTTCTGGGAGGGGATTGAAGCGAATACTTGGAGCTTCAATCGGCCGGAAGCTGACGAGCTGAGGCGGGGTCGCGGAAATTTCTAGCAAGAAATTATCCGTGACTTGATTTTAATAATAGAAAGGGCCGGCAGC
>Ga0209542_10000325_pt1 | contig 119700 bp, 108 predicted proteins | sample RifCSPhighO2_01_FD_184028 | JGI IMG/M metagenome (GOLD analysis project Ga0209542, IMG submission 184028) | Soil microbial communities from Rifle, Colorado - Rifle CSP2_plank highO2_0.1 (SPAdes) (version 2) | ecosystem: Environmental > Terrestrial > Deep subsurface > Rock core/Sediment ...
AGTAACCAGCCGCCTTGATACGGCGCTTCTCGAGCTCATCCTGGGACATAGCTCGAGAAGGGTGATGATGTGATGTTTTCATCCACACATCATACCATATTAGACGGGAGTTGGGTGAAGGTCAGTAAGATATTTGATACAGTACATTCATCTCAATCCTTTTGGTATTCAAGAGCCTGAAATGATGAGAGAAGCAAAAATAGAGTATTTGGATAGGGCTATTGCCTACTCAAAAACTTATGAATATTCTAGTTTTAAGGATTATCTAGGTGAAGATAGATCACAGAAAGTTATTTTAGATATTTCAAGAGGCCTCGCTGGCTAAAATATGATAAAATCGCCTTATGATCAGTAAACAAAAAGTAGAACATTTGGCCTCCCTAGCACGCATAAAGTTGTCTGAAGAAGATAAGAGGGTCTTCATGAAAGAATTTGATAGAATTCTTGATTATATAAGTGAACTCAATGATCAGCGAGGCGAGGCCTCGCTAACTTTAGCGAGGCCTCGCCTCGCTAATATCGCCCGAAAGGATACGGTAAAAAACACTTCTGGCGATGACCGAGAACGGTTGCTCCGAGAGGTTCCGCGCAAGGAAGGAGAGTTTGTGGCAGTCAAGAAAATCATTGCTCAGGATTGATATTATTATATGCCAATAGATCTCAAAAAAATGACGATTGTCAAAGCCCGTGAACATCTAGATATCGGAGATTTCTCGGCATTTGATCTAGCCATGGCCTATTTGGACGAAATCAATAAAAAGAATAAAGATATCAACGCCTATCTGGAAATATTTGACGATGTTCTGGAATCGGCCGGAGAAGCTGATCAAAAGATCAAAGCCGGTCGGGCCGATCCATTGACTGGCATACCTATAGCTATAAAAGACAACATTCTCATTCAAGACAAAAAAGCTAGCTCCGCCTCCAAGATTTTGGAAAATTATACGGCGCCGTACGATGCCACTGTCATTTCCAAACTCAAAAAACAAGGGGCTATCCTGCTCGGCAGGACGAATATGGATGAGTTTGCTATGGGTAGTTCCACCGAGAATTCGGCTTTTGGGGTGACCAGAAATCCACATGATTGCAATCGGGTATCGGGTGGAACATCTGGCGGGTCGGCGGCCGCGGTCGGGGCAGATATGGCTTTGGCGGCTCTAGGTTCTGACACTGGAGGGTCTGTACGCCAGCCCGCCAGCTATTGTGGGGTAGTCGGATTGAAGCCGACATACGGCGCTGTCTCGCGATATGGTTTGATGGCGGCAGTGTCATCATTTGATCAGATTGGACCAATCACAAAAACAGTGGCTGATTGTCAAATCATCTTTGAAGCCATTAGGGGAGTGGATCCAAAAGACGGCACAACGATTTCAGAAAAAACATATAAACCAAAACAGATCGGCAAAAATAAACCAATCATAGGCATCCCTCGTTCCTTCTTGAATATTGGCGGAATTGATCCAGGAGTTGTTTCTGCTTTTGCTTTGGCTGAAGATAAATTCAAGGCTATGGGATACGAGATAAGGGACATAGAATTATCTAGTAATAAATATGCTTTACCGGCTTACTACATACTTAACTTCGCGGAAGTATCCTCAAATATGGCTAGATATGATGGCATCAGATATGGTCTCCATATAGATGGGGCGGATGGTATTGCTGATTATGGAGAAACGCGCCGAGCTGGTCTTGGTCGTGAAGTAATTCGGCGAATACTTTTGGGAACATATGTTCTGTCTTCTGGATATTATGATGCTTATTACAATAAGGCCAATATGGCTAGAAAGATGATCACTGAAGATTTTTTGAAAGTATTTGAATCGGTAGATGTTATTGCTACTCCGACTGCCCCGGCTCCAGCTTTCAAGGTCGGTGAAAAGATAGACGATCCAGTTTCTCTTTATCTTGAAGATGTCTTTACGATCACCGCAAATTTGACAGGAATGCCCGCCATATCATTGCCATTTGGCAGGGTGGAAAGAGAAGGAAAAAATCTGCCCATTGGTATCCAGCTGATAGCCCGACATGGTGACGAGCAAACACTTTTCTCGGCTGGAGCAGAACTTTGCTAGAATAGCTATAATAATCATCACATGCCTCCAGCCACAGCATATCCACCAGGACCAGTTGTTTCGCCGCCAGGCGTGGATGTTGTGGTCTGGGTGGAATATTTTTTGGCGCGGTGGATAGAATGGTATCCGCCTCTCTTATCTGGCGCTCGAGGATTGGTTGGTCTTATAGTGGGCCTGGCTTTTCCGTTGTCGTTAATGTTTCTGATCGGGATCATTTATTGTGTGGAACAACTCAAACATATTCGCCGAAAAGAAGCAGAAATCTATGATACAAAAGTTATTCCAGCATATGATATTGTCCAGAATGGCGATCCGGCATTGGCCCAGCGTTGGCAGACTGTCATGAAGCATATAGAATCGGCATCAGCCAACGATTGGAAGCAAGCTATAATAGAATCAGACATCATTCTTGGAGATATTCTGACCAAGATGGGTTATCACGGCGATAGTATTGGTGAAAAGCTCAAAAGGATTGAAGCCAGTGATTTCCAAACTCTAAACGAAGCCTGGGAAGCCCACAAAATCCGTAATCGCATAGCCCACGATGGTTCGGAGTTCACTATGAGTCAGCACGAAGCCAGGCAAGTGATAAACAATTACCGCAAAGTTTTTGAGGAGTTTTATTATATATAATATTGTTGCGGGGGCCGGAGTCGCACCGGCAATTTCCAGGTTATGAGCCTGACGGGTTACTGTTACCCTACCCCGCGATTGGTCGATCAATTGTGCCACAAGGAAACACGGTTTGCAATAGCGGCTAAAAAATGTAAACTTCTTGTAGCCTGATTGAAATCTGGTACTGACTTGAACAGGCTCTTAAGGTCGGGGTAGCTCAGTTGGTAGAGCACAGGACTCATAAGCCTGGGGTCGCGAGTTCAATCCTCGCCCCCGACACCCGTATTTTATTTGTTACTTTGCTTTTGTAATCTATAATACGGACTGATGAAATATTAGATCGTTGCGGCCATAGCTCAACTGGTTAGAGCACTCGCCTGTCACGCGAGAGGTTGGCGGTTCGAGCCCGCTTGGCCGCGCTTTTTGTTTTTATTAAAGATGTGGTAGATTTAGTCAAACGAAAAAATTCAAATGTAAGGATAAGGCATGATCATTAAAATAATGGTGTTCACGACGAGTGTTTTGCTAAAAACTGACGGCCAAGATGATTTGGGCTTGGCGGTGTTGATGCGCCACAAGGGATGGGCGGATCTTGAGAACTGGAGATATCAGCTGATGCCGGGAGCATATGAGATCCTTGTGGAAAGCGTCATAAATAACCCACGAGCAAATATATTAGAATCTGTTCATGATATTTTCCGAGAGAAGTTGGGATTAGTTACGGCTGCGCATCTCAATAATTTGTGTAAAAAAGGAGAACTATTTCCGATACATCTTTCCGAATTGGAAGGAAATGAAACTGTTTCGGCTAAAAAGCATGTCTATGGATTATATGCTTCAGATTTTGATCCTAACTCTATCCGTTTGTGTGCTGGCGATGGTTGTCTGGGTTTTTTGACCCAAAGAGAGGTTGATGAGCAAATCGCCCGCCATGAGCGCAAACAAAAGAGTTTGCTGAAAGAGTTTAATAGAACCGTAAAGAGTCATTTGAGAACTTTCAAAAAAGCTTTGGCTGGTCGTCGTTCGGTTTCAAGGTTGAATTTTGAGGGCATACCGGATGCCTCATACGCAGATTTGCTTCTTTTGCGGGATGGTTTTGGTGTTGTTATGAAGCAAATCATGGTCAGTCGCTCAAAGTGTCCTGTTATTTATTATTCTCATTCCTAACATTTGCCAGATTAAGTCGTTCTCTGGTTTTGGGTGAGCACTCGTAGTCAAAGGCGTCCTTTGTTGGGCGCCACTTTCTTTGCAAAAGATATGAATATCAAATACTATGACATGAAGAATTCTCCGTGTTTTTTGAGTAATCAAATTGTTAGCCAAGATAGCTCAGTTGGCAGAGCACGCCCATGGTAAGGGCGAGGTCCCGAGTTCGATCCTCGGTCTTGGCTCCAAGAAGCGATCATTTCTAAAAAATGCCGCCATTTGAGAGAATGGAGGCACTCTGAAGTTTCTACTGTTACATTTAATCAGAACTTTGGAGATGTTGAACAGGTTAAGGCTTGTGCAAGGTGTCGATCAAAAGTATGACAATAGATTCGGTATCGGCCGCCATCAAGGAAATTTTGAGATATATAGGCATAGGAACAAACTTCCATTCGTGCATACCTAGTTCTCTTAGCCTATAATCTAAGCCCCATTTTTGAAGGATTCCTATTGAAAATGTTTCTGCTTTTATCAGGCATAGATAGAATGATCCTTCTTGCTGAAGGATTAGAGCGATACTGCCCTGGACAGTATCATGACGCTTTCTTTCTGGCCACATTGATTGGGCAAGCTCCAGACAGCGGCGGCTATCTAGCACAAGGGGAAGCCTTTCTTCATTGATTTTTTTAATGTTTTCGAGAACAGTGTGGGTTATTTTAGATACTTGTTCCAAACTATCCTCAACCATCTTGTCGTATTTACTAATGATTTCAGTGTTCATTTTTTTTCAAGAGAAACCGTCCGGACCATCACTCTTGTTGTGCTGTTACTTCTAGATGCCAATCTAGAAAAGGGATCAGGTCCGAACGGAAATTGTTTTTGTCTTGTCGCACGATACCACACCATGAATATAATCGCAACTGTCCCACGACATTGATACCACTTATACTTAGATGAAATGACAACAAGTCTTATCTTGGGAGCGTTTCTGGGCGGGTTAGTTTCTTTTCTTGCTCCGTGCGTTTTGCCTATTATTCCAGGATTTCTTGCCTATCTAGCCGGAGCGAGCACTACCGAGACTGGTTCCAAACGGAGAGAAATATTCATCAATAGTATTTTCTTCGTACTCGGTTTCTCGGTTGTCTTTGCTGTTTTGGGAGTGCTGTTGAATACCCTCCTTGAAGGGGTGGCCTATGGTGTCCAGACATGGCTCTCCCGTATTGGCGGAGTGATGATTATATTTTTTGGTCTTTATCTGGTTGGCCTGATCAAGATCCCATTCCTGGAAAAGGAATATAAATTTGGGGTAAAAACAAAGTTCAAATCTCGCTACGCCACATCATTCCTTTTTGGCCTGGCTTTTGCCGCCGGCTGGACCCCATGCGTTGGGCCGGCCCTCGGCGTCATTCTTGGTTTGGCGGCCACGGCCCCCGGTTCGGCCTTCATCCTTCTTCTGACATATGCCTTGGGTTTGGGAATCCCATTCCTCTTGGTAGGGGCCTTCACCGGCCAGGCCGCCGAGTTTATCAATCGTCATGCCACAGGTCTCAAATATCTTAATATCGTCTTTGGAATCATACTACTAGCTTTGGGTATTTTGATATTCACCCAGAAACTTTCTTTGATCGCCAATTTTGAATTCCTCAATAACATACTTCTAAAATAAATGAATACGGCAAAACCATATATTCTTATAGCAGTTCTGATTCTTATTGCTCTGGCGATCTATATTATCAGTTCGCGGACTGCCAAAAATAAAGGTTCAGATCAAGCCGTATCAGTCACTCCCAGGACTCTCCCTTCGCCAAACCAAAAAAATCCGGTCTCGCGGAGTGAATACCTTTCAAGAGAAGAAAAATCCAAGCAATACCAACTAGCCAAAGAGATTACCACTCCTGACGGATTCATAAACACAGACGACAAACCAATAATCTTGAATGATCTGATCGGCAAGAAAGTGATCCTTCTGGATTTCTGGACATATAGTTGTATCAATTGCCAGCGCACCACGCCATATCTCAATTCATGGTATCAAAAATACAAAGATGATGGTCTGGTGATCGTCGGAGTGCATACCCCGGAATTTGAATTTGAAAAGATTTACGCCAATGTCAAAGCGGCCGTGGACAAGTTTGAGATCAAGTTCCCGGTGGTCCTTGATAACGATTATTCCACATGGAATGCTTACAATAATAGATATTGGCCCAGGAAATACCTGATTGATATCGATGGCTACATCGTTTACGACCATATCGGAGAAGGGGCCTACGAAGAAACAGAAAAGAAGATCCAAGAATTGTTGGAAGAGCGCAATAAGGTTCTGGGCATGAATGAGGAAGTGACCAAGGATATATCTCTGCCGGAAGATGTTGATCATACGAGTGCCACAGACAAAAGAAGCCCGGAGATTTATTTTGGAGCCTCTAGGAATATATCTCTCGGAAATGGAAAAATAAACACTATCGGTCTTCAGACTTTGGCCGAGCCAAAAAATATCAAAACAGACACTCTCTATCTCGTGGGGGATTGGAATATCCAAGAAGAATACGCGCAAAACCAGAAAGCCGGAGCCAAAATAATCTTTGGCTACCAGGCCAAGAATGTTTATTTTGTATCCGGATCGGAAAAACCCGTAAAAATAAAAATAATCAAAGACGGGAAAGCGATAGGCGAACAAACTATCAGTCCGCACAGTTTGTATACCTTGATTCAAGATGACATGTATGGAGAACATATTCTGGAAATCATCATAGAAAATCCCGGCTTAAAAGCCTACACCTTTACTTTTGGTTGAGAAATATTTCCTTTGATAGGATGTTTTTGGTAGAGTAAATCGGGATCTAAATCGCCACCCTAGCTCAGTTGGCAGAGCACCGCTTTCGTAAAGCGGGGGTCCCGAGTTCGATCCTCGGGGGTGGCTCCCTTATGAAATATTACAAATGAAAAACGAAGAAAATATAACTATATTCACAGACGGATCATCACGGGGCAATCCCGGACGGGGAGGATGGGGAGTGATAGTTATTGGTAATTGGTTAATGGTTAATGGTAATGGTGAACTGGGGGTTGTGGAGCTTGGGGGGCGAGAAGAACACACGACAAACAATAGAATGGAACTGACGGCGGCCATAAAAGCTCTGGAGGAAGTTGGAATAAATAAGGAATTTGTAAATAGGGAGGTAGTCATATACACTGATTCCAAATATCTGATTCTGGGCATCACCGCGTGGATACATAACTGGAAAAGAAATGGCTGGAAGAAGGCCGATAAAAAACTGGTTGAAAACAGGGATTTGTGGGAGTCTTTGTATTCTGCCGCAGTCGGTCGTAATATTCAGTGGAAATATGTGGGGGGGCATAAAGGTATAGCTGGAAATGAAAGATGTGATCAGATAGCGACGGGTTTTGCCGATGGCGGCTGGCCGGAATTGTTCAAAGGACCTCTGTCTGACTATCCTATAAGTAATATTCTTGATATCAAATAGCGATTTTGGATACTAAAATAATATGAAAACTGAATCGGAAAAAATAAATACCAGAATAAGAGAGCTTGAAGAGAGTATCAATGAACCAAATTTTTGGGATGACAAGAACAATGCCCAGAGCATCATCAAAGAGATTCAAAATCTCAAGAACAGTCTCTCCGGTCTGGGCAAATATGACAAAGGAGAAGCCATCCTGACCATACTCTCTGGCGCTGGTGGCGACGATGCCGAAGATTTCTCGGCTATCCTTTTGCGGATGTATAGGAGATATGCCGAAGGTCAAGGTTGGAGCTGGCAGATTATTCACGCTCACGAGAATGATCATGGCGGATATAGGAATATTATGGTGGAGATTTCCGGCAAGAATGTTTATGGAAAACTCAAAAATGAATCCGGCGTCCATAGACTAGTCCGGATCTCGCCATTCAACGCCAATGACAAGCGCCACACTTCATTTTCATTGGTTGAGATCATTCCCAAGTTTGAAAAATCATCTTCTAGCGATATAGTCATAGCTGACAGTGATGTAGAAATAACCATCGCTAAGGCTGGCGGTCCGGGTGGTCAGAATGTCAACAAACGCGAGACGGCGGTCAGGCTTCTTCACAAGCCGACTGGTATTTCGGTTCATGTGACTTCGGAGAGATCTCAAGCCCAGAATCGCGAAAAAGCCTTTGAGATATTACGAGCCAAGCTCTGGAAAAAACTGGAAGAAGAGAGGTTGGCCAAAGAACGAGGCATGCAAGTCAGTTCTTCTACTTCCATAGAATGGGGTAGTCAGATTCGTTCCTATGTCCTGCATCCTTACAAGATGGTCAAAGATCATCGTACCGGCGTAGAGACTACCCAAGTTGAAAAAATACTGGAGGGTGATATTGAGGAGTTTATCGCGGCGGAGCAAGAACTGTAGGCAAAGTCCTTATGTTACAATAAACAAATGATTTATTACGACAAAGTCAGCAAGATTTATCCAGACAGATCTGTCGCTTTGGATGAGGTTAGTTTTGGCATTGAACCAAAGGAGTTTGTGACTATTGTTGGCCATAGCGGGGCTGGAAAGACAACTCTGATGAAGCTTTTGATAGGTGAAGACAGACCGACCGAAGGCAAGGTTTTTTTTGAATCAACGGATGTTCACCGCCTGAACAAAAGGCAGATGAGTAGTCTGCGCCGTCGGATCGGCACGGTCTTCCAAGAGTACAGGCTTATTCCTGGCAAGACCATATACGAAAACATCGCTTTTGCCATGGAAGCCTCCGGCCGAGGCGACACCGAGATCGCTTCGGATGTGCCCCATGTTCTAGAGCTGGTCAACATTAGTCACAAGATATGGAATTTTCCTCGCGAACTTTCCGGCGGTGAGCGTCAAAGGGTGGCTATTGCCAGAGCTATCGTTACCCAGCCGGATATCGTCATCGCCGATGAACCAACCGGCAATCTTGATCCAGCCAATACATTTGAGATCGTCCGCATCCTGCGCAAGATCAATGAGCTCGGAACGACAGTTCTTCTGGCTACTCATAATAAAGGAGTGGTGGATACCGTTGGTGGCAGAGTGATCACCATGGAAAAAGGCAAGATAATCAGAGACGATAAGACCGGAAAATATATCTTGTAAACTTGCCCATGCTATAATTTCGCTATGATATTGACCACATTCAGGAGAATCGTCCGGACAGGTTTCGTCAATTTTTGGCGGACTGGTTTCTTGTCATTCGCGGCCATCGTGGTAATGACATTGTCTCTATCTGCTTTTGGGGCCTTGATATTTGGCTCTGCTTTTGGCAGAGCTCTTATAGCCGATGTCAAAGAAAAAGTGGATATCAATGTCTATTTTGTCTTGAATGCTCCCGAAGCGGACATCATAACTTTGCAAAAAGATATTCAAGCCTTGCCGGAAGTTTCCAGTGTGGAATATGTCTCGCGCGATCGGGCACTCTCCGATTTTAGAGAAAAATGGAAGAACAATACTCTGATCATCCAGGGCCTGGAAGAAGTCGGCGGCAACCCATTTCCAGCTTCTTTCAATATCAAAGCCAAAGAGCCGGGCCAATATGGGGCCATTGCCGATCTTCTTCAGAATAAAAATCCGACCACCGATGACGGAAATCCGATTATTGAAAAGATCAATTATGAGCAAAACAAGATTATTATTGATCGGTTGGGACGGATTATTCCTCTGGTGGAACAGACTGGTCTGGCTGTGTCTGTAATCCTGATTGTGGTGGCGGTGATCGTTGTTTTTAACACTATCCGCCTGATAATATACACCGAAAGAGAAGAGATTGCCGTGATGAAGCTGGTGGGCGCCAGCAATATATATGTTCGTGGCCCTCTGGCCGTTTCGGGCATCATGTATGGTATAGTTTCGGCATTATTGACTCTGGTTCTGATGGCGGTTTTCGCTTATTGGAGCGATTCATTAATACTGCGTTTTGCCGGCTTGGAAACTGCTTCGGATTTGACGCTGGCGGCTAATATTGTTTCCGTCTATTTTGTCAGCCATTTTGGACAGATTTTTGCTATCATTGTTGGGGCTGGAATAATTATGGGCGGAATATCCAGTTATGTGGCGGCTAGGAAATATGTCAAGGTTTAGAATGTATTAACGAATGCCAAAAAACAAAAACAAAAAGACCAAATCTTTTCATAAATATATTTTTGTAGTCGGCGGAGTAATGTCTGGAGTTGGCAAGGGCATCGCCGCTTCTTCTATTGGCACTCTTCTTGGAGCAAAGGGATACAAGGTCAACTTGGTCAAGGTTGATCCTTATCTCAATGTGGATGCTGGGACCATGAATCCGACGGAGCATGGAGAGGTCTTTGTTTTGAATAGTGGACTGGAAACGGACCAGGATATGGGCAATTATGAGCGCTTTCTGGGCAGAGACTTGTCTTCTGACGACTATATCACCAGTGGGATGGTCTACAAGCATGTCATAGAGAAGGAGCGAGCTCTAGAATACGGTGGCAAATGCGTGGAAGCCATACCGCATATTCGCGATGAAATAGTCCGTAGATATGAACATGCCGCCAAGGTCAACAATTCTGAAATATCCATCGTGGAGATCGGAGGCACAGTCGGAGACTATCAAAATGTGATGTTCATAGAAGCAGCCCGCCTCCTGAAGATGCGCCACCCAGATGATGTCATCTTCATGATGGTTAGCTACTTGCCTATTCCTTCCAAGCTCGGCGAGATGAAGACTAGGCCGACACAACATGCTGTTCATCAGCTGGCATCCTATGGAGTCAATACGGACATCATCATCGCTCGAGCCGAGCGGCCTCTGGATATCCGTCGCAAAGAAAAGATCGCCAATGCTTGCAATATTTTGCCTGATCATGTGGTATCAGCTCCAGATATAGACAGCATATACGATGTGCCATCAAATTTTGATCGTGACCAATTGGGAAATATAATTTCCAACGCTTTGAAATTGAGTAATAGAAAAGGGACAGGTCTTTTGGGTTGGAATAAATTTGCTGCCGGCATCAAAAATCACACAAAAGAAAAAGTTCGGATTGCTATTGTCGGCAAATATTTCAATACAGGGGATTTCATTCTTACAGATGCTTATCTATCTGTGCTAGAAGCAGTCAAATTTTCTGGTTATGCCGAAAGAGTTAGACCGACCATAAAAGCTGTCAATGCTCGTGATTTTGAGACAAAAAATCCTGCCTACAAGGTTTTGGACAACTTTGATGGCATCATCATACCGGGCGGATTTGGTGGTGCGGGCATAGAGGGCAAGCTCAATGTCATCCGATACGCCCGTGAGCGAGGTATACCGTGTTTTGGTCTATGTTATGGCATGCAACTGATGACTATAGAATATGCTAGGAATGTGGCGGGGCTTGAAGAAGCCAATACCACAGAGATAAATCCAAAAACACCTCATCCAGTCATTGACATTATGGGAGATCAGAAGAAGAAATTGGCCGATGGTCACTATGGAGGATCAATGAGGCTGGGACTGTATCCGGCTATATTATCAAAAGGTTCAGTGGCTTATGGGGCTTATAAAGACAAAACCATTATCAAAGAGAGACATAGGCATAGATATGAAGTCAATCCAGAATATGTGGCTCAATTGGAAAAGGCTGGTCTAGTCTTCTCTGGTAAATCACCCGATGGTCGTCTGTGTGAGATTGTAGAATTGCCAAGAAATAAGCATCCTTTTTTCCTTGGCGCCCAGTTTCACCCAGAATTCCTAGCCAGACCTCTCTCTCCACATCCCCTATTCACGGCCTTCATAAAGGCGGCGAAGAGGAGAAGTAAGAATTAGGAAGAAGGAATAAAGAATGAGGAAGTAGGAATAAAAAGTAGCTGGCGCTTATTTCACATAGGTCGAACCTCTGTGAAAAAAGGCGACCCCCGCTGAATCAATGGCGTAGGGTCGTTAGCGATCAGGTTGCCAAAGGTATCCATTCAAAGAGGATCCGTCGCCCGTCAAGTTTTGTTTCCATGTATCCGTCGAGATGGAACAAATTATGGGGAACATTGCAGTAGAAAAGATGTTTTTCGTACATTGTGCGCAGACCCGGATAAGAGTCTGAAGATTTCATTGAATATACTGTGTCCTGATGGAATAAAATCAACCCAATCAACCCAAGCTCTTCCAAGATTGCTCTTCTGACGCATTCACAAGGATTTTCTCCAGAGCGCATCTTTTCGCCCAGGCTTGTGTCAAGATTTCTTATGAGAGATCTGCCAGAGGCGAGTATTTGCATTTTCTCAACCAGCTTGAGTTCCCCTCTATCCGAGTCATTGTGGAATACATTGATTCCGACGATAGACAGACATCTGGTAAGCACGCAATTTTCGTAACGTACAGTTGTCTCCCCGTCGCTGATTTCCTGCAGTAAGTCACCCAAGGTCTTTTTGAGACCAAGTCCCCACCTTGCGATAGGGATGTTGTGCTCTCGAAGGAGCGCGGTTAATTCGTCAATGTTCATGTGTTTCCTTTCTTTTTCTGTTTGTGTTATAGCCTTTTTTGAGTTATTCTGCAAGAACTTTGCGGGATCGTCTAATGGCAGGACATCGCCCTTTGGAGGCGAGTATCTTGGTTCGAATCCAAGTCCCGCAGCAAATAAAATGAAACTGATCACTCTTAATATCTGGGGCGGCCGAGTGCACGATGCGTTAGCGGAATTTTTCACCAAGCATCAAGATGTAGATATTTTCTGTTTTCAAGAAGTATTTAGATTATTGGATAGCGGAGTTGTTCCGGAAAGTATCGCGAGATTCGCAGGATATGAACCCGACACCGATCTATTCTGTACCCTGAAGCGATACCTATCTTCTCACAAAGGTCATTTCTGTCAGACTTTCAAAGAGACCTATGGGGTTGCTATTTTTCTGAAACCGCATATTCAGATTATCCGTCAAGGAGAAGTTTTTGTAGCCAAAGGCGATTGGGATAATGGTAAGGGATGGGACGATAGTGATCATGATCGCAAGATCCAGTGGATGGAATGTTCAAGCCAGGGAACACAATTGACAGTAAAGGACAAAAAATTTAGTATCATCAACACACATCTAACCCATAGACCGGAAGGGAAAATTGATAGTCCGAAGCGCATACAGCAATCCAAAACAATTTCCGAATTTATAAAAAATACCACTGGCCCAAAAATCATGGCTGGAGATTTTAACCTTTTGCCGGATACTCAAAGTATCAAAATGATAGAGGATGCAGGAATGAGAAATTTGGTTAAAGACTATAAAGTGAGCTCCACTCGTACCAAGCTCTATAGAAAATTCGTCAATGGTCCGAAGTTTGCGGATTATATATTCTCATCGTCAGATATTCAGATCAATGATTTCAGAGTCTTGCCAGATATTGTCTCTGATCACGCACCTTTATTCATCGATTTCTGGTGATTAAAGTTTGTGTTTAATTTATCTACTTACCCGAGTGGTTATAAGTTAAAATGCTATAATTTCACGGTAATTCAAAAACATGAAAATCAGAATTATCGATATTAAACTTATCAGGTTTTTCAGGAAAATATCGGAGCCTTTTGCTCGTATTGGGATTTTTGTTATTTTTTTCTGGTTTGGTTTGCTCAAGGTCATAGATATGAGCCCCGCAAGCCCACTGGTCCAAGCTCTTTTTGAAAGGACCATGCCCATCATGTCTTTTTCGGTGTTTATGGTTTTGTTCGGACTTTTTGAAATCCTCATAGGAGTGCTTTTTCTGATCAAGCGTTATGAACGCATCGTCATATTTTTACTTTTCTTGCATATGATTACCACATTCATGCCGCTTTTCCTGGTTTCAGGCGCGACATGGTCTGGTTTTCTCGTACCTACCCTTGAAGGCCAATACATCATAAAGAATCTTATGATCATTGCTGTAGCTATCGGCATAGCAGCTCATCTTCACCCATTACCAAAAAACCAAAAATAGTGTACTATTATCTCAATGGCAAAAAGAGCGGCACAGGATATCAAAAACAAAACATCTCGTTCCAGGAAGACCGCCAAGCGTCTGGCTGTCAAACGGGCCAGGTTTGCTGTTCGCAGAAAATAGTTTTTCAAGCATAGGTTGTTTAATAGATGAGAATACTCTTTTTCATTCTTGGATACATAGCGGGAATATTTTTTGTTCTTATTGGTGGTTTCTTGGAGTCATTCGGACTGTTTCTGGAAATGACAGCTGGCTTTGCTCTGGTTTGTCTTCTGCGTAACTTTGTTTGGAGGAAAGTATTTCATAAGAGTATCCAGTCCTGGAAACAAATAGTAGGCGAATTTGTTGTCTTTGCTATTGTCTTTCAGGTTTTTCTGATTTTGATAGTTCCGAGAAGCTCATTTGTTCCAGATATTCTTCTTGAGAGGAGTGGCATAACCGACTTCTTGGAGGGAAGTGTTTGTGATACTGAAGGATATTTGAGAATGCTGAAATCGTTTTGGGGTGCAAATATAGATTTTGATAAGGTAAGAATAGTTCAGGGTGGGATGATGGCTAATTTGGCGTTTTTGAATAAACTGGGAATGATCAAGGATGGTCATGTTAGATCGGCTATGACATTTGGTAATACGATATATCTCGGGAATATTACTCCATGTCCTACTGGCGAGCTTTATTTCCATGAAATGACCCATGTTTGGCAGACCCAAACACAGCAAAGTCATTTGTTTGGTTTGAAATCCGTGTCTGGTTGGATACGATTGCATTACGCCCAAGTAGTCAATCCAGATCCTCTCTATAATTATGGTGGATATTATGGGCTATTAGCGGCCAAAAATCAGAATAAAAAATTTCTGGATTTCAATATAGAGGAGCAGGCTATGATAGTTGAACACTGGTATTGGATAATCAAGAAAGGTTATGTTTTGCCAGAAGGGGAAGTCTTGACCGAGAAATACGCCAAACTTCTAGAATATTATGTCTCGGATATGTTACAAAATAAAGACTAGTCTAAAGTGGCCTGGCGAGCATTCTTATTATTTCTGACTTGCAAGGTCACCCCGTCGAATGGCAAGCCCTATTTTGGCTCGCGGGAGCGACCAAAATAGGGGCCATTCTCGGGGGCTCAAATTGCATTGCAAGTCAGAAATAATAAGAATGCTCGCCAGGCTCCTACATAATAGTTGGCAAGGAAAAAGAGAATTTGCTTCCCTTGCCGATGCCATCAGACGAGGCCGATATTTGGCCTCCATGGTGGGTGATGATCTCTCTGGAGATGAACAATCCCAGACCCATACCCTCGGTGTCTTCCAACTTGGCTCGTTCGCCTCTATAAAACTTGGCAAATAACATTTCCAGCTCTTCTTTGGTCATGCCTATGCCAGAATCACTGACTGAAAAGACAGCATTACTATCTATGTAGCCCACAGAAACACTAATAGTTCCGCCTTCAGGGCTATAGTGCAGGGCATTTTCCAGGAATGTTTGCAATACAAATTTCAAGCGGGCAGGATCAAAATTGGCCATAACTTTTGGTTCAAGATTTTTGGTTAAGGTTATATTTTTGGCAGACAGTTGCTGATCTATCTCTTTGATAACATCTTCAGCCAAAACTGAAATATCGCCCCGTTCAAAATGGTATTCATAATCGCTATTCTTTTTTTCAGAGGCATTGGCCAGAAGGTCTGTAAGTTCCACCAGTTTTTCATTGGCATTTTGTATGTAGGAGATCTGTAATGATATATCTTCAGTTGATTTTGCCTTGGATATATTTTCGGCGGCCCATTTTATATGAGTCAATGGTGTCCGGAATTTGTGGGTGACAGTGGTGATGAATTCGTACTTCAAGAGATCTCCTTGGCGCAATTTGTGCCAGATCAGAACACTGATAGTGACGGCCACGATAGCCGAGATTATGGTTGTGATCCAGATAGGAAAAGACGGAAAAGCCACCTCAATCCATCTATTGGAATAATTGAGCAAGGTTATTATTCCTCCTACAAGAGCCACTGCCAGACTATACAAAAAAGCTTGCTTGGCTATGACCTGAATATTGAATAGTTCATAGCGAATGGCTCCGTAAATAAAAGGAATGGCAAAAACCACAGCAAAAGACATTCCCCAGAGAGGGTCTACCGGTATGTCATAGATCAAGAGATTGGGTATGAATCCGATACCGTAAGCCACGATGATTGAGGCGATGAAATACTTGTATTGATTGCGCTCCAAATAGGAAGTTGTTTTGCGATAGGCTGAATACAGAAGATAGACCATGTATGGAGTGATAATAACGAACATGAATACGATCCTGACCCAGTGCAAAATTCCTGGTTCATAGTAATTGACAAAATACATCTTTGGCACCGATGGAATGAGGAAAAGGTGTGGAACAAGAAAGAATAATAGGCTTAATACAGTCGCGGAAAAATAGACGAAAGCGATCATTCTGAATTTTTCTTTGTTCTTGCCGATCAGACACAAGACCGCGTGGAGGTTGAAAGCGCTAATGAAAAAAGTTGAGAGATTGAGCATCAGGATGGATCTGGATGAATATGGATCGGCCACATTGACTCCGACGATATGGGAGATGATGAAGATAGCCGAGGCCAGGGCGGCCATGGAGAGAGTGATATTGGCCATTCTGCGGGGACCATTCAAGTAAGTGAAAAAGGCCGTGCCGATCATGGAAATGGCCGAGACAATGGAAACTATATTGTGAATTATGAGATGCGAAGCAGGTCCCATTTGGTTTTGATAGTTCATTATAGCAAATAGTAACTCGCTATTGCATTGATTGTGCTTATAAGCTACAATAGTTCCCATGTGCAAAGGCACGGAAACACAGTCGAGTTTCAGGACATAGTAGTAATCATAAATCAATTTCATGACAGGACAGATCAAGACTCTGACGGATAGAGGATTTGGATTCATTTCTCGCGAAGGCGAGGCAAAGGATCTTTTCTTCCACTCCAAAGAGTTGGTTGGCGTCACTTTTGACGAATTGAAAGTTGGCGATACAGTCAGCTTTGAAGTCGTCAACGGGGAAAAAGGCCCCGCCGCCACCGGCGTTTCTCGCGTATAAGCGAGATCTAGTCGCCAAACAAAAAACACCCTTTGACTCGGTGCAATCCGCGCCCAGATCGGGGTGTTTTTTGTTGATCTTTTTTATTGGATGGATTTTGTATAGCCCGCCCGATTATTTACCATCCGAACCCTCTTCGTAGCCGCCGTGGAGATAGAGGCTGAATACCACGACCAGACGGCGGCGAGAAAAGACGACCGAGCCCGACTGTTCTCTTGTGGAGGGCGAGGGCGATCGTGGGTGAGGAGGGTAAATAATCGGGCGGGCAAACTCAAAAATTCTGAATAAGAAATGAAATAAAACAAATCTGCCAGTTGTATTATAGGTGTACGATTATCAGCTAATCATATAAATAATAAAGGACATACACACATAGGTTAGCAGCTCTCCTGGCAAGCTCTTCCAGCCTGTCGGGAGGTTTGCCGTATGAGACCTGGAGCATATGGTAAATTAAGATTATCTTGCCATAATGATGCCAAGTTATCATACAGACCCAAAATTAACCGACGAACAGTTGGCTATGGCTGTTCAACAAGGCGATCTGGAATCGTTTGGTGTATTGGTGGAGAGATATGAGCAAAAACTATTGCGATATGGCCGCAAATTTCTATCACAATATGAGGACATTCAAGACATTGTTCAAGATATATTTATAAATAGCTATAAGAATATTCAAGGATTTGATCCAAAACAAAGGTTTTCGCCCTGGATATATAGGATAGCTCACAATGCCTTTGTTAATGGCATAAAAAAAGGGATACGCAATCCTCTCCATATTTTTGATTTTGATACTCTTATATCGCATCCTGTTTATAATGATCCTATAGAAAAAGATAGGGAACAGGAAGAGATCAAAATGATGATTGAAAAAGGCCTAGATCGACTTTCTTCCAAATATCGCGAGGTTCTGATCCTGTATTTTCTCCAGGAATTATCTTATCGTGAGATAGCCGATATTATCGCGGTTCCCTTGGGGACGGTTGGCATTCGTTTGGCTCGGGCCAAGAAAGAATTGCGTAAGATTTATAAAGATCTCAATATCAGTTATGGAAAATAAACAATCAGACAATCAAAACAGCATTAGCGCCAATATCATCGGTAAGATTCGGACCGAGGAATTGTCTATGCGCTCCAAAAAATTCTTCACTCTAAAGATCATAGTTTTGGTGGGGGTGTCGTTATTGGTTTTGATAATATCCATATTTTTGCTGACCTATGTGTTTTTTAGTATTCGTGTCAGTGGCCACAACTCTTTGCTTTTTTTTGGTTCGCGCGGAATCTTTTTGTTTGTGGAAATGTTCCCCTGGACTTTATTTTTGGTTGATATGATTTTGATCATGTCCCTTGAATGGTTGCTGCGTAGATTCCGCTTTGGCTATCACAGGCCGGTCCTATATCTTTTGGGCGGAATTTTTGTTCTGACTGCCCTGACCAGCATATTGATAGACAGAGCCACATCCATCAATGACCGGATGATGGATCAGGCTTATCAGCACAGACTGATATACCCGATCAATGATATATATGCCCAGGCTCGGCGTTTTCCTGGAATAGGTAGCGATATCTGTATCTGTCGGGTAATATCTGTTGCTAGCACTACTCTTATAGTTGAAGATATGCGCGGCGGTACGACCACCATATTGACGGTACTTTTCCCACTCAATGACGATCGCGCTACTACGACTGATCTATATCCCGGAGAAACCATTCTGATCGCTGGAGATCATAGAGATGGTGTTATTCAGGCTTTTGGTTTCCGCAAGGTTTCTCCAGTTGTGGCTAGGTAGAAGTATGAAGCATGAAGAAAGAAGTAGGAATTAGGAATAGGAATAAGGGATGAAATATAAAGACATTACGACACCTTGACAAAATAGGTCTTTTCAATCATGATGTGGGTATATAACCTTCTCACTTAATTATAGATAATAAGAGCTTGGCTATAGGGGTTAATCCCCACAACATTAAATGTATACAAAATTTCGCAATAGCAAAAAACCTGTTCGTGCTTTTTCCGGCCCCCGGCGCCGTCCGACTATGGGGGCTTCGTCACATGGCTCTCTTGGTCGTGGGCGTTTTGGCGGTTCTCACCGAGCTGGTCGTGGCGCTCGGATAGGAGAACGCATAAACCCCTCTCGTTTTGTGAACAAAGTAGTCATGACCGAAGAAGTAGAAGTGTTCAAACCAGAGCATCAGTTCACAGATTTCCATATTGATGAAAGGCTCAAACAAGCCGTGGTCGCCAAGGGCTACAAAACACCCACGCCCATTCAAGACAGAACTATCCCCCATATCATAAAAGGCTCCGATCTTGTCGGCATCGCTAATACCGGCACCGGCAAGACGGCCGCTTTTTTGATTCCTCTGATTAACAAAGTTTTGCTCAACGCCAAAGAACAAGTTTTGATCATAGTGCCAACCCGCGAGTTGGCTATACAGATAGATCAGGAACTAAAGGGCTTTGTCAAAAACATGAAAATCTTTTCAGTGTGCTGTGTTGGAGGTATGCCTCTTGGTCGGCAGATTTCGGCTTTGCGTTATCACAACAATTTTGTCATCGGCACGCCCGGACGACTGAAAGATCTGATAGATCGCGGCAATATAAAACCGGCCAATTTCAAGTCTATAGTTTTGGACGAGGCTGATCGGATGTTAGACATGGGCTTTGTCCATGATATGCGTTTTGTGATGTCTCTGATGCCAAAAGAAAGACATACCCTGTTCTTCTCGGCGACCATATCTACGGAGATAGAGAAACTGATAAAAGAATTCTTGCGGGAGCCGGTCCGTATATCGGTCAAGACCGGAGAGACCGCCAAAAATGTGGATCAAGATATAGTCAAAGTAGCCTTGGGCAAGAATAAACTAGATGTTCTACACGAACTCTTGAATCAAAAGGAGTTTAGCAAAGTGCTAATATTCGGCCGGACCAAGCACGGAGTTGAAAAGCTCTCCAAGATCTTGCTTGATCGCGGTTTTCGAGCTGAGTCCATTCATGGCAACAAAAACCACTCCAAGCGCCAGCAAGCCTTGCGTTCATTCAAGGACAATACCGTCCAGATCTTGGTGGCCACCGATGTGGCCGCTAGAGGCTTGGATATTCCGAATGTAACCCATGTCATCAATTACGAATTGCCGGCCACTTATGACGACTATGTTCATCGTATTGGTCGGACAGGACGAGGAAACAAAAAAGGCAAAGCCTTGACTTTTGTTGATTGATCAAAAATATGGAGATATTGTATTTTGATAATAAAATATTTTAATGATCATTCTTATCGCCATCGCCACATTCTTTTCAACCCTCTTGGGAGGATTGTTTGCTTTGAAGTTTCGGGACAAATTGCATCTGATACTTGGTTTTAGTGCCGGGGCTGTCATCGCCGTGGCCTTTTTTGATCTCTTGCCAGAAGCTCTAGAGCTGGGTAGTCCTTACTTTGATGGAGAGACTTTATTCATGTTCGTGGCTATTGGTTTTTTTGCCTATCTTATTCTGGATCGCTGGGTTTTTCTCCATACACATCCTCATGAAGACGATCATGATCACCAAGGGTCGGATAGCCACACAGCTCACAAACATCGGGGTATTTTGGGAGCTGGCAGTTTGAGTATTCATAGTTTTTTGGACGGAGTGGCCATCGGTCTGGCTTTTCAGGTATCGGTAGCTGTTGGAGCCATCGTTACGGTGGCAGTTCTGGCTCATGATTTTTCGGATGGCATAAATACGGTCAATATGATTCTCAAGAATAAGGGGGAGGGCAATAGCGCTTTCCGATGGCTGATTGTAGATGCCGTTGCCCCGGTCTTGGGGGTCATTTCAACCCTTTTCTTTACTGTTCCAGAGTCCGGTCTGGCTGTCATTCTGGCAATCTTTTCCGGGTTCTTTTTGTATATAGGGGCCAGCGATCTTGTCCCAGAAAGTCACCATGCTCATCCGAAGTTATTGACCACGGCTATGACCATAGTCGGAGCTGTAGTTTTATTCACGGCAGTAAAATTGGCGGGAGTATAAATAAGAGCCTCTAGGCTCAGATATGTTACAATATGGTTTGTATGTTTCGTCGTAAACCGCATGTAGTCATTTTGGGAGCTGGTTTTGGGGGAGTCTATACAGCCAAGAAATTACTGCCGTATGTCAGAAAAGGACTACTGGATGTTACGCTCATCAACAAGACCAATTATTTTCTTTTCACGCCACTTTTGCATGAAGTAGCCACAGGCTCTTTGAGTTTGCGTAGTGTGGCGGAGCCTCTGCGCGAAATATTCTCCGGCAAGGGCATTCATATAGTTCAAGGTCAGGTGGAGGGCATTCATGCCAAAAAGCAAACAGTCAAGGTTCGTCAGGGCGATATCATCGTTGATATAGACTATGATTATCTGGTCATAGCCTCCGGATCGGAGACAAACTATTATGATATTCCGGGAGCGGAGCAAAATTCATTTCCTCTGAAAAGTCTTATGGACGCGGCTGACATCCGTTCTCGAGTTATTGATGTTTTTGAGCGGGCAATACTTTGTCGTGACCAAACCGAGAGACTGCGGCTCTTGTCTTTTGCGGTGGTTGGCGGCGGAGCGACCGGCGTGGAACTGGCCGCCGAACTGGCCGAATTTGTGTCTGGGATGATCAAGCGATATTATTCCCGGACCAACTGCGATTTGGAACATGTCCAGCATTGTCGTGCCGAGGAACCAACGATCAGTCTGGTTCACAATGGCAAGGGCCTTTTGGAACAATTCAAGCCGAGCTTGGGATCGGCCGCTCTACGCCGTCTACGCCAGCGGGGAGTGATCTTTCATCTCCAAAGCTCCGTAACCGAAGTAACATCTAGGGGTTTGCATATATCTGGAAACAGATCTATTTCGGCGGCCACGGTTATGTGGGTGGCTGGAGTCAAGGCAGTCACTCCTTCTTTTGCCGATATATCTCCGATATTGCAGGCAGGACGGCTAGTGGTTGATGAATATTTCCACCTACAAGGTCAACCAAGGATATTCGTTCTTGGAGACGCGGCGGCTTATGTGGATCGGGATGATTTTGAGAATGATTCCAAAAATGTGAGATCATTGCCGATGCTGGCTCAAGTGGCCGAAGCCTCTTCTGTCATAGTCGCCCGCAATGTCATTGCCTCTTTGGCTGAGTCGCCTCTATCCGTCGTCCATTATCACTCCAAAGGAAGCATGGTTTCGGTCGGCCAGTGGTTCGCTGTCGGTGAAATATGGTCCTTGAATATGGCTGGGAGACTGACATGGTGGCTGTGGCGGATGGTATATCTCTTCAAATTTGCTTCATGGATGAAACGTTTTTATATCGCCTTTGAATGGATGATAGAATCATTTTATCCTAGAGACATCACTCGGCCGCAGTAGTATATCAATTCATATAGATATTGATTGAATGTTATAATTTGTTCATGCTTGATCTAACCGAACTTTCCTCTCTGCTTGATGGCGATATAGATGATTCACCAAACACCCTGGAGATATTCAGTCGCGATGCCAGCATTTTTTCGGTTAGACCCGAAGTTGTTGTTTATCCAAAGAATGTTCAGGGTATAAAAAAGTTGGTTGTTTATGCCAACAACAATCAAGGAATGACTCTTACTGCTCGGGCAGGAGGCACAGATATGACCGGTGGACCACTTTCAAGCTCTGTTATTGTTGATTTTACAAGATATTTTGATCATATAAAGGAAGTAAATACCAAGCGAGCAGTAGTAGAACCAGGAGTTTATTATCGTGATTTTGACAAAGCAACCCTTGTTCATGGCGCCATATTGCCGAGTTTTCCGGCTTCGCGAGATATCTGCACCGTTGGTGGTATGGTCGCCAACAATTCCGGCGGAGAAAAAACTTTGACTTATGGCAAAACCGAGCGCTATGTTCGTCGTCTCAAGGCAGTTCTTGCTGATGGTAATGAATATGAATTTCGCTCTTTGACTCCAGCCGGGCTGGAAACAAAGAAATCTCTTGATACTTTTGAGGGAGAAATATACCGCAAGATGTCAGAGATTGTCACTGGCAATCAAACCGTTTTGCAAAGAGCCAGACCGGCGGTTTCCAAAAATTCCTGCGGTTATTATCTCTGGAATATATATGATCATCAAAATAAAACTTTTGATCTGACAAAACTGTTGGTTGGTTCACAGGGAACTCTTGGACTAATAACAGAGATAGAATTTGATCTGATCAAGCCCAAATCCCATTCACGCCTCTTGGTGATCTTTCTCAAAGATCTGAAGTCTTTGGCCAAGATCGCCAATCATGTTTTGCGATACGGCCCTGAAAGTTTTGAATCGTATGACGATCACACATTTAGAGTAGCGGTGAAGTTCTTGCCGGCCTTGATCCGTCAGCTCAAGGGTAATATTGTATCGCTCTGCTTGAAGTTTTTGCCAGAATTGTGGGCCATCGTCCGAGGCGGAGTTCCCAAAATGGTTCTTCTGGCGGAGTTCACAGCGGATAGCGATGAAAAAGCAATGGATAAAGCAAAACAAGCCCAGGAATCATTGGGAGAATTTAACATTCATTCAAAGATTAGCAGTTCTGCGGCAGATGCTCAAAAATATTGGATCATTCGTAGGCAGAGTTTTAATCTTTTGCGCAAACATGCCGGAGTGTTGTCTACGGCTCCGTTCATAGACGATTTCATTGTCAGACCAGATGTTTTGCCAGAATTTTTGCCAAAACTTTATTCCATACTAGACCAATACAAACTAACATATACCATCGCTGGTCATGTCGGTGATGGTAATTTTCATATTATCCCTCTGATGAATCTGCATGAAGAAAAAGCCCATAAGATTATTGAAGAGCTTTCGGTCAAGGTCTATGAACTGGTTCATCAGTTTGGCGGTTCCATCACCGGCGAACACAATGACGGTATCATCCGCACTCCCTTTGTCAAAATGCAGTATGGTCAAGAAGTTTACGCTCTATTTGAAGAGACAAAAAAGATCTGGGATCCAAAAGGTATATTCAACCCAGGCAAGAAAGTCGGAGGAACGATGAAGTATGCTTTGGAGCATATCATGAAATGATCATTTCTGCATTATTCATACCGCAAGGCTTCTATGGGGTTTAGCTTGGAAGCTCTTCTGGCTGGATAATAACCGAATATTATGCCTATCATCGTGGAAACTCCCACCGCCAATAATACCGAAGAGATTGAGACTTTTGTTTGGATAATATCCAAGGATGAAACGGCCACAGACACAGCCCATCCCAAAATGATCCCCATGATGCCGCCGATAACAGTCAGAGCCACAGCTTCAGCCAGAAACTGCACGCTAATGTCTTTTTTGGTGGCGCCAATGGCCTTGCGCAAACCGATCTCCCGAGTCCGCTCGGTAATCGTGGTTAGCATCATGTTCATGATGCCAATACCACCGACTAACAGCGATATCCCAGCAATAGCCGCTAGGAACAAAGTGAAGGCATCCGTTACTTGGTTGAGCGTTCCCAAGATGTCGGCTTGGGAAATGATGGAAAAATCTGGCTCATCCGTTCGGTGCTTGGCTGTGAGCAGATCAGTTGCCTCTAAGCGTATCATTTCCATATCGTCTTTGTTAGAAACACTGACTGCTATAGTGGTCAGATAATCCACACCAGAGAGGATCTTCTGCATAGTGGAGAGAGGCACAAAAATCATATCGTCTTGGTTTGCAAAACCAGAACCACCTTTTGATTCCAGAAGGCCAATTACTCGGAATATCACTCCGTTTATTTTGATAGTTTGGCCCAGAGGATCTTCATCGCCAAAAAGGTCCAAGGCCGATGTTTTGCCCAAGACAGCCACCTTAGATATAGAGGTATTTTGGCTGGCATTGAAAAAAGAACCCTCGGCTGTTTTTAGATTTCTGATAACCGCAAAATCTGGAGTTGTGCCGACGACCGTGGAATTTGTATTATTGCCAGCCGAAGAAACTATCTGGAATCTACGATCCAATTCCGGAGCGACAAAACTGACCCCGTCTATAGACCTCAATATATCAGCATCCTCATTCTTCAGGCTTTGCGCCGCGCCTCGTCCCGAAGATATGATGCCGCGACCGGGCTGTAATGAACCAGGGAATACGGTCAATAGATTTGAGCCAAGACTTTCTATGCTGGATTGTATAGAAGCTTGGGCTCCCTGGCCTATGGAGACCATGGATATGACCGAGCCTATGCCTATGACTATACCAAGCATGGTCAGGATAGTCCGGATTTTGTTGGCTGTTAGAGAGGATATGGTTTCTTGAAGTATGTCGCTTATGGTCATGGTTTTTTCTCGCGGGTATTTTGATCTTTGGTGATGAGGCCATCACGAATGTTTATAATGCGGTCGGCGTGTTCAGCCACATCATGTTCGTGAGTTATGATGATCACAGTGCGTTTGAATTGTTTATTGAGCCTTTCAAATGTATCCAAGACGATATTGCCAGTCTGGGTGTCCAGGTTGCCTGTTGGTTCATCGGCCAGAATCAATGTTGGATTATTGATCAATGCTCGAGCTATAGCTACTCTCTGGATCTGTCCACCGGATAGTTGGTTTGATCGGTGGGAAAAATGGTCTTCTGGCAGACCGACGCTTTCTAGTGCCAAAAACACTCGTTCTTCACGCTGGTGACCTGGTATTTCAGAATATACCAGAGGCAAACTTACATTACGCAAAACAGTAGCTCTAGGCAAGAGGTTGAATGATTGGAAGACAAAACCGATTTGCTCTCTCCTTATTTGCGCCAGGTCATCATCTGTCATCATAGAAACATCTTCTCCATCCAGGATGTATTGACCCGATGTCGGAGTATCCAGAGCTCCGATTATATGCATCAGAGTGGATTTGCCAGAACCAGATGGTCCCATGATGGCCACGAACTCGCCTTCTTCTATTGAGAAGCTCACTCCGCGCAAGGCTGATGTTTCGTTTTCGCCATTTGTGTATGTTTTGGTTATGTTTTGGATATCTATCATATGGTCATTTCGGTCTGATCGCTCTCTGCCCACCAGTCATGCTGTTGAATATGTTGGGTGTTTGAGCTGTCGTTGGGCTGGTAGCGGAAGCGGCAATAGTACGCATTACTACCCACTGACCTTCTTGGAGACCACCAGTGATCTCGGTATTTGTGTCATCGGTCTCTCCGATGGTGACCGTGATCTTTGTAGGAGGGTTGTTTGAAGAGATCGTAGTTGTTTTGCCGAAAACATTCTGGGGAGTAGGGGAAGAGGTATTATTTTCTGGTGATGAAGAAGCCGAAGACTTTCTGGCAAGGGTGCTCGGGACGGTCTCTGGCACTTCAACATAATGTGCGCGACCTTGTGTTTTGATAGCAGAAGAAGGTACAAGTAACACCCCATATTTTTCTTCCGTGACGATGGTGGCATCGGCGCTCATTCCCGGCTTGACGCGGTTATCAGCGCCATCAAAAACTATTTTGACATTGTATGTCACTACTCCTTGAGAAGCTGTGCCGATCAGGTCCATCTCCGCCACATTGCCTGGCACAGAGATATTTGGTATAGCGTCAAAAGTCAGTGAGACAGGATCGTCCTTTTTGACCTTGACGATATCTATTTCATTGAGTGACACGGAAACTTGTTTTTGTTCACTAATCATGGTGGCTATGACTGCTCCGCTGGCTTCGTCATATGTGTGTACAGGGATGCGTCCGACAACTCCATCAAATGGAGCTCTTATGAAATATTTTCCGTAGTTTTCTTCTTGGGTTCGCAAGGATAATAGTTGTGATTTTATATCCAGAGCATCAGCTCCATCTCGGAGAGTGGCTAGATTGTCCTTGGAACTGCTTATGCTATCGCGGGAAGATAATATGTTGGCCACATGACCGTTGGCTTTTACCGACCAGGATATGACATTGTTTGAAGTAGTCGGGGCCGCTTGGGTATAGTAGTCTGGTTTATTTGTGATTATGAAGGTTATGGCGTTTTGAGTGTCTTTGAGAATGTTGGCCACATCCTTGACCATAGTGTATGTGTGTTCTATCAGCATTTCTATGCTTGAAGTAGCGCTATTGCGGTTTATGCTCTTGTATTCTAGGACCATCGTCTCATATTTCTTTTTGACATTATCATAATTAAGTCCCGCTATGTTGCCGTAGGCTCTTTCATTTGCCTCGAGGGCAATCAAACGCTGATCATTCAGGAAACCATCGGAAGTATAAAATATATTATTCAAGCCATCCATGATCAGAGGCATATCCAACATGGCGCTAGCCACGGCATTGAAACCTTCTGTATATGATCTATTGAGGTTATTGACGGCGGAGTCCAGATCGGCTTTCTTTGCTGGCTGTACCAGTTTGGCGTAGGCTATTTGAGCGTTTTCAAGATTGCGTAAGGCCGTGGTTGAATCTATGACAGCGATGATATCTCCAGATTTTAGATATTGGCCGACTGAAGCGCGAATAGATGTTATCTTCCCGGGAACTTCGCTCTTTATGTCTAGCTGATTTATAGATGAAACTTGTCCAGATCCGGTAACAGTTTGCTCCAGAGTTCCTTTTCTGGTTTGAGTCAAAACATATTGAGTTGTTTTATTGTCATCAAAAAATGCCCCATAAGCGTAATAAATAGCACCCAAGAGAATGATGGCAATGACAACACTGGAGATTTTGTTGCCAGCCACAAAGGCTTTTATGCGGCTCATTCTAGTTATTTTTTTGTGCTGATGTTTCATGATAGAATGAAATTTAGCATATCATATTTCTTATTGTTTGTTATCAAAATGAATAATTCAGAAAACAAAATCGCTATATATGCTATATATGAATGAAGACAGATTCAAGCAAAAAATGACACCGGAACAGTATCGTGTCATGCGCGAAAATGGCACCGAGGCGCCCTTTTCGGGAAAATATGTCCATGAAAAAAGAGCGGGCATGTACGCATGCGCCGCGTGCGGCAACAAACTTTTTTCTTCGGAGACCAAGTTTGACTCTGACACCGGCTGGCCGAGCTTCGATCAGGCTCTTCCAGGAGCTGTCAAATTTGCCAAAGACAATACCCATGGCATAGATCGTACCGAAGTCGTCTGCGCGAAATGTCATTCTCATCTCGGTCATGTCTTTGACGACGGCCCGACTGCCACGGGCAAACGCTACTGTATGAATTCCGTCTGTTTGGAATTGAAAGATTCAGGTATATCAAATCCCACAAACTCTTTTTAATTCTATGAAATCTTGGGCGGTTGCTTTTTCGCTGTCGCCTTGATTGAGACGGTACATGATAGCGTCTGGATCTTCCACATGTTCCATTCCCAGGACATGTCCCAGCTCGTGAGCCAAAACTCTTATCAATCTCTTGCCGCTGTCAAATTGATAGATATTTATCCTTTGACCGTGTCTGTCCAGAACATATTCTCCCTCTTCAAATTCCGGTCCCGTTTTTGCGCCGATTGTATTGTATGTATCTACCGTAGTATTAAAATCCTTGGCCAATTTGTTCAGAGCTTCCGCCATGACATTGAGATTTTCCGTATTGATAGATAAAGCTTTTTGTCTCTGATTGATTAACAAGATTTGACTATCCAAATAGGATTTTTCTTTTTGCAAAGATTCGTATTTGTCTCTGGGGGCTCCGCCCTTACTATTCCAATAAGTCACATCTTCTTCATAGACAGACTTGCGTTGTTCAAAGGTCGCGATAAGATTCTCCAGCTCTTTTTTCTGTGCATCGTAAGAAGTTTTCAAGGAATTATATTGATTTTTCAGTTCAGCATAACTGGTCTTGCCATCTTTGATCACAAAGCCCAGAGCAGTCAATTGTTCGGTAGTTTGTTGGCGATAATCATAAAGAAGATTGATAGCGAAACCCTTATCAGCACTTGATAGAAATAAAGTCTTGTCTAGAGATTGTTCCCAAATTCCAGCCGCTTGATTTATGACTTCCTGGAATTGTTCTCTACTCAAACCAAACCGTTCGTCAAATGCCCCAATATGATAAGCAAGAGGTCGGTCGCATGGGCCAATACCCAGGAGATGAGCGATCGGCTCTGTCTTGATCATCAACCATCGTCCAACACCGCCTCGGTCGCTCCGTTCAAATACAACAATAGAAGCAAGGAGAGCCAGTATTGCAAAAGTTAAAAGTCTTTTGGAGGCGATCTTCATAATGCCAAGCGATTGTCTATCCTATTGATGTCGCGAGGGAAGAGAGTTGCTTCTTTGATGTTGGCGAGTCCGAGAAGTTTCTGGGTCAGGCGCTCCAGCCCTAGACCAAACCCTCCATGAGGAGGCAGGCCGTATTTGAAAGCTTGTAAATAGAAAGAAAACTTCTCTGGATCAAGCTTTTTCTCTTTGATAGAAGCAACCAATGAATCATAGTCATGGATCCTTTGGGCACCAGTGGTTATCTCTACTCCTCGGAACAACAGATCAAAACCTTTTGTATATGTAGGATCCTTTTCATCTCTATAAGTGTAAAAAGGTCTTTTGGTAGTAGGGAAATGAGTAATAAATATGAAGTCCGAATCGAATTTTTCTTTTGAATACGAACACAGCCATCTCTCGTGTTCAGGGTCAAGATCCGGTTCACTAGCGCAATCTTTACCTGTTTCTTTTTTAATTAGTTTTTGGGCTTCTCGTAGGGTCATGGACGGGATTTTGTCGGGAACAGTTGGCATTTCTCCTCCAACCAATTCAAATTCCTTGGCGCAATCTTTTTGTAATTGTTCCGCCAAATATTTCAAAAAATCATTTTCTATGTTCATGACATCCCTATGGTCTTCTATAAAACCCATCTCTACGTCCAGAGAAGTGTATTCATTGATATGTCTGGTAGTGCTATGTTTCTCGGCTCTGTAGACATTGCCCACGGCAAAGACTCTTTCAAAAACCCCAACCATGATTTGTTTGTATAGCTGGGGGCTTTGGGCCAAATGAGCTTTGTGTTCATTGAAATATTCCAGAGTGAATGAATTGGCTCCACCTTCGGCGTCATCTCCGATGAGCTTGGGCGCTTGGAACTCCGTGAAGCCTTGGGCGGAGTAGAAATCTCTGAAAGATTTGGTAATGACAGATTGGACTTTGAATATCGCTTTGTTTTTTTCCGTGCGCAGAGTCAGAGGCAGATAATCAAGATAGGTGTCTATATTTATCTCCGTTCCAAGTTCAAAAGGCAATTCTTTGGCGGCCGAGAGGATCTTGATATCATAGACTTCGAATTCCATGGAACCGTTTGGCTCTTTGAGATTGACCATTTTCTCCGGGCGGTTGTTGACCTTGCCAGAAACCTGGACGACCCATTCGCTTCGGAGTGTTTGGGCTATGGTATGAGCCTCGGTTCTGGTGGGCAAAATGACGGCTTGAACCTTCCCGGACATATCCCTTATATCCGCGAATACCAGTTTGCCATGGTCGCGTCTGGCATCCACCCATCCGCAAATAGTGATCTCCTCGCCAACCTTTTCTTTCAAGTCTTTTGCATAGGTTCTTCGCATGAATGAAAATATAGCATATATGGTAAGATATTCCCACATTATGGACAAAAAAGAAGAAACAATATCTCCCATAGTCAAAGAGAAAGCTCCGCTCGTCTTGGCCGAAATCAACCAGGCCAGTTCTATTCTTCTGCACTGTCACCCCTCTCCAGATCCAGACAGCGTTGGTTCGGTCTTGGCCATGAAATTTGCGTTGGAACAGCTTGGCAAGAAAGTGACGGTTATCAAGGGTGATTCAGATATTCCAGAGGCCTTCATCCATTTCCCTGGAGCTGAAGATATTGTGAAAAAGAATTTCTTTGAATTAGACTTGAAAGACTTTGATTTGTTTATTTCTCTGGACAGTGGCTCCCCAGATATGATTTCTAGATTGAAACCCATAATTTTTCCGAAAGCTCTGAAGATAGTAGTTATAGATCATCATCGTACGAACACAAATTATGGATATATAAATCTAGTTGACCCTGTCTATCCCGCCTGCGGTCAAATCCTTTTTGATCTTTTCAAAGAATGGGGAATAAAACTAACGCCTGAAATCGCCAAGAATTTGTTTATGGGTATGTATACGGATACTGGAGGATTCAAATATGAAGGCACGACATGGCGAACATTCTATATTGCAAAAAAGTTGACCGAGGTGGCTCCGGATTTTGTGGCTCTGATTTCCGATATGGAGAATACAAACAAACCAGATGCTGTTTTTTTCCAAGGTCTAGCTTTTGCTTCTATAGAAACAGTTCTTGGCGGACGGATGGCCATATCAGCAGTTTCTCTAGAACAGCTCAAATCAAAAAATATAGAACCACACACAGTGGTATCACATTCAGTATCATCAGTTATGAGGACTGTGGTAGGGTGGAATATATGTGCTTCCATGGTGGAGACAGAACTAGATAAAATCAAAATAAGCTTGCGCACTAGAGACGCTCTGAAGTATGATGTTTCAAAGTTGGCTGTGGCACTGGGCGGTGGCGGACACAAAGCGGCTGCTGGCGTTGTCCTCAATATGTCGCTCGAAGAAGCCAAAGTATTATTGGTGAATAAGGCCAAAGAATTGTATGAATAAATCTAGTGTATATATCCTGATATACAATGTCATACTGAAAAAAAAGAACAGTTAAACAAAATCCATAACAAATGTCTGAATACTACAATCCCAGACGGGCCACAAGATTGTTTGATCCCAAAAGCAGTGAACCATTCAAGATCAGCCGGTCAAAAATAGAGCTCTTCATGTCTTGTCCGCTATGTTTCTATTTGGACAGGCGTCTGGGAGTGGCTCGGCCTCCAGGATTTCCATTTGCCCTGAACTCTGCCGTAGATACTCTGCTCAAAAAAGAGTTTGATATTCATAGGGCCGCCAAGTCTCCCCACCCACTGATGTCTGCTTATGGCCTCAAAGATACACTGCCGTATCAGCACAAAGACCTAGATATTTGGCGTGAGAACTTCAAAGGTCTTGAATGTTTCCACAAACCTAGTAATTTCAAGGTTGGTGGGGCTATAGATGATGTCTGGGTCAATGGTCAAGACGAGCTCATGGTTGTTGATTACAAAGCTACTAGCAAAGAAGAAAAAGTAAATATAGACAAGGAATGGCAAAATAGTTACAAGCGCCAGATGGAAATATACCAGTGGATATTGAGAGCCATGAATTTCAAGGTCTCTTCCACAGGCTATTTTGTTTATTGCAATGGCAAAACAGATCGCAAAGCCTTTGACGGCAAACTAGAGTTTGATGTTGATATTATTCCTTATACTGGCGATGATTCCTGGATAGATAAAACTCTTATAGATATGCGGGAATGTTTGTCAAAAGATATTCCTCCAAAACCAAACAAAGATTGTGATTATTGTTCGTATCGCAAAGCCTCCAGAGATGTTCAGATGAAAAGATGATATGACTTCGGTCGTTATTTGGGGACTGTTATCAAAAATGTTGTTCCGGATCCCAAAGCGCTCTCCAGTCTTATGGACCCCTTGAGTTCGTCTTCCACGATCGTTCTCACGGTTGAGAGACCCATCCCGAGACCAGAAGATTTGCTGGAAAATGATATTGAAAATATGTCTTTTTTATTTTCTGGCGATATGCCACAGCCATTGTCAGCGATTTGAATAGAAGCGTGGTCTTGATTGGAAGTTACAGATATTTTTACATAGCTATTCCTGGCATTGTCTTTCTCTGTAATAGACCTTTCACCGCAGGCTTCTATGGCGTTGGACATCAGATTTACGAATAGCTGGTGGATCCGAACTGGATGTATGTTTGCCGTGAATGGGTCCGCTCGGTCAATAATCAATTGAACATTGGCCATCCGGGCTTTGTAGGCCAGAATATCCCTGGCAATAAACAATTCGGAAGACAGTTCGGCGTTGCCTTTCAAGGAGTCTCCATTGCCTAGACACCGCTTGACGCTGTCCATAAATGAGCGCATCCGCCTAGAACTATCCACGACTTTTTCTATCATGGTCCCCGTGTCTTCCAGATGTTGTCCTTTGAGAGCAAGCTTTTCCACATACAGAGACAAAGATGCCAAAGGACTCATAAGATCATGGAATAATCCTTGGGATAGTTCTCCAAACTGGGCTATCCGACGGATTTCGGTGGTTTTTTCTCGGCCAATATCCAAAAGCTCCACTGTGCGCCTGGACAGGCGAAGCTCCAAATTGTCGCGTTCTTTGCGCAGGCTCTCTTCAGAAATCTGGTAACGAATAAGAGATTTTTTTATCTCATTATTGGATAACCAAGCGATCACCGCTATCAGTATGAATAAAATAATATAGGTGACTATATCTATGATGCCTAGACCGTCCGATCGCGTCCCAACCACCTCGGCCGCGGAGGCGAAGCGCGGGCCGAAGACCGTCAGCAGGAACAAGAACCACTCTTCGCATGCCTGCTCTAATGCGGAGGTAGTCATGTTTGCTGACGCTGTTTATGCATTGATTATAATCTGGTTGGAAACGCGATGGACACCATTTCACTTTACCAGTTGATTTATTAATGGTTATGTCGACTCATAACTTCTATAGCCTAACAAAGAGAGATAAAATATTCGTTAATATATGTTCAAATATAGATAAAGTAATGTTAAATATTTAAGTAAATTTTATTTTTGATGGGCTAATATAGCTGATCTTTCTATGACATATCCCCGTCCAGGAATATTAACAATAAGATTTGGCTTGCCGCCAACATTGATCTTTTTGCGCAGGTTTCGGATATGAGCCTCTATGGTATTGGAGAATGGGTCACTATCGGCTGTCCAGACATGCTCCATGAGCAAGGTTCTAGACAGAACTACTCCGACATGTCTCATAAAGTATTCTAGTAGGCCAAATTCTTTGCGGGTTAGGCGGATATCATTGGTTCCTCTGATGACACTTTGCCTTTTGGCATCAAGGACCAGATCGTCCACCTGGAATGTTGGTAAAGACAACAGCTCATTGGGGCGTCGTGCCAAGGCTCTGATCCTGGCATAAAGCTCGGAAAATGAAAAAGGCTTGGTCATATAATCATCAGCTCCTCTGTCCAGAGCGGCGATCTTTGTCTCCATGTCATCTGTCACAGACAAAAATATGATGGGTGTTTTCCTGCCGACGGCTCGGATCTCGCTACAAATAGTCAGACCATCTTTTTTCGGTAGGGAATGATCAAGTACCACGACATCATAGTCATAACTCCTTCCCAGGAATGACCCGTCGCTTCCGTCCGATGCTATATCAACAGTATGAGAGTCGGCGGTCAGTCCTTCCCGAACCATTTCAGCTGTATGAACATCATCTTCCACGATCAATATTTTCATAGAGGCAATTATAAGTCAGGCATGGAACAAGACGCAAGTGCTTGTGCTGAGTTCTTCCTACCGGCAAACAGAGAGGAGTGAAGCAAGAAGAACCAAAACGTTTTAACTCGACTAGACAATTTTTACATTTTGTAATTTATAGTGTTATAATAAAACCATGGGAAAAGTTAAAATTGAAAATCACACATTGACTAGAAAATTTTAGTTATTCTGATAAAGAAATGAAATCTAAATTTAAAAAACAAAAAGGTTTTTCGCTTATCGAACTTTTGGTTGTGATAGCCATAATAGGAATTTTGAGCTCTGTTATTTTATTAGCGGTAAGCGGAGTTCGGATGAAGTCGAGAGATGTTAAAAGAAAAGCAGAAATTTCCGGTGCTGGCAAACTGCTGACAGCTTCTTGCTATGTGCCCAACGCGGGCGCAGGAGAGTACGATATTGCTGATTTAATCACTGAATTTATATCAAGCAATCCCCAATATGCAAGCTATATATCGCAGGTCCCCAAGGACCCCTCTGCTCCCTCTTCCGGTGCAGAGTCCTTATATATGTATACGGTGAATACAAATGGTAAATGCGCTCTATATGCAAACCTTGAAAATGAAAATGAAACAGTAACCTTGCAAAGTATTTCTATTCCAACCCCTGGAGGTGGTACTGGTGTGCTTGAGGCATCAGCTGATGGATGGAATGGTTCATCAAAGTATTTTCAAGTTTCAAATTAATAATTATTTACTAAAAAAGTTCTAACTTCTATTCATATCACCAGCCTTAGATTTTTTTATTTAAAATTTTCACTAAAGCAAGTTCGTTAACGGTGCTGTATTACTCTGCTTTGCTCGAACCTATTTTGAACAGAATGCAGACTAACGCACGCCCCGCGCGCGTGGTGGCTCTAAGCTAAATCGTACGCTCCGATTCTGTGCCAACTCTAACAATTCCGCCACGCCTCGGGAGTACCCTCGGCGTTCCGCCCTTGCCCCATCGCTTTTCCATTCTTGATTTGTTTTGCGCGGGATTTTTTGAAAAGGTATGGGCGATGGGATTCGGGCGGGCTTCCTTTTAAGAAAGGAGGCTGGCGGAATTCAAAATCCAAACTTTAATATTGTGCCTCGTTCATTCTAACATTTTTGTGTTCATAATCTAAAGAAGTCCATCCTCGGCATTCGCCTCGGACATTTCCGCTAGAGCTACGAGCGCCTAGATGTCTAGGATTGGCGCTTCTCCTCGCACTCCCGCTCTGCGGAGCGGGTGCTCGGGCGCCATGCTGTTTGGGGGAAGGAAGGAATCCTTCCCCCAGCTTCGGTCTCCTCCTCGCAGTGGTTTGCTAGAGTATTCAATGCTTCCATTTGTTCTGTGGTCATTTAGAGTCTTCTGGCTTCGTTTAACGTGCCTTCGGAGTCCGCCCTCGCACAACCCCCTTCCACGTTTTCATATCGGCTGTATGTGGTGTCGCTTTCGCTACTAGATTTCGTATTGCAAGATTACGGCGGCGCTCATCCTTTAGTCATGGACGCCCTAGCGGAAATGTCCGAGGCTCAAAATACATCGTGCTTAAACATTCTTGCCGTTTGATTAGAAGGCGATGTAATATTATCAGTAGATGATACAGGAGATGAACACTCAAGTATTTTGAAATATAAAACAATAAGTGTGGGTAAGCCCATACTGACTTTTATCCCATTCTATTATTATTTCTTGCTGAAGAGGCATCATCTTGGCCACTTCTCTAGCAATATCCCAAGCCAAGGGAGAAAAATTATGATTTTTGTCAAAGATATTTGAAACTTCTACAATACAATACCCTTTATATCTTAGTTTGTTTTTTATTTGGCTGTAAATATCTCCAATGTCAGATAAAAATTGTTTATAAGGTTCAGTATTGTTTTCATTTGATTTTCTCAGGGGATTATTGTTATCAAGGACATGTGTGTAAGGGGGTGTATTGTTCAAAAAAGTATTCTAGAAAATCTTCACTGAACCGTTCCTCCAGTCCCTGCAGTTTTTGAGGTACTGCAATAATATTTTTTTGATTAAATCGTAAAATGCTTTTCATAAAAATGAAATATAATTTAGCACATTTATGCTAAACTGTATATTATCGTTATATAGGTGTTTTTACTGTGATGAACATTTTGTCAAAATTGAAATTCTTTATTAAATCTTATGATCTCTCATTCACAAAACTTTATTAATAATCAGAGCGTTATTAATAAGCTTATTTCTCGAGTTGACTTTGGCGACGCTGATTTAGTACTCGAAATTGGCCCCGGGAAAGGCATTATCACTGATGCTCTCATTAAGCAAGATAAGAATATTATTGCGATTGAGGCCGATCCGAAACTCTTTTCTGAATTACAAAAAAAATACGTAAACGTAGCCAATCTTTCGCTTATCCAAGCTGATTTTGTAAAATACACAACACCAAACGAACCATTTATCATCGTCTCTAATATTCCGTTTAATATTACAGCGAATATTGTCAGAAAAATTACAGATGAACAATCAAAACTACATATTGCCTACCTCATTATGCAGAAAGATGCCGCTATTAAATTTATAGGCGCACCACATGCGCATTCTCCTCTCCTATCACATATTTTAAACATCAATTTTGAGATAAAATTACTCATGGATATTGATAAATCAAATTATAGCCCTAGGCCAAAATTTGATACGGCATTTGTATCTATCAAGAGAAGAGAGAAACCTATTTTTGACAGACAGAAATCAGAGCAATTCAAAAACTTCTTGGTTTATATTTTTGAACGACAAAAACCTCATATTAAAAAAGCCCTAAAAAGCGTAATGAGCAATCTACAGGTCAAAATTATTTTGAATAACATAAATATCCCTGAAGATAAGGAGATCAAGAAAATATTATTTACTGACTGGGTTAGTATATTTGAAACTTTTGCTAGTCATGCCCCTGAAAAATCTAAAATAAATATATATGGCTCTTACAAAAAATTGCTTGTGGAGCAATCTCAATTGCAAAAGATAAATCGAACCAGAAAAGATACTTAAACAACCATTTTCTTAACTAGCTCAAATACTTGTTTAGGGCTGATACTATCACCATACTGAGCAATCGCTGGACAAGAATCATAATAATGAAAACAGTTTCCACAGTATATTTTGCGCGCAGGACACTTTTCCATAAAAATGTTAGTGCGATATAAAAAATTTGTTTTATTGTAAGGTGCCCAGACGTCAGGGTCGGTGCTTGTATAAAGACCAATTGTAGGAGTTCCTGTCGCAGAACAAATATGTAAAAGGCCAGTATCGTTTGAGATAAAACATTTTAACTTTCCCAACATAATCGCAATGTGGCTAAGTTCTTGGTGGTTGATCAGTTCGCATCTGCTCAATCCAATATTTTTTTGTACTTCTATTATTGCTTGATCTGTTTCTTCTTGTGACAAGCCATGAAATAATATTATTTTTTGGTCATAGTTCTTTAATATTGTTTGCGCTAATTCAACCCACTTATGGGTTGGCCAACGCTTATTTTTCTGACTAGCGGCCATACCAAAACCAATTCCACTTTTCTCTCCACCATAAACAGAGAGCCAACGATATTCATAATGAGAAATATCAACACTCTGTTGTTGAAACATTTTTAGTAGATCACCAGCTAGATTTTCTTGTTTTTCTCTATTTTCAATAATGTTAAAATCCAAGTCCCAAAAAGCGACATCGTGATCCTGTTTTAGAAATCTCTTAAATTCATAATAACCAGTATCATATTTGGGACCCTCGTTGCGCAAATTAACAATCAAATCAATCTGATTTTGATTTACAAAATCAACAATCTTATTCCAGTCTTCTCTATTAAACCGTCTCCATGTGATTGGACTAAACCCTTTCAGTCTTTTCAACCCAGCTTTTTCAATAAACCATTTGTCTGAAAGAATTTCATTTTCACTATGAAAATATTCCGTTGTTGGATAACTTTTCTCAAAACATTGGAGTAGTGGTGTAATAGTTATTCCGTTTCCGATACCAGTAAAATTTATAAACCACGCGCAATTGTAATTTGGCATAATATTTATATACTGAAATAATATTTTGTGTACAAATCAGCTGATATCTTGAACGAAACTTCTTTTTCTATATAAACGCGTGGTGTATAAAGATCAATGTTAGTCCAAAATCTCTCAAATGTTTTTGGAAAATCTGAAATCATTTTAAATCTTTCTCCACACTCCTTTGAGAAGAGTGGCACAGATGTTGCAGGAATAGGATTTTCAGAGAATGCTGGCCAAACAGGATCAGTCCACCATCCGTGATCCCATGCAATAATAGGCACATTTGAAGCAAGCGCTTCCTGGTAAGCTATTCCTTGGGTTTCATGTTCGCAGAGAAAAACCATTGACCGACTCTTTCTTAATAAATCTTTATAGGTTTCGTGTGTGGTATTCCCATATGGCAGTACAAAATATGACAGACCTTTTTTATCCAGACATGCTTTGATCGGATCAAGAAATAATGGAATAGTTTTTCCTCTTTCCCAACGAATTTTATCGTAAATGAGCACATCAATAGATTTCATGTAATTTTTTGTATCCGCCCATTCTTTAGTTGAAATTCCGGCATACCATAAGACACATGTATTGCCATACACTTTTTCAAAAACATCTTTAAGCCAATCACATGTCAGTAAGTAATATTTAAATCTTGGGTCTTTCATTAAGCTTATATTTTGAGATGGATTGTCGTACATACTTGGACCTAAAATTGCAGGGTTAGGCAATAGCCATTCTGGGATACAGTTTGGAGTGCCGACAATCCCTATTGGATAGGTTGGATTAGCTAAAGCTAATTTATAATCATTTTCATAAACATGATACCCATTTTCTCTTAGGGCACGAACAAGAAGTGTGTACCATGCATAAAAACCAGATATACTTCTTTTTGAATATGTTTCAATATAATCCCATTTATGTTTTTCATAGAAAAGTAATACATCTTTCCCTCGTTCGAGATTTGTCATATATTTTTATCCTTAGGATGAATAAGTGCTTCGCCCGGATCGGTAAATTTTACACGATCTGATGAGTGGTGAGGTGTTTCTTTGTAAGACGGCAGGTTATCCCAATCAACCAATGAAAGAGCTAATTTGACATCATTCGATAACTCGAAAGGCAATGGCCTAAGGTAAGGCAATACATCCTCTTTCCTCGGTCTTTCAGGTAGAAAATAAATCGAGTAATTAGGGAGTGTGCTTTTGTGGTAATACTTGAGGTGAAAATGAAAAGGACCATGAAAACACACCGTATGTTTTGTTGGTTCAAGAATTGGGTGACTACCATCCTCCAGAAGAGGGATGAAATGTCTGCCTTTCTTTATAATACGAGTATGCGGATCAATCATATCCACACCATTGATTTTTGTTTCCCAAAAATGAATATATTGTTTTTCGTCATAAAGATGCCATATTGAGAATGCTATCCCATCCGTATTAGAATTTTTAAAAGAATCGATTATTTTTGGACGGAGTGATGATGAGAATAACTCGTCTGCATCTGCAATCACCAAAATATCAACGCCAAGCTCTTTGAAAGCTTGGTCAATAACATAATTTCGTGTTTCGAGCTCTCCTCTCTTAAAAGCCACGTCCTTATTTTTTGAGTACTCAACCTTAATTGGTATTTCAGATTGAGATTGTGCCACCTCAACACTCCCATCGGTAGAATGATCATCGTATATAAATATTCCGTCTGTCCATTGAAGCGATTGTACACAAGCCCCAACAAAAGAAGCCATATTATGAACCATAATGCACGCACCAATTTTTAAATCATAATTATTCATGTTCATTAATCATTGATTCAATGTCTGCAACAGATATCTTGTTTTCAAGATACCCGCGAAGTACGACTAAACGCTGGGTATTTTTCTCATATAGCTGACTCCTTTCAAACGAGACGAAGTCATCTTTCGTCCATACTGATATGTGAGCCTCTGAATGATACCCGTCAACAAAGTTTTGGAGATAGCGATACGGAAACTCAAGGATAATCCAACGACATCTGTAAATTAAAAAGTTGAGTAAATCAATACCATCTGATTTTTTCAGGTGTTCAATAATGTCGCCAATCATAATTACATCAAAGATTTGATCGTAGTATTTTGGGTTAATTAAATCCGTGGCAGAAATGTTCCATACTTCATCGTAAATTGAAGGAAGCTTAAAATTTTTTATATAGTCTTTTTCAATCTCAACAGCTGTTAATTTTATAGATGAATTAATCTTTTTTGCTAACTCGCCGTATTTTCCGGCACCAGCACCAAGATCAAGGAGGGTCTCTGGTTTTAATAGTCGAATAATTTCTTCTATAGATTTATCAAAAATAAAACTTGAGTATGGCATATTATTTATGAGATATTTTTAGGAATGTGTTGTATTACAAAATCAATGGCTTTCTGAATATTTTCATCAGAATACTCCTCAAAATGAACAAAGTTCTGAACCCTTATCTTCTCTGTATGAATTAACTCATGCTTACCAAGAAGCACCAAAGGTCTACCAATATCGAGAATTAAACCAATTTCACACATCGTTCCAAAACGCCCATCAAATGCAATCACCGCATCAGATGACCAAGCGAGGACATTCATAAAAGCGAGATCAAGTGATGTTGGAATTACATAATCAACATACCTATTTACATCCCCTTTTTTGTTACTTTTAGTGATAGCTATTGTTGTGCCATTACAATGTTTTGCTCCTTTACAAATTGCTTCCATAATCCCATCCTCACCACCACAAGCAATAGTAATACCAAGTTTCGCTAATTGTTCCCCAGTTTTCTCTGCAAGAGATAATGCCTGTTGGTTTGTATTATGAGAATGACCACCAATGATACCCACAATCGTTTTATGAGAATTTATTTCCATATTCTTATTTGATGAAATAATTAATGTCCTTTTTATAAATCTTCGCAACTTCAACTTGCCCAAGCCCAGACTCAAGACGCGCCTTTTTCAAGCGTTCAACAATTACATTATGGTCTTTTGTATATATTGCTCTAGGCATTACATTGCTAGTATAGTATTCCAACGTGGTGCCCCCGGCAGGAATTGAACCTGCATCTACTCCTTAGGACGGAGCTGTTCTATCCGTTGAACTACGAGGGCAATGCGGTAACTAGTTACCAGTATACTAGTAACTAGTTACCATTTTTGCTAGACTTATTTTCATGACACCCGAAGAAAGATCTTTATTGGAACGATCATGCGCGTTGGCGCAGGAAAACAATACCATACTTCGTTCAATGCGTCGTTATAGTCGCGTATCTACCGTATTGAGGGTTGTTTATTGGGTCGTCATATTGGGAGTAGCCGCCGGAGCATATTATTTCATTCAGCCCTATGTACAAAGCATGTTTGGTGCGTACAATCAGATAACTGGAGGCAATAGTACTGGTAGCAGTCAAGACAAGGCATCTTCTAGTTATTTTCAGTCTTTGCAGGAATTGTTGAAGTAGGCAACAGTATGATGTTAGGCTTGGCGAGTATTCCTCACACCGCCTCGCAAGGTCGCCCCGTCGAATGGCAATCCCTATTTTGGCTCGCGGGAGCGACCAAAATAGGGGCCATTCTCGGGGGCTCAAATTGCATTGCAAGGCGGTGTGAGGAATACTCGCCAAGCTCGATGTTTTTAATTTTCAATTTTGACCTTTTAATTTTCAATTTTTCTCGCCGAGGTAGCTCAGTTGGTAGAGCATTCCCCTGAAGAGGGAAGGGTCACCAGTTCGATCCTGGTCCTCGGCACCACTTATATGTGCCTATTGACTTTTCTTGCATTTTAGTATACAGTGTTGGAGTTATCAATAAAAGATAATAAAACGTTTTTTACTGCTTTGTTGAGCCATAATATCAGTAGAGCAGACAAAGCGTTCCAATTCTTTATGAAAAATACATTAAAAAGTAAGGCCCATAAAACCCATATCGCGTACTTCACTATCGGAGTGGTTTTTGTCTTGGCGGCCTCGCTGTTTGTGGCCATTCCCGCCCAAGCCCAATATGATAGTTATGACTACGGTTATGACAGCTATAGCTACGACAATAGTTATGATTCTTACAGCTATGACAACTATGATTACGATTCTTACAGTTATGACTCTAGCTATGATTATGGTTATGCTAATGATTATGATTCATACTCTTATGATACCGGCTATGATAGCTACGGTTATGATTCCGGTTACGACAGTTATAGTTATGATGACTATGATTACGGCTACGATTCTTACACTTATGACAATTATAATTACGACTATGGTTACGATGATTATGGTTATTCTAGTTACAATTATGACTCCGGTTGCGGGCTGAATTGTGGTAGTTATTATGGTTGTACTTCAAATTGCGGCGGATATAGTCGGCCGGTGTATTATACGCCGACATACACTTATTCTCGTCCGGTATATAGTTATCAATCTACTCCTGTTTACACCCCAGCTCCGACTCCCGCTTTGCAGGCTTCATGTTATGCCAGTCCGACCTCGGCTCGCATAGGTGATACTGTTCAATGGGTTGCTTCGGCTTCTGGTGGCGCCGGTTCATATTCTTATAGCTGGAACGGCACGGACTCTTTGTCTGGTTCTGGTTCAATTATTAGCCGTTCGTATTCCAGCATCGGTCAAAAAACAGCTACGGTAGTTGTAACATCGGGCAGTCAATCCATAACTCGTTCTTGCTCTAATGGAGTCAACATCTATCAGGACACTGTCTATTATCCGCCCTACATTCCCCCCTATAATCCTCCGCAGTATTATCCAAACTTGTCAGTTTCTTGTAGCGTGAATACAACCTTTGCTCCTATCGGAACATCGGTAACATGGACAGCCTATGCCTTTGGCGGCAATGGTTCGTACACATACAACTGGACTGGCACGGAAAGTCTATATGGTTACGCTCAGTCCATATATCGTTCCTACAATAATGTCGGACAAAAGTACGCTTCAGTCACAGTCCATTCCGATGGTCAAACCATCACTCGGGATTGTTCAAACAGTCTTACGGTTGGCGCCAGGACTATCGTCTATGCCGCCCCGAAACATCTGGACATCGGCTGTTTCGCCGACCCAACCAATCTCAAAGTTAATCAGCCGGTTACCTGGAGCGCGGAAGTTACAGGTGGTTCTGCTCCGTATACCTATTCATGGAGCGGCTCCGATGGTCTCTCTGGCAATCAGCGCGCAGTAACCAAATATTACGGCACTACAGGCAATAAGAGCGCCGTGGTTACTATCACTTCGGCTGATGGCAAGACTGGGACACGAGCTTGTAGTAATGCGGCCATCGTAAAGTCTGGCGCCACGACTGTTGTTGCCAAGAAGCCAGTAACCCAGGCGGCCACATCTACCATAGTAGCTTCGCCTGTCTTCGCATTCCCCAATATTCCATGGTGTTGGATAGCGGTATTTGTGATCATTATCCTCTTCATCACTATTCTTTATCTTTTGTTCAATAAGAGTAAGATTTGAGGGAATTGGAAGAAGGAAGTAGGAATAATGAATTAGGAATAAGGGGATAAAAATAGAACTACAATACCCACAAAAAGCCCTAAAATAAGGGCTTTTTGTGTTTATGCTTGACAATATACACCTATTCATTGTAGACTGTAGGCGTAGTGATAAAGGAATTTGTTCTATGAAAAAGATTGAATTGAATTTAGCCAATCATTCGTTTGGCCGTATTATTCTCCATCTTGTGGGAATGGTCCGGGCCGGGCATGTGCGTTGGCACATTTCAGGAATTTTGCGGGAATTTTAATTTCCTATTTCATAGGTTGCCACGACAACCTTCAAGTTTGCTTGTAGAGAAGACATCGTGCGGGAGGCTCATAACCCGAAAACAATTAAGAGCCGTGGAAACAGTCGTGACTTGTCATCACGACACACCCTACGGAATGGGTGGCATCAGGAGGAATCCATGAGTATATACATTGTTCTCCCAGATGGAACTGTTGTTAGTTGGTCGGAATGGAAAGCCATGCGCGGCTAGCAACGCTCCAGGCGCCGAGCGAGCAATCGTTCGGCGCCAAACTGTTTATACAGAGGTCGGACATCTGTTTCGTATCTCTTCCCCGAGTTTTTCCAATACCTTTTCCAGAGAAAGTTGCCCAATCTGACCATGGTCACGACTTTCCAGAGTAACCTTCTCCGCTTGAATGTCTTTGTCGCCAATGATGATGAAATAGGGAATGTGGGAAGTCTTGGCATTTCTTATTTTCTTGCCGAAGCTGTCGTTGGAAATATCTATCTCGGAGCGGATCATCGCTTCGCGGAGTTCATCATGTATCTTTTTGGCTTCCGCAGACTGTGCTTCGGAAACAGGGATGACTTTGACTTGGATAGGCGCGAGCCACAGAGGGAAGTTGCCACCGTAGTGTTCTATCAGGATTCCAAGGAAACGTTCCAGCGATCCATAAACGACGCGATGTATCACTACTGGAGTTTTCTTTTTGCCATCTCTGTCAGTGTAAGAAAGATCAAATCTTTGGGGCAACTGGAAATCCAATTGCATTGTTCCCATTTGCCACTCTCTTCCCAGAAAATCTTTCATCATGATATCAACTTTCGGCCCATAAAAAGCACCATCACCCTCGGCTATAGAGTATTCTTTTCCTGAATCTTTGAGGATGTCTTTCAAAACACCCTCTGCCTTATCCCATGTTTCAATATCACCAAGATGTTTCTCCGGACGGGTTCCCAGCCTAAAGCTGTATTCAAGTCCAAAAATACCATAGAAATTCTTGCATATATCCATGATGTGCTTGTATTCAGAACCTATCATGTCTTCGGAGATAAAGTTGTGAGAATCGTCTTGCTGGAAAGATCTACAACGCAGTAGACCGTTGAGAGTGCCTGATCTTTCATAACGGTGAAGTCGGTCAGTGTCGGAAAGACGCAAAGGAAGATCTTTGTAGCTCACTTGTTTTGATTGGAATACGAGCATGGCATTGGGACAATTCATTGGTTTTATTCCGTAGACCTCATTTTCCCCCATGTCCGCTATGAACATATCATCTTTGTAATGTTCCCAGTGGCCAGAAATTTTCCAAAGCTCGGATTTGTTTACAAGAGGACTGGAGATCTCTTGATAACCCATTTTTTCGTGTTCCTTGCGCCAATAGTCTATCAAGGTGTTATATATAATGAGACCTTTGGGTAACCAATAGGGCATTCCAGGTGATGTCTCATGGAACATGAACAATTCAAGCTCTTTGCCGAGTTTCCTATGATCTCTCTTTTCGGCTTCTAGGATCATGACTTCGTATTTTTCTAGTTCAGCTTTTGTTTCAAAGGCTAGTCCGTAAATACGAGTGAGCATCTTGTTTTTTTCACTACCTCTCCAGTATGCCCCAGCGATATGAGATAGCTTGAATGAATCGGGTGATATTTCTCTGGCGGGATTTTCAGCATGGCCACCACGACAAAGGTCGGTGAAACTGGTAACTGGTAACTGGTTGCTAGTAACTAGTTTGGGGATACCAGAAGTATAGAGTGTTATCGGTTCTTTCTTGGAAATAATCTCACCTATCAATTCTAGCTTGTAAGGATTGTTCTTGAAAAGATCTCTAGCTGTGTCTTCTGATACTTCCTGACCAGCGATCATATTCCATGAAGGGAGGATCTCGCGCATCTTCTCTTCTATGTGCGGGAGATCTTTGTCTGTGACAGGAGAAACAAATTCAAAGTCATAATAAAAACCATTGTCTATAGCTGGACCTATAGTTGGTTTGGTGTCTGGATATAGTTCCAAAACCGCCGCGGCCAGAAGGTGGGCGAGGGTGTGGCGGACGGCTGGTAACTGGGGGCTGGTTACTAGTTGTTGGTTGCTGATTTGGGGAGACATAATTTTTTGACTTCGATCAATTCTAACATTATTGCGGAAACTACTGAAATACATTTTTTAACATGAAATTTTACAAGTTTGGTGAACATTTGTTTTGGCTCCCCGCAAGGTCGCACCGTCGAATGGCAACCCCTATTTTGGCTCGCGGGAGCGACCAAAATAGGGGCCATTCTCGGGGGCTCAAATTACATTGCGGGGAGCCAAAACAAATGTTCACCAAACTTTTTACAACCCCTTAACCCTCTCAATAATAAATCCCTTCTCACCATTCCTGGTATTGATGGTGGCTTTGATCCCGAGACATTTTTCCGGAGAGATTAATTCTCGGAATTCGGTGTATATTCTGGGGAAGACTACTGCTTCGGCCGAACCGGAAAAATCTGTCAAAGTAACGAAAGCCATTGTTTCGTTGTTTTTGGTCTGAACAGAGCGAACAGTTTCAATGATGGCGGCAAACACCACCGATGATCCTTCAGCAGATGTTTCAAGAGCTTTTTTGATATTAATACCTTTGCGTTCTATGGTCTGTTTGTATTGGTCCAGTGGATGGCCAGATATATAGAGACCGAGAAGTTCTTTTTCGGCGGCCAGGTTAGTGCGATGATCGGCGAGGGGGGCTGGCTGAAGACGGAGTGTTGGGATGCTTTTGGTATCGTTCATCAGGCTGAACATGGATCCTTGGTCACCGTGTCTTTTTTCATTTTCTTTATTATATTGGAGCAAAAGTTCTATGTTGGCAATCATGACACATCTATCTTCACCAAAGCAATCAAGAGCCCCGGAACGAATGAGAGACTCTAGAGATTTCTTATTGAGATTTTTGTCTTTGACGCGATCCAAAAAGTCGGCCAGCGATCTATAGGAGCCATTTTTCTTGCGTTCTTCTATGATAGCGGTGGCGGCTCCCTGGCCGAAATTCTTGATCGTTACGAGACCAAAGCGGATGCGGTATGATGCTTTTGTGGTGGAATCGCCAGCCGCGCCCGCAGGCGAGGGCCAGTCTCCCGACTTCGCCGACAGGCGAACGAATGGAGAGCTGGTCTCGCCGAGAGGGCGCGGGGTAGAATCTACATCGTTAATACTATCAGCTTTCTTTAGACCCTGGATTCCCGCTTCCGCGGGAATGACAGGAATAATCATGGGAATGACAGGGACTTTGACCACAGTAAATTGGCTGTAACTTTCATTGACATCCGGAGGAAGGACGGGGATTTTCATTCGGCGGCATTCTGCCACGATCTCACCGATCATTTCTATATTGCCCGATTCCGCCGATAAGACCGCCGACATATATATTTCCGGAAAATTGGCTTTCATATAGGCCGTCTGGTATGCCACTTTGCCATAGCTGGCCGCATGAGCCTTATTGAAACCATAACCTTGAAACGGTTCAAACAATTTCCATATAGCTTCTGATTTTTTTTCTGTCAAACCACCGTGTTTGATACAACCGGCCACGAATATTTGGTGTTGTTTGGCCATTTCTTCCGGAATCTTCTTGCCTACAGCCTTGCGGAATTTGTCTACTTCGCCCCAACTATAGCCGGCTACTTCTATTGCGGTCATGATAAGGTCATCTTGATAGACCAAGACACCATAGGTTGGCTCCAAGAATTTCTTCATGGCAGGATGAAGATATGTTACAGGTTTCAGTCCATGTTTACGGGCAATGTATTCATTGATGTTTTCCATCGGTCCCGGGCGGTATAGGGCGACCATCAGGTTGATATCGTGAATGGATGTCGGTTTGAGCTCGGTCAGGTATCTGGTCATGCCATCGCCGTTCAACTGAAATGTGCCGATAGTCTCGCCCCGGGCCAGCATTTCAAAAGTTTTTTTGTCGTCAACTGGAACATTTTCTATGTCTATATCCAGATTTTCTATTTTTTTGACTCGTTCCACGGCATCGGCCAGTATGGCCAGATTGCGAATGCCCAGAAAATCAAATTTCAAAAGACCGGCTTCTTCTATGGCATGCATATCAAACTGGGTGATGATCTTGCGCTGTTTGCCCTCGGGCTGACCTTCCCCTTTGGGATCGTATTGCAAGGGAGTGAATTCTACCAATGGTCTCGGAGCAATCACTACTCCGGCGGCATGAACAGAGATGTGACGAGCGCAACCTTCTATTTTTTTTGCCATATCTATGATCTGTTTGGTCTGATTGTCATTCTGGTACATAGCCTTGAGCTCCGGTATTTCAGCCATTGCTCGGTCTATAGTCATGGGAAAACCTTGGGCTCCAAAAGGAATCAGTTTGGATATTCTGTCTCCGACTTCGTAGGGGAAATTCATGGCTCTGGCCACATCTCGGACGGCTCCTCGGGCCATCATGGTTCCAAAGGTGCCTATCTGGGCCACTTTGTCCTGGCCATATTTATTCCGGACATAGGTGATCATTTCGTCGCGACGGTTGTCGGCGTAGTCCATATCTATATCTGGAGCGGAAGGTCTTTCCGGGTTTAGGAATCTCTCAAACGGCAGATTGTATTCTATGGGATTGACATTGGTGATGCCGGAAAGATAGGTAACCATGGATCCAGCCACCGAACCCCTTATGGTGGTCAAAATCTTGTGTTCATGGGCGTAATTCAGGAGATCGGAAACGATCAGAAAGTATGGAGCATAACCTTTGTCTTTGATCACTTTGAGTTCGTATTCCACCCTTGATATGATCTCTTCTGTCTTTGGGAGATTCCGCCTTTCAAAACCGAGGAAAGTCAGCCGTCTCAATTCGTCGTCATAAGACAGACCGCTTGGTACTATATAATTCGGGAAGACCCATGTGCCCAAGGTCAAGTTGATATTACATTGTTCGGCTATATGAGCGGTGTTCTTCAGGGCTTCGGGTATGTCCCTGAATAATTCCCGGGCTCGTTCAGCTGAAATGAAAGAAAAATCATCTTCGTCATTGGCAGATGATCGCTCGGAAGGGTCGCCATGAGTATTGATTCGGAGTATTGTTTCTCTGGCGAAGCGGTCTTCTGGCTTTATATAGTAGACATCATGGGCGGCCATGATGGGGATGCTTTTTTTGTGAGCAAAGTCAACGAGGACGGCCATGGAAACGCTGTGGCCGTCTATTTCCGGATGCTCTGTTATCTCTATATAAAGGTCATCCCCAAATGTTTTTTTGTAAAAATCAGCGATCTCATCGGCCTTGTCTTGATTCCTGCCATTCAAGGACTGGGCGATCTCTCCAGAAAATGAAGGTGATATGGCTATCAAGCCCTGATGAAATATAGATAATAATTCACGGTCTATCCGCGGTTTGTAATAAAATCCTTCCATGTGTGAAGCGGTAACGAGTTGTAAGAGATTTTTGTAGCCAGTTTCGTCCTTTGCCAAAAGGACGAGCCGGCTCCTACGGTTGTCTATGCCGGCCTGGGTGTCTTTTCTGGAACGGGCGGCCACATAAAAATCCACCCCGATTATCGGTTTGATATCGGCCTTTTTGCAAGCTTTGTAAAACTCTATGGCTCCGTAGAGGTTGCCATTGTCAGTCAGAGCCAAGGCCTCCATCTCATTTTTCTTGGCGGCGGCCACGAGTTCGTCTATTTTGGGCAAAGCGGCCAGAAGAGAATAGTGGGAGTGAGTGTGAAGGTGGGTGAAGGATGAGGACATCTTGCCAGTATAACAAATTGTGGATAACATTTTTATTTGGAACTTGTAATAATGTTACAATGGCCAAGTAGCATGAAACCAAATTCCAATCACGCCTTATATTGGATACTGGCTTTGTCAGTAATCATATTTGGTATTGTCGTCTATGAAGCTTGGAGATCAGAGCGGATGCCGACTGCTCCGCCTTTGTCGCCAGAGCAAATCGCTCAAATGAAGAAGATAGAGATAGTGAAGTCTTTGTCAGCAAGTTTCTCATCCGATAAACAGGATCGCAGGACATCGGTCGTCGGATCCAACAAATCCAGTCCAAAATTAACAGCTCAAGCCAGAGCTGATATTATAAATTCGCTTGGCAATAGTAAAAAATAACCTTTAATTATTTATATGAAAAACACAATACAAAATGTAAACAAGACTCTTTCCATACTAGCTATCGCTATCGTTGTAGGTCTAGCGGCTACCGTGGTCTCGGCTCAAGCAAGCAATTGGCTTCCACCCTCGGCTCCTCCTACAGGAGGGAATCCCCCAGCGCCTATAAATGTTGGGGCCTCGCCCCAGTCCAAACAAGGGGCATTGTCTCTAGGTACAACCAATCTGCCGACTACTGGCACGATGCTGGATGTTATCGGTGTTCTAACCACCAATGCCTTGGGAGTCTTCGGCGATGCTCATATCACTGGTACGATTCAGATAGATGGTGGTAGTCCGGGCGAAGGCAAAGTCTTGACTTCGGATGCGAGTGGTCTAGCGAGCTGGCAAGATCTGGGTAGTGGCCCATCAGGCTCTTGCGGCACTTCTCCATTTCAAACAATGATGGCCGGTGGGGTGTACCAAAATACTACAGGTGGGCAACTTATAGTTGTCGCGGATGCTATTGGTGGTGGTGGTATAAGGGGACTTATACACCTAACTAGTGATATGGTGATTGGGAAAGTCGTGGCTCAGAATTTCTCTTCTGTGACTTTTGTTGTTCCTCCAGGTTACTACTACGCAGTTCAATTGGTTGGCGGGGGGACATTGCGATATAGTGAGGCCTGGAAAGTCTGCGGCGGCTCGGGTGGAGGAGGAAGCGGCGTCACAAAAATCATCGCCGGCAATAATGTCACCATCAGTCCGCCCGAAGGCACTGGAGATGTGACGGTCAACGCGCAGGTGGGGAATTTTGTTATGTGTAATGTTCCTTATCCATTGGGCATGGGTGGACTTGTCCTTAATACTTACAATTTCACTAGCGCGGATTGCGGAGGAACATTACCGAACCAGCAGTATATGTGTTCACTTTCTTCCTATCACGATGATGGTTACAATACCACTGCATATATCATTTCTTTAAAAGTAGAGCAACCGACTTCAAGTGCCGGCCCGGCTCTTCGGTTTACTCTTTCTCATTCATCATATAATTTACTTGCTTCTGTCCTCTGCATCAAGCCGTAAGGTTTTTAATCTGATTTGAAAAAAAGTTCCTGACACCTTTAGTTTAGTCTTTAGTTCCTTTAGTTTAGCTTAGAAAGAGTGCAAAAGTGGGTGGCCTCGTACATGGAATGGATAATTACTAAAAATTTTGCTATAGTGGCGGTATGACTGTTGGTGATTTTGTAAGAAAGAGGAAGGCCTTATTTTGGTCAACGAAGAATTATGACGGCCTTTCAAACGCCGCCGTGGTTGAGGGGATTTTGAATTATGGCGATATGGACGATGTGCGAGAGCTCATCGCCATTCTGGGCATACGGGAGGTCGCGAGGATTTTCCGCGAAAACACCAATCGCGCGAGGGTTAATTACCTCCCCGAGATTGTAAATTACTTTCAATTGTACTTTAAAAAATATGCATAAAGAAGTTTTAACTCCGGCGCAATTGAAGCTGTTGCCAACAATCAAATTGTTTTCCAAAAGCTTTGGTTTAGTCGGCGGTACCGCCATCGCGCTATATCTCGGTCATCGGGAATCCATTGATTTTGATTTGTTTTCTTTTAAGGGATTCAAGAATTATTTGATAAAAGAAAAAGTTGCAAGCAAGGGAAATATAGACATGGTTCTTGTCAATAAAAAGGGCGAGTATACATTTTTGACAAATGGAGTTAAATTCACCTTTTTCCAATTCCCATACAAAATTAATTTTTCAGAATCGTTCGCTGATATCGTGAAATTGCCGGACATCCTCACTCTCGCCGCCATGAAGGCATTCGCGCTCGGCCGCCGCGCCAAGTGGAAAGATTATGTTGATCTGTACTTTATTCTGAAAGCGCGTCACACTGTCTCCGAGATAACCGCAAAAGGCGTGGAAATTTTCGGCAATGAATTTAACGAGAAAATTTTTAGAACCCAACTCGCTTATTTCAAGGACATTGATTATTCCGAACAGGTTGTCTACAAAGAGGGATTTTTCACTGAAGATGAAGTTGTCAAAAAAGCATTGGTGGATTTCAGTTTGTGACTTTCTTGATTATAGAGCTGGTAGAAATGCAAGGATCACAATAATAAAGCCTGCCCCAGCAATGATCAATGATAGCGATTTGTTGAGTGTGTTTATGGATTTTTGATTGACTCGATGTTTGAATATGTCGGTGATATATGTCAGGAATAACCACCACAAACAGGAACCGATCAGCACTCCCAAAACGATAGTGCCGCTTCCGACCAGGCCGGCCATACCAATACCACGATGAGAGGTGGCCGCCAATGTGGCGAATATGACTGAAACCGTGATTGGGTTTGTGACAGATAGAATGATCCCGGAAAAGAAGTCTCGAAGAGCCTCAAAGGCAGTTTCTTTTTCTTCGTTATTGTTTTGGATTTCTTTGGGTTTTGAGAAAAATCCGCTTATTCCTAGAATCAGCATGAATAATCCGCCGATCAAGCGGAAACTTTGGTGATGAAAATGGAGAAAAACCGAGACCGCCTTGACTCCAAATACGGCGATAATTGCCCAAAAGCCGTCAGCCAAAGCCGCTCCGAGTCCAGCCGAAAGTCCTGCCAGCTTGCTTACTGATATTGTTCGCTGTATGCATATCAGGCCAACCGGTCCAACTGGTACGGCTATGGCGAAACCTATTCCTATGCCCCAGAGTAGTTCTCTAGAATGTTCTAGCATGTCTCTATAATTATAACTTATCTCTAACTTGCTTTTTAGAAAAGCTTATGCTAGCCTTTGACTACAAATGCCTTCGGGCTCGCCCCGCGCAAGCGGGGAGAAAAATAAGAAAAGCCGTCAGAGCAAGTCTTTGGCGGCTTTTCTTATTTTTTCAAAGATTTTCTGCTCGACAAAACCTATTTTGTTTATCAGTCGCTTTGTATCAATGATTTGTTCCAGCTATCAAAATCTTTCTGCATGATGCGGATGATTTTATCATGTTTTCAACAGTCCCGTCTTCGCCAAAAAATTCAGAAGCCCCGCCACACTGCCCGAGACCTTGAGGGCAGAACACCGAAGAAAAAACATCCTCCTCTAACTTCCATTAACATTTCCGACAAAAGTTTGGTGCCCGGGGTGGGGGTCGAACCCACACGAGGATTGCTCCTCACTTGATTTTAAGTCAAGGCTGTCTACCAATTCCAGCACCCGGGCATATGGTAACTAGTTACTAGTATACTAGAAACTAGTTACCAGCTGGATCATTTCAATATCTGATTGAATATTGTCCGCAATCATCATAGCTCCATCCGCATACCAGGTATAGGGTGAACTGATTGATCCAGAAAAATATATCATAGCCGCGTTCCATTCTCCCTTGCGGGTTTTCTGATTTGCCCCGGACTCTGACAGATAGAGTCCGGCCGCCAAAAAGGCATCATTAATATCCCAAGGATCTGCCGGTTTGCCGGTAATCTTTTCTATTTTATCTTTGTATTGCATCCAAGTTGAGGGAATAAAATCCGCTGGACCCATGGCTCCACCATATCCAAAACTCATCGGACAGGTTATCAGAGTTTTTGATGGGTCTCTTTTTAGTTCTTTTGTAATATTCAAGAAAGCTTGGATATCTCTGTCTGGTTTCATGACTTTGGTTAATTTCTTGCCGTCAGCCACCCTAATGCCTTCTCCTGTGTTGAAATCAGTCAAATAACACATGTCAAATTTTTCTAGTTTTAATTCTTCCTGAAAAATAGCCAAAAGGAAAGCCGGTCGTATGACAACTATTTTTTCAACCTCCTTGGCAATCTCTAGAGCTTGACCAAAAGTGAGAGTGTTTGGTTGTCCTATTAACTCAAAATTTTTGGATTTGATTCTTTCTGCCCTTTCCTTTTTGCTTTTGACGGACTGGACTATTCCGAATTGCTTTTTTAAATCCAAAATACGATCGTATGATTCTGTGATACGAATTTCTTTGATTTTATTACTTCTTACTGCATCAAAAATCATATCTCTAACCTTTTGGGCTATATCTTTGTCATACCCGTTAGGACTATTGTTCAAAACAGTTACCACATCAATGCCAGCGTTTATGGCCATTATTATGGCCTCTTCCAATCTATAGTTATTACTGATTGCGGCCATTTGGATATCATCAGAAATAATAACTCCCTTAAAGCCAATCTGATTTCTCAAAATATCTTCTAGAAATATGGATGACAGAGTTGCCGGGTGATTTTTGTCAATATTTCTATTCATAGTATGTCCGACCATAACTGCTTTTAGCAGTCCTTGATTATTTAGATCCTGATAAGGAATCAGTTCCTCGGTTTTGTATGTATCTGTTATATCTATTATTTCATTATGGCTGTCTTTTGTTGCGCTTCCTTGGCCGGGGAAATGTTTGGCTACGGCAATAACATCACTCTTGAGGTGATTTTCTATAAATATTTTTGCTTGCTGGACAACTTCTTTTGAGTCTGAAGAAAAAGATCGCTCCAAGGCACCAATGATTGGATTTTTGGGATTTATATTCAGATCAACAACTGGGGCTAGATTCATATTGAATCCCAAACCTTTTAGTTCCATGGCCAATTCTACAGATTCTTTGTAAACAGTTTGGAAAGTTTTGTCCTGACCCATTTTTGCGGCTGAAATAATTGGCAAAAATCCATATTTTTGTTTCAAACGATTGACATTTCCACCCTCCGCGTCTACGGCCACGAACAATGGGGTAATGGAGTATTTTTGAATATCAGAGGTAAGTTTTTTTGTCTGCTCATAACTCGTTATATTTCTAGGAAAACTACCTGATGGAATATCGTAATCAAAAAGTACTACTCCGCCGATCTTAACATCCTTAATCATTTTATAAATATCAGAATTTTCTCTGGCTTCTGTGCCGCGGAAGCCTGTCATTATCATCTGACCTATCCTTTCTTTGAGTTGATCGTCTGATAGTTCTGTTTGTAGTTGATTTGAATCTTTTGTTTCTGACAGATTGTCTTTTTTGTTTTCTGAACCTGATTTATTCAAGTATAAGAAAAACCCACCAACGACAACGATACAAACGATAATTAAGATTGCTACATTTTTCATTTTAACTTTTTACTTTTTAATTCTCCATGAGGCACGAGCGGGATTTGAACCCGCGCATAGCGGTTTTGCAGACCGCCGCGTTAACCAGCTTCGCCATCGTGCCCTTGATCTTGAATCCTCCAAAACCTTTCTGATTCTACAATTTTCGCTCTATCTCGTCTATCTTCTGGCGATTTTTCTCTCCACTGTCAATCATTACTTTCAAGAATGGTACTCGGCCTAGACGGGAATTTTCTAGAATATATTGGCGCAAATCTGTAAGACGACGACGAGCAAAAGCCAAAGCAGATTCTTCCTGGTCTTCGGGTAAAACTGTGATCAGGATAATTGCTTTTCCTCCGCGTTCTCTGGATTCAACAGCCGTAACGGTGATTAGCGATTGGCGGTTTGACTGTCGCGAAAAGAATATGGCCGATAATTCACGGATGATTTCGGTCAAGCGCTGATCTCGTTTTGACATTTTATTGTTTGGTATTGACCTCTACAGTCCGGACACATTCTATCTTGTCTCCTGGAGCGATCTCTATCTTTGCTTCTATCATCGCCCCACATTCATGACCAGAGGCTACTTCTTGGACGCGGATCTTTTTCTCCTGCAATTCACGGATCTTACCTGATCCTAGCTTTGCTTCTCGGCGGATTATTCTAATATCGTTACCTGTGGCCATAGAGCCGGATTCCACCTTTCCGCCTATGATTTGGCGGTCTTTTTCCTTGGAGAAAACAGCTATGACTTTGAGGATGCCCAAAGACTCTTCCATGTATTCTTTGGGAATTTTTGCTTGGAATGATTCACGAACAAAACTGACAAGGTCATATATTATGTTGAATGACATGACCTTTGTTGGATTTCTTTCTATGATAGAAGCGGCTTTTTTGTCTGGTTTGACATTGAATCCCAAGACCAAAGTATTAGGATCACCGGAAGCCTGCTTGATATCGTTTTCATTGATTTCTCCGATGCTGGCGGAAATGATTTTCAAGCGGACTCTATCATCGTTGATCTTGGTGAGCTCGTGGATGACAGCTTCCAGAGAACCGATGGCATCAGCCTTGATGATCAATGGAAAGACAACGATCTTTTTATTTTTGGCGTCCAAATCTATTTCGGTGGCTGGAATGTTTGGATCGGGATTGATCGTGGCAGTATGGGTGAGCAGATCTGATTTTGAGGGGGAATTATTCTCGGTATCTCTGTATTGACGAATCAGCTTCTCCGCTTCTTTCTTGTCTGACACCACCGAAAAAGTCAGACCGCATTGGGGAACAGCGTTCCAACCCAATATCCGAGCGGGCATAGAAGCGGTGGCTAGGTCTATCTTCTTGCCTTGAAAGTCTTCTATATAACGGACGGGAGCAAAGGCTTTGCCAGAGAGGGCAAATGAGCCGGAAAACAGAGATCCATCTTTGATCAGTACTGTAGCAGCGATCCCAGATCGGGCGTCTAGATCGGATTCTATGACAATGCCTGTGGCGGGGATATTGGGATCAGTGGTCAGATCAGCCAGTTCGGCGACCAGGATGATCATATCCAAGAGTTCAGGTATTCCCGTACCAGTAACAGATGAAATCGGCACACATGGCACATCTCCTCCCCAGCCTTCCACATAAATTTCATTTTCTCCCAAGCTTTTTTTGGTGTTATCAATATTGGCATTTGGTTTGTCTATTTTGGTTATGGCGACCACAAAAGGCATACCAAGTTTTTTTATGACATTCCATGCTTCCAAGGTTTGAGGTTTGACTCCGTCTTCGGCTGATACAGCCAGAATAGCTATATCGGCTGCGGCGGCCCCTCTCTGCCTGATGCCGCAAAAAGCTTCGTGTCCGGGGGTGTCCAAAAAGGTGATGGTTTTGCGCTGGCCTCTCCCAGTCGCGTAATCAACCTGATAGGCGCCTATATGCTGGGTGATGCCGCCAGCTTCGGTTTCTACCACGGATGTTTTGCGTATATAGTCCAAGAGACTTGACTTGCCGTGATCTATATGTCCCACAACGACTACCACGGGAGGGCGGGGAATACGGGTTCCTTTGGTCATAAGGCCAAAGCATAACAGAAAATCATAGCATTGACAAATTTTGCTAAGTAATGTCTGTGTCGCATCTCATTGTGTGTTCCCAGAGGACGGGTTGACCTCGTCGCTCTCTACGGAGATTAGCGACTCGGTCCCCCTCGTTCTCGCCGACGCATCGGAGAGTATTAAGACGGCAATGTGTTTGCGTCGGCTCCGAAGAGCCTCTGGGAACACACAATGAGATGCGACTAACCAAATCCCTTGCTATAATACTTCCATGGATTTTTTCCAAACTTTAGATTATATGACGATTGGAATTGGTATTCTGGTTCTGGTGGTATTGATATTGATATCAGCAGTTATTCATCTTCATCGTCGTTTAAAGCTTTTTTTGATTGGCATAAAGTCGGAGAACATAGATCATTCTCTGAAAAATATTTCGGCAGACCTCCTGGAACTCCAAAATTTCCGGGCCGAATTGGAAGTTTATTTGAATGGAGTGGAAAAACGACTTCGTCGGAGCGTTCAGTCCGTGGAGACTGTCCGTTTCAATCCCTTCCAAGGAGTTGGGGCTGGCGGCAACCAGAGCTTTGCCACCAGCTTTCTCAATGAAGATGGCGATGGGGTGATCGTCTCTAGTCTCTATTCTCGAGACCATTCAAGCGTTTTCTCAAAAGCCGTCAAGAAGCGCGCTTCAGAACACGAATTGTCTAACGAGGAATCACTGGTTCTGGAGAGCGCTATTAGGGCTCTGGGCCGTTGAATGTTGTATAGCTTCTCACAAAGAGGTAGGCTTTTTTGATGATTACCAGGACCAAGGCCATATATCTGGATTATGCGTCTTTGACGCCTGTGGATCCGCGGGTCCAAAAGGTCATCAATCAATATTCTGTTCTTGAATATTCCAACCCTTCATCAATTTACAAGACTGGACTGGAAGCCAAGAAGGCTTTGGAATATTGCCGCGAAATAGCGGCCGAGTCTATTGGCGCTCATCCCGATGAGATGATCTTCACGGCTGGTGGAACTGAAGCAAACAATATCGCTATTCTTGGAGCCATTGAAAATCTCCGGATACAAGGCATAAAGTATGGAGATATGCATGTTTTGGCTAGCGCTTTTGAGCATTCATCGGTTCTTGAATGTTTCAAGCACTTGGGAACTCTTGGTGTTCAAGTTGAATTTATAAATATTGATTCAAACGGAATTATTTCTCTTGACGATCTCAAGAAAAAGCTCCGGCCGAATACAGTATTCGTTTCGGTTATGACAGTCAACAATGAGATTGGGACAGTACAACCTGTCCGGGAGGTGGCTAGAATTATCAGAAATTATCGCAGTAGTATTGAATTAACAGATGTCCGCGACCTCTCGACGACAGCAGATCTCCCTTCGTTTTGCTCCGCAAAAGTCGGGAGACTGCTCTCGTCTGCGGACGCGGGCACTAGGGTTCTAAAATATCCCCTATTTCACACCGATGCCGCTCAAGCCAGTTTATTGGATTTGAATGTTGAAAAGCTAGGTGTAGATATGCTCACTCTGGATGGAAGTAAGGTCTATGGTCCAAGAGGCATCGGTTGTTTGTATGTCAAAAGGAATACATCACTATCTCCTATCATTCACGGCGGCGGTCAAGAAAAAGGTCTGTGTTCGGGTACCGAAAACATTCCTGCCATAATGGGTTTTGCCAGAGCTCTAGATATTGCAAAAGAAGAGAGAGAGGAAGAGATCAAGAGATTGACGATTTTGCGGGAGCTTTTTATCTCAAAATTGAAGACTGTCCGAGCGGATATTATCATTCACGGCCAGAGCGCTCTTGTCTCTCCGCATATTCTCAACATATCCATACCGGGAATAAATAATGAACTATTTTTGTTGCGACTAGACGCTAGGGGCGTAGAAGTCTCTACCAAGAGCTCTTGCCTGGGTGATCAGGATGAATCTTACGCTTTGAAAGCCATTGGAGCTGACAGCAAAACAGCTTTGAGATTTTCTTTTGGGAGGTGGACAAAAGAAAGAGATATAGATAAAACGATAAAAGTTATTGGAGATATTTTTTGAAAGGGGCGAGGTCCGACCTCGCTCTCCTTGTTTTTTATATTTAGTATTGTTAGTATCCTTGAATGCTCACCATAAGACTGCAAAGAACTGGTCGCAAACATGAACCGACATTTCGGGTGGTCTTGACCGAATCCAAAAATGGGCCCAAAAGCGGAAAATATCTGGAAAACCTCGGCTGGTATGACACACGCTTGCAAAACAAAGCAGAGCAAGTAGACGCCGACCGTTTGCGATACTGGATCTCCAAAGGGGCCGGAGTTTCTCTGACCCTTCACAATTTTTTGGTATCAACAAAGATTATTGAAGGCAAGAAGAAAAACGCTTTACCAAAAAAGACATTCACCAAGAAAGAAGAAGTCAAAGCTCCAGAACCAGTTCCTACCGAAGTTCCATCAAGCGAACCTGTTCCCGCAAGTGAACCAATTACAAATGATAAAGTCGTGGCCTAGATATCAATTTCCGAGAACACAGTAATTTTCTTCGCCAGACATCTTCGGAGCCGCCGCACATACATTGTAATCCTACCCATTCCTTGCGGCGGCGAGAAATAGGGTGATCTCGTCGCTAGTCTCTGTAGAGAGCGACGAGATCAACCCGTGTCTGGCGGAGGAAATTACTGTGTTCTCAGGTAAAATGAATATTGTTCTCAAAGATTAACCAAACACAAAGTTGACGCACATCCACCATCTGTTAGACTATTGTCTAATAGAAGTTGTTTTATTAAAAAAATAGTTATCTCTTACGATTATGAATCCAGACCAGCAGTTTTTGGAATATGTTATCAAGGCTCTTACGGCCAACCCAGAGCAAATCAAAATCGTCCGCGGGGTTGATGAGATGGGAGTTCTTCTGACCCTAGAGGTTTCCGCCGCCGACATGGGTACTATTATTGGCAGACAGGGCAATACCGCAAAAGCTATCCGAACTCTTTTGCGAGTGGTCGGGATGAAGAACAATAGCAGAGTCAATCTCAAGATCAATGAACCAGTCGGCGGACTAAAGTCCTCCGAAAGGACGGCCCCATCTGCGGCTTCAAAGACCGTTGACGAAGCTATGGCCGATCTCAAGTTTGTCTGATGATAACTTTTCATCTGATAAGTCTGTTCCCGGAGACTCTAGAGCCATATCTGAATAGTTCCATTATCGGCCGGGCTCGAAAAAATAAATTGATTGCGGTCAAATATTACAATCCGCGTGACTTCGCTGTATCTTCCAAGAGGAACAAAAGACTCTCATATGAAGACCGCCGGATTGATAGTCGTCCTTATGGTGGTGGTCCCGGAATGGTCATGGAAGCTATGCCGGTCGTCAGAGCAATAGAGAAGATTATTGGGCGGATCAAAGGTGCCAAAATAAAAATCTTTTTTTTCACTCCATCAGGCAAGCAGTTCAACAATACTATTGCCGATTCCATGAAAAAATATACCGATATTGTCCTTGTTTGCGGGCGCTATGAGGGAATAGATGCTAGGGTCAAAAAAATATTTCCTATGGTAGATATATCCGCAGGCCCGTATGTTTTGACTGGTGGGGAATTGCCAGCTCTTATCACTATTGACGCTGTAACTCGTCGCATCAGTGGAGCTTTGGGGGATGATGCTTCTCTTGAAGAGTCTCGTATCGCTAGTCCCCTAGTCTACACTCGCCCGGAAATTATCGTCTACAAAGGCAAGAAATATCGGGTTCCAAAGATATTACTTTCAGGACACCATGCCAAGATAGAATCCTGGAAAGAGAAGAAGAGAGAAGGTAGAGCATAGTAGTCCGCTTTTCCAGTCCGAGTACTTGTTTGAGCGTCGTTTGACGATTATTTGGTTTTTGTGAGGCTTTTGATATGGACAAGATAATATCTTGATACTCCAAGCCGAGCAAAACTTACAATCGTCCGACGCGAGTCACGCAGGGCTGGAAAAGCGGACTACTATGCTCTGACTCACTCGCGATCAAACGATAACTGTAAGAATATGTCAATATTGACTTAATTACTGTCTCTGTTAGCGTTAGCCTAACTTCGCAGATTGAGTTCTGCCCAGAGCGGAGGATTATAGGCCCGTCCTCAATATCGGCCCTATCCGTGAAATCCACAAAGTGACATTATTTATAGAATGACCGCCTTTCAATTTTGAAAGGGGCCGTTTTTGCGTTGGGTCTCCGTCTTTTGGTTTGAGTTATAGGAATAATTTAAATAATAATGAATACCAATTCACCTACTCGTCCCAAAAAGTATTTCAGCCGATATAAAAAACCTCTGGCGGAAATGCCCCAGATGGTAGAGTCACAATTAGTTTCTTTTGCCGATTTGGTTGAAAAGGGTCTGCCAAATCTTCTCAAAGAATTTTCATCCATAAAGGATTATGCCGAGAAGAAATTTGAACTATCTTTCGGAGCCGTGGATCTGATCCGTCCCAAATACGACGAACACTACGCCAAGATCAATAAGCTCAACTATGAAGGCCAGATCAAGGTTGTCGTTACTCTGAAAAACAAATCTCTCAATGTCGTCAAAGAACAAGAGATGTTCTTGGCCGATCTGCCGTTGATGACCGATCATGGCACTTTTATCATCAATGGGGTGGAGCGCGTGATCGTGCCGCAGTTGGCTCGCTCATTCGGGATATTTTTTACTTCAACCGAAGTCAAGGGCAAGAATAATTTTGGGGCCAAGATTATTCCAGCTCGGGGGGTATGGATGGAGATAGAGACGGATGTGGACGGCACTCTTTATTGTCGGATTGATCGCAAAAGGAAATTTCCCGTCACTTGTCTTTTGCGTGTGTTGGGGGCAGATACAAATGAGAAGATTAGCTCTCTCTTTGAGAGTGATGCCGATGCTCGCAAGGCTGTCCTTTCCACTCTGGCCAAGGATCATGCCAAGACCGTAGAAGAGGCCTATATAGAGCTTCACAAGCGTCTGCGCGATGGCGATCTGGCTACCCCTGACAATGCCCGAAACTTTATCCAGACTCTATTGAGTCCCGAACGATATGATATATCTCGGGTTGGCCGTTTTCGTTTCAACAAACGCTTTGGTGGGGCTATGGATGAAAAAGCTTTGGATCGTCGAACGCTGTCTTTGGCGGATGTGGTTACGACTATCACTCATATCGTCACTTTGAGTATCAATCCGGACATGCAGGCCGATGATATAGACCATCTCGGTTCGCGAAGGGTCCGCTATGTCGGCGAGCTTCTGGAGCAACGCATCCGTCTCGGATTAACCCAAATGAAAAGAAACATTCAAGACAAAATGTCAACGGTTGAGCCCGATGTGACCATGCCGATTTCATTCATCTATCCCCGACCTTTGCAGGCCAGGATCAAAGAATTTTTCACCGCCAACCAGTTGTCGCAGTTCATGGAGCAGGTCAATGTTTTGGGAGAGATAGAAAATCTCCGAACTCTAACGGCTCTTGGTCCGGGTGGGCTCTCCCGCGAACGGGCCGGATTTGAAGTCCGCGATGTTCATCCGTCTCACTATGGCCGCCTTTGTCCTATTCACACTCCCGAAGGACCTAATATCGGTTTGGTTTTGCGATTGACCACATATGCCAGGATCAATGATTTTGGGATGATAGAAACTCCTTATGTCAGAGTCAAAAATGGAGTTGTCACTAAGGAGATTGTTTATCTCAATGCTTTGGAAGAGGAAAATTATCGGATCGCCCATGCGGCCACGGCTTATGATGATGATGGTGACATCGTGGAGGATGATATAGAAGTCCGAATCAACGGAAAACCGATCATGGCCAAAAAACACGATGTTGATTTTATTGATGTGGCCAGCAATCAAGCCTTTTCCATAGCTACTTCACTTATCCCTTTTCTCAATCATGATGATGCCAATCGAGCTTTGATGGGCTCAAATATGCAAAGACAAGCTACGCCTTGTTTGGTGCCAGAAGCTCCTTTTGTGGCTACTGGAATAGAAAGGAAAGCTGTTATTGATACCGGTAGAGTAGTAGTTGTTCCAGAAGATGGCACGATCACTCATGTGGATGCCAAGAGGATAGTCTTTGAGTCTGCCAAAGTTCCAGCTTCAGGCAAAGGCAAAAAACATGAATATCGTTTGGTGTTGTTCTCGCGGACCAACGGTTTTACGGCTTTTCATCAGCGGCCGATCGTATCTGTTGGCGACAAGGTCAAGAAAGGAGATATTATTGCCGACACTTCCACTTCCGATCACGGCGAGATTGCTCTAGGCCACAACGCCTTGGTGGCTTTTATGTCCTGGTCTGGTTCCAACTATGAAGATGCCATCATATTATCCGAGCGAGTGGTCAAAAATTCCAAATGGAGCTCTGTCCATATAGAAGAATTTGTCGTCAATGTCCGAGACACCAAGCTGGGGCCAGAGGTGACTACTTGTGATATTCCCAATGTCGGAGAAGCCAAATTGAAGAATCTAACCGAAGAAGGAATTGTTCGTATCGGCGCCGAAGTCCGGCCGGGAGATATATTGGTGGGCAAGATTTGTCCCAAAGGGGAGACCCAACTGACTCCAGAAGAGCGTCTCCTTCGTTCTATTTTCGGAGAAAAAGCCCGCGACGTGAAGGATACTTCAAAGCGAATGGAAAATGGTAAACGCGGCCGCATTATATCGGTCAAAGTGTTTTCCCGGGAAAAAGGCGATAAGTTGGAATCTGGGATCATCAAAAAGATCTACATAGAAGTAGCCCAGGTGCGCAATGTTTCCGTTGGAGACAAAATGGCCGGCCGTCATGGCAACAAGGGCGTAATATCCCGCATTTTACCTGAAGAAGATATGCCTTACATGGAGGACGGCACGCCTATTGATGTCATTTTGACTCCCTTGGGAGTGCCTTCTCGTATGAATCTGGGCCAAATTCTAGAATTGCATCTCGGTTTGGCCGCCAATACTTTGGGCTATCAAGCCATCGTCCCGCCATTTGCCGGAGCCACTGATGCCGAGATCAAAGAAGAACTTCGGAAAGCCGGTCACGATACTTCCGGCAAGATGGAATTGCGAGACGGTCGGACTGGAGAACATTTTGACAAACCGATTGCCGTTGGTTATATGTACATCATGAAACTGCATCATATGGTTGAAGATAAGATTCATATGCGTTCCATTGGTCCGTATTCGCTTATCACTCAACAGCCTTTGGGCGGCAAAGCCCAAGGCGGAGGTCAGCGTTTTGGGGAGATGGAAGTTTGGGCTCTTCTCGGTCATGGGGCCGCTCACACCTTGCGCGAGATCTTGACGGTCAAATCGGACGATATCGTCGGCAGGTCCCAAACATTTGACGCCATCGTCAAGGGTGAGAAGATGCGTCCGCCAAATCTGCCGGCTTCATTCAATGTACTTCTGAAAACTCTACGAGGTTTGGCCTTGAATGTGGAACTGGTCAAGAAGAAACCGCCGGCTGACGAGGAATAATAATTAATATATGCCCATAACACAAAACAAAATGAGTGAGCCGCAGGATTTTGATATGGTCAAACTGACCTTGTCTTCGCCGGATAAGATCATGGAGTGGTCATCTGGCGAAGTCACAAAGCCGGAGACCATCAACTACCGCACTCAACGATCCGAGAAGAACGGACTCTTTGACGAACGGATCTTTGGTCCGGACAGGGATTATGAGTGTTATTGTGGCAAATACCGCGGTATCCGCTACAAGGGCATAGTGTGCGAAAAGTGCGGAGTGGAGATCACTCGTTCTATAGTCCGCCGCGAACGGATGGGACATATAGAGTTGGCTACGCCGGTCTCCCATGTCTGGTTCCTGCGCAGTGTCCCTTCTCGGATCGGTCTTATTCTAGGCATGAGCTCCTCCGATCTTGAAAAGGTGGTCTACTTTGCCGGATACATAGTCACCAAAGTACACCAGGAAGAAAAGAGCAAATTCTTGAAAGAACTTGATGGAGAATACAAGAACAAAGTCAAGACTGCTAACGATGAAAAGACCAAGGAAGCCCTCAAGGAATTGGTCGTCAATGCCAGGAAAGAGATTGAAAGTTTGAATGATGGGATGGTTATGGATGAAGCCACCTATCACAAATACGCCATGAAATACGGTTCAATATTTGAAGCCGCTATCGGCGCTGAAACTATATACGATATCTTGAAGAAGATTGATTTGCCCAAACTGAAGATTGAACTAGAGAAATATATCCAAGAAGCCGGTTCGGCCGATCGCGAGAAATTGAAAAAGCGGATATCTCTGGTCAAGCAAATGATCAAATCCAAACAACGGCCGGAATGGATGTTCCTGACACGGATTCCGGTAATCCCGCCGGGACTTCGGCCGATGGTGGCTCTAGAAGGCGGCCGTTATGCCACTTCTGATGTCAACGATCTGTATCGTCGAGTGATCAATCGCAACAATCGCTTGTTGAAGCTCAAGGAAATAAACGCTCCGGAAGTCATTCTACGCAATGAAAAACGGATCCTTCAGGAAGCCGTTGATGCTCTTATAGACAATTCTATTCGTCATAGTTCATCGGCTGGGGCAGCCGCCGTGGCCGCCCAAAAGAGGGCTCTTAAGTCTCTGTCCGATAGTCTCAAATCCAAACGCGGCCTATTCCGACAAAATCTGCTTGGCAAGCGCGTGGACTATAGCGGTCGGTCGGTGATAGTCGTTGGTCCCGAGCTGAAGCTGGACCAGTGTGGTCTGCCCAAGCACATGGCTTTGGAGCTCTTCCGACCCTTTGTGATATCTGGTCTGATCAAAAGGGAGTTGGCTTACAACATTCGCGGGGCCAATCGTTTGATTGATGATGGTTCCAAAGAAGTCTGGGAAATTCTTGAGGAAGTGATATATGGCAAATATGTTCTCTTGAATCGGGCTCCAACCCTGCATCGTCTGGGTATTCAAGCATTCAGACCGATCTTGATAGAAGGTAATGCCATCCAAGTCCATCCTTTGGTTTGTACGGCTTTCAACGCCGATTTTGACGGTGACCAGATGGCTGTTCATGTTCCACTCTCCGATGAGGCTCAAATGGAAGCTCGGGAGATCATGGCTTCGAACAAGAATATTCTAAAACCTGGAAGCGGCAATATGGTGGTCTCGGTGGACAAGCTTGATATTGTTTTGGGATGTTTTTGGGTAACCAAAATGATATCGGGATTGCAAGGTGAAGGGGGGATATTTGAATCACCTTCGGCTGCTACTCTAGCTCACAGTTTTGAGGCTCTCAATCTCCGGGCCAAGATCAAAATTTTGGCTCCAAAATCTCCAAAATATCTTGAATACAAAGAAGGATTTTTTGAAACGACTGTCGGTCGGATATTATTTAACGATATTCTGCCAGATGAATATCCTTTTATCAATAAAGAGATTGACAATAAGATGCTTGGAGCCACGGTTGATTCCTTCATGTCTAGATATGGAGTGGACAAGACCCCTCCAATATTGGATGCCATCAAATCTTTTGGATTCAAATACGCTACTCATTCCGGAACGACATGGGGGATAAATGACATTGTTATTCCAGAGGCCAAAAAAGACATTGTGGCCAATGCCAAGATCAATGCCGGAGTGGTGACCGAACAATTTGAGGGTGGTCTGTTGACCGAAGAAGAGAGGATTAGAAAACATATAGAGATTTGGCAAAAATCCAAAAGCGATGTGGAAAAAGCCATGCCTGCCACTTTGGATAAGAATGGTTCGGTTTATGACATGATCACTTCTGGAGCCCGTGGTTCTTACAAGCAAATCGTCCAGATGGCCGGGATGAAGGGTTTGATTTCTTCGGTCTCTGGCGAGACTATTGAATTTCCGATTCTTTCATGTTCCAAGGAAGGTTTGACTCCTATAGAATATTTCATTACTACTCATGGTTCTAGAAAGGGTCTGACTGACACGGCTCTCAATACTGCCAAGGCCGGATATCTGACACGCAAGCTTTTTGTGGTGGCACAAGATGTGGTGGTTTCCGAGGAAGACTGTGGCACCAAGGAAGGCATTTTGATCCGCAGGCAGAGTGCCTCGGGAATGAATATTCCGCTTTCAAAAAATGTCCGCGGCCGGATTTTGGCCGATAAAGTCCTCTCCACCGAAGGCAAGGTTATATTTGAAAAGGGTCATCTGATATCCAAAACCGATGCCGTGGTCATAGAGGATAGCAGTGTTAGCGAGATCAGAGTCCGTTCGCCACTATCATGCAAGACTATCCGTGGAGTATGCGCTCAATGCTACGGTCTAGATCTCGGCAAGAATAGCTTGATCTCTTTGGGCGAGGCTGTTGGAACAATTGCCGCTCAAGCTATCGGCGAACCAGGCACCCAGCTTACCATGCGGACATTCCATGCCGGAGGCACAGCTTCCCAGGGCGGAGATATCACTCAAGGTCTGCCGCGGGTTGAAGAAATTTTTGAAAAGCGCCAACCCAAAAACCCAGCCGTGGTTTCGGCTGTGGATGGGGTAGTAACCGATGTCAAAGACAATGGCAAAGAAAAGATCATTCGGGTTTTGACAGATTCTTTGATTGATGAAGGCAAAAAGGACATATCCATCAAGACTCCAACACCTGCCAAGCGTGGCAAGAAAAAGGCTCTGGCTCCGGGTGGAGAGATAGAATATGTTTTTCCATATCGCCGGACTACAATGGTCAAGATAGGAGATAGAGTCAAAAAAGGCGACCTTTTGACCGATGGCTCGGCCAATATTGACGAAGTTTTTGAATATGGTGGCGAAGAAAGAGCCAAGGAATATGTTATCACCGAAGTTGGCAAGATATACGAACTCCAAGGCGAGACGGTTTCAAGGAAACACATAGAGCTCATAGTCAAACAAATGTTTTCCCGTCGCCGGATCAAAGAAGCTGGTGACACCAATCTGACCGAGGGAATGATAGTTGACGATATATATCTGTCCGAAGAGAATATTCTTGCCAAGGCTTCTGGAGGTTCTCCGGCCAAGGCCGAACGGTTGGTCATGGGCATCACCGAGACATCGCTCTCCAGAAAGAGTTTTCTCTCGGCCGCTTCATTCCAGCACACTACCCGTGTTTTGATATCCAACGCAGTCCGCGGAGCCGAGGACGATCTCTCTGGGCTGATGGAAAATGTCATCATCGGCCGCCTAGTCCCAGCCGGCTCTGGTTTTGCCGGATCACCCAAAAAAGATATGGTAGATGGGGTCAATGATAGAAAAGAAACCAAAGACTAAAGTAAACTCCACAAAACTCCGCTTCGGCGGGGTTTTGTTTTTTCAGTTATAATCAGCCCATGAATCGGAGCGCCGTAGAAGAAATAAAGAGCCGTTTGCCTATAGATGAAGTGGTAGGCACCTATGTCAAATTGGAAAAAGCTGGCAAATCTTACAAGGCAAAATGTCCTTTTCACAATGAAAAGAGCCCATCTTTTTTCGTCTCGCCGGATCGTGGCGGGTACTATTGTTTTGGTTGCGGAGCAAAGGGCGATATATTTTCTTTTATTCAACAGTTTGAAGGATTGGATTTTCGGGGAGCTCTTAAGATCTTGGCGGAAAAAGCTGGCGTAACTCTGACTGTTGACCGCAAAGCCGATGGAGAGCGCGATATATTGTTTCAGATCATGGAAACAGCCACTCAATTCTTTGAAGATCAATACTCCAAATCCCCACTCGCTCAAGAATATCTCAAAAGTAGAGGCATTTCCGCTGAAAGCCAAAAAACTTTCAGATTGGGTTGGGCGCCGGAAGGCTGGAGCAATCTCCGTGATCATTTGAAGAGAAAGAATTGGAATGATCTACTGCTAGATAAAGTGGGTTTGATCAAACGCAAGGAAACTGATGTGTGGGAGGATACTTCTGTAGGGACGGCTTCTTCCGCCGCTGTTTTGGCAAACGCTCGCAGCTCACGCTCCGCTACGCTCGCGCTTGCCAAAACGGTCGGCTTCATCGCCGTCCCTACAGACAATAATTCTAGTAAAACCTCACAACACTATTACGATCGGTTTCGCGGTAGAGTAATGTTTCCAATCATGGATTCCGGCGGGAGGGTAGTTGGATTCTCTGGTAGAATCGTCAAGGACGATGGCAAGTCGGCCAAATATCTTAATAGCCCAGACACTCCTCTATATGACAAGTCCTCTGTTTTGTATGGTTTGGACAAAGCTAAGAGTGAGATTCGGCGGTTGAATTATTCTATTTTGGTAGAAGGGCAGATGGACTTGGTCTTGTCACATCAGGCCGGAGTGCGCAATACCGTTGCCGCTTCTGGAACCGCTCTTTCTGATGGATCAGTGAGCAAAGAGGGGGTTGTAAACAATCTAGGCCTTATTCGCAGACTGTCTCCCAATGTTATCATTGCTTTTGATTCTGATCTGGCTGGCCGCAAGGCCGCCTTGCGAGCCGCAGGTATCGCTTTGTCCATAGGGATGGATGTCAAGATTGCCGATATCATAGGCGGCAAAGATCCAGCCGACTTGGTCAAGGAAAATGTTGAATTATGGAGGCAATCGCTCCGTCAAGCCAAGAATGTGGTGGAATTTGAACTGGATAATGTTTTGGCTGAAATAACCGATAGACGGAAGACACTTCAAGCCCTTCAAGAACGAGTCTTTCCGCTATTAGTGAATATAGAAAAAGAAACCGACAAAGGACATTTTGTTGGGATGATCCGCGATAGAGCCGGAATAGCCAATGAAGATGTTATTTGGAATGATCTAAAAGTCATTGCCAATCGCTTGAAGGCGGCGGACCCAAAGACTGTCGTATCTACAAAGTCTTCGCGGACAAGTAGTGAAATAGTCAAAAATGTTGATAGAGCCGAACGGCAATTGTTCGGAATCTTATATCTGATGGACAAAGATAACCTTCCTCAAGCCAAAGAATATCGCGATCATCTAAAGAAGATTGCCGGTGATTCTTATCAAAGACGGGCAAAACAGGCCGATATGGTTATGGCCGATTTGGCTTTTGAAGCCGAGGCCTACTTTGGCAGTGATCAAGCGGGGTGGGACAAACATTTTAGAGAGATACTTTCAAATTTTGAAAGAGATATCATCAATGAAGATCTGATGGATACGATGAAAGAATTGCGTTTGGCGGAAAAATCCGGAGAACATCACAAAGTGGCGGAATTGGCTAGGAAATGTCAGGAATTGTCAGCCAGAAAAGCCAAGGCATCATCATCCGGTATGCAATGACAGAGTAATTATGTTGAGCCCGGCGAACATTCTTTTACTTCCCCGCAATGTAGTTTGAGCCCCCGAGAATGGTAAACCCTATTGCGTATTATCACAAAATAGCGTACAATCATCCCAATACTGGTTTTATTTTTTCTTGCCAATGTCCAAGTCCAAAAAAACAAACAATAAAATCCGCCGTAATAAGCGGGGATCCAGAAGGCCCGTGGCCAAACATTCGGCTAAGCAGACTAAGCGTCCTTCAAGATCCGCTACCAGACCTGACATGGTCAAATCGGCCAAGGCTAGTATTCCTATCAAAAATAAACCTAGAACCAAGGCCGAACGTCTGTCTGATAATAGGGCTGATAAGCTCATCCAAAAGGGCCGGGATCGGGGCTTTGTGACCTATGACGAAATCCTCAAAGAATTTCCTCAAATAGAAAATGACATTTTCTTTTTGGATGAATTGTACCTGAAGCTCTCTGGAGCCAATGTCGATGTTCTAGAAGGTGGCGGGCTTCTGGAGATAGAAGACTTGAATCCAAAAAAAGCTGCTTCCGCTTATTCTCGGAGTGGTTCGGATTCGGCCTATGATTCCATTCAAATGTATCTCAAAGAGATCGGTCAATATCCGTTGATCAGTGGGGCTGAAGAAAAGAATCTGGCTAGACGAATAGAATCTGGTGACATTGAAGCCAAGAATCTGTTGGCCAAAGCCAATCTGCGTTTGGTGGTTTCTATTGCCAAGAAATATGTCGGACGTAGTCCAGACCTGACTCTCTTGGATCTGATCCAAGAAGGCAATCTTGGGCTCTTCCGGGCTGTAGACAAGTTTGACTGGACAAAGGGCTACAAATTTTCCACCTATGCCACTTGGTGGATCCGCCAAGCTATCACTCGGGCTCTGGCTGACCAGTCTCGGACTATTCGGGTCCCAGTCCACATGGTTGAAACCATCGCCAAGTACAAACAAGTTGTTCGTAGATTGACTCAAGATTTGGGTCGGGATCCTCTTCCTGAAGAGATCGCTATGGAGATGGGCATGGATGTAGAGAAAATATACCAGATAGAAAAGATAGAACAAGATGTTGTTTCTCTGGAGAGTCCGGTCGGCGAGGGCGATGAAGATGGTAAGTCCACCCTTCAAGATTTCATAGCTGATGATAAGATACTCTCGCCAGACCAGGAATCTTCCAGACGGATCCTGCGCGATCAGGTTCATCTTATTCTAGATGATCTTTCCGAAAAAGAGCGCAGAATCTTGGAGATGCGACATGGTTTGACTGATGGCATTACCCATACTCTAGAAGAAGTCGGCCGTGAATTTGGAGTTACTCGTGAACGGATCCGCCAAATAGAAGCCAAGGCTCACGAAAAGATCCGCCAGCACGACAGGATCAATCGGATCAAAAATTATTGAATGATAGATCAGATATACCAGAGACTGAATGATGAACAGCGTCGGGCCGTGGAGGCCATAGAAGGACCGGTGATGGTTATTGCTGGACCTGGTACTGGCAAGACCACGGTTTTGTCATTACGGATAGCAAATATATTGCGTTTGACCGATTCTACTCCAGACAGCATTTTGGCTCTTACCTTTACCGAGTCTGGAGCCCAGTCCATGAAGAGAAAGCTAATCAGCCTGATCGGTCAACCGGCTTATAGAGTCAATATTCATACTTTCCACGGTTTTGCCGAAATGATTATAAATCAATACCCAGATAATTTTCCCCGAATTATCGGTTCCAAGGTCATAACTGAAGCAGAGCAGGCTGATATTATTGAGAAGATCCTTTATTCCAAGGAGATAAAATTACTCCGTCCTTTCGGAGCTCCTTTTTATTATGTCAGGCCAGTGTTGTCGGAGATACATATATTGAAGCGGGAGAATATATCTCCAAAAATGTTATTGGAAAGTATTGGGAAAAGCGATCAAAAACAAGAATTAAAAAATTTGGAATTGGCTTTTGTTTATGGGGCTTACGAAGCTGAATTGGCCAGACGGAAATTATATGATTTTGACGACATGCTTCTTGAATTGATCCGGGCCATGGTAGATGACATAGATCTCAAAAGAGGACTTCAAGAAAATTTTCAATATATTTTGGCTGATGAGCACCAAGACGCCAACGCTTCCCAGAACAGAATATTGGAACTTTTGGCGGATTTTCACCCTTCACCAAATCTTTTTATTGTCGGAGATGATAAACAGGCTATATATCGTTTTCAAGGAGCATCTCTCCGGAACTTTCTTTATTTCTCGGAAAAGTATCCAGAGGCCAAGATCATAAATCTTCGTCATAACTATCGTTCAAGCCAAATAATTTTGGATGCGGCTCACGGTATTATCGGCAATAACCCTTCCATTCCAGATCAAAATAAAGAAAAACTTGTATCTTTGCAGATAGGCGGAAGAGCTGTGGGGGTAACGGAAACGGCTACCAAAGAAGATGAATTGGCCTTGGTGGCCCAATCCATAAAGCATTTGATAGAAAGCGGACAAAAACCAGAAGAAATAGCTGTTTTGTATAGGGAAAATAGTCATGCTATGGGCATAAGCACCTTCTTGGGCGCCTATGGCGTACCGCATCGGGTGGAATCTGATAAGGATCTTTTGTCCAGTAGGGATGTGATGTATATCACAATCCTCTGTGAAGCTATCAATGACTCTTCATCCGATCAAAAATTGGCGGCGGCTCTCTTCTTGGATTTCAATGATCTTGAACCAGCGACTGTATCTCTTTTATGTGCTATGTCCAGCAGACAAAAAAAGCCGCTTTATATTATGATCAAATCAGCCGATCCCAAGATCCGCAAAGCTTATGATCGGATCAAGCAATGGTCTCATCAGGCCCGAACTGTACCATTTGTGGAATTTGTTGACATCTTGATGAGGGAGACAGGTATTCTCTCGGATATCATCACTGCCAAAGATTCTCTGGAAAGATTGTCAACTATACAGGCCTTTCATGATATGGTCATGAATATGGCTCGGTCTATGAAGGGCTTTTATCTGGCTGATTTTGTCCATTATCTTGGACTGGCTCGCGAGCATGGATTGACTATCAAGAATCCTCAATCCGAACACATCGGTGGTGTTCGTCTTATGACTGCTCACCGAGCCAAGGGTTTGGAATTTGATCATGTCTTCATTATTCATGCCGTGGATGGAACATGGGGTAATCGCTCCAAACGCAATCTGTTTGTTATACCTATTATTGAACATGCTCGCGACACAGGCAGGATAGAAGATGAGAGAAGGTTGTTCTTTGTGGCTATGACTCGGGCTAGGCGTGAAGTGACGGTATCATATCCACGGTCCATGAATGGTAAAGCCGTGGTGCCGAGCCAGTTTGTGGGAGAGATGCCTTCCGAAACAGTCTCTTTTGAAAGGCCGCCAGCACGGGGAACCCGGGACTATTTCGGGGCTTTGGCGGGCATGCCAATAGGGAAGTCATCTTCCATAGTAAATAGTGATTTCGTCCGGAAAGCATTCCTGTCCCAAGGGTTCTCTGTCACTCATCTAAACAATTTTCTCCAATGTCCGTGGAGATATTTCTTTGTTAATCTCGTCCGTATTCCCCAAGCCGAGAGCATTCATCAGCTCTATGGTACGGCTGTTCATTCCGCCTTGCGGGCCCTATTTGATAGTTATATAAAAGCCAAGACAATGACAAAAAAGTTATTCATAAATGCTTTCAAAAAAGAGTTGGAAAAAGCTCCTATTTCCATGGATATTTTTCAGAGTTTGTACAAGAGAGGAAGATTGGCTTTGGAGGGATATTATTCTAGTTGTGATTTCTCAAAAGGCCGGCGAATATTGACGGAATACAGCGTCCGTGGAGTCAGTATCGCTATTGATGGCAAGAATGGGGGAACACTTGAATTATCGGGCAAGCTGGACAAGGTTGAGTTTGTGGATGACAAGAATGTGATAGTGACGGATTACAAAACCGCCAAGCCACATTCAAGGAATAAAATAGAAGGCAAAACGGCGGACGCGGATGGTAATTACAAAAGGCAATTGGTTTTTTACAAATTACTTCTTGAGGGAGAATCAAAGAAACTTCGGATGAAATACGGCGAAATAGATTTTGTTGAGCCGAATGATCGTGGTATATACAAGAAAGAAAGGTTTGATATTTCCGATGATGAAGTTGAAGCTCTGAAAAAACTTATCATTTCCACAGCCAAAAGTATATTAAAGATGTCCTTTCTGAACTCCTTTTGCGATGACAAAGAATGTCAATATTGCAAGCTGGGTAAGGTGTTGGGATATCATAAATAAGGTTTTACTCCGCAAAAAACTCCTCACATTCTTGTGGAGACTCATCTTGATTCAAATATTTATGTCTAAAGTTTAGATTCTGTGGTTTGAGGCCTCTGGCAATGTCTCCACAAGAATGTGAGGAGTTTTTTGCGGTTCACATTGCAACTTATCTGTATTTGATTATTTTGCCTCCGGCAATAATGCGTCAAGGGCGGCCTTGATGGTTTCGTAGGGTTGAGCGCCGACTAGGGGGATTTGAGAGCCTGATGGGGTGATGATGATGGAGTGTGGGGTTCCGGAAATTCCGGCGTTGATGCCATCCAGATAGTGTTTTTCTACTACAGCTTTGAATTTTCCGCTGGCCAAGCATTGATTGAATAAAACCACATTGAGCTTCACAAAGGCGGCGATATTGGGCAGTTCTTTTTGGTCAAGACCGTTGGGAGTTTGTGAAGTAACTGAAGGAGTCACTTCATAAAGACGATTCGCAAAGGCCCAAAAAGCATCATTGCTGCCCTGATCCGCGGCGCATTCAAGGGCTTGGGATTCGTGTCCGGCATTCGGGTGCAGGATCCCACCATCAGGCCGAGTGCCTTCTTTGTCAATTGGGAAGTGGCGATATACCCAAGCTACCTTGCCCGTCGGCCCATATTCATTGATGATACGAAGCATAGTGGTGTGGAACATCTTGCAAAATGGGCAAGAAGGATCAGAGTATTCCACGATCTTGATCGGAGCGTTGGGGTTACCGAGAATGTGATCGGCATTGCTTATAGGCATGATTGAGACAGCGGTCTGTTGGATATTTTCACCGTCTTGAGAGGCAATATTTGCTGGTTTGTTTACCCATATGATGGCAATGGCGATGATGGCTCCAGCGATGACTATGGCGCCGGGAAGAGTCAATGATGAATGACCAGTATTTTCCATATAATCAATATTAGCACAGAGGTCCGACCTATGGAATCAAAAAGGCAGAGTCAAGGGCATAGAGGTTGATTCTGGAATTGACCAGTTCAAGGTATCAATCTTAATCTCTTTGATCACTCCGAGATCTATATATTTGAGATGATTATTGATACGAGCATAGTTGTACAAGTCTCTGGTCAATCTGACATCCTCAATACAATAGGTGATAATTTTTTCTATTTCGCCTTGATGCCACCATTCTACGGCCTGGGAGCCGTGACCGGACTTTTTTCTACCTAGAGTGGCTAGGCCGACAGTATCTAGTTTGAGCCGACGACCGAGGACTTTCTGGACTTCTTTCAAAAGATCAATGCTCTTTATTTTCTTTAGATCCCCTGAATAGTATTTGTTCAGTATAGGAATGTCAAAATGTTCACCATTCCAAGACACTATGATGTCCGCTTGTTCTAGTATAGGCCAGAGTTTTCCGATATTTGACTGGGTAAAGCTCTTGAAAGAATCGTCCAGAGAATCATGGATGCAGACAACCGAAATATCCAAATCGGCTGGATCATTGGAGCCGACATCCTGGAAGAAATTTCTAGTTTCAAGATCAAAGGTGATAGTCCGCATGTGTTTGCAATCTAGAATCTGTTCATAAGCTTAAAGCCTCTTCAAAATCTAATTCAGAGAATCTTGAATCTTGTAAAATACGGCATTAGATTACAATAGACTCTTGATTAGTTCTTCTTCCTGGACAGTGACTTCCTGGCCTGTTTCAAGGGTTTTAATTTTGAACTTGGTGGTTTTCACTTCTTCGTCTCCAATGCAGATGACTTTGGGAATACCATATTTAACAGCCGAAGCTATCTGGTCGCCGACTTTCTTTTCGGAAAAATCAACCGTAACTCGGGTCTCATTTTGGCGCAGCTTTTGGGCCAGTTTCAAGGCATAGGAAATATTTTGTTTTCCAATTGTGCAAATATACAAATCAGCCGATGAATCAGTCTCTGAAATATTGCCATAAGTCTCCATAAGATCTCGGGCCGCCACATCGCCAGCTCCGAATCCCACAGCTGGAATTTTATCTCCGCCAAAAATTGACAGGAGATCGTCATATCGACCTCCGCCAAAAACAGAACGCTTATTGACGGGGTTCTGGTCAAATATCTCAAAGACAATCCCGGTATAATAATCAAAGCCACGCATCAAGGACTGGTCAAAACGGACATTGGTTATGCCGAGTTTCTCTAGGTTTTGAATTACATTTTGGATCTCTTTTATTCCTTCATTTTCTCCCACATTTTTTGGCAGTTGAGAAGATAATTCTTCAAGGGTTTGGGAGTTTAATAGGGAAAGTAATTTATCAGAAAGTTTCCCGTTAGCCGCACCCACAGGCGGGAGCAGTCTCCCGACTTTCGCTTGCGAAACGAAGGGAGAGCTGCTCTCGCCGAGAGGGCGCGGTGATGTAATTGTGAGATTGTCAAAAACTTCTCTGACACCTTTCTCAAAATCCTCTTTTGAGATTTTATTTTTCTTATCTATCAGTCTAGACATCTTCTTGGTAGCCTCCTCATTCAAGCCAAAAACTTCTTTGAATAGGTAATTCATCAGCTTCCTATTGTTGATTCTGATCTCAAAATCGTTCTCTTTGAGGCCATAAGCACAAACGATATCATGGGCGATACTGATGATTTCTATCTCGGCATTTATGGATTCAACGCCAAAAATATCCACATTGAGCTGCCAGTGCTCACGCAGACGGCCACGCTGGGGTTGTTCATATCGGAATAAGTTGGGTATAGAGTACCAGCGAAGAGGGAAAGACAGCTCGCGTCGCTTGGCTGATACCATTCTAGCCACAGTCGGAGTCATCTCTGGGCGGAGAGTGACTTGGCGGTCGCCTCGGTCGGTGAAAGTGTATGTCTGCTCATTGACAAGCTCTTCACCGCTTTTGGCTCTGTATAGTTCGGCTGGCTCCAGGACGGAGGCTCCGTACTCTTCATAGCCGTACTTTTCCACAGTTTTTCTCCAAATATCAAAAATCTTTCTTTCCGCGGCCATATCCGCGGGGAAAAAATCACGGACGCCCTTGTATGGCTCGGTTGATAGGACACTTTTTTTCATGAACGCATTCTAGCAGAAAACGGGATGATAGGGGAAGTATGAGGACCATGGAGGTCCGACCTCCATGGTTTTCCCAAAACTTGAAGGATTTATTGGCTATTCTTTAACACTTATTCAGAGATATTTTATCTTCTACTGTTAGGCTTTGACTATGAATGAAATACAGACAAAGAAAGAGTTAAAAGTTTTGTTTCCCATTCAAGCAAAGACAGCCATGGAAATCATTGAAGATATCCTTGTTCAGGCCGCCCATTCGCGAGCTTCAGATATTCATATTGATCCACGAATAGAGGATATTTTGATCCGTTTGCGTATTGATGGAGTGATGGAGGAAGCTGGGGTACTGTCTAAGGATTTTCATGAAGAAATGATAGCTAGGCTCAAAATCCTCTCTGGAGCACGAACAGATATTCATGCCATTCCTCAAGATGGTCGTTGGAGAGCGTGTATAGCATCTGCTTTATACAATGTCCGTGTATCATTCATGCCGACATACCACGGAGAAAATGCCGTGGTTAGACTATTGCCCGCCAGACCTCTGACAGAATTGTCATTTGCTCGGCTTGGTTTTACTCCGGAGCATGTTCAGGCTATTGATAGAGCTCTTCAGGCCACTACAGGACTGATATTGGTGGCCGGACCGACTGGTTCTGGCAAAACTACCACTCTCCATGCTTGTCTATCCATCAAGGCCAGACAACCTATATCTATCATCACTCTTGAGGATCCAATAGAGTACGAAATTGCCGGAATTAGACAAGTTCATGCTCGCGAATCAAGCGGTGTAACATTTTCAAGCGGGTTAAGAGCGGCCGTTCGCCAGGATCCGGACATCATCATGGTCGGTGAGATTCGTGATAGAGAGACTGCTCGGGTGGCAGTCCATACTGCTCTGACCGGACATCTTGTTTTGTCTACCATCCATACCGGTTCAGCCTCTGAAGTTTTGACTAGACTTGTTGATATGGGCGTTGACCGTTATCTCATTGCCGCCACTATTCGATTGATCATTGGTCAAAGACTAGTCAGGACTATATGCCGTGAGTGTTTTGGGGTTGGCTGTACTGTTTGTCGTCATAGTGGTTATGCTGGTCGGTCAATCATAGCCGAGGTTTTCTCTATTGATGAGGCTATGAAGAAGATAATCGCTGATTCTGGATCATTGTCAGCCTGCCAAGAATATGCTTCGGCACATGGTTTTCGTCCAATGTCGGAGGATGGAGCCGAAAAAGTTCAATGGGGTATAACGACTCCGGAAGAAATTATTAGAGTTTTATCTACATGAAGACAAAGAACCAGACGAACATGTGCCCCGCGCTGCCTCGCAAGGTCGCCCCGTCGAATGGCAAACCCTATTTTGGCTCGCGGGAGCGACCAAAATAGGGGTCATTCTCGGGGGCTCAAACGCATTGCGAGGCAGCGCAGGGCACATGTTCGTCGGGCTTGTGGATCTAATACTATTTTTATGAAAAAAATAAGAAATAAAAATTGGAAGCGGAGAGATGTCATACTTCTTTTGGAGCGGTTGGAATTGTGTATTTCAGCGGGAGTTACGATATCTTCTGCTTTGGAGGCCGCTCTCCAAGGTATTTCCAAGGGCCATTCTGGGTCGTTACGACAAGTCTATGCAATGGTCCAATCAGGCGGATCCTTGTCGCGGGCTCTTTCCCAATTTACAGGCATGTCTGCCACATCCGTCAGTCTCATACAGCATGGACAGAAATCTGGCTTGTTGGCCAAAGCTCTTGGCGATGCCCGTATTCTCTTGGAGCGCCAAGATGAATTGTTAAAAAGATGTATATCAGCTCTAGTCTATCCTCTGACCATCGCCTTGTTCGCTGGCATTATTACTATTGGGTTGATGCGCGGCATCATGCCACAGATCATTCCGCTGCTCAAAAGTCTAAATGTGCCCTTGCCGTTTTTGACGCGATTAGTGATGGCTGTATCGGAGGGTTTATTGTCTTACGGGTTAGTGTTTGTGATTGGTGTTCTCCTGATCGTTTTTGGAGCTTATTGGGCTTACAAAAAATATCAACATTTCAGATATCTATATCAACGCTTGCTCAAAGCAATACCGATAATCGGCAGAATCATTCAGGATTATTCTCTGGCCGTATTTTTGCGTTCTGCTGGCACTTTGGTTGAATCTGGGATGTCGGTTATTTTGGCTTATAAAAACGCTGTTCTAGTTCTGCCATTCCTGCCTTTGCGGAATATCCTGGAAAAAGGAGTCATTGATATCACCGGCGGCGGGTCTTTGAGTCGTGTTTTTTCCGACAAGACTATCCCCGGCTATATTACCCCGATCGTTTCGGCAGGAGAAGCTTCGGGCACTTTGGGTCTTTGTCTGATTCGGGCGGCCGATATTCTGGGGCGAGATATTGATCATGGATTGAAGAGATCCACCGCTCTTCTGGAACCCCTAATGATGGCGGCCATGGGGTGCATCGTGGCGGCTATAGCCATATCCATTATGTTACCAATCTATGATATTTCTAGAGTACTTAAACATTGATAGGATTGCCAACAAATCCGAACCAGGATCAGTTTGTCCGAAGAAAGGTTTTATCGTCATGGACATAATGTTGGCTTTGGCTTTATCGGCTCTTTTTGTAGCTGTGATAGCCCAGGCTTACTTGGTCGCGGGTAATATATTTGAGCGAGCTCGTGATAGGAGAGTTCTAATTGACAATTATCAATCTGGTCTTGGCGTTGTAAATCAAAATTCTTATGGAAATGATCTGATTGAAAATAATATTACTTTAGATTACCTCGTTTTCACTGCTATAAGGAGGCCCGTACTTCCAAATCTTATTGTGTCTACCGGCACACCTCTTTGTTCGGCGGATTTTAGGAATAATAAAATTATCGGCTCTTTTGAGGGCTTATTTCCTGCGATTCAACAGCCGTTAATACGGCGGATCATATTACCGATTAATCCTTCTTTACCATTGACCGATCTGGAAGTCCGAAATGGCATAGCTTATATTTCCACGGACTCGGCTACTGCCAGTGACCCAGATATCATCATTGCTGATATTCGCCATCCAGATTCACCGTCTATTCTTTCCACACTGAATACTGGCCCGGGCCTCGTTTCTCTTTCTATTGTCGGCAAAAGGATTTTTGCGGCGGCGGCTAGCACTTTGGCACAGCTTCATATCATTCGTCTAGATAGGCTGGAGTCTCCGATTTTGGAGCGAACATACCGTTTGCCACTGCCATACGCCACAGCAACACTCCCTTGGGGAAGCAGTATATTCAGCCGATTTGATCGTGTATATCTTGGTACCGAGAAGTGGGATGGTCAGGAGTTTTCTATTATTGATATTCAAAATCCGCTGGCACCGATCAAGATTGCTGGAATGGAGATCGGTAGTCGGGTCGGTGATATTTCCGTCAATAATTCTCTAGCCTATATCGCCTCGGCTCATTTCCCGCAATTAAGAGTTATAGATATTGCCGATCCATTCCGTCCGTTTTTATTGAGTTTATTGACACCTTCTGGCTGGGAAAGGCAGGAAGGGAAGGTCCTTTCTATGTTTGAGGGAGCACTTGGTTTTGGCAGGACGGTCGGCGGATTCAACATTGCCAAGGACCATGAATTGTTCAGTTGGCCCGCTCTGTCTTCAGCCAGTTTGGATGCTCCATTTTCTCTGGATATTCCAGGCGGTATTTATGGTCTTGTTATGGACAAAAACCACACTTATGTGGCTACGAGGCAGGCTGGGCGAGAATTGATGATATTCAATCGTTCTCTGGTTTCCACTTCATCGGAAATTTATTCATTACCTGCTTTCCCTCGGACTTTGACTTGCGATGGCGATCATTTGTACATCCTGGATGCGGCTATGCCCAAGATATATGAAATATTTTTTCCTTAAAATCAAAAAATATCGGCCATTGGAATATTCAAGATCAAATGGTCTGACTATCATAGAAGTGTTGATATACACCTCTTTGTTATCTATGCTTTTGTCTGGTTTTTTGTCTTATGCTTGGATTATTCAGACTGGCGATATTAGACTAATTCATAAAATTAATGATGCTTATGTTACTCCATAATCACAATCATCTCCCAAGGATTAGCAATCGTTTTAACAATCATTCCGGCGGATTTACTGCGCTGATAGCAGTTATTCTGGTATCAGCGGGCACTATGGCTTTTTCTCTGTCAACCTTGTCCGCGGCAGTCCTCTATGCCGATAGCGTTTTTCGCAAGGAAATGCGTATTCAGGTGGAGCTCAATACTCATTCTTGTCTAGACACAGCTACTGTTAGCCTGGCCAAGGATTTCTTCATGAATGGGACTACAACAATACGATCTCTGGGCTGTGAAGTTTCAGTGATCAATCCCAATCCTGATCTTTCATCTTATGATGTTGAAATTTCAGTCACTGCTGCCCTTTCTGGTATTCGGAAGTTTGGTAAAAGATCAGTCAGGATTAGTGATAATTCTATATTAGTTATTAGTCAGGATGTTTGGTGACGGTTAGTTATAATATGTTTCGCAAACTTTAATAGTATTTTGTGAGCCTGCGTGACTCGCGTCTGACGTATTGTAAGGTCTGCTCGGCTTGGAGTAACAAGATATTATCTTGTCCATATCAAAAGCCTTCGCATACCTAACAATCGTCCACGACGCTCAAACAAGTACTCGGCTCACAAAATACTATTAAAGTTTGCTCACACGATCTTATGACACATAATTCTTTTTGGTATGTAATTCCAGGTAAATATCCTCAATAGCTTTTATGGCGTCGCCGGCGGCGATATTGTTTTGGTGATAGAGACCATCGGTACAGTCGCCAGCGGCCCAAATGCCGATGGTAGATGATCGTTGATTCCTGGGATCAACAACGATCTGATTGTATTGATCCATAATGACAAATTCTTTGACAAAATCTGTATTGGGCAGAGAACCGATCTCCACGAATATTCCAGTAACAGCGAGCTCGGCGTCTTTGTTTGAACTAGAATCTGCATAGATCAGAGAAGTTACAAATTTGTCTCCTTTGATCTCTTTGGGGACAGCGTTTTTGACAGCTCTCATCTTCGGGTTGGCCAAGACTTTTTCTATGGTTGCCGGATCTGCCTTGAAGGTATTGCTACGGTTGAGCAGAGTAACGCTTTTGCAATACGATAAGAGTTGGGCGGCGCTCTCAAAGCCGGCATTGCCGCCACCGACTACCACTACATCTTGGCTGTCAAAAAGGGGGCCATCGCAGGTGGCGCAATATGTCAGGCCTTTATTTTCATATTTGGCCGCTCCGGGAATATCTAGAGACCTGCGATGACTTCCGGTCGTTACTAGAATGGTTTTGGCTTCATAGATATCTTTGTTTGTTTTGATTTTGAAAGAGGGGGCTGAACCGGAAATGTTTTGGCAGAGCTCTCCCTCGCGGATATCAACAACATTTTCAGAATAAGCCTTGAGATGAGCTTCCAGTTTTTTGGCCAGTTCAGGCCCTGATATTTTTATATCGCCGATCCAGTTTTCTATGCCGTCGGAGACAGCGCTTTGACCATTCCAGTCCTTGGTGATAAATATGGTCTTGAGTCTTTTGCGGGCGGCATAGACCCCGGCCGCCGCTCCGGCTGGGCCTCCCCCGATGATAGCTAGATCGTATTTCATAGCTCGCTCATTGTAGCATTTTTATCTATTTGCTATTATTGTATAATAAAAGATATCCTTAAGGGCCGCGAAATATTTTGAAGAAAATATGAGAATCTTAGTTGTTGGAGCGGGAATAGGCGGACTGACATTGGCGGGTTTCTTGAAAGAATCGTCAATAGAATATGATCTTATTGAAAAATCTTCCACAATCAAAAGCCAAGGCTATTCACTTTGTATATGGAACAATGGAAGAAGAATATTGGAGAAATTGGGAATAGCAGAAGCGTTTGATAAGGCTGGATGTCCTGTAAATTATTATTGTGTCCGTGACGGTAATGGAAATCTGTTGAGAAAGTATAATCTCTCAAATTTTTATTCAGAATATGGAATGGCTCACACCAATATAAGTCGTACAGTTTTGCATACTATGCTCATAGATTTGGTAGGTGAGGAAAAAATATTATTTGGAATTAATATAAAACAAATTATCCAGAGATCTAATAAAGTAAAAGTTACATTCAGTTCGGGAGAAGAAAGGGAATACGACCTTGTTGTTGGATCGGACGGTATTCATTCCGAGGTTCGTTCAAAGGTCTTTGGTCAGGGTATTGAGAAGTTTGATGACTGGAGAGTGTGGTATGCATGGGTTGATAATTCATTTAAGGATAGAAATACAATAACTGAATATATTGAACCGAATGAATTTGTCGGAATGTTTGACCTCAAAGACAAGACTCTTGCAATATTGAGTGCTCCAGTTAAGCATTCTATATGGGATGATGTGGAACATCGGAAAAACCGATTGAAAGTAGCATTTAAAGGTCAAGTGAGAATAGGTGGTTTTATTGATATGCTAGAGGATAGGGATTTCATTCCAAGCGATTTTTCTCATATCAAAATGAAAAATATAGTAAAAGGAAATGTGGTTCTTGTCGGTGATGCCGCTCATGGCTTCGAACCTCATGCTGGACTTGGTGCTTCCATGGCAATGGAGGATGGGTATGTCTTAGCAGGAGAGCTTATGAAGGTAGGTGATATATACTCGCTCAAAGTGGCTTTGCGAGCCTATCAAGATAAAAGGAAAAAAAGAGTGAGGATTGCTCGTAATCTGACAAACAGAATGCGTGGATGGGCTTTTGTAAAATCAAGAATCTTGAGAAAGATTATCAATGCTTGGATGCCCTTCTTTCCTGTTTCATTTCTTCTCAATAAATATCATAGACTGCTTAGGGAGGAGATTTGATAAAGAAAGAGGGTGTAGTTTATGTTTTCTTTTTATTTCAACCTAGACCTACGCAAGAATGCCGGAATAGCGCCCCAGTCATCCTCATCATGCTCTGGCTTGGGAGTGTCTTTTTTGATATCTGTTTTTCCTAATTCTTCTTTGTGGTCGCGTTTGATGTCTGGAGCTGGGTTGTAGATCTTGTTTTTGTCGGCGTTTTTGAGGAGGGAAGCGATAGTTTGGTCGACTGATATTGGTGAAGGTTTGGTCGCTGACAGGGCTGTCTCGGGGAAACCGGTTGCGATAACAGTGATCTGGACTTCGTTTTTCTTGAGCTTGTCGTCACGGACAGCTCCGAAGATGATTTTGGCTTCTGGGTCTATGAATTCAGTAATGACTCGAGCGGCGTCTTGGATTTCAAACATCGTTAGGTCTTCGCCGCCGGCTATGGAGAATAGGACACCCTTGGCTCCGGCGATTGAAACATCCAAAAGTGGCGAATTGATGGCGGCCTTGGCGGCTTCAATGGCCCGATTTTCGCCAGAAGCCGAACCTATACCCATCAGGGCTGAACCGGCATTTTCCATGACGGTCCGAATATCTGCAAAGTCTATATTGATGATACCAGAAGTAGTGATGAGGTCGGATATTCCTTCTACGGCATGGCGCAAGATTTCGTCGCACATGGCAAAGGCATTCTTGACGGTAGTGGCTTTGTCTATAGCAGAAAGGAGGCGGTCGTTTGGAACAACAATTATAGCGTCTACTTCTTTGCGCAAGTCTTCCAGGCCGGCATCGGCAATCCGACTGCGTTGGCGTCCTTCAAAAAAGAAAGGTTTGGTGACGACAGCAACAGTCAGACAACCAAGCTCTTTGGCGGTGCGGGCCACGATAGGGCTTGCTCCAGTGCCCGTACCGCCGCCGAGGCCGCAAGCCACAAATACCATATCGGCGCCCTTGATAGCTTCTTGGATCTCATCATGAGTCTCTTCCACGGCTCGACGGCCGAGATCAGAATTCATCCCAGTACCTAGGCCCCGAGTGATATTCTTGCCTATATGAACGCGTTTTTTGGCTAGAGAACGATGGAGGTCTTGAGAATCGGTATTTATAGCTATGAAGTCTACTCCTCGGACTTTTGAGGCAATCATGTGGTTGATGGCATTGCAACCAGACCCGCCGACACCAAGAACCTTGATTCGGGCAAAAGCTTCAATTTCTGGAGTAATTTGGGGCATTTTTTGTTTTCTTATTAGTTACCATTCAAAGCCAAAAGATTAATACCTACATTATCATGAGGATATTTCTTAAGCAAATTGCGTAGATGATAGTTGAGCATGGGGTTATAGGGTAGACTATATGAAGAATATTTTCAATCATAAATGTCATGTTTTCCTACAAGGTGAAAGTGTGCAGTGGAAGAGGAAGTCACTCTTATCATGGCAAAAACTGTTTGAAGAATCTGGTCAGAGCCTTCCAGCTTTTTTTGAGGAATTGAACCGAGGTATCTATTTCCAGGCCTTCTTCGGCATGAATACCCCAGACACAAAGACCATAAGCCACAGCCCAGACAGTATCGCGAGAAGAAGGTTTGCCTTCCGTCATGCCGATAGATCCGATCCGGGCTGGCAGGCGCAGATCTGCTCCAGCCAATGTCTCTATGGCATTCAATCCAGCGCCGGCGCCCGTCAAGACGATCCCTGCTGGCAGGAGACCATTTCGGCCGATTTTCTTGAGATGAGCTTCTATAAGCTCAAAAACATCTGACATTCGGGCAGAAACGATCTCTTCTAGTTTTTTGCGTGGATAAGAACTGCCGGTGATAGCTCCGATCTTGATCTGTTCGGCTTCTTCCAGGGGCACTTTGAGGCCCAAAGCTATGTCGTTGGTAATGTCCGTGGAACCGATAGAAAAAACTTCCAAGGAAGTGGGAATATTGTTTTCAAAAACGGCTATGGAAACTGTTTCAGCTCCGATATTGGCCAGGACACAACCGGCTATCTTTTGAGTTTTTGATAGGGTCACAAAACCGGCGGCCACAGGAGAAACCATTATATCTTCCACTTCTATGCCGGTTTCATTGACAGCCTGAACTAGATCCGTCACATGATGATCAAGACAGGTCATAAATAAAGTTTTTAATTCAACCTTGTTGCCGATCATCCCTTCTGGCATTCCTAGAGCTGGAATACCATCTATCTTGTACAAGAGAGGTATATCATAGACAATCCGTCGATTGGCTATGGCCTGGCGAGGAATATCCCGCTCGTTTTGTTCTCGCAATTTCTTCAGATCAAGGGCCGTGATCTCGGCATCGGCTCGCGAGGTCATAATGGAGCTTGTTACGGTTATTCCAGAAAGACCAATCCCTCCTACTCCCACAAAGGCTTTTTTGATCTTTACTCCGGCTTTTTCTTGGGCATTGTTTATGGCAGATCTTATGCTCTCGGCGGCGTCGCGGATATTGGTGATATATCCATGTCGTAGACCGCGAGACTCGGCTATGCCAAGACCAATGATCTTGGGTAGACCCTTTTCGGTTTTACTTCTCGCATCCGCGATGACTACTTTGACATGCTTGGTGCCGACATCTATACCGGTAATGATTGAACGGGACATGTGAAGATTTGAAAAGTTAAAAGTTGAAGGTGAAAAGTGCTCATAATCCAATAAAATCAGATAGAAAACTTTTTGCGCAAATTAACCTCTATGTTCTCCATTGTACTGCCATGGTCGTATCCTTTCAAATGTGTACAGCCGTGAATGAATAAAAAGGCTATGAAGTTGTCATATGATCGAGCAAATTTTCTGGCCTCTTTCCTAGCTTCGCTTAAGCACAAATATATTTCCCCCTGATTGTTTGATATGGGGAAACTCAAAATATCGGTTGGATGATCTTTGCCACGGTAGATCTTGTTGAGCTTGGATATTCGCGAAGAAGGAATGAAAACAAGATTGAGATTATAATCATCACCCAAGGTTAGTTTTTTTATTTCTTGAAATTTGATCTTGGGTATGACGGACCTTGTTTGATTGGCGACAGTGAGCATCTTTAGATTGTGAACAGGCTCTTACTTTCCGCCACGGGTTTTCTTGACCGGCGCCTTGCCAAGTTTGACCAATTCTGCCATGGCGGCCCGACGGGAAATACCTTTGAGAGCTCTTTGTTTGACCTTGAAAGCTGATTGGACCCGACTATTGAATCGCAAACCTCGAACACGAGGTAGAATCCCAGCTCCCTGGACTTTGCGGCTGAAACGACGGATCAGGCTGATGCCATTCTCTCCAGAATTTTTGGTTACCTCAACATTTATCATAAGACGCATCGTAACACGGCTTTGAATATGGAGCAAATAAAGTATCGTGAATTCGCACACTAATTATTAGATCCTGGCAAACATTCTTTTTCCTCTCCGCAAGGTCGCCCCGTCGAATGGCAAGCCCTACTTCCCAAAATACTTTTTCTCGGCCTTTTTCATGTAGTTGGGGAGGTCGGCCAATGGGACGATGTCTTGGGAGTAGGTGTCGGTTCGGCGGACTATGGCGGTTCGCTCTACCGCTTCTTTCTTGCCGATCACTATGACATAGGGTGTATGGAGTTTGTCCATTGAAGAAACTTGGGCCCCTAGGCGGTCTTTGGCCAGAGAAAAATGGAGAGGGATCTTGACCTGGCGTAGACTCTCTATGACCTTCAGAGAAAGTAGTTTTGATTCCATGCCTAGCTGAACAAAAGCGGCAATCGGTCTTTTGACTTTGCCTATAGGTTTGCGTAGTCCTGTCACACGTCCCTTTATAAGTATGGATAATCCCACCCCGGAAATATCTCGTTTGATCCCGACATGTTTCCCCAAATTATTCCAACTCACTCCCAAAGCCAAAATCCGAGAATCTTTTGACTTCTTATTAGCCGGGTCGGTATTGACGATGGTGAATATGGTTTCGGAGCAATAAGAACGATTGCCTATTAGACTATTATTGATAATGTACGGTATTTTTAGAGTTTCCAAATATTCAAGGACTTCTTCTAGATGTCTGCGACTGGCTTCCGGCAGGAAATCCATGGACCTGGGAGCTAGCTTATTGAGCTCAAGGCAGGATTCTTCGGAGGAAGACAACAGCTTGAAAGGATCGCGCTTGAAGAGTTGGCGGCATTCGGGGGACATGGTATTGATGTTTTTGCGATAGTAAGCCGAGAGCTCCCTAGCAAAACGGGCCATGGAGTCCTTGTCTCCCAATGAATTGATCTCCACAGCGATATGACGATATCCTTCTTCGGCCAAGATCGCTCGCGAAGTCTGAATGAGCAAGGCTTCAGCTATACTTCCAGATACTCCTATGATTTCCAAATCGGCATAACGGCGATCTTCGGTCTTCTTGGTCGAACCACGGCCAGGATCTTTGAGGTAGAGCATGACCGGTTGGGGCAAGCTGTCCATATTTCTTTCGCTATAGGCCCGGATGAGAGCGATCTTTTCTTCGACATGTAGGGGCAAATGGCTATGAAGTTCTGTTTGATCGTCCACATAATCTGCTTCAACAAAACCTCGGGCTATTTCCAGATCGGTCTTGGATATCACGGGGCTTTTTATGGGCATGAATCCGTAATAAACGGCAGTTTCGCCAATCTTGTCCAGATGCTCACGGGAGACAAATCGGGAATCTCCTTTTTTATTGCGGAGATTAGCGTGAATTATTTTTGTCATGATATTTTCCTGGCAAAAGATCAATGTTCTCAAAAGGCAAGAGGCGCAGCAAAGGTCTGCCGACAATGAGATCTCTGTCCAATGGTCCCCAGACCCGAGAGTCCGAACTCTGGGTCCTGTTGTCACCCATCACAAAGTATTCGGTTGGTCCCAGGCTTACGGCGATATTGTCATGAGATCGATGAGAATTTGTTATGTAGGGTTCTTCAAGCGACAACGTAGAGGAGGCGTGATTGTCTCCGGATAATATGCTCACAAAGCCATCATTGACTGTTAGGGTTTCCCCGGGCAGACCAATAATCCGTTTGATATAGTAGACGCGAGGGTTATTGGGGTAAGCGAAGACCACAACATCTCCGCGTGAAGGCGAGGCAAAACGGTATGTCAGACGATCCACGATCAAAAATTGGCCGGTGGAAAATGTCGGATCCATGGATGCTCCATTGACAACGAATGGTTCGGCGATGAAAAATCGGATTGGCAGAGAAATGAGCACGGCAATGACAATGACCCGTGTCCACTCGCCGAGGCTATGTAATATTGGGTGCTTTATCTTCTCAAAAGAGCTTGCAGAATCGGCAGATCCGCCATCAGTAGTCCGTATAGGATCCATAGTGGGAGCATTGTATCGGAATCCTCGGTTATTTACAAATTTATATCTTGCAGTGTAAACTATTCTCATGTCTTACATTATCGCTGGATTGGGCAACCCAGGAGAAGAATATGACGGCACTCGCCACAATACTGGCAGGATGATTTTGCTTGAAATAATCAAAAAAGAATCAGGAGATCTTTTCTATGACAAAAAATTTAATTCCATGGTTGGCGAGCTGAAAATAGCAAAAGAAAAGATAAGATTGATAGCTCCGGAAACATTCATGAACAAATCCGGTATAGCCATATCCAAAATAGTCAAAAGCATCAAAGCGGCAGAAAAATTGATCGTTATTTATGATGATTTTCAACTTCCTTTGGGGCGAATGAAAATATCATTCAATCGTAGTTCGGGTGGGCACAATGGTCTCCAGTCTATTATCAAGTCTCTCAAAACCGGAGCTTTCATCCGTATCCGGATAGGCACCGCTCCGGCCAATGCCAAAGGATTGGCAAAAGTTCCTCACGGTGATAACAAGATAGAAAAGTTCATTCTCGGCAAATACAAAGATGAAGAGTTGAAGATTCTCAAAAAAGTAGGGAAATCGGCGGCCGAGGCAGTGGTTATGATCATCAAAGACGGCAGAGAAAAAGCCATGAGCGTTTTTAATGTTACATAGGTCCGACCTCTGCAAGGCCTCGCCTCGCTGAAACCTCGTTACTTCTTCTCTGCACCATATGACAACGCCATCTTTTGGTCTTTGGGATCAAAGAGAGTGATCTTGAATGGGTAGGTTTTGCCCAATTCAAGGGCCGATCGGAGTTTTTCTTCGGAACCAAATTCTGAAATATGAACCAATCCCGCTACTCCTTCCTCTACCGAAGCCAGAGCTCCGTGTTTGTTAAATTTGATGATTACACCCGTAACAAGGCTGTCTTTTTTGTATTTTTTGGCGGCTTCCACCCAGGGGTTGGCTTTGAGCTGTTTGAGAGATAGAGAGATCTTGCCGTCTTTGATCTCTATGATTTTGGCTCGGATATTTTGGCCAACTTTGAGAAAATTGCGTGGATCGTCCACCAGACCCCAATCTATTTCGGATATATGGACTAGGCCCTCCAGTCCCTCTTCTAGTTTGACAAAGACTCCAAAATCAACCACTCCGGTCACAACCCCTTCCACTTCGTCGCCTATTTCGTATTTGCTGACGATCTTTTCTTTTTCTTTGTGCTCGGAGCCCTTTTCCGAGAATATTAGTTTGCCTTCTTTGGGATCAGCGGCGATGATGGATACGGATAGACGGGTGCCGACAAGTTTTTTGAGCTCTTCCAGGATCTTGTCTTTGTCTCCGTCAGTTACCCGCGGATAATGTTCGGCCTTGAGTTGTGAGGCTGGTAGGAAACCGACGATCCCTTGCCATTCTACGAGTAAGCCACCCTTATTGGCTTCTTTGACCAAGAGGTCAAGAGTTTTCTTTTCCTTGATAGCTGTTTCGGCTTCGCTCCAGATCAGAGCCTGGCGGGCCTCTTTCAGAGACAATTCGTAATAACCTTCTTTGTGGGCATTGTCTACGATCTTTGCGGCCACCATGTCGCCAATATTGATCTTTTTGATGACATCACGGGCAACGATAAATTCACGGCCATAAATGATACCGGTCCCAAATGGCGGCAGGTCAATAAAAACCGAGGACTTCTCTACGGCAATCACCGGACCCTCCACCAGATCTCCGATCTGCGGCGGATCCTTCATGATATTCAGAAAAGGAGCCATAGCGCCAGTCTTTTCGGCGATAACTTTGACATCTGTCTTTTTTTCGCTTGAGTGAATAGTCTTTTTCTTTTCAGTTTCCTCTCCTAGATATGCTTTTAGTTCAGTTGACACAGGATCGGTTTCTTCAGTTTTTTGTTTCTTTGAACTTGACAGGGTTTCTCTTATTTTTTTGAACATGAATGAATCGCGCTCCGCTTTTTATTTGATAATAAAGATAAGTGCGGGATGACGCGAACTTTGTGGTAAACGAACGGCAACAAAACTCTACATATTCAATCTATCACGATGATTTTGATATGTCTATTATCACCTCCTTTTCATCTGTCAGCCGCCTCCGCAGGCGAGAGCCAGTCTCCCGACTTTTGCGGAGCAAAACGAAGGGAGAGCTGGTCTCGCCGAGAGGGGTCGGGTCAGCGATAGGTGGTATAGTTTAAAAAACTGTTGTAGGACCCTGGATTCCCGCTTTCGCGGGAATGACAAGGTATGGTAATGTATAACTATGATCATCACCTATCTTGGCGGATCATTTGTCAAAATCCAGTTCGGAGAGATTGTTCTGGCCTTTGATCCCATATCCAAAGATTCAAGCTTGAAGTCTTCAAAATTTGGAGCTGACATCGTCCTTTCCAGCCTCAATCATTCCGACATGAATGGCGTGGACACTGTTTCTTTTGGCGACAAAAAGCCGTTTGTCATTTCCGGACCTGGGGAATATGAGATACGGAGCGTATTCATCACTGGATTTTCTTCCACTTCAAGATACAAAGCCGAAGAGCGAATCAATACAATATACATGGTGGCCTTGGAGGGCATGCGTATTTGCCACCTAGGAGCTCTATCTACTCCCGACTTGCCCAAAGAAGCCGAGGAAGCCATTGACGATGTGGACATTCTTTTTATTCCCATTGGTGGACAAGGGATACTAGATCCTTCGGCCGCTTACAAACTGGCCATAACTATAAATCCCAAGATCATTATTCCGATCCATTATGGCGACGGGATGGGCAAAGACGCCCTGAAGATCTTCCTCAAAGAAGCCGGCGAAAATCCCGATCCTGTGTTAAAATTAACCCTAAAGAAAAAGGATTTGGAAGGCAAAGATTCCCAAGTGATTGTTCTCCAAAGAGAATGAATTTTGTTTTTTTATGGCTTCAATAACTTCACACATAGAACGCTTGCGAGACAAGCCTCACCATATTCGCAAGAGGATCGCTTTTTGGTCTTCTTTTACGGTAACAGCCATCATCGCCATATTTTGGCTGGCTTCATTCTCTATTGGTGGTGGTTCCGGAGCGACGGCAGTGATAGGGACCTCCCGCAAAGCACAATCTCCCACCCAGTCTCTGGTCGCTGGGGCTGGAATACTATTTGACGACATAAAGCACCTAATATTTGGCTCCCGAAAAGTAGAGTACAATGAGATTCAAGTCAGTCCCGGGAAATAAATATCATGGCCAAGAAATCTGATTCACTGGAACCAAAAATCCCCAATAAACCACCACATATAGGTATTGTGGCTCGGAATATTAGCACCGAGATGCGCGAGTCTTTTCTTGACTACGCCATGTCCGTGATCACCGATCGGGCTCTTCCCGATGTTCGTGATGGACTCAAGCCCGTACACCGTCGTATTCTCTTCGCCATGCACGAAAAAGGCTTGACTTTTTCCGCCAAATTCCGCAAATCGGCCGTGGTCGTCGGAGATGTCCTCGGTAGCTATCATCCTCATGGAGATGCCGCTGTATACGAGTCTATGGTAAGGATGGCCCAGGATTTCTCCATGAGATATCCCCTGGTCTATGGTCAAGGCAATTTTGGCAACATAGACGGCGATCCAGCCGCGGCCATGCGTTATACCGAAGCCAAAATGTCTCGTCTTTCGGCCGAACTTCTCGGTGATATAGACAAGAACACTGTTGATTTTCGGCCAAACTATGATGGCACTCGGACCGAACCGACAGTTATGCCCACAGCCGTGCCAAATCTTCTCTTGAATGGAACTCTGGGTATTGCCGTCGGTATGGCTACTAATATCGCTCCTCACAATCTTGGCGAAATCATAAATGCCACCTTGCATCTAGTAGACGAACCAACCGCCACCACCGAAGATCTTCTCCAATTTGTCAAAGGACCAGATTTCCCGACTGGGGCAGTGATGTATGGAGAAAAAGACATTCACCACGCCTATGCCACTGGTCGCGGCGGTATATCGGTCCGTGGTGAAGCCGAGATAGTGGAGGACAAGAAGGGTTCGGTCCAGATCATCATCACTTCCATCCCCTATATGGTCAACAAGACAGATCTGATTATCAAGATAGCCGATCTGGTTCGGGAAAAAGTGATAGAGGGGGTCAGGGGTCTGCGAGATGAGTCCGACAAGGATATGAGGATAGTCATAGAGCTCAAGCAGGGATCTTATCCCGAGAAAGTTTTGAATCTCCTGTACAAACACACTCGTTTGGAAGACGCCTTCCATGTCAATATGGTGGCTCTGGTTGACGGCGTCCCCCACACTCTCTCCCTCAAGTCTATTTTGGAAGAATTTATCAAACACCGGATAGCGGTGGTCCGACGCAAATCCCAATTTGAGCTAACTAGAGCCGAAGATCGCGAACATATCCTGATCGGTCTCAAAAAAGCTCTTGACCACATAGACGAAATCATCAGTCTCATTCGTGGTTCGGTGGATGCTATTTCTGCTCATGCCAACCTGATAAAAAAGTTCAAATTTAGCGACAAACAAGCCACGGCCATATTGGAGATGAGATTGGCAAAACTAGCCGGATTGGAACGCAAGAAAGTCCTGGAAGAACTATCCGAAATCCAAGCCTTGATTGCCGAGCTCAAAAGCATTCTGGCTAGCGAAAAGAGAGTCAGAACTATCATCAAAGACGAACTTACCGCTATATCTGCTAAATATGGAGACGATCGTCGGACCAAACTTGTCAAACACGGTATCAAAGAGTTTAGCGCTGAAGATCTCATTCCTGATCAGGAGTCCGTATTGGTCTTCACCAAGGGCGGATATATAAAACGGACTGATCCATCCGAATACCGCAGACAAAAGCGTGGCGGCGTCGGGGTGGTAGATCTTGATACCAAAGAAGAAGACTTTATCACCCATCTGGTCTATGCCACCACTCACAATGATCTTCTGTTCTTCACCGATCGTGGCAAGGCTTATCAGATCAAGATGTACGATATACCCGAAGCTCGTAGAGCCACCAAAGGCAAGTCGGTGATGAATTTCCTACCCTTGTCCGAGGGTGAACAGGTCACATCAATCTTGCCTATGCCCAGAGACAAAAAGGCGGCTGAAGGAATGTCACTGTTCATGGTTACTCGGGCGGGTACCGGCAAGAAGTCCGCGGCTTCCCATTTTCGGGATGTTCGCCGTTCGGGCTTGATCGCCATCACCTTGGAGTCTGGCGATGAATTGATCTCGGTGTCATTCGCTTCCCTTGGCGACGATGTGGTTATTGCCACCAAGGAAGGCCAGTCTATTCATTTCAAGGAAAGTGATGTTAGGCAAATGGGCAGGAATGCCGCCGGAGTCAGGGTCATAAAGCTCTCAAAAGGCGATCAGGTCATATCAGCGGATATTGTTTCCAAGGAAGCCAAGAATCCGTCCTTGTTCGTGATGGGCGCAAATGGTTATGGCAAAAAAACCAAACTGTCCGAATACAAAATCCAAAAACGCGGCGGATCGGGCATATTGACCATGAATGTCACGACCAAGACCGGTTCATTGATGGCGGCCAAGGTTGTTACTGATGAAGATCAGGAAGTGGTGGCTATGTCCAAAAAGAGCCAGGTCATCCGCGTTGACATAAAGGAGATACCAAGCTTGGGTCGCTCTACCCAGGGCGTCCGGATCATGAAATTGCGTGAAGGTGATTCTCTGGCGACATTGATATTTTTGTAATGTCTCGCCTTGCCTGCTATCAAACCTCCGCCCTCCGCCGATCATCTCCTTCACAAACCCTGATTCTTTAGCAATACGCGAGTTGTATACAGGATATAATCTTTATTTTTTTAAAAATCGGGTTTGCGAAGGAGATGATTCGGCTTTGGGCGTTGTTTGCGGACAGGCAAGGCGAGACATTGAAAAACAATTCTGTCCCCACAATATCTCTCCTTCCCATCCATTTCTTGTTATAATGAGGGAATGTTCTCCGAACCGGCCGCCAATATCGCCAAGCTTGGTCTAGTTGAAGGCATGAAGGTCGTTGACCTTGGGGCCGGTTCTGGTTTTTATAGCATAGAATCTGGCCGAAGGGTTGGAGCCAGCGGTCGTGTTTATGCCATAGATATCCAAAAAGATCTTTTGGAGAGATTGCGTTCTATTTCTTCCGCCCAAGGTATTCGTAACATAGAGGTCATAGTTGGAGATCTGGAGAAGATCGGCGGGACGAAGTTGCGCGAATCCATGGCCGACAGGGTGATAGCTTCCAACATTCTTTTTCAGATTGAAATCTCAAAAAGAGATGATTTTGTCCTGGAAATTAAGCGAGTTTTGAAAACTGGAGGCAAGGTCCTGGTGGTAGACTGGGAACCAGGCGGTTCTATGTCCCCGAAAAATAGTATTTCTTCGGCTGAAACCAGAATTCTTTTTGAGAAGAACGGCTTCGTCTGGGAACAGTCATTTCCAGCCGGTGATCACCACTATGGTCTGATATTAAGCCGATAATTCCAGCCTATATCATATGAGTAAATTTCAAATCATAACCTTGTCCATATTTATACTTTTTATTATCGCCGGGGTGACGGCTTTTGCCACCTACAAAGGTTCGGGAAGCGGGGAGACTTTGCCGCCAATAACAATCTGGGGGACATTTCCTTCTGATATTTTTGAACAATACGCGGCTATGGTGAGCAATGCTTCCACTCAAAAATTCACCGTCTCATACACGGAGAAACGCCCCGAGCAATTCTCGCGAGACTTCATATCGGTTTTGGCCCGCGGCAGAGGACCGGACGCCATTCTTATAACGGCTGATATGTTTCTGCCCCACACTGACAAGATTTACCCCATACCTTATGAATTAATATCCCAACGGGACTTTCGTGATACTTATATTCAAGAAGGGGAAATATATCTCTTCCCGGATGGTCTTATGGCTTTGCCATTTACCATTGATCCCTTGATCATGTTCTGGAATAGAGATACTTTTGATTCTGCCGGCATCGCTACTTATCCGCGCTATTGGGATGAGTTTGATTCTCTGGTTGCCAAACTGACAACCAAAGATACAAATGGCAATATTCGCAAGTCGGCTTTGGCTATGGGCGAGTTTTCCAATATTACCAATGCCCGTGAATTGCTTGGATCTCTATTCTTGCAGGCAGGCAACCCTATAGTCTCTAGAACTAACAATGGTTTTTCCATCACCTTGTTTGGCACCCAGAATCCAAGCTTGTCTTCACCTCTCCAATTTTTCGTCCGCTTTGCCGATCCTTCCAATGAAGATTATTCCTGGAATAGGGGATTGCCACAGTCCAAATCAGCCTTTTTGGGCGGCACATTGGCTATCTATTTTGGTTTTGCTTCGGAGCTCGGTGATATTCACGACAAAAATCCCAACCTGAACTTTGACGCGGCTCTTTTGCCACAGCTACGGACAGGCGGACAAAAAGCCACTTACGGCAAAATGTACGGCTTATCAATTGTTCGAGCTTCGCCCAATCAATCCGCTACTTACGAAGTCATTAAGGCCTTGACTTTGCCCGAGAATATAGCGGAACTTTCCAGGACCATGTATTTGCCGACAGTCCGTCGCGACCTCATAACTCAAGGCTCTTCGGATTCGTATATATCCATATTCAACCAGGCGGCCTTAGTGGCTCGAACCTGGCCAGATACCGATCCGGCTGATTCGCGACAAGTCTTCACAACTTTGGTTGAGTCTCTGACTAGCGGTCGTCGCAGTATCACCCAAGCCTTGAATGATGCCCAGGATCAATATAGTTCGCTATTACAGCAGGCTCTAGAAGAATAAGACAATATCATGAAAACTCCCCCCTACTTCCTAATTCCCACTTCCTTATTCGCACTTATGGTTTTTTCTCTGATCATAAATGTCTCTTCAGTCAATGCCCAACCCGCTCCTTCTATCAATATTAGCGAAACAGACAGTCAGGGCAGAGGAATCTTCAAATTTATCGTTTGCGATGGTCCGGCGGGAGCCAACAAACCTTCCAGTCCAGATTATGATCCAAAATATGTTCCATGTGATTTCAAGGGACTGATGCTACAAGTTCAGCATATTTTGAATATCATGATGGTGGGCGGTGTTTTCGCGGCCATATTTGGCTTTTCATGGGCAGGGTATTTATATATCACCGGCAAGCCCGCAAATATCTCAAAAGCCACGAGTATGTTCCCAAAGATCGGTCTCGGGTTTATACTTATGCTGTCAGCCTGGTTTATCGTCTATCAGCTTCTTTCATGGCTTACGGACAATCAAGGCTTCAAATTCTTGCTCGGCTCCTAGGATTTTGTATTTCATTTTAACATCATGAAAACCCCCCCATACTTCCTACCTCCTTATTCCTACTTCCTACTCGTCTTAACAATTGGAACATTTCTTGTTTCTGTACCATCAATCTCATATGCCCAAAATCCTCCAGCAAATAACACGACCGTAGGTGGGCCGGCTGGTAATTCAGTAAATCCAAGTTCCGCGGGCGGCACTGCCGGCAATGGCAAGATAATCCCTTTGCAGAACCCATTGAGCAAAAATCTAGGTTCAATAGGGGCTTTGATAGAAAAGTTTCTAGAAATATTCAGCTACATTGTGATCATTTTTGCCGTTCTTCTGATAGTCTGGGTTGGTTTGAGATTTATTCTCTCTCGCGGCAATCCAGCTGAATTGAAAAAGAACGGAATATGGTTGTCGTGGATCGTGGCTGGAGTGGCTATAGTTTTGGGGGCGAGACTGATGGTGTCTATCATCATCAGCACTTTGGAGTCTACAGGTACGGTTAATAAGGGAGTGACGGATAGTGCTAGGAATGCCTTGGAGGGTAGATAGTTACTGGTAACTGGTTGCTGGTTACTAGTAACTAGTTATAATTATAAAAACAACATGACATACAAAACAAAAATCATTTCCGCTAGCATGTTCGCCATATTCGCGCCATTTGTGGTTTTGGCGGCGGATAAGGATCTCAAGTATTTGATCAATCAGATCATTGATTATCTGAACCAGGTCCTATTCTTGTTGATGGGCTTGGCGGTGATCATGTTCGTCTGGTATATTATTCAGTATTTCATCCGGCCGAATGATAGCGCCGAGGGCAGGAAACAGGCGGGTCTATATCTGATGTATAGTCTGATAGGTTTCTTCGTGATCCTTTCATTCTGGGGCATCGTCAACATTCTTCGCAATACATTTGGGGACAATCTCGGCAACCAAGCCAATAGGCCTTCTTCCTGGACGGACTTTGGTAACCTTTTTCCTCCTTCTTCTTCAAATCCAAATTCAGGAAGTAATCCTGGGAGATAAGCGGTGGTATCCTCGCGTGCATTTCTTGTTATTTCCAGAGTTTTACAAAAGGCCTTTCTATTCTCATATCCACAGTTGGGCCTTTCCAGCCATTTGCGGATGAGATAGAATGAGGGGGTTAATTATTATTTATTAGTTTCATCATCACTATGAAGAAAATTATTACCTATGTAGTATGTTTAGTTGTGGCTTTTGTGTTTGCGCAAGGATTAGCGGTTCAGAGTTATGCTTCAAATCATACCATACCGCCCCCTGGTCCAGACTATAATGTAAACGCTTTTACAACTAATACCGCCGCAATTTCAAACCAATTTTCTAGGATTGGTAATTTTGTGGTGTATGTTTTGATTTCTGTTGCTGTCATCTGGATTGTTTACAGCGTTGTTAGATATCTGATAATTGGAGGCTCCGATGCCGCGGCGCGCCAAGAAGCCGGACAAAAGATTCTTTGGGGTATTGTTGGTTTGTTTATCATTCTTTCCATTTGGGGGCTTGTGCGAATCTTGACAACCACATTCAACACTGGTTCCAATAGGGCTCCTGCTGGAGATTTTCCTTTAATTGACATTCAGACTCCGAGATAATAATTCTCCGGTTCTCTATGTTGTATTATGACTCTAGCCTCTATAGCAAACGCCGCATCAGGACCTGAATCGTTCGGGCAGGCTATACAGCCTATAGTATCAAATATAATTACTCCGATCGTCGGACTTATGTTCGCAGTCGGAGTGGTTGTTTTTGCTTATGGGATTTTTGAAATGATCTGGAAAGGGGGAGACCCAGCGGCTCGCGAACAGGGCCGCAATCATATGTTGGGAGGGATCATCGGGATGTTCATCATGATCTCGGCCTGGGGCATTATTTATCTGGTGTCAAATACACTCAAGGGGATTTGAATCCCTTGCCAAAAATCCCCCCTCTTGATACCTCGCTTCGCTCGGCATCAATCCACCCCTTTTTCAAAGGGGGATTCGACTACGGGGGATTTTTTGATTTGCTATTTGGCGAAAAGGCAGAGAAATGGGTTTTATAAAAAAAGAGACAATGGACATCCGTGTCCACTGCCTCATGCACTGTGCTACTATTCTATGCTCCGCGTTCTTCTCAATACCTTTTTGTGACCCAATACTCAATTGTCCCCAGAGAGACCGAGGAATTGGGGATCACTCGCCATTGCATGGAGTTGACCTCCGGCAACTCCACAGCCTTGGCTTCAGGGGAATTTAATGGAGGCATGGGTGGATATTCCACTCCATTCACCTTGATCTGCCACCACACGCCAGGTGTAAGGAGCCTGGAGTCCAATCTTTCGTCTCCTCGGCTTTTGTCAACGGTGATTTCCTGCGACCATTGACCACTGACAACCATAATGTTGGTGATGCGGAGCCAGTTCTTGCTTGTGTAATTGGCAGATGTTCGTGTCTGGCGGGGGCTTGTGCCTGTCTCCGCGAACATCGGCTTTGATGGGTCTTTTAGCCAGAGGCCGAGGACCCAGACAGATAGGATTCCAAACACCAACACCAACATAACCCATCCACCCAATTTGATTTTTGTCATGACCCGCCCCCTTTTTGATTTAGCTGCGCGGTGAAGTTGGCTATGTTGATGGCTCCGGATACGCCAGCGCTATCTATCAAGACAGACCGTCCTTCTTGGATCTGGTGTTGTCTCTGAATCATCTGAAGACAGTCATCCAGTCCGTATTTCCCCCTTGTCTTTGGATCAAGTTCAAATGCGTCCCAAAGCTCTTTAGCCGCTAAACGCATTGTCGCATAGTCCAATAGATCGGACTGGCGTTGTTGTAACTCTATTTCCCGATTCAACGCTCCTTTGACTAAATCACTGGGAGCGTTCAAGACAATCTGTATTTTGAATAGATCTATCCCGAATGAGGAATGATCAAGAATGCTTCTCCTGACAAAATCACCGACTGCCTCACCCCCTTCTTGGACAAGATATAACCAAGATTTATCCTTACACTCGCTTCTGACTCTGTTTTCGACTATGTCGTCCAGTTGTGCCCAGATTTTCTCTGGAGATGATCCGGAATCAACATAGTCCTGAAGGTCGGCGAGATCTGGTCTCCATGAAACCGAAACAATCCCTTCTAATTGTACTGTTCCATTGCCATCTTGATCTGTGCCCTTGCATGTAATCTTCACAGGGAAGTCCTTATCCTGATTCGTTATGTCTATGGGAATGGCTCCTATGTAAAAAGGGAAATAATCCATGAGAATGGTAATTCCACCAACCACATAACCATTACCATCTCTTCCTTTTATTGGAACGCCATTTCTGGTCAGAAGTCCGGCGATCCGTGGTTTATCTGGCGAGAATTTCGTTAGTCCGAACTTCAGGATCAGCATTCCTATGACGAATACTATGATCCCCAAGAATTTTCCTAGCAGAGCCAGCAGAATACCAACTCCTCCCAAGACGATTATTACCCAGATGATTGTAATGCTTACTGGGTTTCCAAACGGCTTTAGTCTGGGTGACTCCGTTGCGTCTCTATTCATATTCGTTCCATTCACTTTTTATCTTTCTTTTTGCGAACAACCCTTACGGAGAAGTTCTGGTTTACGAAATCAACGAGGCCTGGCCTATATGATACATAGGTCCGACCTCTGTAACTCAAATTATCTGTCAACGAACATTCACACGAATGCCTGACTGGTAATAGTCTGGCATAGTTTTCTGGTTTAGTCAAATGCCCGTTTTGGACCAAGGTCTGACCTCGAGGTCCGACCTTGGTCCAGCGAGGCCTCGCCTCGGTGAATGTTTACTTTTCGTATAAAAAATCACCCCCGGTAATACACGCTGTAAAGCATGCACTACACGGGGGCAATCTGCGAAGTGAGGATTCTGCCCTAGCGGCGGATTTTCCTCACTGTGAAGGTGATAGTCACAGACTGCATTCCAGGAATAATTCTGAAACGCTGGCCGGTGGTGGGGATCCCAGATCGATCCGATGACGACCACTGGGAGGTTTCAACCCATTTGCTGTTGAGGCATATGGCCGTGTCAATGACAGGGTATTTGAAACCTCGGACTTCATAAGACAGTTCCCACTCGGGACCATCTATGAGTCGATCCATGATCTGGCCCGGAAGGAGTTCTTCCTCCCAAGAATAGACCACGGTTCCAGTGCGGAGGTTCAATCCCGACGGCACCGAGAATGAATTTGTTGTGCTGACGCACAACCAACTCACGGGTACCAGAGGAATGTGTGCTCCATTCAGGATGAGGGGAGCGTGGAAAGCATTGCCGCTTCCACTGACCACCACAGACTGTCCACCACTACCAACCGGACTGGTTGGGGTGGGCGATGCGCCACCGACATCTGCGACATTAGTCGGCGTTGGGATGGCGGCGGGAGAAACGGATTTACTTGCCAACAACTCTTTGAGCGCCTTGTTTTCCTCTTGCAATGATTGCAAGGCACCGCCGGAATGAGGGAGTGTGTCGGTTACTCTCTTTTCCCACACCATTTTCTTGAAGATGGTTCCTCCTATCAAAGAGAGGAGCGCCACCAGTCCGACAATGAACCACCAAGGGAGGCCTTTTTTTGCAATCTCCCGAAGTTTGTCTGTTTTTTTGTCAGACGATTTTTCCTCAATGGGTGGTGGGGGGTTGGGCGGAAGTTGAGACAGCGATGCGGTTTTGGCGGCGAGGGCATCCAGTTTTTTTTGGAAGTTCACCATCTCGCTTGGAGGTGCAGCAGCTTGAGCTGCGGTCACCGATGCTTGAGCGGCCGTCAATCGAAGAGTTAATTCCGCAGCTAGCCTCTGAGCCTCGGCAGTTTTTTTCTTCTCCTCCTCAACGATCGTTTGAGCAGCGCGCTTTTCCTCCTCAAGTTGTTTGGCAAGCTGAGCTTTTTCAGCTTCCTGTTTTTTGATCCGCTCAGCTTGAAGTCCGATTCGCAAGTCTTCCTGTGGTTGAGCGGGTGCCACCTTCGATGGTGCCGGCTTTTCTTCAACTGGAGCTCCGGGGGCAGGCTCAGCTGGAGCCGAAGGCAAGTAGATGCGAACTGTCTCCTTTTTCGGTTGCACTTTTGCTGCTGGAAGTGGAGTGGGCGGTTTTGCAGCCGCTTCTCTTCTTCGCTCCTCCTCAAGTCGGGCACTTGCCCTTTCCTCAACTTCTTTCAGCATCTGCTGGGCTTCTTCTTGCCCGGACGCTTCAGAAGTGGGTTCTGGTGGATGTTGCATAGTCGGTTTTGGAGGCTTGATCGCCGGAGCCGATAGCCAGTCTATCTGCTCTTTGGTCAATTTGAATGCAATAACCTTCTCTTCGGTTTCTCCTCCGGCATCCATTGCGTAGATGGCCTTGATTATTGCCCTGTACGAGCCGGGAGGAACAGGAGAGATATTTCTCTTTAGGTTGTCAAGGCTGACCTTGTTATCAGTCCCCATTGGCATCTTTACTTCCTGTGAAGGCCATACCGTTGCTTGGCCGTTACCGGTCTGGCGGATTTCAGCAACAAGTTTCTCCACCCAAGGGTTGTTGACTACAATATTTAAATCGTTGTCGATGATTATCGACAAGGGATTATTTTCTGCCATTTTTGTTCCATTGGTTGTGCCCGTTTCTGGGCTTTGTTTACTTTTCAAAACTACACGATATTGGCCATATTCTACCCGAACCCTTTACAAAAGTCAATAGGTGTTATGTTATGCTAAACCAGGGAGGTCGGACCTCCATGGTTGAGGCCTCGCCTCGTTGAAATAATGGTTTTATAAAAAAGTGGGCGCGCTTCCCGAAGGAGCGCGCGCCAAGGTCGATCTGGTTCATTTCAGGAAGGGAACAATAAGCTCAACCAAAGGCTTACTTCCTTCCTTTTTTTCTTGGAACAAGGCCCCAATGCCCGAAGCTCTTTCGGCATTTGCTGGATCACCACTCCAGACTACCACATTGATTCCCAATGCTTTGGCTTTCTCAATTATCGGCCACCGGTGACCATCTTTTCCGGGCGCCACAATTAGGATATGTGGCAAATACTTGGTGGGAATATCTGTGGGGCTGTCCCAGCTCACACAGGCCATATATGGGAGCTTATCCCCAATAAGCCTCGGCAAGTAAGTGAGTAGTGCTTGCCGACACATTGCCGACACTTGTGGTTCATCGCAGATATCAATCGTTTTTTCTTCTGTATTCATGGGTCCTTTTTTGTTTTGTTTCTTTACACCTCCTCAAACACGCTATCATGCATCACAAGCTATGTCAATAGTGCCGGGGAGAGGACTTGAACCTCCATGGATTGCTCCGCTTGCTCCTAAGGCAAGTGCGTCTGCCAATTTCGCCACCCCGGCGGTAAAATTTTAAAAGGTAAAGGTAAAAAGTAAAAGTTATTTTATTTTTTTATTTCTTAATGTCATTATTATTGAAGCTAATATATTTGATATTTCAATCAATTCTTTTATAAGCCACTCCAGTTCTTCATTATCGCCCTTCTTCAGGTCTCTTAAAAATGATAACCAAACCTTGGATTCATTAGCCGACTTAAGAGAATGGTTGACGAAATTAGTGAAATCTTTTCTGGAGCTTGCTGACTGACCCTCAACATAATTTGCCAATATGCTCGTACTACTTCTCAACAATTGATTACCAATAACTAAATTTGATTGACCTTTTGATAGAGTATCAATCATTTTGATTACCCGCAACGACCATCCATACAATCGTATTTTGAAATCAACTTTGAATTTTTTATTATCTTTTTGCACTTTTTCCATTTACCTTTTACCTTTTTACTTTCCTTTGTCCGCCCAGTTGGATTCGAACCAACGACCAATCGCTTAAGAGGCGAGTGCTCTACCGACTGAGCTATGGGCGGTTCTAACAAATCATTGCACCTCCCAGATTTATATGCAATACTTTTGCCATGGTAGTCCGAATGCGCGCTACGCGCTCACATAGGGGCAATAGGCGTTCGCATCACGCCCTTTCTTCCGCTCGGTTTTCCAAGTGTTCTCACTGCGGAGCTCTGCATAGGAGTCATGTTTTGTGCGTCGGTTGCGGTCATTACAAAGGCCGCATGGTTATAGATATGGGAGCAAAAGCTCTACGCAAGAATGCCAAGATTGCGGGAAAAGGGAAGGAGAACAAAAAATGACAGCCGTCAGTCGTTCGGGCCCAAGAGCTTGTTCAAACCCCCAAGAGTTGGTGAGAATGATTTTTGTTTTTATGTAGTAACACTTGAATAGTCCTTTATGTAAACAGTTCTTTTATCACAATGGCAAATCGTCATCTTTCACGCTCGGTAGCTCTCCAATCACTCTTTGAGTGGGATTTCCGTGGTCAGCTGGGAGGTCCCGAGATCAATATTATCGTGGCCCGCAACAACCTGGAATTTGCCCCAGGCACCAGCGATTCATCGTTCACCGAACAGCTCGTCAGAGGCGTCCTAGCCAAACTAAAAGATCTCAATGAGATAATCGTCCAAGCCGCTCCAGACTGGCCGCTGGAAAAGATATCGGTTATTGACCGGAATGTTTTGCGGTTAGGTCTTTACGAACTGTTATTCTCTGATCGTGGCGAAGTTCCGGCCAAGGTCGCCATCAACGAAGCCATAGAGCTGGCCAAAACATTCGGCGGCGATGCCAGCGGTCGCTTTGCCAATGGTGTTCTCGGAGCCGTCTACAAAGAGCTTGGTGAACCCGGCAAGGATGAAGTTTCTACAAAAAAAAAGACCAGTGAAGTCCCTTACGAGAATATGCCGGTTCAGCGATTGGGCGGAGCAGTTGTCTACAGTCAATCTGAAGGAGAGTCATACATGGCTTTTGTTCATGACATCTTCGGCCATTGGACCCTGACCAAGGGCAAGATCGCCGAAGGCGTAACCCCCGAAGCCGGCACTATCGCCAAAGCCAAAGAAGAGATCGGTCTAGACATCGTCATCAAAGCCGATCTCGGTTCCAATGAATATATAGCCAATGATCCTGAAAAAGGCAAAATCCGCAAACAAGTTCATTACTATCTGGCTGAAGCTCCTTTTGGCAAGCTCATATTGGCTGACAAACCAGGCCTTGACGATGCCAAATGGTTCAAGCTCTCCGACATTCTAGCTCTTAATTTTTATAATGACATTTTGCCGATCGTTACCAAAGCAGTTATGATATTGAGTCAGAAGAATAAGAAATAGTATGAATATCAATTTTGAAAACTTGGCCAAACACATCGGAGTGGAGTTTGACGATATATCGCTTTTGCGAGCCGCTTGCACCCACCGATCTTATATAAATGAAAATCGCGGTTCCGGTTTGGAACACAATGAAAGGCTAGAATTCTTGGGGGATGCCGTCTTGGAGCTTGTTGTGACTAGCTTTTTATTCCGCAAATATCCTCATCATACCGAGGGCGAATTGACTGCCTATCGCTCGGCCATCGTTAATACTATCAGCTTGACCAAAGTGGCTGAACATATGGGCTTGAATAAATATCTATTACTCTCCAAAGGTGAAGCCAAAGACATTGGCCGGGCCCGTTCCATCATTCTGGCCAATACCGTGGAAGCTCTGATTGGGGCTATATATACTGATCGGGGTTATGATATAGCGGCCAACTTTATTTCCGAGCATGTTTTGACTGTCATTGATATAGATGAAATCGTCAAGAAGAAGCTCTGGTTGGATGCCAAAAGTCGTTTCCAGGAAAGAGCTCAAGAAAAAGCCGGAATAACTCCGAGCTACAAGACCCTCAAAGCCATTGGCCCAGATCATGACAAAGAGTTTACCTTGGGAGTATTTTTGGGCGATGTCCAAGTAGCCACGGGCTCCGGCGCTTCCAAACAAGAAGCAGAACAAAAAGCAGCCGAAAAAGCGCTTGAAGTTAAGGGGTGGTAAGATGGATGAAAGGAATGTTCACCATACCCAAGATTAGCAACCAGATTCCGCCCTCCGCCGATCATCTCCTTCGCAAACCCTAATTCTTAAGCAGAACGCGAGTTGTATACTGTATATAATCTTTTCATTTTGAAGAATCAGGTTTGCGAAGGAGATGATTCGGCTTTGGGCGTTGATGTACAAAGTGACTGCGAGGAGGTGAAAGAATGTTCACCTAGCTCATAATGATCTCTTAATCCCATGTATCTAAAATCCCTGGAGCTTTCTGGCTTCAAATCTTTCCCAAAAAAGACAACCCTACATTTCAATTCGGCCATTACAGCCATCGTAGGACCAAACGGCTCCGGAAAATCAAATGTGGCTGAGGCTTTTCGTTTTGTTCTGGGAGAACAATCTATCAAATCTATGCGCGGCAAGCACGGCGAGGACATGATCTGGAATGGCGGAGGCCAAGCCCAAAGATCCAATCGGGCCTCTGTTCGTCTGACTTTTGACAATAGTCGGCGGGTGTTCTCTCCAATTGATTTTGACGAGGTGGTGGTGGAAAGGGTTGTTCATCGCGACAATACTCATGAATATCTCGTCAATGGCAGTCAGGTTCGTCTCAAAGATATTTTGGAGATTTTGGCTGGGGCCCATGTCGGCTCAAGCGGCCACCACATAATCTCTCAAGGCGAAGCCGATCGTATTCTTTCCGCCAAACCGAGCGAGCGGCGAGAGATGATTGAGGATGCTCTGGGACTGCGGGTCTTCCAATGGAAAAAGTTGGAAAGCGTCCGCAAGTTGGCCAAGACCGAAACAAACATGGAGCAAGTAGAATCTTTGCGCAGAGAGATTGCTCCACATGTCCGATTCCTGAAAAAACAGACCGAGAAGATCGCTATGGCCGAAGGATGGCGCTTGGAGCTTGTCTCCTTGTACCGCGAGTATTTCGCCCGTGAATGGGCTCGGATAAAGTCCGAGAGAGAAGGGTTGTCAGCGAATATCGCCGGTCCAACCAGAGAGTTGTCATCCTTGGAGCAGGAAATGGAAAAGACCAAAGGTATCATAGAGATAAGCCAAGATCGGAACAATCTGGAACGGATCACTATTCTTGAAAAAAAGCTATCTGATATTCAGGCTAGAAAAAGCTCTACATCTCGTGAACTCGGTAGACTAGAAGGGGAACTAGGTCTCTTGAAAAAATCCCAGCAAAAAGAAAAAAATAAGACGATCAAAGAAGAAGCCCGGATGATATATGTCAAAGATCTGGAATCGGTCATAGAACGAATACAAGGTTTTGGGGCTATTGAAAGCACCAAGCAGTTGTTGAGCGAAATTATCCGGACCCTGAAAGATTTTGTTTCAGGTTATCGGCCGTCGGTAGATAGTTCAATTCTGGTCGAAATAGAAAAGGAAATATCCAAAAATGACAATGCTAGAACTAATCTGGAATCTAGTTTGGCTAGTCTGAATGAAGAACAGTCGGAATTAAACTTGGAATACCATAAATCACGCAAAGAGCTTGAAAATGAAAAAGACAAAAATCATTCCGCCGAAAAAGAGATCTTTCGGATGATGGCCAGGCAAAATGAATTGATTTCCAAAATTTCTTCTATTAGATCAGCGCAGACAGAACTAGACAAGCAAGCAGAATCTTTGAAATCAGAACTTGGAGAGGCTGGAATTCTGGTCGGCAGAGGGGCTGTGGACTATTCATCCGTGACCATCGTCGGTGATCCAGCTCTTGGTCAGAAGGAGCGCAAACATACAATAGAAAAGCTGAAAATCAGACTTGAAGATGCCGATCTGGGGGGTGGATCGGAACTTCTCAAAGAATACAAAGAGACCAGGGAGCGTGACGCTTTTCTGGAAGTAGAATTGCTAGATCTGGCGAAGGCCCGATCAGAGCTACTGCGACTGATCAAAGATCTGGATATCCAGATTGATCGAGAATTTCGAAATGGCTTGATTAAGATCAATGCTCAATTTGAGCAATTTTTCAAACTGATGTTCGGCGGCGGACGAGCCAGTCTGAATATAGTCAGTTATGTTCGTCATTCCAGAATAGATGATGATATTGAGTCGGCTCACACAGAAGGAGATCTCATGCCTAGCGCCGAAGGTTCCGAGCATAGCGAGGAACCCGATGGACTGGAAGTTGATGTTAGTTTGCCACGGAAGAAAGTCAAAGGCTTGATGATGCTCTCTGGCGGAGAGCGCGCCCTAACCTCTATCGCTCTTTTATTCGCCATATCCCAGGCCAACCCACCGCCATTTATTATCTTGGACGAAACTGATGCCGCTTTGGACGAAGCCAATTCTAGCAAATATGGCGATATGGTGGAGAGTCTTTCAAAACATTCGCAATTGATATTGATAACTCACAATCGCTCCACCATGTCCCGTGCCGGAGTTTTATATGGAGTGACCATGGGCGCGGACGGAGCTTCCAGGCTCCTATCCATCGCTTTTGAGAAGATAGTATGAGAACATAGGGTCATGGATCAGCTCTCAAAACAACAACTTATACTGCTCGCTCTTCTGGTTTCTTTTGTAACATCTTTGGCCACCGGAATTGTCACCGTATCACTGATGGATCAAGCCCCGCGTGGTGTCATACAGACCATCAACAGAGTTGTTGAACGAACCATTGAGCAAGTCTCGCCTCAAGAAGCGGCTACCGGTAAAGCTGTCATCAACTCTGCCGAACAGTTGGGCTTGGTTATAAAAAATGTTTCGGCCAGCATCGTCAAGATCAAGGATCAGAGCAAGGATCAGATCATCGGTTTGGGCGCGATTGTTACTGGTCGTGGGGTGATGCTGACAGATAAAGCCTTGATATCTGCAAACGGTGCTGAAGCAGTTCTGGCTGATGGTCTAAACATTCCGATCTCTGTGGTCCAATCGCAGATCAATGGTGATATTGTTTTTGTGGCCCCTAGAGTCAAGATCACTCCGACTCCTGTTTTCAAAGCCATATCTTTGGGAGATTCCACCGTGCTCGGTCAATCAGTTTTTTCTCTGTCTGGCACTTCTACTCTGATATTGGGACACGGACTAATTATCGAAATATCTCCTAGTCAAAATTTATCCAACAGTCAACCAACTCTTATTCGTACTTCTATTCGGTCCCTCAATACTCTTCCGGGTAGTTTGCTTTTTGATCTAGAAGGCAGAGCTATTGGTCTCTATGCTCCATCATTTTCCAGTCAAGACAGTCTAGTATTTTTCCCCTTGAAGGGCCTAAGGACCGTTATTCCAGTTTTGCGTTGATCAAGCCCAGCAAACATTCTTTTTCCTCCCCGCAATGTAGTTTGAGCCCCCGAGAATGGCCCCTATTTTGGTCGCTCCCGCGAGCCAAAATAGGGATTGCCATTCGACGGGGCGACCTTGCGGGGAGAAAAAAGAATGTTTGCTGGGCTTGAAAAATTGGTTGACTAACAGTGCTTTTGTTTTGTACAATGGCGGTTAATCAACATATTTATGCCTCCCCTTAGCAAACTGACTACCAAAGCCCGCGAAGCTCTCAAACGCGCCCATGAGCTCGCTATTGAGCGTGGCCAAAACCATGTCAATCCTGTCCACCTACTCTGTTCTCTAATATTGCAAGAGGAAAGCATGGTCGCGTCCATTCTAGACAAAATGGATATTGACACTCCAATGCTGACCGATATCGTCTTGGAACACATAGAGGCCCCCGAAGGTTCAAATGTTTTGTCGCCTTCATATCAGATATATCTCACTCCAGACTTGGCCCAGATTTTGGACAATTCCGTCCGGATATCTTCTGGACTAAAGGATGAATTTATTTCTACCGAACATCTGTTTTTGTCTATATTTGATGTTCCTTGTATAGCCCGCGACATTCTCGGCAGATTCAAGATAGAAAGAGAAAATGTTCTAACCATTATCACCGATCTCAAGGCCAACCCGCCGGCAAAGGATACAGAACCAAAAAAGTTCCGGACTCTCTACAAATACGCCCGCAGTCTGACCAAGCTGGCCCAAGAAAACAAACTTGATCCGGTCATTGGTCGGGATAGTGAGATTATGAGGGTTATTCAGATCCTCTCTCGGCGGACCAAAAACAACCCGATCTTGATTGGCGAAGCCGGTGTAGGCAAGACCGCCATAGTGGAAGGTTTGGCTCTGCGAATGGCTCAAGCCGATATTCCCGAATCTCTCAAAGACAAAGAATTGGTTTCGCTTGATCTCGGCTCACTGATCGCTGGTACCAAGTATAGAGGTGAATTTGAAGAAAGGCTCAAAAATATTCTCAAAGAAGTAGAGCGAGCCGATGGCAAGATCATATTATTCATAGATGAGATGCATACTCTGGTCGGAGCCGGAGCCTCCGAAGGCTCCATGGATGCTTCCAATATGTTGAAGCCGGCTCTGGCTAGGGGAGAGCTCCGAGCTATTGGCGCCACCACCATAAAAGAATATCAAAAGTACATAGAAAAGGATCCAGCCCTGACTCGTCGTTTTCAGCCAGTTTTCGTCAATGAACCTTCCACCGAAGACGCCATAGCTATCTTGCGTGGCCTCAAAGAAAAATATGAGCTTTATCACGGGGTTCGGATCACTGACGACTCTATCGTGGCGGCAGTTAATCTGGCCAGTCGTTATATTACTGACAGATTCTTGCCGGATAAAGTAGTGGATCTGATAGACGAAGCCTCGTCTTCTCTGCGTATCTCTCTAGAAAATATGCCGCCAGAGCTAGAAGAGACTCGCCGGAAGATCATGCGTCTAGAGATAGAACGCGAGGCTCTGAAGAAAGAAGAGGACAAGACTGCCAAGGTTCGGATGGTCAAGATAGAAAAAGAGATTGCCGATCTCAAAGAGAGCACTTCAGAACTAGAGCTCAAGTGGACAAATGAAAAAGAAACCATATCAGATATCAAAAGAATAAAAAAAGAGACGGAGTCTGCTCGGGTTGAAGCTGAAATGGCCGAGGCTCGCTCTGACCTGACCAAGGCCGCCGAGATCCGCTATGGACGCCTTCCAGCTCTGGGCAAAGAACTAGATCAGAAAAATCGCCGGCTCAAAAAACTACAGTCTTCTCGTAGGATATTGAAAGAAGAGATCACTGCCGAAGATATCGCCGCGGTGGTCTCCCGCTGGACCGGAATACCTGTATCACGAATGTTAGAATCCGAAGCTTCAAAGCTCTCTCGTATGGAGCAGGAATTGGAAAAAAGGGTTGTCGGCCAGCACGAGGCGGTGATCAAGATCGCCGATACTATTCGCCGATCGCGAGCCGGTGTCAGCGATCCAAACCGGCCTATTGGCTCGTTCATATTTCTGGGACCGACTGGCGTGGGCAAAACCGAACTGACAAAGGCTCTAGCGGAGTTTCTTTTTAACGATGACAAATCTCTGATCAGGGTAGATATGTCGGAATTCATGGAGAAGCATTCTGTCTCAAAATTGATAGGCGCTCCACCTGGCTATGTCGGTTATGACGAATCCGGCGGACTAAGCGAAACCGTCCGGCATCGTCCTTATTCCGTCATTCTCTTTGATGAGATAGAAAAGGCTCATCCGGAAGTTTTTAACATTTTACTCCAAGTTTTGGACAACGGTCGTCTGACGGATTCCAAGGGCCGGCTGGTAAATTTTAGGAATACTATCATAGTCATGACTAGCAATATCGGCGCCCAGCATATTGAGCACATGGAAAAACTCGGTTTTGCCAAGAACGCCGCCGACAGAGACCAAGAAAATTATCAGGAGGCCAAAAGCAAAGTTATGACTTCGCTCAAGGATTATTTCCGGCCGGAATTCTTGAATCGAGTTGATGACATCATCATCTTTGACATTCTTTCACCGGAAGCTATCAGGACGATAGTAGATATCCAAGTAAACGAGGCTATAAAACGCTTGGTTGAAAAGGGTATAGATCTGGTTCTGGCTCCTGAAGTATATGAACGCCTGACCAAAGAAGGTTACAATCCTCAGTATGGAGCCCGGCCCTTGAAGCGTCTGATCCAGACCAAGATCTTGACTCCAGTAGCCAACATGATCATCAGTCAGCAGGCCACCAAGGGTAGTACTATCGTAGTAGGCGTGTCTCTCGTCTCGCGCAATGGGAAGAGCTCTATAGACAAAACCTCCGATCAATTCATTTTTGAAGTCAGGAAGAAGCGCAAAGCCGAAAGCCATATGATCCTCCCGGAGATGATGGCGCGGAAGTAGTTATATGATTGCGCTGAAGAGCCAACCGTATTAAACTCTACCAGTCTCTTGTAATATGTTCGCGCCGGTCGGATAGTGGCTATTCCAGCGGACTGTAAATCCGCGGCCCTTCGGGCATCGGGGGTTCGAGTCCCTCCCGGCGCACCAAATGTAACTTTGTCGGAATTGACTGCTCCGCGCGGCGAGTACGCCGCGCTCCGCAGGGCAAAATCCGCCTTTGTTTTCGCCGTGAAATCCCATAATTCCCCCCAGCGTATGGAAACCGTTTTGTCCTTGATTTCAGGGTTAGAGCCGATTTTCTGAAAAAACTTCTTCCATTCAAGATGATTGGAAGTTTTTTCTAAATCGGCTGCTTGTTTCAAGGACAAAACGAAACTCCGCAAGGGTTCGACCCAATTCTTTCTCTGTTGCCCAAAATTGGTTTCTGATTCGAGCAAACCGGCTTTTTCGCGCATGAGCAGGTCTTTTCGTTGTAAGTACATTTCTCGCTCAATATCGCCGTCAAGAAAAACTGAAACGAGTTTATTCAGTTTTTCGGTGTTTGCTCGAATCTTCTCTTTCAAATTTTGGGCAACATTTCCTCTCGCAGAAATTGACTCTTTTTCCCACTCGTCAATTTGTTTTTCCATGTCTTCAATTTCTGCGAGAGGAAGCGACACTGATTGAAGCAGTGTTTGCAATTGTGCGGCGAGTATTTTTTCTTGCGTGTACGGCTGGGCGCACTTTCCATTTTTCTTCGTACAGCGATAGTAAGTGTAGCGTGTGCCAAAACGATTGGTGGCATATTGAGCCGTAATCGCACAGCCGCACTCGCCGCACTTTGCAAACCCCGTGAACGCGAACGGTAGCGCAACCTTTGACTTTCTCGGCTTCTTGCGCGAAGTGAGCACCTTTTGGACTGCTTCAAACAGTGTCGGAGAAAGAATTGGCTCAAAGTTTCCGTTGTGCCATTCACCGCGATGTTTGATAAAGCCAAGATATGCTCTGTTGGTCAGCATTTTCACAACGGAAACTTTGGCAAGTGGCGTTCCTTTTTTCTGGACAACGCCGTGATCCGCCAAAAAATCCGCTAATGATTTGAGCGTGTATGTTCCGGTGGCGTACTCTTCAAACGCTCGCTTGATAACGCGGGATTTCACTTTGTCTGGTTCAATATTACGAGTTTTCAAATTGTTCACATAACCAAGAGGAGCGAGCGTCAGCCATTCGCCACGGCGGATTTTTTGGCGGATTCCACGCTTTACATTTTCAACCAAATTGTCAGAAAAATATTTGGATTGACCGAACGCCACTTGCAACATGAATTTCCCTTGCGGAGTTGGCTCAAACCAAAACTGCGGAAAGCGTAAAGAAGCAATTCTGTTGATGTCTATGAGATAGATAATTTTACCGCCATCAACAGAATTACGGGCGAGACGATCCGGGTGCCATGCCAAAATGCCTAAACTTTCATTTGAACTTTCAATATACTCAATCATTTTGGCAAACTGGTCTCGCCCGGGCTTCTTTGCGCTTTTCGCTTCCGTAAATACTTTTACGATTTCAATGCGTTCTCTACGAGCATATTCTTTCAGCTCAAAAAGTTGAGCGTCTATGCTCATCACTTGCTTGTCGTCCTCCTCGGTGCTCTTGCGAGCGTAGAGAACGCATTTAGTTTTGGTTTGAGTTGTTTCCATACATTGGGGCGAATTATTTGATTTCACGGCGAAAACAAAGGCGGATTTTGCCCTGCGGAGCGCGGCGTACTCGCCGCGCGGAGCAGTCAATTCCGACAAAGTTACATTTGGTGCTGTAATTATACACTTTGCGCGAACCTACTTTGAACGGAACTAAGGAAGCCAGCCCGCCGCCGCTCGCTGGCACTCGCCACCCAGCAAAAAAGTTTTCTCTGCATTTCTGATTTTGCGCGCGCCGGATTTTCTCTCCTAAAAGGAAAAGAAAACTTTTTTGCTTGGTTCTGCTCTCAACGAGCAGGGCGGCGGGACTGGCCTCTATTTTTTGCAAGAACACGGCGGAATTCCCCCCACACCCCCCTTCCGCCGTGTTCTTGCGGGGACGGACGGGATTTTTGGCGGCGGCATTATTCTTTTCCTTGCCCCACCCTCCCTGCGCGGAAAAGGTTAAGGAACTCCCTTTGATTAAATCAAAATATTTTGGTAACATTATATTGTGTTTAGAGCTTTCAATAAGTATACCATAATTTAATGTTACTAATCTATTATGGCAGAGTCAAGTAAAACCAATATAGGCAAAACAGTAAAGAAATTGAGAGAAAAACTGGGCATATCGCAGGAAAAACTTGCGCGTCTTGCCGATGTTTCAAACAACACAGTTGTTAATATTGAGGCAGGCAAACAAGATAATCCGACAATCGAAACTTTGAAGAAGGTCGCCAGTGCCCTGCAAGTCGGGGTTGATGATTTAATCAAATGACTATGGCAAACGGAAACGGTAAAAAATTCAAATTCATAGACCTATTTGCAGGCATTGGCGGCATCCGCATAGCTTTTGAGCGCGCTGGTGGTAAATGCGTTTTTACTTCTGAATGGGACGAGCCGTGCCAAGTCATGTATGAAGCGAATTTTGGCGACAAACCTTTTGGCGATATTACAAAAATCGTTGCAGATGAAGTGCCAGATCACGATATTTTGACTGGAGGATTTCCGTGCCAAGCGTTTAGCATTATCGGCAATGGGCGTGGTTTTGCAGACACGCGAGGGACATTATTTTTTGATGTTGAGCGAATTTTGAAATCGAAACAGCCAAAAGCGTTTTTGTTGGAAAATGTGAAGCAACTCACAACGCACGATAATGGCAGGACATTCAAAATTATTTTGGAGCATTTGGAAAACTTGGGATATTTCGTTCACTATAAAGTCCTCAACGGACTTGATTTTGGAGTGCCGCAAAAAAGGGAACGAATAATGATTGTTGGATTCAAGGAAAATCATCCTTTTGAATTTCCGAGAAATGGCGCGGAAACAAAAACGCTTGCGGACATTTTAGAGCCAGAACACCAAATTGATAAAAAACATTTTTTGAGCGATTACTTCCGCCAAAAACTCCAACGAAAACTAAAAGAGCAGGGAAAGAAAATAATGACTCGTCCTGTTGTTATTCACGAAAATAAGGGCGGCAATCTAGGTATACATCCTTTTTCTACCGCTTTGCGCGCAAACGGCTCGTACAATTATGTTACTGTGAACGGCGAACGTCGACTTACTCCGAGGGAAATGTTGCGTTTGCAGGGTTACCCCGATACTTTCAAAATGGTTGTGCCTGACACGCAAGTGAGGAAACAAGCTGGTAACAGCGTGGTTATTCCAAAAATTGAAGCCGTTGCGCGCGCAATGGTTCAAGCAATGAGCCAAAAACCGCAACGCAAGCCGGTTCAATCCGATTTATTCGCAACAGAAGAAAAAATAGAAAAAATATATGCGCACAAATAATAATTTATCGAAAAAGGCGTTGGATTTAGTGATACGCAAATCGCGTGTTCATTTGTACAAGCCGATTCAGATTGCCGAAATTTTATATCACCATAGAATAGAACGAGGTTTGAATTTGAGCGATTTGCAGTCATATCGCAATATTTCTAAACGCTGGCGGGACGAAGTGTCTTTACTTTTGGTTGGACGGCGAAGCACCTCGAGCCAAAAGTATCAAGACAATGTTTTTGAAGCCAACGCTATGCCGCCCGAACTGCTTGTAAAACTTGGCGAGATAAATAAAAAAAGTAAGGGCGTTGTTGAGGCGTATATTTACAAAGCGTTGGAAGCGCGCCTCTCATCCGTTCGAGAAGTTGAGGACTATATCAGAAAATCAACATCGGATACTTTTGATCTCAAAAAATTGGTAGCTATTTTTCAAACAACGCCCGGACTTCGCAGAAGCGTGGACAAAATGTATGAAATTTTGGTTTACGCCCTTTTTACAACAATCGTGCGTGCGTTGAAAGCGCAAGTAACACTGGAGATTGGAAATAAAGATAAAGAGATTTTGAAAGACTTTGAGCGATTTATAAAAATGGTTCTCGGTATTGACGCAAAACAGACCCGACTTGTTTCGCCAGCCGCACTGTACCGCGTTGGCGTAACGAATGCCTCGGATAGAGGTTTGGACATTTGGGCTAACTTTGGCCCGGCAATTCAAGTCAAACACCTCACGCTTACACCAGAACTTATGGAGGATATCGCGGATGACATAACTTCCGACAGAATTGTGATCGTTTGCATTGATACCGAGCGAGAATCGATTGCGGCGTTACTCAAACAAGTTGGGTGGAGCGAACGAATACAGGGCGTCATTACCATTAACGATTTGGATGATTGGTATAAACTTTGTTTAAGCAAAAAGTACAGGGCTAATCTCGGCGCAAAATTACTGCAAGATGTTGGGCGAGAATTTGCCGCAGAATTTCCGTCAAGCAAAGAAATCGCGCCGTTTATGGCAAAACGCGGGTACGACAAAATCGTTATGCCTTCTGATTGGCAAATTCAAATCTAGCGTATGTATGGACACTGTTTCAAAACAAAAGCGGAGCGAAATAATGTCTCGGATAAAAAGCCAAGACAGCAAGATTGAGACACTATTTCGCAAAGAATTTTGGAAACTCGGCTTTCGCTATCGCAAAAACTCCGGCAAATACTTTGGAAAGCCGGATATTGTTTTGAAACAGCACAAAACGGTTATCTTTATTGACTCTTGCTTTTGGCACGGGTGCAAAAAGCATTGCCGCGTTCCAACTGCTCGCAAAAGTTATTGGTTGAGAAAAATTGCAAGAAATATAGCGAGAGACAAAGAGGTTATGAAGCAGTACAAAAAACAAGGGTGGAAAAATTTTAGAATTTGGGAACATCAGATCAAGTTAAGTAAGGATAAAGCAGTGGCGGGCATTGTTGAAAGGATAACTGGTTAGCTAAGTAAATATACACATTAGGTAAATTAGCGGCTTATCAAGCCGCTAATCCTTTATTTAGAGCACCTTTCATATAACTCCTATTGACATACTAGACGCCATTTACTAACACATGGTTATAGCACTTTCTTCTCCTAGCCATGAAAAGCTCTAATTACCCGCTAAACCAGGGCTTGACAGGATTTGCAGGTGATATAGAATGAAAGTGTTAAATATAAATACCATATAAACACTATGCCAAGAAATCCAAAAACAATACTTTCCGAGATAAAAGGGCTGGTTGATGAGCTTGAGACGGCAATGGGTGGCGGCTCGCCTACACACACAAAATCAAGCCCGAAACAGTCCGGCTCCCCGGCTGTGCCCAGGGGCGCTCTAGGTGCGGTCAATATGCTACTTGATGAAGGTTTCTTTGATACCCCAAAAGAGATAGCCCCGATTATGGAAAAATTGAAACAGATAGGCCATTACCACAAGCGACCAGCTATAGCTATGAACCTGTTAAATCTGACAAAGCGACGGGTGTTGAATCGCTTCAAGAGTAAGGACACGAAAAATTGGGAATATGTAATCAGAAAATAATATGAGCAAAAACGATCTTCCATCACTCATAACCCGCATTGAAGGCCTAGAGGCCGAGGTCTTTGGCGGTAAAGTCAAACACACTGAGGAAAGCGCAAAGACTCCCGCGAAAACAAAAAACCAGAAGCTGGATTTTTCGATAAACATCCGAGCATTTGTAAAGAGGTTTGTTGCCGACAAAAGCGGCCCGAAAAAATTTGTACTGCTCTTGGCTTATCTCGCAAAAAGTGAACTCGGGAAAAATGTTGCGCTGAGCGACATACGGAAAGAGTGGAACAGGATGAGCGGGAAAAATTTACTCGGGAAATTTAATAGGTTTTACCCAAACGAAGCAAAAACGCAGGGGTGGATTGACTCAAAGGAATATGGCACTTATTGTCTCGCCGATGATTGGCAAAAATCTTATGAGTAATCTGGACACAATGCTGAATACGCTGGGGGTAAAATTTGATAAGCGGAAAGCCAGCACACTTGTCGGTTATTTTTCTGGCTCAATCCAAAAACTTGAGGAGGGTGATTGGGAAAATTCTCTTGTTAAGTCGGGAAAGTTTGTTGAGGCAACGGTAAAACTACTTTGGACACTCGCAGGTAAAACCTTGCCGAGAGCCAAGGATTTTAAGGCCGGCGCCTACGCGCAAAAAATAATTGACCAAGTGAGCACAACCGAAATTACAAGCGAAGGGGTACGCCTGCAAATCCCTCGCGCTTGTATTTTTCTCTACGATATAACATCTAATCGCGGAGGTCGGCATGACTCTGATGAGTTTGATCCGAATGAAATGGACGCAATTACCGCTTCGGCACTGTGTTCATGGATACTTGCAGAACTCATGCGCTTTTGTGCTTCTAATGGCCTATCTCCAGACGAAGCGCGAAAAATTGTTGAATCAGTTATTGAAAGACGCTACCCAATTTTTGAAGAAATAGAAGGGAGAATTTATGTTGATAATGAAAAGCACAAAAGCGCACTTCAATGCGCCTTGATGATCCTATACAAAAAATTTCCTGAACGCATGAATAGAGACGAACTCGCCGAAGCGGTAAAGCGGCATAGATATGGAAAATCTGCTCTAAAATTTGAGAGACTCGCGCCATTTATCGACTCTGACAATGGTGGTAGTATGCTCTTGAGAGCTACTGGACGAAAAAAGGTTGAGCAGATTTTAGCAAATTAGTCGCCGCCAAAAATCCCGTCCGTCCCCGCAAGAACACGGCGGAAGGGGGGTGTGGGGGGAATTCCGCCGTGTTCTTGCAAAAAATAGAGGCCAGTCCCGCCGCCCTGCTCGTTGAGAGCAG